>Ga0302114_10000016_pt1 | contig 149442 bp, 93 predicted proteins | sample AG5_Surface_MG_FD_203107 | JGI IMG/M metagenome (GOLD analysis project Ga0302114, IMG submission 203107) | Marine microbial communities from Western Arctic Ocean, Canada - AG5_Surface | ecosystem: Environmental > Aquatic > Marine > Oceanic | place: Canada: Western Arctic Ocean | collected... | reverse complement strand
TCGCGGTCAGACCCGCGGATGCGAACACCCCGCTCCTCGGCGTGACGCCGACCGAGCGCATGAAGCACTTCGACACGAGCAGGACGAAACACCTGGCGACCAAGTACGGAGCCCTCGCGCTCGTGGCGTGCGTCGGCGCCGCCGCGGCGTTCGGCTCCGGAACCGTCGGCGCATCGTCCGCGATGGCCACGATGGCGTCGCCCGAGCTCTCCTCGCCCCAAGCTCCCCGGTTCGCGCGCGGCCCGGGATGCAACGGCGTCTGCCCCAGCGTCGCCGCGCGAGATTTCGACACGTACCCGGAGGAGGGATCCGCGCACGTCCTCATGCTCGGCGACAGCACCGACAGGGCCTGGCACTTCACCTTCTGCAACGGCATCCTCAACGACGCGGACCGCTGCGACCATCCCGTCGAGTGCGTCGCCCCCACCGTCAACTTCCTCCCAAACAACATGCAGCCCCTCGTGTGCGCCGACGGCGACGATCGATGCGCCGCCAAGTCGTGCTACGAGGATGCACCGTGCTGGCACGAAAAGGAGAACGAGATGGCCGCCGCGTGCCACCCCACGTCACCGTACGGCCCCGCGCTTGGCTTCGTCCACCTATTCGAACCGGACCCGCAGAGCAAGCAGGACTTGAAGCTCGTCGAGTACGGGCGCGAGATCGACGGGTTGCCGGTGATGACCGGCCCGAGGGTCAACGCCGCGGTTCGAAGCTTCGATGCGTTCGTCCCGACGGACCCCAAGGTGAAGGACGGGAAACATACGGAAGGGGGTAAGAAGAGGCCGGTGGTGGTCGTCGTGGACGTGATGCACTGGTGGGTGGGTAACCACCTCGGGTGGGGCGCTCCCGGCGCGCCCGCCGACTGGTCCGCCAAGCTCGGCAGCGAGCGAGAGTTCGACGCCAGCCTGAAGCGGTACAGGACGGACCTGGACGCGCTCGTGGCGCAGGTTGACAAGGCGATAAAGAAGACGGGACGGCCGTACCAGCTCGTGGGCAAGGCGAACCACGACTGGCACACGTTCAAGCCCGACGGCGTGGAGCACAAGTTTCTCACCGCCATGGCCGGCCACGTCAAGCGAGCGTTCGAGTCCAAGAAGCACCACTTCTTCGACTGGCGCGCGCTCACCGAACAGGCCAAGTCGGACAACATGTGGCAGATGGCTGATAACTTCCACCAGACTGTGGAGGGGAGCAAGCACGAGACCTTGGCGTTCATGGACTGGACCAAGGAGACGCTCCCTGACAAATTCGCGGTCAACTTGGAGACGCAGTTCGCGAAGCAGGCGGAGGCGGAGGAACGTAGGCGCTCCAAGGAGGAACAAGACCGTAAGACGCGGGAGGAGAAGGAGGAGAAGGATAGGAAGGAACGTGAGAAGAACGAGGCGAAGGAGGCGAAGGAGACCCTCAAGGACAACCTCGCGGATGTGCAGAAGATGGCGGGCAACATCGAGAGCTTTCTCATCAAGCAGCGCGAGAAGCTTTACAAGGAGACTGGCGTGCAGTGAGTGATTTTTTGGTGTAATGTACGTTTAAAAAAGGTATTTCAGAAGAATAAACCCGAGTCTGACTGATTCCCAGTGAAAGGATCTTGCGCCGGTTGAGAGAGATCGCTTTGTCGATCTCCGATTGGATGATCTCCACGAATCTCCACGTAACAAAAAAAAGCTTCCGATCCCGGGCGGTACCCACTCCCAATCGAGCGAACCCTCGTAACGATAGACAGGTGAGCGCCCCGTCCGTATCCCACGAACCTCGACGCGGTGTCAGTCGACCCGAACGTCGCGTCCAGTCCGCGATTCGACCCGCGACGACCCGTCGTCGAGACGCGCGGGACCGAGGCCGGGGGATAAAAACTAACCCCTATCCCTGTTCCGATGATCGCGATTGCCCCCCGTCCCGGTCGTCGCGATTGCCGCCCCGAGACGTGTAAACTGACCGTTTTCCCCGTTCCGATGTCATCAGCATGTCGGCCATGACCTCCTGCGTTGCCCGCGCCGTCGTCGCCCCCAAGGCGGTGGCCAAGCGCTCCGATGCCGCCAAGAAGGTGTCCAAGCCCTCCGCCGCGCTCCCCGCCGGTGCCTTCGCTGCCGCGTCCCTCGCGGCGACCCCCGCCGCGTTCGCCGCGACCGAGGCCATCTCCCAGACCGCCGACGGTGTCGGTGTCGCCGTGGGCGGCGCCGTCGTCGCCGCGGCCGCGGGCGGCCTCCTCATGGTGACCGATCCCAACAAGCGCCGCGAGGACATGATGTCCACCACCGGCGGCGACGAAGCCGCCTCCGTCCGCAACTACTTCGACACCGAGGGCTTCAGCCGCTGGAAGAAGATCTACGGCGAGACTGACGAGGTGAACAAGGTGCAGCTCGACATCCGCAACGGCCACCAGCAGACCGTGGACAAGATCCTCGGCTGGACCGCGGCCATGGACATGACTGGCAAGACGGTGTGCGACGCGGGGTGCGGCACCGGCTCCCTCGCCATCCCCCTCGCGCTGCGCGGCGCGTCCGTCTCCGCGTCCGATATCTCCTCCGCCATGGTCGGCGAGGCTGAGGTGCGCTACAACGAGCAGGTCAAGGCTGGCGCCAAGGCTCCTTCCGTCGCGCCCAAGTTTGAGGCGCTCGGCCTCGAGGAGTGCGCTGGGAAGTACAACGTGGTGACTTGCATCGACGTGATGATCCACTACCCCACCGACAGGGTCAACGGCATGATCGACCACCTCGCGTCCCTCTCCGACGAGAAGCTCATCATCTCCTTCGCGCCCAAGACCCTCGCCTACACCATCCTCAAGCGCATCGGCGAGCTCTTCCCGGGCCCTTCCAAGGCGACCCGCGCCTACCTGCACGCCGAGGAGGACGTTGAGGCGGCGCTCAACGCCGCGGGCTTCAAGGTCACCAGGCGAGAGATGACGGCGACCTCGTTCTACTTCTCCCGCCTGCTGGAGTGCGAGCGCGTGTAAATAGTTCACCGGAGAAGAGAGAGCGCGGGAAAATAGAGCAGCTGTGCAGTCGATTAATAATACACAGACGAATGTAGTCCATCGATGCGCACCCGCTCAGTCCACCTGCTCCTTGAACGCCCCGGGGGAGACGGTGACCGCGCCGAACAGTGCGGTTCCACCCTCCGGGGAGTCGATATCCTCCACCGGGATCAGCGTACGCTTCATCGGCGTCGGCGACTCCGCGACGGCATCCATCTGGAACGGTTCCACGATCGCCTCGCTCGGCGCCTCGCTCTCGGCCTTCTCCTTCTCAAGCCTCTCCTTCTCCAGCCTCTCTTCTTCTAACCGCTCCTGTTCCAACCGTTCACGTCGCGCCTCCTCTCCCCGCTTGATGCGTTCCTTCTTGAGCTCCTCCTCCTTTCGCCTCGCCGCCTCCGCCTCCTTCGCGACTCTCGGGTTGAGCTCGTCCCAATCCTCGCCAACCTTCTCCAGCATCCACCGCATGCCGTCGTCCACGCCGGTGTCCGCGGCGCCATTGTCGCCCTTGCCGCCTTCCGTCGTCCGCAACGCGGTGCACGGCACGACGTGGTGCCGCTCGTTCTGCAGCGTGGTGAGCCCGAGCGCCGTCGCCACTTCCTCCGTGGTCTTCGCCCCCGGCGCATCTTGCTTGTTTGCGAAGATGACGACGGGCTTGCCGCTGAGGTGCGGGTCCCGCAACGTCTCGGCGAAGACGTCCCTGCATTCCTCCAGCCTGGCGTCGTCGCTGGAGTCCACGACGAACGCGCATCCGTGCACGTCGGCCATGTACGCCTTCCAAATCCCCCGAATCTTCCGTCCCCCTCCCAGGTCGAAGACGTCCACGTCGAACCCGCCGCGGGTCAACGACTCGTTGTTGAAGCCGAACGTGGGCATGGTGGACTCCGGGGCCTGGCCCAGCAGCGTCTGCAGCAGCGTGGACTTACCCGCGCCATCCAAGCCGACGAGTACCTGCGATGTTTGGCGAGTGTGGGCGCATCGTGAGTGGTTTGGATGGACGGGAAGAGGGAGGGGCGATCGCGGGGGGAATGACAAACGTCACGAGACGGTCGCGCGCGCGCGGGTGTGTCGGGACGCGACGCGCGCGACGCCGGGGAGACGACCCGGTACGCACCAGCTTGAGATTCTTGCCGGTCTTCTTGCCCTTCCTGCCGCCTCCCTTGCCTTCATCACCCCCGAGGCACAGGCACCCCATGACCCCCCCCGCGTGCCACGCCCCCTCGGTGCCGTCTCAGATGCGGGGAAGACTTCGCCCGCCCGGGATGGCGCCAAAATTTACCTGTCTTGGCCGAGCCGCCTCCGAGGCGATCATTGCCCGGCAGACGGCGAGTCACAGAGACACGCGCTGGGAGGTATCAGATCGCGCGACGCTTTCGGAACCATGGCGGTAAGTTCCCGTCACCGACCCGACCGTTCCTGATCCCTGGAAGAGCGCGCCCACCGCCCCGCCCGCGCCAGATCGCCCCGTCGCTTCATGAATTTTCCTCGGCACCGTCTCACGCGATGCTCGTTTTCTCCCTTGTCACGCAGGGCGCGTTCGACCCCGACCGGCGGCTGGTCACGATCGGGGAGTTCAACTCGGACTTCAAGGGTAAGAGCATACAAGTGCTGTGGCCCGACACCGGCAGCTGGTACAACTGCGAGGTGCGCAAGGTCAACGTCAAGGCCAAGACGGCGAGCTTGTGGTACGTCGATTCCGAGGAGCTGGAGGACATCAACCTGTACGAGGCGATCCTCAACATGGAGGTGTCCTGGCCCAAGGAAGACTCCCCGGTGGCCACCTCCCCGGCGAAGAAGGGCAAGCGCAAGGCGCAGGAGCCGGAGGAATCCAGCGAGTCGGAGAGCGACAGCGACGACGACGTCCCGCTCGCGTCGCTGAAGCCCTCGAAGAAGGCGCCGGCGCCCGCCAGGAAAAACCCCGCCGAGAAGAAAAAGCCCAAGAAGACGAGCGGGTCCACCGCGCGGACCGCGGACGATCCACGATCGGGGGTGCGCGAGAACGTCTTCATCAAGTTTCTCGAGGCGATGAAGACCGCCCAGGGCGAAGCATCGTCCGGCCAATCGCGGGACGAGTCCGAACTCGCGGCGATCGCGATGGAGGTGGAGACGCAGCTGTACGTGGTCATCGACCCGAGGGAGTACAACGCCAAGGCCCGCACCTTGGTGTTCAACCTCAAGGACCCGAAGAACCCCGGGCTACGCGCCAACGTACTCACCGGCGACCTCCCCGCGGCGAGGCTGGTGCGCATGTCCCCGACGGAACTGGCGAACAAGGACCTCCAGGCGATGCGCGCCGAGCGCGAGGCGAAGATTGGCGAGGACGCCTTCCTCCCCGAGTTGCCCGCCGAGGCGCGCGTGCGGAAGACGCACAAGGGCGAGGAGGTCATGTTCGACGCGAAGGAGCTGCTGGAGGAGGAGCAGGTCGCGGGGGACGGCCTCGGGCACAGGGAGACGCCCTCGCTGGTGGCCTCCGACTCCTACCACACCGCCGGGAATGAAGAAAACTCGGATGAAGACGAAGCACCCGCGGAGCTTCCCGACGAAGGGACCACGCCGAGGGCGCCGTCCGCGGAGCCCGGGACGCCCCCGGGCCGCGACGGCTCCGGCGATGAGCTCGCAGAGGGTTCAGGCGGGGGAATGCTGACCAGCTTTGAGCAGTTCGCGGCGGGTCACGACGATTCCGGCGGCGACGACGATGAACCCGCGGGCGCCCCGCCGAGCCCGCCCCCCGACGCCGGGGCCCACCCGACGGACGAGGATGCGGAATACGATCCCACGAAAGGGTTCGATGACGACGGGGACGACGTTCCGGGCGCGTCGCCGCCCCAGCGCGAGCCCTCCCCGGCCCCCGAGCCGGCCCCCGCCGCGAGCGAGCCGCCCGCCGCTCGGAGGAAGAAAGAGCCCGAGGCTGGCGAGTGGTCCGGGACGGTCCGGTGCCAGGGACTGCGTGACTGCGTGGTTCGCGCGGTGCCCATCGGCGGCGAGCGCGCGGACTTCGGGCCGCTGTTCCCGACGTCCTTGGAGATCAAGGGACGGGTCGCGTTCGACGCGACGCACAGGTTCATCCGGCAGGTGGTTGACAAGAGCAGGACCCGAGCGGTGACCGCGGCGGTGTGCGGTCCCGACCCCAACGCTGACAACTCCGCGTTCAACGACAAAGCCGTCGCGGCGCTCGCGTCGCAGTACGGCAAACGCGAGCGATGCGGGGTGGCCGAGCCGATCACCGGCGTGCTCGAGGTTTACTTCATCCCGCGCGGTAAGCTCGCGGATAAGCTCATGTCCACGCTGGCGAGGAAGTCCAAGGCGAAGCTCCGGGGCAAAGGGGACATGCTCATGGTGGCTGTCCACAAGCGGGGGATCGGCCCGGACGCTAAGCCCCTCCCGGCGGAACAGCCGCAGGTGCAACACGCGTCGGATCCCCTCCCGGCGCCGCCCGGCAGTGGGGGTCGCGGGACACCCCCGCCCTCGGCGTCGGCGGCCCGCGACGACAGACCGGGCGCCGGGGACATCCAGGATCTCCTCAACCAGGTCAACAGCCAGTTCGGTGGATCCGCCCCACCCGCGGGGATGCCCCCGCCCCTCGCGCCGCCTCCCCCGATCGGGGGCGGGCTGGACGTGCTGTCCGGACCCTTCCCCGACGGTCCCCCGCCGCCTATCGGGGGATACCCCCCCTCGGGCAGGGGAGGCCCGCCGTTCGACGGCAACCGAGGCCCACCGCCGATGGACTACCCCCCTCGCCCGCACCAATACGGCGGCCCCCCGCCGCACGGGTACGGCAACAACGGAAACGGAGGACCTCCGCCTCCCGGGGGTGGGTACCAGAACGGACCCGGGATGTACCGTGGGAGCAGATCCCCGCCGAGACGGTCGCCCCCGGGTGGCTACGGGGGCAGGTCGCCGCCGAGGGACCGGGGCGGCTACGGGGGGGCACCGCCGCGGTACAACGATCGAGGCCGTTCGCCCCCGAGGGGAGGGCCCGGGGGGTACGGGGGTCCACCGCCGGGCGGGCAGTGGGGCGGCCCGCCGCGGGGTGGCTACGGGGGGGGCGGTGGTGGGCCCGGCCCGGGTCCCCCGCAAGGCCACGGGTTCCGGGGAGGACCGCCGCCGCCGCAGGAGTATCGGGACAACCGAGGAGGGTACGGCGGCGGGGGCCGGGATCAGAGGCAAGTCCCTCCCCCGCCTCCCGGACGGTACTAACTAGCAGTCATCACACTTCGGAAATCAGACGAAACGAATCACGCGCGCGATACGAGTACGACTCTTCTCTCTTCTATTACACGTACTCGGACTCTGTGGACGACGCGTCCTTGCGGAGCTTCGGGGTGACCCGCACCGGGACATCCCTCATCACCCGGGGCGAATCCCCGTTACCCATCTTTCCATTAGGCCGGTTCGAGATCCTCGGGGACATCCTCGGGGACAGCCTCGGGGACAAGGGCGGGGTGGACTCGGCGGTCTCCCCATCCGCCGCCGCCGCCGCCGCTAGCCATCGATCGGCGAGGAGGCGCTCGGCCGTGTACCTGCTTCCGGGGTCCGACCCGAGAAGACCCTGAATCACCCGCTTCGCCTCCACCGACACGTTACTCCACACCGGCTTGTCGTACTCCCTCTGCAGGGTGAAATCCATGCGCCTGCGCGCGCCCAGGGACTCCTTACTCGCGTCGAAGAGGTGGTACCCGCCGAGCATGATGAACACGGTGACGCCGGTGGACCACAGGTCAACCTCGGGGCGGGTGTTGCTCGGTCGGTCGGGTCGAAGCCGCCTGCCCCGGCCGTCGGTGAGCACCCCCACGTCGCCGTTCTTTCCCGGCGCGCTCATCCCTATGTCCGCGAGCACCTCCGGCGCGGCGTATTCCACGGTCCCTTGGAGCCTATCGCCGGTGAGGTCCTTGGCGAGAAACGCTCGAGACCGGCGGCCGTCCGGGCCCGACGCGTCCGTCGCGAACCCAAAATCCGCCAGCTTGAGCGTGCGCAAATCCCCGGGGGTTTCCAGCAGTAAGTTCTCGAGCTTGACGTCCCTGTGCACGAACCCGCGCTCGTGCAGGTGCGACAGGGCCTGCGCGAGACGGCGCACGGCGGTGACGGCGTCCGCCTCGGTCAAGGCGCCGCCCGTCTTCTCCGCCACCCTGGCGGCTGCGACGGCACCCGCTCGCTCCACGCCCTCGTCGGATGGACCGACTTCAACGCCGCCGTGGTAGCCCTCCGTGACGCTCATGCGCGCGGCGGCGGCGGCGGCGCGTCGCTCGTGCCTCTTCTTGTCCACCTGGCGCTGCACCATCGACAGGAGCGTGCCGCCGCGGCAGTATTCCTGCACTAAGATGCAACGCGACTCCTCGAATATGAGGTCGTGGAACCCGACGATGGTTGGGTGTTTGACCACCGCGGAGACGCCCGCTTCGCACATCAGCGCCCGGACCGTGTTCCTCCGCTGGTCGTCGTTCATCCCGCTCATCTTCACCACCTTGGCCGCGTACCTCGTCCCCGACTTGCGATGCCTCACCGCGTGCACGACGCTGAAGGCGCCCTTGCCGAGCTGCTTGGCGTCGCTCTCGTCGTACTCGTCGCCGAGGGTTCGCGCGCGGCCTTTGCTGAGCACCGGGGCGAGCGCGCGGCGGATCGCGGGGTCCAGTTCCCTGGCCACCTCGAGGACCACCGCGGGGAGGTGGGACTCGCCGGAGGATCCGACCGAGGACTCGTCGTGATGATGCCCGTCGGGGCCGTCGCTCGGGTCCCCGAAGGCGGTCCCCGGGGCGGTCCGGGGCTTCGTGACGTACTTTGATGCCCTCTGAGGCTCGTGCACGTCGTCGCTCGGGCCGCAGCATCCCCTCGCCACGCTCGGGGCGCACCCCATCGCGCCGACCGAGGATTCCCTTTAGTTCGTTCCGAGGGTGTGTAGAACGACGCGCGTTGGGTCGTATCGGGGCGCCGCGCGTGCTACCAGTCGGCGATTCACTCCCGTGATACGCTCGTGGCACACTCGACCGCACCTGTCGGGTTTCCTCGGGCCCCACCACACGCGGAGCGCGCGGCTCGTTGTGGTCACTGTCGGCAAAAGGATTATCGCCAAGAAAAGATAAATCTCCTCTGACGAGCCAATCCGCAGCACTGAGTGTTACACGCCTCGCCTCGACGGAGGATGGCGGCCCGGTCGTTGGCTCGAGAGTCGCTCCGGCGGCTGAGGAGGGGCGGGGATGAGATCACGCGCGGAGATTTCCCCTGGGTGTTCACCAAGGCGCGAGGGCGCGCGGAGTCCACCCGCGATTGGTCCCGGCAGTTGGCGACGAAGACGTTCGGGGAGGCCCCGTCTCACGGAACCCCCGCGGGGCTCGCGGTCGCCGCCGCCGCTGAGCGCGTCATCACCCCGAACACATGCGAGCATCTGCGCACGCGTGGCTACGCCGTCGTCGACGGCGCCATGGACGGCATCGACGTGGACGGGGTACCCCTCGCGGAGGTGATGCTGAACGAGCTCCGATCGCTCTCGTCGTCGCCCGGGGTGCTGACGCGCAACGCGACGGTGCTCGTGGGCAAAGACGGAGTACCGAACAGGCTCGAGAAGTCCAACATCTTCGAGGCGGAGGTGCACGCGCTGAACGAGGACGCCATGGCGACGGCCCCGACCTTACGAGCCGCGTGGGAAGATCGCACGCAACTCACGCTGCTCAACGTGATGCTCCCCGCGCCGACGCCGCCCCAATCGTTGCACTACCAGAGCGTCAAGCTCCAGCGCAACGCCGGCGACGGCGGCTGCTTCCCCCTTCACTTCGACTCGGACGCCGGGCTGGACGCAAGGGTGGTCACCGCGCTCACATACCTCAACCCCGCGTGGGAAAAAGGTCACGGCGGCGAGCTCGTCTTATTTCCATTTCCAGATGAACCCGTGACCATCGAGCCCATCGCTGGCCGCATCGTGCTGTTCTCATCGCAGAACACGCTGCACAGGGTGCTGCCCTCGTCGGTGGAACGGTTCTGTTTCACCACGTGGTTCTTTGCGAAACAGGCGGGTGGTGGTGGATCCGGGGCTGGGGAAGAGTCAGGGGGGAGTTCAACACAAACTGAGGCTGCGAAAGCCGCCGCCAAGTATTGGGCTTCGGGCGGGTCGGAGAACGACGCGTGGGCGGACCCGAGGGACGAGGAGATTCGAACGCGGCACGAGTGCGAGGTTCTGCTGCGACCGCACATGCGCAAGCACCTACTGCGGCTGGTGCACGCGCGGGAGTGGGCGGCTAGTATCGCGGAGTCGCACCCGGACACTCCGGAGCGAACCAAATCGCTCGACACGCACTGGAGGGAGGTTGACGTCATCGCGAGGGCGCTCGGGGGTAAGTACCCGCGGGGCCTGGCGAGGATAGCGTCGGCGATGGGGAGTGAAAGGGTCGGGGCGACGCGGGAGAAGTTGGGCGGGCTGGAGGTTCCCTGGTTTTAGTATGGATGTAACAGTTAACGCACACGCGTGTGGTCAACAACTTTCAGTGGAGCTGTCGGTTGCCTGGTTCCGAGTTGAGTGCTATCGTCGCCAAGATCACGCGTCCCCTCCGAGGCGTCATACGTAGCCGGACGGGATGGGGGCGCGGACGTGGACCCTCGCGGTCCTCCTGCTCCTCCAGGTCACCGTAGGAGCGGGTAGCGATGACCCCGCGCTGCACGACGTGCGCATCCCCGCCGTCACGCTCGACGGCTCGGACGGCGCGGCGACGCCTCGTTCGTCGCCACCGGAGGGCACCCCGGTGGGCGCGGCGCGGTGCACCCCGGAGAACGCGTCGAGGTGCCCGGTGGTGTCGCTCGAGCGCGGTGCCGCGGAGACCGACACCCGCGGCCCGCCGGGAGACACCCCGGCGTCGCGTCCACGGGATCTCGCGTGGCTCCTCGACGCCACCGCCGGAGATCGGCGCGCGGACTGGAGCGCGGGCCTGGGATTCGTGTCACCGCCCACTCCCGCGGACGACGAAGAGCTCGAGCGCCTGCGATGGATGCCCAAGGCTGAGTTCCGCGCGGTCCCGGCGGATCGCCGCCGCGCCGCCGTCGCCGCGTCCGTGCGCCACGCCTGGCGCGGCTACCGCGACCACGCGTGGCCCGCCGACGAGCTCGCGCCGGTCACCCGGCGCGGCATCGCGTGGCTCGACGTCGGCCTCACCATAGTGGACGCGCTGGACACCTTGCTCATGGTCGGCCTGGACGATGAGGCGAGGGAGGCGCGGGACTGGCTCGCGTCCCCGGCGATGCGCTTCGACGCCGACAGGAACGCCAACGTGTTCGAGAGCACCATACGCGTGCTGGGCGGCTTAGTCGCGGCGCACAACCTGGGCGGAGACACCGAATCCGGGCATCTCCTGGCCAAAGCGTTGGACCTCGCCGAGAAGCTCGTCCCGGCGTTCAAGACCAAGACGGGGATACCCATCATGGACGTCAACTTCAGGACCGGGGATCCGCACCAGCCCAAGTGGACGCAGAAGAGCTCGCTGTCCGAGGCTGGGACGCTGGTGCTCGAGTGGGAGGCGCTGGAGGAGGCGCTTCGACGAGCGGAGAACTTCACGGAGAACTTTGAGGAAACCGGGCGCGACGGGATCGAGACGAACGGGGAGGGGAACGAAGATTCCGAGGATGTGAACGAGGGTTCCGAGGAGTGTCACGAAGAGGTGGAGTACGAGTACGGGTTCTGCCCCGACGGTGGGGGTTTGATGGAGTTCCCGGTCGCCCGGGCTAAGGACGACGACGGGAACGAGATTGTCCCCGAGAAGCCGGCGCTTACATCGTCGAATCTCGCGGCGCTTCGGGGTCGACGGTACGCGCGTGATATTGCCGACGGCGCGCGTCGTGCGTTCAACGCGGTGAAACACGCGGTGTTCGAACCGTACCACGACGGCTTGGTGCCGTCGCAGGTGAGCTGCGAGACTGCGCAGTTTGACCGCAGGTCGGCCATCACGCTCGGCGCGCGCGGGGATTCTTACTACGAGTACCTGCTCAAGCACTGGATACACTCGGGGCGGCCCGCGGGTGGCGAGGCGGCGTACCTGCAGGCCATGGACGGGGTCCTCATGCACCTGCTGCATCGCTCGTCGGGGGAAGGGGAGGTGTTCGGGGGATACGCGCGGCGCGAGCCCGAGGCGCCGCCGGCGTCGGCGGAGAGCCAATTTGACGCCGGCTCCATGGGATTCGAAGGGTACTCAGGCGAGAAGACCCTCGCGGGTGAGGCTGCCGAGGCCATCGCCGGGGCCCTGGGCGGCCCCGCGCCGTCTCCATCGCCGCAATCTCCGAGCCCCGATAAGGCAGTTCCGGAAGGTTCCAGAAGGTCCCGGAAGCGTTGGTACGATCGGGACTGGGACGCCGTCTCGTCGCTCCTACCCGAGCGGCTCACCCGGCAACCCAGAGCTCGAGCCGCGAAAGCCGACGGCCTCCTCTACGTCGCCGAGCGGCAAGGCGGGGTGTTCGGGGAGGTGACGCACAAGCAGGACCACCTCGCGTGCTTCCTCCCGGGGGTTTTGGCGCTCGGCCACGGCGAAGGGTTAGGCCGGCGGTGGGGCGGCGGCGACGCCAAACGAGAAGCCGCCGCGGCGAAGGCGCTTAATCGCCTCGGCCTGGACGCGAACACCACCCACCTGGACGTCGCGAGGGAGCTGGCGAGGACGTGCGTGCAGATGTACGCGCGCATGCCCACGGGCCTCGCGCCGGAGATTGCGCACTTTCTCGTCCCGGGCGTTCGCGGCGGTAACGCCGCCGCGGCGAAGAACAAAAACTCCAAAAACGCGCGGCTTCGGTTCATATCCTACGGGGACGTGCTGGTCAAGGGGTCGGATGCGCACAACTTACTGCGTCCGGAGACGATCGAGTCGCTGTGGGCGCTGTGGAGGGTGACGGGCGAGGAGGAGTGGAGGGACGCCGGGTGGGAGATGTGGCGCGCGTGGGAGCGGCACGCGAGGGTCGACAGCGGAGGCTACGCGAGCGTGGACAACGTGACGCAGGCGCCGGATTCGGCGATTAAGCGCATCGACAAGATGGAGAGCTTCTGGCTCGGCGAGACGCTCAAGTACATGTACCTGCTGTTCTCCGACGACCCATCGCTGCTGCCCGCGGAGTGTTTCGTGTTCAACACGGAGGCTCACCCGCTGCCGGTGATGCCGGGGGGAACTTCGGGCGGATTGAGGCGATGCGTCGAGCGGGTGGTTGCCGAAAACGTGGAGACGCTCGCGACGGCGCACGGGCTGTGACACGCGCGCGCTCGATAGATGGGCTCCAATGTTTGTGGAGATTAAAACAACTGGTTAGGCTAGAGTGTCTTGCTGATGCATAATAATGCTGTCGGTGCTCGCTGGAACGCGAAATAATAAGGCCGCGTGTGTACGTCGTCAATCAGAGGTCGCCGAAGAGTCTCTCGGCGGCCTCCTCCACCGTCGGTGGCCGTTCCGGTGTGCTCGGCGTGTTCGCCCCGGATCTGTCGCTGCCCAGGAACGGTGTCGGGGTGCTCGCCCCGGACCTTTCGCTCTCCCTCGCGCTCCTCGCGGCGTCGTCCTGTTCCTTGCGGAGGGATTTGGCTCGAGCGAGCTGCTTCTCGGAGAGCTGCTTCATCCACATCAGGTCCTTCTGCGAGCCCTGCTTCTTGAGCTTGGATCGCTGCTCCTCCTTGACCTTCTTATCCGCGAGCCACTGCTTCATGTTGTCGTCGGGGAGGCTGCGCGTGAGGCGCAGCCCCCGCGGGCTCCTTCCCCTGCTGCCCCGAGAGGAAGCCGGGCTGCTCGGCCTGCTGTCCCCATCTTCCAAAGATCCGAACGCGCTGTCCGCGGTGACGGGTCGCTCGTCGCCCTCCTGGTCCCGGTCGTCGGCGGACCGCGGACTGGTTCCGCGGCCCTTCATTCTTTGGGGCGATTTCGGCGGCGACTCCGGTTTGCCGATCTGCATGGATCCCACGCGATCGGCCGTCGCGTCCGCGCGTCTCGCGTCCGCCAACTTCTTCTCCTTCCTCGCCGCGGCTTCGTCCTTGCACCTCTGGATCGTCCGCCTGCACAGCAACTCGGCGCTGGGAAACTCACCCTTGAACTTCATGGACAGCGCGTCACCCATCTCAACCATCGCCGCGGTCGGGTCGTTGCCGGCGTAGGCCAGGATCAGCTGCGGAGGCATGGGGGAAGGTCGGGGGTTGTCAGCGAACGGATCGTCGCGATTTGGAAAAGCATCGCACGAGCAGGCGGAGGGTCGCGGGTAGTTCTCACCTCGACGGCGTCCCTAACCTGCTGCTTCGACACCTTAGATCCCCCGTTGGGCCTGATCAGACTCTCAGACATCTTCAGCGCGTTGTCGCCGACGATTTCATCCGGCATCCGTGCGTCAGCCGCGACCATAGCCCCGGCGTGTTCCCTCCCGTTTCTCTGAAGTCCGAGGGTTGCTTTAGATTTGTGCGGACGCCCGCCGCGTGACGTGGACGAACGCGGGCTGAAGTCGCCGGGATGTCCGGTTCGCGGCGAGGCTCCCGGGACGATCCGATCGCGGAGGCCCGATTCGATGCCCCCGCACGTCTGGGTGCGTCCCCGATGATGACCGCGGGGCGCGGGCGAGTTGGCTTTCCCCGCGCCGGTTTCACTTATTATTTCGGCCGAATATTTTATTCTAACCGACTCGACGACCTTTCAGCTTCTCGTCGGGCCAAAAACATTATTTCCCTGTTTTTCAAGACTGCTACTCATAGGGCCAGAAAACGTTTTTCCCCGAGATAAGAAGATTACGCTCCGTCGCGTCAGGGGCCGTTTTGCGGCGTTTCGCAAAAAAGCCGAACTAATACGTCACGAAACAGTTATCAGGGCTCGAGTGAGCCACAAGTTTCCGTTACTTCTTTTCCCTTTTTAATGCCCTTTAGCACTATTGCGTATGGTTAGTTAGTCGCTGTCGGTCGGATGGAGATGGTAGAACCCCAGTAGAACAATCAGGTAGCATGGGTAGAACAGCCGAGCGTTGTAGAACACATCATCAGTAGAACCCGGCGCTCGGATCCGGCGCGCCACCGTCCGCGTCCGATTTGACATGTCTTTCCCCGAGGAGACGACCGCGTCCGGTCGCCCGAAGAGGCGCGCCGCCGAGGCGCCGCCCGTCGGACCCGACATCGAAGGCCGGGACGCCGCCACCGGTTCCTGTCACTGCTGCGGAGGGCCGCTCAGGCGAGCCCCCGAAGTCGCCAGGCAATGCGGCAAGTGCGGCGCCCGTTACCACGCCTACGACTGCGGCAACAGGCGCAGCGAGGCTGGATTCACAAACTTCGACCAGTGTCCCAGGTGCGCCGAGATGTGCATGTGCGCGAAAGGGCCGATGCTCTGCCACACCAGGGCCCTCCGCGACTCCCGCCGGAAGAAGCGCCGGAACTCCTTGTCCGAGCCGTCGACGATCGACGGGTTCCCTACATCCGACTCTGATGAAGGCGAACGAGCGGCCCGAACGAGCGAAGGAGAAGGAGCTTCCGCCGGCCGCAGAGCCCCGGTCCAAACCGGTGACCTAGACTCCGCCGGCGACAGCGACGGGCCACTCGCCGACCACGACGATCCGGTCGCGCGACCGACGGGAGGAAGCTGCGAAAGCCTCCCCGCCGATCTGCGCGTTGAGAACGAGGCGCTTCGGATGGAGAACGAAGCGCTTCGGTTGGAGACTGAAAAGCTCCGACATAGCTTGTCGGCCGTGGGCGGGCTCGCTTACAAGTAGCTCACGGTGGACGAGGCCCCGTCCGTGTCCGCGTCCATCCCCTAGCAGTAGAACCTCAGTAGAACCTCAGTAGAACCTCAGTAGAACTTGCAAAATAAACGCCAATAGTTTGCGGTTACATTTATTTAATTCAACCTGACAGCCTCACTAAACGCCATACAAAAAAAGGGGGCAAAAACCTTCCACCACAGGGGATTCCCGGGCGATTCCTCAGCCTAGTACTAATCCTGCGCAGCCATGCTTAAGTTCGATGTTCTAATGGGTATCGCTGTTCTCAGGGCGCTATGAGCGGAAGATACCATGTGAGGGGCTCTTCCGTATATATACCCAGATGCGCAAGTCGTTTCGGGGCTTATGGGTCAAAAAAATCGAGTTTTTGGCCAAGAACAGCAAAACCGCACTTTTTATCCCCAGTTCTGTGAAAACAATCGCGTCATCATTCACACCCTCGTCACTGCGACCGCGCGACGCCCCCCAACCCTACACAATGGGACGGCGCCGCAACGCGAATCCGAGCAGCGACGAATCGGACGACGACCGGCATCATGATGACGCGTCGGCATCGTCACCGGCCGCCAGCCACGGCAAGGGCAAGAAGTGGACGCCGGGCATGAGCGGCAAGGAGCAAAAGGCGAGGGCGAAGGAGCAGCGGTTCGAGCAGCACCGGCGCAAGGCGGAACGGGACCGGCGCAACGAGCAGAAGAGGGCGTCGAGGGAACAACGCGAGGAAGAGGAGGCGGCGGCGCATCACACCGATACGACCACCCCGTCGAAGCCCGTCGGGAGACCGGGCGGGGGCGTCGCGCGCCTGGACCCATCGCAGATCAGACGAGAGCTAAAGCGACTCTTCGGGCGCATCGAGCACGGAGGCGGGGTCTCGCCGTCCTCGGGACGCGCGGTGGAGGTCGGCGACGTGCTCGTGGTCCTCCTCGAGGCTGAGATCGTCGCGCAGCGCAAGAGCGGCGCGGAGGCGTGGAGCCAACGGCTGAACAAACGCGGCGAGAAGGAGCTCAGGCTCGTCGAGTTTTTCACACTCGGGGACCGCGGCGTCGGATCCCCGGCGGCGTTTTCATCATCCCCGGGGAATGGAAGCTCCAGCTGGGGCGGACGCGCGGAGGCTAGTGGCGGCGGCGTGGGTGGCGTGGGTGGGATCGGCGAGCCGCCCTACCACACCGTGCGCCGCGTCGTCGCCAGGTGGCCGGGGGCGGACGACGAGATCCTCTGGGACAATCTCCGCGAAGACGGAGACGGCGCGTCGACCAGCCTCGGGGCGCTCGGGACCAGCCCGGGGATGGACCCCCGCGGATGGAGCTCTTCCATAGACGCGATGCATCAATCGGAGAAAAAGTCTACCGTCGACGCGCTGTCGCTGATCCCGCGTGAGTGCTGGGAGAAGGTGATGGGGAGCGTGGACGCGCGAGACGTGTGCTCGCTGGGCGCGACGTGCGTCAGCCTCGCCCTCTTGGCGCGGTCGCCCGCGGTGCGTAATGACCAGCACGCCAAGCTCTTCGGGCGGCCTCCACCCGCCGTGGACCCGGCGTCGGTTCGAACCAGAGCCAACGCTTCGGCGACGCCGCCCGCGCCGCCGACGCCCGCGGCGCTCGAGGAACTGTCGGCTAAGAGGGGATGGGCGGCGACGTGCGCGTCGACGGTGGCGGCCGATCGATGGATCCCCCGGGCGCCGTTGGACGACAGCGACTCATCCTCCTCCGACGACGACGAGGACGGCGACGGCGACGGTGAGTTTGAGTTTGACCGCGAGGACGATGACTTCGCCGCCGCGGGCGGCGCGGCGGACAAGTTGAGGGATATGACGATGAGGGAGATCGCGGAGACGGCGCCTCGGCCCGCGGCGAGGTACACCAACGTCGGGCCCAAGTCCGCGGCGTTCATGCTCGCCGATGCCGCCACCGCGGTCTCCTGCGACGGCGACAAGATCAAGCTCTGGTTCCACGGCGGCGACGGGCAGACGGAGGCTGGCAAGCGCATCGCGACCCTCCCGAACCCGGCGGGGACGCAGCCGCACTCGTGGACGTCGCTGGCGTCCGGCGGCGGGGTTTTCGCCGCGGGGTCCGACGACGGGCTGGTCACCGTGTGGGACGTGGACGCGCTGCAGGTACGGGTCTGCGACGGGCACAAGCTCGCGCGGCTCGAGGGGTACTACGACGCCGTCGGGCTGAACGACTGCCGGGTGAACTCGCTGGCGGTGCTACCGGGGGGCGAATACGTCGCGGCGGCTGGCGACGGGAGCGGGATCGTGTCGCTGATTGGCGTCACCGACGAGACCTTTCACAATCAAAACATATCCGTGGACGTGGATAGTTACATCGAGCAAATGGGCCTGATACAGGAACCGGAAGCTAACCACGAACCCGAGGGGATCAGCTCGATCGTGGTGCACGGGGTGGAGAAGAGCTACGGATCTGGGAACGCCGCCGGCTGGAAGTTGTGGGTCGCAACCACTGCCAAAGAGCTCGTGGCCATCGACCCAGACCGATTCGAATGCGTGGAACAAATATCATTCGCAGCCAATGATTGCGACTGGCCTTGGCTATATTGCGCCCTGGCCTCGTGCGGCCACATCCTGGCGTTGGATTCTGGCTTGTCGGGGACAACGCTATTTGACACCCGGTGCACGTCATCCGCGAGGCAGGAACCAATCGGTTTCATCAACGATAGCTTAAAAAGTCCTGATGAAACCCGTCGCTACATCGCGATGGACGACTGGTCCGTGTGGCTGGCGCACGAAGGATGCGAAGGCGTGCGTCTGTACGACGTGCGCATGTCAGTTGGCCCACCGCGCCGACCCGACCGGTGGCTCCGGGCAGGAGCCCCGGGTGCGATCGCTCAGCCCGATTACACTTTCACTCAGCCCGATTACACTCAACCCGTGGCTGAGTACGGCGCGGGGACCCACGGGGGACGGAACGTCAAGATCGGATGCTTCGCGAGGGGCGGCGACGGCGTGCTCGTGGTGGCGCCGTCTCGCCAGGACGCCGAGTTGGACGTGCGGTGCTCGGTGTACACTGGCGCTCACCACGGAACGGACGACGGGGGGGTCGTCGACGACTGGGAGTACGAGCGAGCCAAGCCGAAGAAGAAAGGAACCAAGAAGCAGGTCAAGAAGAAGTATCCCAAGCGCCAGGGGGGTAAATTCCGGGCGCGAACCGCGGGGGGCTAGCGAAATAGACGCCGCTCGCGTGTTATTGAAACGAGTCGGATCGATCAGTTGTTCTTCATCTCGTTCTGGAGGTCGGCGATGAGCCTCGCGAGCTCGTCGTCGCTCGCGTCCGAGAATTCCTCCACGACCCTCACATCGTCGCTCAACTGATCCACCCGCATCCTGTCCGCCTTGGCCGCGGCGGCCGCCGCGGCCGCAGCCTCCCGCGGGCTCATCCTCCGCCCCGGCGGCGGCGGCGGCGGCGACGGGGGCACGCCCATCGCCGCCGTCCTCAGCAGCTCCCCGGCTCGCCTCTCGTCCCCTCCCGTCATCTCCAGCGCCTCCCGCGCGGTCTCCACGTCCACGTCACTCGCATCCGCGACCCTCTGCGCGGCGCCGGGGTCGGGTCCCCGTCGTGCCGTCCGCGAAGAGCCTCCCGCGTCGACGTTCCCCGCGGCGCCCGCTCGGATGCGTCCGCTCCAGTCCAGGTTACTTCCCGACTTGTACTCCGGGGTCCGTTGGTCCACGATGACCTGCGCCGAGCCCGCGTCCGTGACCGCCACCGCGCTCCTCGCGGCGCCGGTCTCCGTCTCCAGCTGTGCACCCCCCGTGGGCAGCCTCGTGATGAGCGCGAAGCGGTACTCGACGGCTCCGGGGTCCGTCTCGAACGTCACCTGCCACCTGTCCGCGCCCACGCGGGTCATCGTCACCGCGCGGTTAAGATCCCACGACCCGAGCGCCCTCGCCGCGCCCGTCAGCGCTAAGCCCTGCCCCTCGCGCACCGGGCACGAGACGCCCAGCGTGATCGTCGTCGTCTCGAAGCTCATGCCGTCGAAGGCGCCACCCGCGGGGGATCGCGAATCTCTCGCGATGTTCTCCCGTTCGGCGTCTTCGTCCCGCCGCGCCATCTCGCGCAGAAGCTCGTAGTCCTCCTCGCGTCCCCTGCTCTTGTCATCCCGGACCAGGCCGCGGGTCCTGGCGAACGCGATGTCCCGTGCGGACCGCGAGTCGTCGCTCCACCTGTAGTTTGGGTTTGGAAACGACGCGGGTTCGCCGAGGTCGGATCGTGTCGCGACGCGCGCGTCCATCGTCCGCCCCGCCGCGGTCCTCAGCCGCTGCCGGACGACCTCGCCGCGTACTCTGCGACGCTGATCGGTTCCGTCGTCCCGTGCGTCACGTCCTCGTCGCTTACGCATCGCCATCGCCGCGAAGAACGTGCCGAAGAAGGCGACGCCCGCGAGGATCGGCGCGCCCTCGTTCGGAGTCTGCGCCAAACTGGTGTCCTGATGGCCGACGGCGGTGCCGTAGTCGCCCCGCCGCGCCGCCGCGACGACCACCTGGGAGTTGGTGGTAGTATCGCGACGACAGCGACCGGGCGTGGCGGTGAACGCGGCGCCGGAGGAGATGCGGCGCCTCCACGCCAGATGGGTCGGTCCCATCCTGCGCCGGGTGCCCGATGATGATGCATCGGTCCTGACAACCGGCGATTGACTCGGCCCGGCGGAAGGGGCGCGTCTGTGCAGATCCGCGACTGCACGTGCGGTCGTCGACATCATCGCGATACGACGGGCGACTCGGCGAGAGCGACCTGCTGCTGACACCCGTACCTGTCACTCCGCCCCGGGTCTCTTCTGAAGTGTGGTTGGTGCCCACGTCCTTGAACCGTCGAGTCGAGTTTTCAAGCGCGATTGGCGGGAAGAGTCGAAAAAAGCTGGAGGTAGTCCCGATCTGAGACCAGGTAGTCCCGATCTGACAACACAGAAAATGGGGCCAAACACAGAATCGCCCAATAAATACACAGAATCGCTCAATATTTTAGAGGATATGAGCATTGGCGTATCCTCATTTCTCCCGATTCTCATAATTTGTGGAAAAAAGCGGTTATACGGAAAAAAGAGATCGTCATTATTAAGTCATTTCCGGGAAAACTGAAAGCCTGCTGAAAGCCTACAAATGCCTCGTTTTCCGGACAAATCGGCGGCTACCATTTTTTTATTTACATTTCCTTCCGACTATTCTACTGTACACGCGGGAAAAGGCGGGATAAGTCTGTGTTGGGCAATCGCAAAAGGGGGAAGTTAAGATTCTGCGAAGCGTCGTTTCCAGTCTATTTCCCCCATATAGATGACTTTCGGGGTCATGTCGATTGGAGCCAGGTTCAGTCGATTGTAGCCGGGCTATATGTAGCCGGGGTATGTGGCAAACAGTCAGGGACGTGTCATTTTCAATCCGGACCTAACCGGTCACCTGTGCGCTCTAACACGATTCCTGATTTTCGGGATATTTAGATATTACGGTGGATTTTGTCACCATCTACCTGTGGGCGTTGTAAATAAAGTCCCGATTTTCGCACTGGTTAGCACACGTCAAGCCTTCTCGCTCTGTGACCATCACTCCGAACCGCAACGACCACCCGGGGATCATCACGCACGGATCGATTCCGATGAGGAGATCGATCGCGAGGGCGTTGTGGCGCTCTCACGCCTCCATGGCCACGATGGAGGCGTCGTCGTCCGCGGTGAACAGGGCGACAACCTCTTCCCGTGAGGCGCGATTTTCATCGTTGTTGACGGCCAAAACAATGGACTCGTCCTCGGCGTTCACGCAGCGCGGGTTCTCGGGGCTCGTGGCTTGTACCAGGACACAATCGGCGCGGATGTGGCCCACGATCGTGACCCAGCAACAGACGCGAGGGAAGAAGAAAAAAGCCGGCAAGGAGAAGGCCGCGCCCGCGCCCGCGGAGGACGAGGACGAGGACGAGGACGATCTCACGGACGACGACGACGACGGCTCGTCGGCTGTCGACTTCGACCCCGCGATCTTCGAGGAGCTGATGGAATCCGCGGTCGAGGCGCTGGAGCGCGACCTCGGCAAGCTGCGCACCGGGCGCGCATCCCCGGGGATGCTCGAGAACCTCGTCGTCGACGCGTACGGCGATCACACCCCTCTGCAGCACCTCGGATCCGTCACCGCTCGCAACGCGCAGACCCTGGCGGTGATGCTCTACGACCCGTCCCTCAAGGCGGCGGTCACCAACGCCATCCGGGACTCGCCGCTGGGCTTCAACCCGCGCGACGACGGCGATACGTTGGTCGTGCCGGTGCCGGAGATGAACGCGGACACCAAGCGGGAGGTTGCGAAGATGGCGGCCAAGGCGGGGGAGACGGCGAAGATATCGGTGCGAAACGCGCGCAAGAAGGGAATGGACGCCATCAAGAAGGCGAAGATGCCGGAGGACGACGCGAAGCGGTCGGAGAAGGAGGTGCAGAAGTCGCACGACGCGTTCGTCAAGAGGTGCCAGGATCTCACAGCCGCGAAGGAGAAAGCCGTCCTGGCCGCCTAAATATTTTAATCGTCTCAACTAAGTTAGTCTAAACCTAACGCGGCGCCGTGTGGCTACTAAACGACGTTCGTCGTCGCGGGTGCATCTCGAAGCAGCGTCTCCCCGTCCCGCCCGACCCCGCGCACGCTCTCGTCCAGTTCCACGTACGAAGCACCGCCGTTCCCGTCGCCCTCCTCGTCGATACCCCGCCCCCTCAACATCGGCAGCAACGCCAGCGGCAGCAGCTTCAGCGCCGCGCATATCCACACGTACGCGTCCAGGCCAGACCACGACCGGTCCTCACCCGCGCCCAGACCCATGCCACGCGTCAGCTCCGCCGCGAGCAACGAACCCGCGCCCGTGGCGAGGTCGGCGACGAACAGCAACGCGGAGTATCCCGTCGCCTCGAGATCCCTCGGCGCGCACCTCGCGGCCAACGCCAGTATGGGCATGTACCCCATCATCCCGCCAAACGCCGTCAGCACGTTGCTGGCGACTAGCGCACCCACCGGTGCGTCGCTCTTGACATCCTCGTTACCGTCCCACTCCGCTATGACGATCAGTCTGGCCAAACCGAACACCGCGTCGGCGACTGCGCCGATTATAAACGTCCGGGACAGCGACACGTCGAAGGACATCCGCCCGTACATCATCGTCGCCAGGATACCCGCGCCCATGGACACGAGCAACAACCCGGCGTACGCCGAGTTTGCCATCGTGAACTGCGCGTACGTGAACGTCGTGAACGTCACCATCGCCGTCGGCATCACGCGGTATGCGAATAGAAACGCCGCAGCCGCTCCCAGTCGCGGCGTGAGCACCGGGGACACCGCGCTCCAGCACCACCTCGCCAAACCAGCGATCCCTAACGAACCCCCAAACCCACCACCGCCACCGAGTCCACCACCGCCACCGATGGGGGTACTTGTACCTCCTTCGCCCACGAGCTCCTCCGGGACGAACGCGGCGGCTGCCGCAGCGGCGAGCGAAAACGCCCCCGCCGCCGAGATGCACGCTCGCGGTGACACCACCGCGAGGAGCGGTATGGACAGCGCCGTCGCGACGAAGGACCCGGCGGACCTCACCAGCATCCCGCTCGCCTGCAGCCGCATCGCGCGCCGCGGATCGCTCCCGCACAGCTGCACGAGCAGCCCGTCCGCGCCCGTCTCGCAAATCGCGTAGAAGACGACGGAGCACACGCCCGCGGCGTACAGCTGGCCGATCGTGCGGACCGACGCGTACGCCTGCAGCATCACCGCGTACATCACGCCGCCTATCATCATGTAAGGCACCCGCCGTCTACGTCCGATGGGACGCAAGTCGGACAAGGCGGCGTAGAGGGGCTTGAGCGTGGACATGGAGAATTCCACCGCGAAGAATCTGTTCAGCGCCTCGGGGCGTTCTTGCAGGCCGAGGTCGCGGTTGAGGACCACCTGGATGGCGGTGAGGGGCAGGGACTGCGCCATGGTGAGTAGGAAGAACACGACGTAGAGCCACCGGGTGTCCCCTCGCTTATTCCAGCCGCCCCCGGTGGTGGCGGAGCGCGCCCACTCGGAGCCCGAGACTGGCCCATCGGCGGCGTCGCCCTCCGCCCGCGTCATGCGCCGGGGCCGAGACGGGTCCCGCCGCACCGAACACCCGAGCGCCTTTCTAGCCTTCGCTCAGGCCTCGAAGAGCGCGCGACGAGCGCCGAGTCCCTCTGACTCCGTCACGTGCCCCGCTGGAGTGCTCGTCGCGTTAGCTTCAGACGACATCCTGTCACCGAGAAAAGTTTTGGCGGTGCCGAGCGTTTTGGGGGCCGCGGACTTTTCGGCTGTAACACTCCGCGTCGCGTCAGGGTATCGCGATGAAGCGACGCGACGGGCCCGTCAAGGACAACACGCTGTGGACATGGCTTCCCGTGGGGATACAAATCCTCCTGGCCGCCCTCGCCAACGTCGCCTCCAGCTCCACGCTGACGGTGTTCAACGCGTGGATCTTCCGGCAGGGGTATCACTACCAGTGGTCCCTCATCGTGGTGCAGCAGATGGTGTGCGCCGTCTTCGCGGTGGCGCAGGTGGCGTGCCTTCCGGGCGAGAGGCAAAGGCTGCGGATCTCGAGGAAGGATTACGCCAGCACGCTCCTCCCGTTCTCAGTGGTCGTCTCCCTGAAGCTGTACGTGCAGAACAGGGCGTTCGAGCTCGTCTCTCCCGCCTTCTACGCCATGATCGCGTCCACGCTTCCCGTCGGCGTCACCGCGCTCAGCGTCGCGGTCGGAGCCGAGCCCTTCCGAATCGCCGCGTGCGTCGCCGCGGGAGCCGTCGCCGTCGGCGGCGCCATGATCCACGCGGGCGAACTGAGCCTGTCACCCGTCGGATTCACCCTGACGCTCATCGCCATGGGACTGGACGTCGTGCGTCTGGTGCTGGTGCAGCGGCTGGTCCAGCCGCTCAAGCTGAGCAGCTCCGGGCTCATGCTCCTCTCCGCGCCGCTCCAGTGCGTCATAGCGGCCATCGGCGCCGCCGTGCTCGAGTCCCGCGCCGTGGCGGCTGCCATGAGCGGCGGGGAGTTCACGGCGCTGGCGTGGTCGCTGGTGTTCCTCAACGGCGCGCTCGCGGTCGTGGTCAACCTGGTGATATTCGTCTTTGTCAAGGTGGCGTCCGCGGTGGCGGTGGCGGTGACGACCCCTTTCAAAGACCTGGCGGTGGTGTTGCTCTCCGACGAGTTTGTCGTTCGGCGGCGCGAGACGACGATGTCGGTCGCCGGGTTCGCGCTCGCGTGCACCGCGTCGCTGGGGTACAACGTGTGGAACATCGGGGTCAAGGAACGGGAGCGGGGGGAACGGGAGCGGCTGGAGCGGTACGCGCCGCTGGCGGGTGATGAGGGGGGCAAAACGCGAACTTCGTCGTCCGAGTCGGCGCCGAGTGGGGGGGATGAGTTCGAGACAGAGTTTGACTGCCACGCGGGGATGTGGCGGATCGCGGACGCGCACAACGCGACGTTGGCGTGCGTTGGTACGGCTGTGCTGGTGACGTGCGCGGCGATCTTGGCGCAGTTGGACTACGGCGCGGTGATGGGAAGGTACTCGGGATACATTTAGCTAGAAAGTTCAACCTCGAGAAGTCAACATCAGAGGCTGACACTAGTCCCGCCACGGCTTCTCAGCCTTGGCCGCCACCACCGCGGTCCTCAGCTCGGCGATGACCTGCGAGGGATCGGGCGAGCCGAACACCGCACTCCCCGCCACCAGCACGTTCGCGCCCGCCGCCGCAGCCTTGCCCACCGTGTCCGAGTTCACCCCGCCGTCCATCTGGATGTCAAGGTCCGGGCACCGCCGCCGCAGCGTCCTCACCTTGGCGCACACCTCGGGGTTGAACTTCTGACCGCCGAATCCGGGCTCGACGCTCAGACACAGCACCATATCCACCGCCGGGGGTGACGCGTCCACGAGCGGGTAGACGGACTCGATCGGAGTCCCGGGCTTGAGCGCGATCGCCGCGCGCATGCCGAGCGACTTGATCTTACCGGCGAGCTCGGCGCACGCGGCGGCGTCTTCCATCACCTCGAAGTGAAACGTCACCGACGAAGCCTTGGCCCGCGCGAGTCCCTCGATGAGAACCTCCGGGTTGGTGCAGGACAGGTGGCAGTCCAGGAAAGCCTCGGGCGCCTGCGACCGCAGGCTCGCCACCACCGGCGGGCCGATGGTCAGGACCGGCACGAAGTGACCGTCCATGATGTCCACGTGTAGCCAGTCGGCACCCTCCGCGATCATCCTCGAGACGTCCCCCGCCAAGTTACCTTGGTCCGCGGCGAGTAACGAAGGGCACACCGTCGCCTTGGGGCCCGGGGAGATGTCCTTGAAGACGGTGGCGCGGCCCACCCGCGGCGGGCGGGGACCCGCGGGGACGCCGTCGGGTTTTCCTTGCCGGTGGATGAGGTGTTTGGTCGCGGCGTAGGTCGCCTTGTACGCGGCGTACGGCTTGGCGTACCGCGCGTGGACCTCGGACCTCGGCATGACGACGCCATCCTCGTGGACCATGGCGTCGACGGCGGTGAACACGTCGCCGCCGTGCGCGCCGGCGGCGACGGCGGCGAGGATCGCCGCGCCCAGCGCCGGGGCGTCGGCGCACTTGGTCCGCTTGAACGGGATCCCCGCGACGTCGGCGTGGATCTGCAGCCACAGGTCGGAACGCGTGGCGCCCCCCGCGACGACGACCGCCTCGGGGAGGTACCCGTTCGCGCGCATCGCGTCGAAGATGAGCGCGGTACCGAACGAGATGCCCTCCAGGATGGACCTGTAGACGTGAGCTCTCCCGTGTCGAAGCGTGAGCCCGGAGACCACCCCGCGCGATAGCGGGTCCGTGTGCGGGGTCCTGTTCCCCTGCAGGTGCTCCTGCATCACGAGGCCCTCGCAACCGGGCGGGATCTGCGCGGCCGCCGCGTTGACCTCGTCGTAAAAGTCATCGCCGCCGCCGCACAACGTCTTGAACCAGTTGACGACTGTGAACAAAACACGACGTCAGTCGAGTTGCCCGTGTGGAAATAAAAATAAACTCACCTGACCCGGTGGACGTCTGTCCGCCCTCCACGACGTGGCTGTCTTTACCGACGAGCGCCCCGGAGTAGGTCCCCCAGATCCCCGGCCCGTGGAACGCTCCCTCGGTCACGCCCAGGTGCAGGTGCGAGGATCCGGTGATGAGCGCGAGCTGACCGGGGCGGACGGTTCCGAGGCCCACCATCGCGACGAAAGCGTCGGCGCCGCCTTGCGCCACGGGGATGCCCGGCGTGAGACCGAGGTGCTCCGCCGCGGCACCCGACAGCGGCGCCACGGTGTGTCCCATCTGTACCACTTCCTTCGGCCACTTCTCCGCGAGCTCCGGCATGCCCAGCTTGTCCAGCAGCGACGCCGGGGGTTGTCCGTCGACGAAGTGCCATCGCACGGCGACGTTGTTGGCGGATGCGCAGTACCGCCCGGTGAGCTTGAGGTTGACGTAGTCCTGGTACTCGCACACTTTGGCGGCCTGGGCGAAGAGCTCGGGTCGGTGTTGCTTGAGCCAGAGCGCCTTCGGGACCATCCACTCGGCGCTCACCGGTCCGGCGCCGTCGCTGTTGACGCGGAGGGCGACGTCGCCGGTGGCGAGCACCTGCTTGGTCTGCTCCGCGGCGCGCATGTCCATCCACAGGATGCAGGGCATGAGCGGGTCGCCCGCGTCGTCTAGGGCGACGACCGTGCAGCACGTGGTGTCGCAGCAGATCCCCGCCACGTCGGACGCCGCCACACCGGTGTCCGCGAGCACCTTGCGCACGGAAGATCCCATGCCCGCCCACCAGTCGTTCGGGTCCTGCTCGGCCCACCCGGGGCGTGGGTACGTGGTCTCGTAAGGGGTATCGGCGAAGCCGACGGGTGTCCCGGTGGCAATCTCGAAGAGACCCGCGCGGATGCCGCCGGTCCCGCCGTCCACGCCGACAACGTACTTCGCCATCGTGCTCTCGGAGTCGCGCGATCGAGGAAATGATGCGTAGGACACGAGAGACTCGGCGAGAGTCGATTTCTACCCGTGTTATTAACCGAAGGTCTATCGATGACTACGTGACAAGATGACGACGCTCTCACGCCTTCTTGATGCGCTTGCCCTTTCGTAGGTACTTCTCCAACAGCTCGTACCCCAGCGCCGCGAACACCAGGCCGCATCCCCCCCACTGCGTGGAGTTGAGCGCGTTCTCCGGCCGCCGCATGGCGCTGTACACCGTGCTGAAGATCTTCCGCGTCGTCGTCACCGTGCTCAGCACCAGGGAGTCAAACTCGGTGATCGTGAAGTACACGAACAACTGCCCGACGACGGAGGACAGCGCGTACGCGCCGACCGCCTTCGCCGCGGCTGGATGTGCGCGAAGGAACGCGATGCCGTCGGCGAGTTGCCCGGTGCCGGCGCAGATGGCCAGCGCGGCGACTGTGCCCCCCGCGTTGGTCCACGCCATCGACTCGAACATGGACGTCTTGGCGTCCTTCACGCGCGGGTTACGTCGCTTCGTCGCAGCCTTGACCTGGTCCTGGAGCATGGCGGTCGCGAAGTCCATCCCGAGTGACAGGGCGATGAGACCGAGGCCGTACGCGCTGTCGCCGCCGCCGGTTTTTGACTTGGATTTACCCAGGTTGAACACGACGACGCCGAGGGTGACGATGACGACCTGCAGGTACTGCGCGGTGGGGAACTTCCTGCCCGCCGCGACGCCGCCGATCATGACGGGGACCATCTTGCAGGACTTACCCAGCACCTGCGTGGCGAAGGAGACGTACCGAAGCGCCTCGTTCCCGCTCGCCATTGCGAGCATCTGCGACACGCCGCTGATTAGAATCTCGCGGACGGGGACGTCGATGCCGGCGCGGCCGAACGCGGCGCAGCCCAACGCCCCGACCGCGGTGTTCACCGCCCTCTCCACGAGTAACACGAGGAAGGTGTGGGTGAACTTCTCCCCTTTTGGGCCGTACTTGGTGACGTACACGTCCTCCTGCAGCACGGCGAACGCGGAAAAGGCGAAGAAGATTCCGCCCACCGCCAGCGCGAGCTTCGCCTCCTTGTTCGACGACTTGCTCGTCGTGCCCGGGCCGCCCGTCGCGGTCGTCGCGGGCTTTGACGCGGACGCTCCCATCGTGTTCTTACCGCGAGCTTTGGCTCTCGTCTCCCTCTCCGAAGCCATGTATCGGCACTGTCAGGTCGACCGGCTACCAGCCCGTTGTGGCCGAGACGGAGGGGGGAGACTGGGCATCATGCCAATCCGTCTGTGATGGTGGAATCGTTCACATTTAGGCACCGGTTTTTCAATGTTTTTCACATATTGATACCCACCGAGTCAATGACGAAACCTTTGGTTTATAACTCAAAAGGCCCAAAAAACAGCATTGGGCAGAGCAGCTTAACTGAATTAACTAAACTTATCATCTCGTATGCGTAGACACTCGTCAAAGTATGCAAAAAGTAATCGAATATTCATCCGATAAACAATTGTGACAAGAAAATCATTGGGCGATTCTTATAAAATACGCATTGGGTAACCAAGTTTATGTGCTGATTTTGCCGATTTTCGCACACAAAACCCCCACTCTTTAGTTCTCCCGGACTACTTTTTCGGACTACTTTTATATGGCGAGTCAATGGCGAAAATAACTCAACATTTAGGGTTCTCCCCCTCGGTCGGCTTCAAAATTTCCAGCCCGGTCAAAACTAGCTCGTACCAACCGGTGTAACACCAAACGCGGGAAGCAAATTATTTATTTCCCCAGACTGAGATTCATACGTTCCCGTCGCCCCAACGGCCGGTCGTTACCACGCCCGACCGAGCTTTCGTGTAGGTTGGACCTCGGACCGGCCACAGCGGCGCGCCATTGCTCGGGACGCGCGGTCCCTGAGAGGGAGAGGGACGCGCGAGTTATACGCCACGCGGGGTACGCGTGATATACGGGACTCGTCATGACCCGTTTCTTGACGATCTTCGCGGCGCTCGCGCTCGCGCTCGTGCTGTTCGCCCCTGCCGATGTGCAGGCGAGGCAGCACGTCGGTGTGGCGCGGTCCGCTCACGAAGGCGGTCGGGGTTCTCACGTCGGCCACGAGCACAGCGACGCGTTCCTGGGCTTCATGGACAAGCACGGGAAGAACTACTGCGGCGACTCCCACCCGGAGGCGTGCGAGACGTCCATGCTCAGGTGAGCGCCGCGCGGGTCCCGTCCGCGCCACCCCCGTCTCGAACATTCCGAGCCACGACTCATCATTCAGCTCGACCATCGGGCATAGTTGTCAACCTTCGGGACTGATCAATCTACCGCGACCGCCCGACGAACGTACCCGCTGACGCATCTCGTTTCGCTCATTCACACAGGGAGGAGATCTTCAACCGTAACAAGAAGATGGTCGAGGCGCACAACGCCAACCCGGGTGAGTCGCGTCGCCGCGCGCGAACCCCCGACCGTCGCCAAAAAAAACTCCAACACCCCACCCTCCACACGACAATTCTCACCGTTCCACGTACAAATCGAATCGAATCAATCTCTGACCGCCCCGTCCTCCCTTCCCGTCTCTTCAGAGCGCACGTTCAACATGGCGCTCGGCAAATTCGCCGACCTGAGCGAGGAGGAGTTCGAGCGCGTGCACCTCCGCTACCGCCCCTCCGCCGCGCGCGTCGCCAACGTCGCCTCCGAGCTCACCTACGAGAAAGTCGCGTCTTACCTCGGCGAAGTTCAGATGGACGTCGCGTCCACCGGCGCGTCCTCGTCGCAGATGGAGGCGCGCATCGAGCAGGAGTCCGGCAAGTCCTTCGCGTGGACCTCCCCGCCCAACGGCTACAACGCGGTGGTCACCCCCGTGCACAACCAGCAGGATATCTGCGCGTCGTGCTGGGCGTTTGTCACCGCCGATTCCGTCGCGAGCCGGTGGGCGGTGATCAACGGAGGTCGGGTCGGCGTGGAGGACATGAGCGTGAAGCAGCTGATGGCGTGCGATAACCAGGACAACGGGTGCAACACCGGCAACATGTACACCGCGTACGACTGGATCGGCGATAACGGCGGTTTGGCCACCAAGCGTGACTACAACGACGCCAAGTACGTCAGCGGCGGCCCCGAGGACGACGACACCGCGACGTGTCGGGACGATTCCGAGCTGAAGCTCTCGCTGGACACCCCGGCGATGTGCGACGTCAAGATGACCGGCGGTAACGTCGCGCTCATGGAGGCTGTGCGCGGCGCGGGTCCCATCGCCATCGGCATCAACGCCAACAACCTCCAGTTTTACGACAACGGCGTCATCAACGCCGCGTCGTGCCCACCAGCGGGTCGCGGCATCCAGAGCATCAACCACGCCGCGCTGCTGGTGGGCTGGGGCGAGGAGAACGGCGTCAAATACTGGCTCGTCAAGAACTCGTACGGTTTGGATTTCGGTGAGAACGGTTACTTCAGGCTCGAGCGCGCGGCGCCCAGCCCCGACACCCTGTTTGGCACCTGCGGTCTGCTGTTCGAGTCCGTCTTTCCCGTCGTCGTCCCCGCGGGCTCCGACTCCGACGAGGGAACCTTGCGGGCGCAGTGCACGGAAGGGTCGGTGTTCAAGCAGGACTACTACCGCAACGAGGCTGATAACCCGGGAGCGTCCGCGTCGGCGATGGCTGAAGCCGAGGCGACGCTCTCGGCGAGCCTGGGCAAGATGAGGGCCAGGGGCGCCGCGCTCGGAGCCGCGCCGTGGCGGGTTGACTCGCACACTCGGGGCGTCGACGCGAGGTGGGAGGGCGCGAAGAGCTTCGCGGTTGGTGCGTCGCTCGTCGTCGCCGCGGCGGGCGTGGCCCTCGCGGGGCTGCGACTGAGCAAGGGTCGTGCGCAGGAGGAGACCATCCCCCTCATCGGGTAAAGAGGAACGCCGCATCGACGGCGCTCCTCTCGTATCACCAACTCTTAGTCGACTTGTCTTTCAATATCTCATCTGAGCCGCGTTGGTTATCGAGGTGACAGTCCAGAGCGCGCGCGTGTGTGTCGCCATGGCGCTCCCGAACAACTTCGCCGAGGGGTTGATGTCCTTCAAGCAGGGCATCAACGACGTGAAGCGGATGTTTAACCCCACGCGCCCCGGCCTCCCCGAGGCTGACGCCGCGATGGTCGCCGACGCCGAGAGGCTCTACGCGGAAGGTAAGATCTCGATTTTCCCCGCGCTGGCCGATCTCGCGCGAGCGCGTCCCTTCTTCCCGGTGTCACGTCCCCCGGCCCCCGTCTGACGTCCCACGCCCGAACCATCCCCTAATACAGCGACCGCGAGCACGTCGGACTCGAGCGAGGAGACCAAGCGCGCGCACGACGAGGCACGATTCCGCCTCGCTTGGGCACTCGCCCACAGCAAAAAGCCCGGGCACGCGTCCAGGGCCGTGGAGTTACTCCTCCCGGGCGCGCATCAGTGGAGCGAGAGCGTGCTCCCGCGCGACAGACGATACATCGCGGCGATCGCGCACTTCAACGACGGCGACTACCTCGCCGCGCGTAACGCCTGCGAGGAGTCCCTCTCGCACGACCCCGAGTGCAGGCAGGCGAGATCTCTTCTCGCATCCATCGAAGATCGCATCGCCGCGGACGGCGTGATTGGCATAGGAGCGCTCGGGGTCGGCGCCGCGGTGTTGGGCGGAGTGGTCGCTACGCTGGCATCGTCCAGGCGCTGACGAGCGTTCATAGCACGTACCGATGTGAAGGGATACACACGAATAAAGGAATATCGTCGCATCGCGAATTAAAACAATCTCATCTCACAACCCGGCGGCTTTCGCCAGCTTGCGCTTGTACGCGCGAATATCGTCCTTCCACACCGTCACGCCCCCGTTTTCGCACACCCAGATCTCCTTCGCCACCTGGTCAATCAGCCTGAAGTCGTGCGACACCAGCACCAGCCCGCCGTTGTATTTGTTCACGGCGGTGGCGAGCGAGTCGATGGCTTCGATGTCCAGATGGTTCGTGGGCTCGTCCAGTAAGAGCAGGTTGGGTTCCGCGAGGCAGATCATGGCGAACACCAGGCGGGACTTCTGGCCGTCGGATAGGAGCCCGATGGGCGTCGTCTGAAGCCTGCCGGAGATGCCGTACTTACCCAGGTATCCCCGCCATTCGTCCACCGGCTTCTTCAAGGCGTCGTACTTTTGCAGGAAAAACTCGATGGGATGCGACTGGGGATCGAGTACGTCGACGCTGTGCTGGTGGTACCGCCCGATGGACAGGTTCGTGTGCCTGCTCACGCTGCCCACGACCGGGGTCAAGTCGCCGGTCATGAGTTTGAGCAGCGTGGATTTGCCCGCGCCGTTGGGACCCACGAGGGCGATGCGCGAGTCGCAATCCACGCCGAATTCGAGTTTATCGAGTAAGTGCCCTTTGGTGACGTCGGCTCCCGGGTAGGAGAAGGAGACCTCCTTGAAGGGGAGCACGGGTGGTGGGAGCTTGCGACACTCTGGGAAGTTCAGCTCGAACGTCTTCTCCGCCTTGGGCGACGGCGTGAGCCCGGCGGCTTCCATCTTGTCGAGAATTTTCTGCTTGGAGTTGGCCTGCTTCATCATGTTGGCGTAGGTGCCGCAGCTCGCGATGAACTCCCTCAGGTGCTTGATGTCCGCCTGCTCCTTGTCGTGCTTCTTCTGCTGGATGATGTTATCAGCCTCCAGCGTCTTCTGGTAGGTGTCGTAGTCGCCGGTGTAGTACTTCAGCTTGCGGTTGGTCAGGCGGACGATGTGCGTGCACACGCCGTTGAGGAAATCCTGCGAGTGAGAGATGACCAGCAGGCACTTGTCGTACTTCGCCAGGTGGTGCTCGAGCCACACACACGCGCTCAAATCAAGGTGGTTCGTGGGCTCGTCCAGCAGCAACAGCGCGGGCGCCGCGAAGAGCGCACGCGCGAGCGCCACGCGCATGCGCCACCCTCCGGACATATCCTTCGTCGCTCGTTGCATCATCTCGCGGCCAAAGCCCAGCCCATAGAGCAGCTCAGCCGCGCGCGCCTCGAACGCGGCGGAGTCTAGCTCCTCGAGCCTCTCGTATATCGGCTGCAGACGCTCGTCGCCCGGCCCGCCCGTCGCGAGCGTGGACGCCTCCAGCTTCTGCAGGCGCTCCACCTCGAGCTTGATGTGGTCGACGACGGCTTCGAGCGCCGTGCGGTCCGACGGCTCGGCTTCCTCGCGCAGGTGGAAGACGTCCACGTGCTCCGGGACGGGTACCTCGCGGTTGGCCAGCGCGGTGAGCAGGTTGCTCTTACCGCAGCCGTTTACGCCCAGCAGCCCGTACCGCCGGCCCACGTTGAGCTCGATGTCGCAGTCGTCGACGAGCTGCTGGCCGTTCACCTGCATGCTAAACTGCGAAATCTTGACGTCGAGCGCGGTGGGCCGAGACGCGAGCACCCCAGTCACGGTCCGGTCCACGTCGTCGTCCATACGTGCCCCGTGTCCGTTGATTTCCGCGGCGGTGTCGTCGTCCTCCTTACCGTCTTTTACCCCAGATTTAGCCTCCTCGACGCCGCCCGCGCGCTTGGCGGCGTCCCTCGCGCGTCGCCTCGCCCCCGCGCTCTGCTTCCCCGCTTTCCCACCCTCCTCCGTGGACGTCACCTTGCCCTGGTACACGCGCCACGAGTCCGTGCACAAGTCCGCGACGAACCCGGCGTTGTGGGACACGGTCAGCACGCCACCCTTGAACTTGCGAAGAGCCTCGGTGAGCGCCTGGAGGGTCTCGTTGTCCAGATAGTTCGTCGGCTCGTCCAGCGCGATGACGTGGGGTTTGGTCCACATCGCGGCGGCCAGGACCAGCCTCGACTTTTGCCCGCCGGACATGCGCTTGATCTTCCCGTCGGCGAGCTCCTGCGAGATGCCAAAGTCCGCGAGGTGCGAGTAAACCTCCGCGCTGGTCAACGGACGAATGTCCAGACCCGATTGGGACGCCTTGAGCTTCTCGTCGTAGTGTCTCGTCATCTTCGCCACGTACGAAGCCTTGAGAAACTCGACGGGTTCCCACCGATTCACCCCCGGCTTGTCGCCGAACTTCTTCACCTCGTAGCACAGCGACCCGCCCTTCATCGCGCGGCCTAAGATCTCGCACACGTTCCCTTTGATCTTCATCTGCGCCTTGTCCTCGTCGCTCATGTTGATCGACGCCATCGCCGCGAGCTCCTTGTCGCGGCCCAGGAAGAACCTCGTCTGTATGTACTCCTTCGGCGCCATTTGCAGGTTGGACTCCAGGTGGTGCATCGAGTGCTGCGCGATGTAGCTCACGCGCAGGTTATGGTGCTTCCACACCGATCCAACCCCGGGTAAAAGCTCACCGACGATGTTCTTGAGCAGCGTCGTCTTACCCGCGCCGTTCGCGCCCACGATGGCCACGCGACTGTTGAGGTACACCCTGCAGTTCACGTCGTCCAGCACCGGCGCCTTCCCGCCCGGGTACGCGAAGGACAGGTTCTCCACCCTCAACACCACGTTCGAGCGGCTCCTCACGCCGTCCAGCTGGCCGGGATCGGGAAAGGTTATCAACGGCTTGTCCTTGGCGTTGGATTTGGACAGAGAAGTGCTCGTCATGGCCGCCGCGAGTGATCCGACGCCGCCGGCGTTGCGAACGCTCGCCGCCGATCCGAGGTCGCCGCGGAGCTCCACGCCGCCGAGCCTGCTTTTGCGTTCGCGGCTCTCCCGCTGCCGCGCGTCGTGGATATCGCCGCCGTCCACCTCCCCGCCGATCGCCTCCGCGTTCTCCTCGATCGCCTTGACCATGTCCCGCTTCATGCGGGGTAGCACGAGGTTGGGCCGCTGTGACCTGAACCCAGGGAAGCCGCCGCCGAAGGTCGTGAGCTCCTGGCCCTCGAAGTGGACGATGTCGGTGGCGACGTCGGTGAGGAAGTCGTAGTCGTGGCTGACCACGAGCGTGGTGGTGTCGGGGAGGGATGTGAGGTGCCCGGCGAGCCACTCCACCGCGTTGACGTCGAGGTGATTGGTCGGCTCGTCGAGCAGGAGCAGGTCCGCTTTTTGGAGCATGGCTCTGGCGATCGCGAGCCTCATCCTCCATCCCCCCGAGAGCTCGCTCACCATCTTCTCCTCGATCATCTCCCGCGTGAATCCCACCGCCTCCAAGCACGGCACCACGTCCTCCACGTTCGCATCGAGCGTCGACGCCTGCGACGTCATGAACGCCAAGATGGTCTGCTCCAGCGTGACGAGCACCTCGTGCTGCACAAAGACGCATCGGATGTCGGGCGGGAACCCGTTGATGTCCCCGGCGGCGAGGCGGGTCAACAGCGTGGTCTTACCCGCGCCGTTCTGACCCACCATCCCGTACCGTTTCCCGCGCTCGAGTTTCAACGACGTGGGCCGGAGCAGGACCTTGCCCGCGAACGCGAGTATGATCCCGTCGAGGTCGAGGCAGTATCGCTTCTTCTCCTGTTGGGCGCCCCCGTCCGCCGACGATCCGTCCCCGGCTGCCGATCCGCCTCCCCCGAGGTGGTGAGCCACCGCGTCGTCGAACAATGACTTGATCGCATCGTCGTCGATGAACTCCGCCAGCATGGGCCCCGCCGCATCGACGAGCTCCTCAGCCATCTCGGCGGGGGACCTGCCCAGATCGCCTTCGGCGAGGAGCTCGTTGGCCATGTCGGCGACGTACTCGGTCACCTCGTCGTCGACCGCGCCGGGGTGGGCGGAGGCGAGTGCATCCTTGATGTGCGCGATGACGTCCCGTCCCCCCATCGTTGATATATCCCGTCGCCCGTCTCTGCCGCCTCTGACACTGAGCGATCGGATAGCCAAAAAGTATAAAGCTCTCAGTTTCGTGCCGACTTCCAGGTCTCGGGCAAAGCTTTGGGTCTTTGAGATGGACGACCGGCCGCCACGTTAGATTTCCACATTAGACCGTCGTTTTCGAGTCATCGCAGAGTAGCGACGTGGGTGACAGATACGTTTTTTGTGTGGTGGTAGACCCTCAAACGACGAACGGAATTGGAACGAAATAGACCATGCTTCTTGGTTTGACGTTCGAGAAACGTCCCTAATGGTCAATTCGTGCCAATTGTCACTGTAACTCACTGGGCAATCAGTCTGAAAAACCGGGGGTAAGAAGTCTGAAAAATCCTGGAAACGGGCGGCTGCGTTCTACTGATCGGCCGCGGATCGGCCGAGACATGCTGCAGTGGGGCACAGCGATGTTCGGCCGTGGCTCCACTGACGGGGGTAAGGGCCTGCCGCCGCCGCCGCCGGCGGCGGCGCCCTCCGCCGACAGTGGTCTCAGCATCGACGTCGAGGATGTCACCCCCGAGACCCCAGGGCACAAGCGCACGGGCTCCGGCGGTTGGCTGAGCCCCACGAAATCCGGAAAGAAGAAGCGAGCCCCCCGAGCCACTCCGCGCAAGGGTGAGGTGAAGCAGGCTCTGTACGAACCCCCGGTGTTGGAGAAGGCATTGGCGCGCATGCGCAGACTGCAACCGCACATGGAGACGGACGACCCGGAGAAGCCCACGAAGAAGCTCAACATCTGGATGAAAGAGGAGGAGATGCAGGGCAAATTCAGCGAGGGCATCGTGTTCTGGTTCAAGTTGATGAGGGACCACCTCCTGCTGTTCTTCATATTCATGGTCCTCTCCTTCTGGGCGTTCAACCAGATGAGGGTCTCGAACGACGAGAACAACACCAGCTACGACCGCCTCGGCGCTCTCGGCCGAGTCACCCTCGCGGCCATCATGCTCTGGTCCGAGGACACCCAGCGCAAGGGCGAGCAGGTCTCCAACACCGACAAGGATGCCACCCTCGGCATCATCGTCCTCGACGCGCTCATGATGTTCGCGCTCCTCTTCGTCACCGGCTGGCACCACATGAAGAAGGAGCAGGTCAAGGAGGAGGTCGACGACGCCACCATCTCACTGGACGATTACTCCATCGTCATCGAATCCGGCCTCCCCACGGACGTCACCGAGGAGCGCATCCGTGCGCACTTCGAGAAGTACGGCGAGGTGCACGAGGTAGCCCTGGGCAAGGACCTGCTCGAGGTGATGAACCTCCGCAAGAGTCTCATCGCGCTGGAGGCTAACCACGAGATGCTCGAGTGGATGCTCAAACGCGCGAACAAGCTCCTCGGTATCGAGGAGATGGACACCAGCAACATGAGCAAGGAGGACATCGCCAACGCCAGGTGGAAGAAGCTCACGCGCAAGGTCAAGAAGGAGATCGACAAGCGCGAGGGGCGCAGAGATATCTTCTTCGCCGCGCTCGAACAGGCCCGCGACGACTCCCTCTCCATCGAGGATCGAGCCGCCGCCGCCGCCAACGCCGCGGCGAAAAATCCCCGATTCGCCGGCGGCAAGGACAACGCCGGCGCCGCCGCGTCCAAGGACCCGAGCAACTACAACCCGGCCATGATCAAGGAGAAGATCAACAAGTCGCTGAAGGACCGCGAGGAGCTCGAGGATGAGATCGCCGCGTGCGTCGAGGAGGGGTACCCGGTGATCACCGCGTGGGTGGCGTTTGAGGAGGAGGACAGCTGCGTCGAGTGCGTCAAGGCTGTCCGCGCTTCCAAGAAGCACGAGCGCAAGATGAAGGCTAAGAAACTCGTCGGTCTTGATGAGCACGACGGGCTCCCGGGGGAGTACGACGTTCGCAAGCTCGAAGGCGATCTCACCCTGGAGATCAAAACCGCGCCGCCTCCTTCCGACATCCTCTGGGAGAACCTCCACTACTCCATGGACACCTTCTGGAAGCGCGAGCTCCGCTCCAACTTGATCATGTGGGGTTTCCTCATCATCAACGTGTTCGCGATCGCGGGCGCGAAGATCACCTCCGTCACCCTCCCACCCAAGATCCCGGTGTGCGAGGAGGTCCAGGCGGGCGGCCCCTTCATGCAGTGCCCCGCCCTCTGGAACCTCGACTCGGACGACGCGGCCGTCGCGGCGCAGGCCAGGCTGGACATCATGCCCTTCGTCAAACTGGAGAAGAGCGCGTCCGCCTGCGATGACTTCCTCGAGTACGATCAGTTCATCGGCAACATGACCAAGTACGCCAACTGGTACGCCGGAACTAGCGTCGCGACTGGCGCGCCCACCGACGCCGCGGGGGTGACCGCCTTCCGCGACGAGACGGCTGGGGCTGTGTGGACCGGCGGGTTCGACGACACGACGCACATCGACGAGTGCGCGGCGCAGATCTGCTACAGCTGCTACTGCAAGAAAAACACCGAGGAGGATTTCTGCAAGACGTACAACGAGAACGAGGTTGAGTTTAACCTGATCATCGTCGGCGCCATCTGCGTGTCCGCGACGGCGAACCTTATCATTAAGGAGCTCGCCATCAGGCTCTCCTTCTTCGAGAGGCCCCACAGCACAACCGCACGCGAGCTCGGCATCGCTGAGAAGATGACGGTGGCGCTGATGGTGAACATGTGCCTCCTGCCCCTGCTCATGACCACGCAGCTCGCGATTCCCTCGTGGCCCGGCAAGTTTGACGACACCAGCTCGGGTTGGTTCAACGACTTTGGCAACACCCTGGTGCAGATCGCGTTGATCAACTCCATCTCCTTCCCGTTCACCTTGCTCTCCCCGGTGATCATCTGGAGGCTTCTGGTGCACTTCCTCACGCCGTCGGTCAAGTCCCAGAGGCAGCTCAACGAGCTGTGGACCCCGCCGCCGTTTCTGCTTTCAGAGCGCTACGGTCAGATGAACGCCGCCTTCCTCTACACCATCATCTTCTCCTCTGGCATGCCCTTGCTCTACGTCGGGCACTTCGTCAAGATCGCGCTGGACATCGTCATCGATCGCCTCATGCTCTTCAGGGCGTGCGTCCAGCCGCCGAGGTACACCGGAAAGCTCGCGGCGCAGTTTCTTTACATCGTGCCCATCGGCATCATCCTTCACTTTCTGTTCGCCGTGTACATGTGCGGCGAGAGGGACCTGCCCACGCACACGCTGGCCAACGGCGTGTTCGGCAAGTGGCCCGGTGGCCCGGACCAGGCGGTCGCCATCCGCGACAGCCAGTTCGACTTCACCGCGAGGCTCCAGCGCGTCAACGGGCTCATCCCCTTTGTCTGCGCCATGGTCACCGCGGCGCTGGTGCTCATCGCCACGATCGTGCTGCAGGTGCGCAAGCGCAAGAAGAAGGGGCAGATGGAGGCTGAGGGGTGCCCGCCGCTGTCGGAGGCAAAGGCGAAGAAGCTCATCACCGACCTCACGTCGTACCGCATCACGGATAACCCGGCGTACAACCACCTGTTCCCGCCGGGCGAGGAGGTGAGCGAGGGACTCTGATCACGCATATCAACAATCACAACTAGTAAAAATAATTGGCGTTCACACTCCCCGACAAGGGTGGTCGACGGGGTCGAACGCGGCATCTATGTAGATCCCCCGTGTTTCTCAAGCAATGATCAGTCAAGAACGAAGCTTCAGTTTGATAAAAAGCCGTCCGTGTCTCTCCTCACTAGTAGTTTTCTCTCCTCGCCACCCCCCTCGCCTCTCTCCTCACCACCCCCTCGCCCTGCTCCCGAACAGAGGCCCGTCGTACTCCCCCCTCTCCACCTCAAAATCGTCAGGGCAATCCACCTCTACCAGCCACGCGTGCCCCGGCGGCGCCCGAGCTCCACTCGGCCCGAGTTGCACCTCCTCGAAGTAATGGCAGTCGCGGCCCGAGCCGATTGCGTACGGCGGAGCCAGAATGTCCAAAACAGCCGCGGGCTCCGTCGCCGTGAACACGTGAATGTTACCGCCGTGCCTCGGGTACAGCGCGAACGCTTCCGCGGGTGCGGACACGGACTCATCGCGGACCAACCTCGCGAGCCTGGGCGTGTTCGGCGACGTTCCCGGTACGCCTTTGTCGTCATCCGCCCAGTCGAACGCCCTGACTCGGAGGGTGCCGTAGAGCAGCCTCGACATGACAGTCATGTGCGGGTGGTTGTGGAGCGGGATGGTGGTGCCCTCTTCGTTGAACCGAAAGACGGACATGCTGAACCGGTGCGAGTCGTGTAGGGTGACGCAGTCGATGGCGGACGCCCTGGACATCGACTTGGACCTGGATTTGGACCTCGACGGGGACGACGAGGCGCGGCCGAACAGCTGCGAAAAGAATCCCTGGGCGGGTCGCGCCGAGTCCGCCGAGTCCGAGGAGCTCCGCCTGGACGTCGACGGCGGCTCCATCGCCAGGTGCCTCGGCTCGACGGCGTTCATGTACGGCGCGACGGCGCGAAAGTGGGACTCGCCCGCGGGCGTCGCCACCGGGTCCGCGGGAAGGGTTTCATGGACCTTCTGGTAGAGCTCCACCACTGGATTCATCGGAGCTGACGACGACGCCGCGCGACAGACCTGACGATCCTGACGACGCTCGCGGAAGGATACAGCGACGACGGAAGTCAAACGTGATATCGTCGGCGCGCGCGCGACGGCAACGACCGCGGAGTGCATGCGTCCGCGCCTCGCGCAGTGTCCAAGGTGTGGACGTGGCCTCGGCAAAAGATGGCAATCGTGCCGTGTGTTTTCACTTTTTGCTCGTTTTACATGTGCGTATGATGAGTTAAATAACGCGCCCTATCGTGGATGAATTCATCGGCTCAGCTCTGGTTCACGATCCTCAGACCGTCCTGCAGCGCCCTGGTGTAGTCGTTGATGGCGTGCACGATCTGCTCATCCTCCGCCACGCGTTCCTCCTTCTCCGCGTTGAGCGCCGATTTGAGCGACGCTATCTCCGTGAGCGCGATGGTCTGGAACTTGTCATCGTGGGTGTCCGCCCTGCGCGTGATACCCTCGAGCTGTTCCCTGAGCGCGTTGACCCCGCCCTCCCGCGCCGCCCGTTCCACGTCCACCTTCTCCTGCAGTTTGAAGATGTCCTCGCCGACTCGTTTCAAAGTGTTGGCTTCGCGTTCCAGGCGCTCCACCCGCTCGTCGTCGATGCTCGTCTGGCATTCGTCCACCTTGGCGACGACGCTCTGCGCGAGGTGCTCCACGTCCACCCGCCGCTGCTCGCGTTCCTCGCGCAGGCCCTGGTGCAGCTCGGCGAACGAGCGAGTCAGCGCGTCGATGGACGCCTTGAGCCCTTGCTGCATCTCTCGGACGTGCGCCGCTATGCCTTGTTCCATCGCCTTGAGGTCCGTGGATACCTTCTCCTGGAGGAGCCTGTCGGACTCCTGCCGCCGGCGAATCTCCGTCTCCAGGTCGAGCTCGAGTTTCTGCACTTGGTCGTACAGCGCGTTCCGCCGGCCGGTCTCCACCTCCCGCCGCGCGTTCTTCTCGTGCTCGAGGTCGCTGTAAAACCGGGAGAACTTCTCCGCGACGTGCGCCAACCGCCGCGCGGGTCCGCCGTCGTCACCGGGATACTGGGAGGGTAACGGGGGCGGGACGGGGCCGGGGCTATCGTTCTCGGCCGCGAGGTTCTCGAGCGTTCGGAAGTTGGGCATCTCGATCTTGGAGGCGGCGCCTTTTGGACGGGGGGATGGGGGTGCGTTGGTCAGCGACGCGTTCGTTGTTGGCGATTTCTTCTCGGAAGATGGGACGGTGCACGCGCGGCGGCACGGGGCGCGTGGGGGAAACACGCGGGTTCATGCGGGCTCGACGCACTTCTCTTGTCCATCGCGGTCACGGCGGAGGCGCCGGTGGAGTCGGTGGACCGGCTCTGGTACCGCGGGGGGCGCTGTGAGTGTGCGAGGCTGTCGAGTGCAATTCCAACGGATACTGAAACAGACGGCACGGCACGAGATGGCGCTGGCAGATCCTGGGAGTATTGGATCTGTGTCGACGCCTTCACTCGGAAGAGCGCGTTAGCATGCTGCGACACGCCTCGTCTCGCCTCGCCGCGCTGGCGCTGGCCGACTGTCGCGCGTCTGCCGTCTCCCACGCGCGTCTCCCCCCTTCGCTGACGTCCTGGCGCACCGCGGGCGCGCGCGATCCGTGGACAGAGGTGGCGCTCAGGCGGCACTCCACGTCCTCCCCCGAGGCGAAGCGGGAGGCCAACGCCGCGGCCGCCCGCCGCGCGCGCCTCGCCGCGACGACCGCGCGAGGGCAGGGATCCGCGGCGTCCGGCGGGCTCTACCTCGCCGCGCTCGCCATCGGCATGGTCGGCGTCACCTACGCATCCGTGCCCCTCTACCGCATGTTCTGCCAAGCAACCGGCTTTGGCGGCACCACGCGGCGACGGACCTTGGAGGACAAGCTGTCGGAGCAGAGTGCGCTGCCGGAGAGCGTCAAGACCGCCGCGGCGAACAGGGAGGTTGTCATATCGTTCAACGCGGACGTCGCGGAAGGCATGCCGTGGCGGTTCGTCCCCACGCAGAAGAGCGTCAAGGTCAAGCCCGGGGAAACCACCCTCGCGTTCTTCACCGCTAAGAATCGGTCAGACCGGGACATCACCGGCGTCGCCACGTACAACGTGCAGCCCAACAAGGCGGGGAGCCACTTCAACAAGGTGCAGTGCTTCTGCTTCGAGGAGCAGCGGTTACGGGCTGGGGAGGAGGTGGACATGCCGGTGTTCTTCTACCTCGACCCGGAGTTTGCGTCGGATCCCGCGATGGTGGACGTGAACGACGTGATGCTGAGTTACACCTTCTTCAGGAGCGACGATTTCGACGAGCTGGAGGAGGAGGAGGAGAGGGGGGCGACGGTGGGGGTGAAGGTGCACGGGACCGGGACGGTCCCGCCGGGAATCAAGGGTCACGCCGCGCTGGGGTAGAGTAGTCTATACTTGTAAGAGGTAGCGATAAATCTACGTCATCTGCGTCAAGTCATCTTCGGGCATTTCAAAACTTCAGGCGCACGCCCCTCGCTTCCCCGACTGCGCGACGATGGGGAAGCGTAAGAAGAAGGAGGCGAACCTCAACATGCCGCGAAGGAAGCGCGCGGATGAGCTCGCGGCGGCTGCGGCCAAGGAGGCGCAGGAGGAGGCCCGCCTGGGGGAGGTCAGCGCGGACGTGCCGATGGCGGATCTCGTGGCGTCCTTCGCGGACGAGCTGCGATGCGGGCTGTGCCGGGAGATCTTCACGGACCCTTGCACGCTGCCGTGCGGCCACAACTTCTGCCGCGCGTGCGCCGAGGAGAGGCTGCACGGCAAGGGGGTGTACAAGAACGAGTGCCCGCACGAGAGATGCACGCAGCCGTGCTACGTCAAGGACCTCGAGCGCAATCACACAATCGCGAGCATCGTATCGACGCTCAGGGACGGCGTCGCGCCCTTCGCCCCGGGATTCGACCGAGCCCGTGGCCGCGGAGGCCTTCCCGGAAAGGCCGATACGAAACAGAAAAGGAAGAAGGCCGCCGAGACGGACGTCGCGGTCGCGAACGGGGACGACGGAAAGGGCACCACCGCGGCGATGGACGCCCACGGAGGGGTGCCCACGCTGGAAGAGTGCGCCAGGCTCGTCAAGGAGATCCGGGAGATCGACGCCGTATCGGACTACCTGCGACGCGAACTGACGCAGCTCAGGGCGAAACGAGAGGCGAGGGAGGCGAAGGAGGCGAAGCGGCTGTTGAGCCGCGCGTCCGCCGACGCCGGCCCGGTTGGCACCCAGACAAAGGAAGGGGGCGGGGCGGTCGAAACCCAGACCCAGACCCAGACCCAGACCCAGACCCAGACCCAGACCCAGGCGGCGCTGGGCCAGTGCGCGCGGCTCAACATGACGCAGGCGCGCCACCTCTACCTCATGGCCCACGGGACGGCGCCCAAGAAGGGCACGACGCTCAAGAAGCTACGAGCCGCGGCGGCGGTGTTCGACCCCGACGTCGTCGCCGCGGTGCTTAGGGCCGAGGACGGGGACGACGAGGACCCAGGTTCGAATCCCGCGTCGGACGAACACGAACAAGCGGAGGCTCGACGCAAGCGGCGCGAGACCGTGGCGGCGGAGCGGGCAACCCTGATCGTCCCGCCGGGGGAACGAAGGAGGGCGGTAGGCGTCGCGCCCCCGTCGCGCGTGTTCACCTTCACTCAGGCGACGGGCGGCGGCAAGGAGAACGCCGCCGCGACGACCAACGCCGGGGAGAGTAACAAGTCGCGGTTCGCCGCGGACGTCGCGCGGCTCAACAGGCTCGACCCTCACGGCGCCATCGCGGTCTACGCGGAGGAGGTTGGCGCGTCCACCCCGCTCCCGCGGGCGGCGACGCACCTCCTCTTCGACAACGGCCGCCGCTTTGACAACTTTACCGACGCGTCCAGGGTGGTGGCCAAGCGAACCGTGCGGTACCTCGAGGCTGTGTTACGCGGCGTGTGGGTCATCCACGTGGACTACATGAAGGACTGCGCGTCCGCGGGCAAATGGCTGGACGAACAAGAGTACGAACTGAGGGACGCGGGCATAACCCATAATGCGAAGTTCAAACGTAAACGCGAAGCGATCGGAGTCGAAGCCGACGACGTTGGAGTCGACGCGTTGGACCCGCATATGTTGGAGCTGGGCCCGCCCGGCGGACGGAAGCGTGCGGCGGAGGGTGCGCTCGGCGTGTTCGTGGGCGAGCGCGTGCGGGTGGCGTCGCTCCCGGCGGACGTGCCGGTTACGCTGACCGAGTTTTCTCGGCTTCTCGAGCTGGGCGGCGCCGTCGTGTCGATCGGGCCGGCTTCGGATCTACCCTCGCCGCCCTCGCCGTCGCTCAGGGTGTCCGACAGCCAGGACCAGGTCCCGGAGAGCCAGCCGCCGTTCGGGTGCGAGTTCGGCGGGGCCTCGCAAGGGGGGGTCGTGGTCAGCGCGGTGAAGTCGGGGCAGCCGCCCACCGCCATCGTGGTGTCGGACATCAAGGAGCTGGACGGTGACGCGGCGCGGCGGGATCTCGCGGTTGATTGGCACTGGGTGTTCCACAGCATCGTGCACCACAGGGCGTTGGATAAGGAGCCGTACCTCCGGGCGCTGCTGGAGACGGGGAACGAGTAAGGGGAACGAACGGATAGAATAGGTAGCACGTCTCGTATTGAGTCTCATCACAACCTAACGTAGATTTATATTCTCATCGATCAGTTGGACGCCTCGAGGGTCTTGTCGGCGGCCGGGCCGGGGTAGGTGCAGATGCCGAGGCCCTGGATGGGCTGGCACTTGGCGGACATGGGGCACCCGCCGTTGGGGTACATGCCGTTGGGCTCGCAGATGAGCGCGCACTGCGACGGCGCGGGTGAGCCCGGGGTTTGGAGCACGCACTGGCCCTCCGCGGTGGCCAGTCGGTACTTGTCCGCCGGGCAGGGCTTGCTCGGGGAGCACTCGGGGGAGCAGAAGGAGCCGGGGAGGCCCTGGATGGACACCTTCTGCTCGTCCGGCATGCAGGCACCGGTGTTGGGGTTGCCGTAGGGAAGCTTGTGCCCGGCCATGGCTTCCGCGTCGAACAGGAACTCGGACGAGAGCTCCATGACGTGGAATCCGCCCTCGGGTGCGGATTGGGCGGCGAGGGGGACAGCCTCGGGGGTCTCCCTGGCGGCGTGCGCGCCGCAAGCGAGCGCGCCGATGAGGGCGAAGAGGAGGATGGCGTACTTCATCGTCGGATACCGTGCGATGCGCGTCCTCGAGTGGTGGCTCAGATCTGAAGAGGGGCGTTTTTGGATTTGGAACCTTTCCGCAGTGAGAGGACGTGGAGGAGAACTAACACTGCCATTTCCCCGGTCGCGATGTCGCAGCGCGCGTACCTGTGGGCGTTCGTGATCGCCGCGTTCACGTCATGGTCGCTCAAGGGCATGGCGATGTCCGTGAGGTGGGACCCCGGCGTGTCCAAGCCGGTCCGCGACACGTTCGCGTCCGTCGAGCGCTCGATGGGGTTCGGCGGAGGGGGAGTGCAGACCCATCCTCACGGCTACCGCCCCATGCCGGGGCTGCACGCGGGCTGGATCGCGGGGCGCAGGAACGACCTCTCCGACAACCAGTGGAAGAGCTTTCGCGATAACCTCCCGCTGCTCGCGATCGCCGCGGTGGCCACCTCGGCGCTGGCGCGCGCGATGCGTCGAGCCGTCAAGGATGCCAAGGACGCCGGCAGGGTTCTCGTCCCGTTCCACGTCCTCTACGGCGCCGTCTTCGCCTTCTTCCTGCACGGATTCGGCGCAATCTGGCCCATCGGCCTCGCCGTGGCGCACTATTTCGTGTGTCGCGCCACCGCGGGGGTGCCCACGGTGGGCTTACTCGCGGTGTGGGCCTCCGCGATCGTCATGCTCGCGAAGGTTCAATTCGGCGCCGATAAATGGACTTTCGCAGCGCTCGGATCGATGTCCCCACTCCTATCCCCACTCGCCGGGATGGATAAATGTATCTTCCGGGGTTTCATGCCGCGGTGGTGGATCCACTACAACCTGGTGACCCTGCGGATGATCAGCTTCGGCTGCGACCTGCACTGGCGACGGTGCGGACGCGAGTCCGCTGGGGATGAGAAATCCACAAAGGACTCCTCGGACTACTGGAGCCTGGTGTCTAAACCGAGCGATAAGGTGAGGTACTCGCTGGGCGAGTACCTGGCGTACGTCACGTACCCGCCGCTGTACATCGCGGGTCCCACCGCCGCGTTCAACGCGTTCGCCTCGCAGCTTCGGGCTCCGTTGACCGGCGGGGCGTTGGAGCGAAGGGCGGTTGTCAGGTACGCCGCGGTGAAATTCGCGGCGGTGTTGCTCATACTGGAGGTGTGGACGCACACCATCTACGCGAACGCGATGTGTAAGTCGAGGGTGTGGCTGTGGGGCGAGCGCGTGGGCTTGGGTTCGTACGGGCCGTTCGAGGTTGGCGTGCTGTCGCTGATGGTCCTCAACTTTATGTGGCTGAAGTTCACCGCCATCTGGAGGTTCTTCCGGCTCTGGGCGCTGGCGTCCGGGGTGGAGGCGCCGGAGAACATGCTCCGATGCATCAACAACAACGCCACCATCCTCGGCTTCTGGAAAGGATGGCACGCGTCATACAACAGGTGGCTGGTCAGGTACATATACGTGCCCCTGGGCGGAGCCAAATACAGGCTTTTAAACGTATGGGTCGTGTTCGGGTTCGTCGGCGCATGGCACGACAAAATCGCGTGGCACCTCATCCACTGGGCGTGGATATTCGCACTCTTCCTCGCGCCCGAGATCGCGGCACACGCCATCGGCGCGAAGTTCTACGGCACCCCAGAGAAACGTCGATCGAGAACGTACGTACTGGGGAGGGCTATATGCGGCGGTGCCATGATCCACGTGCTCGTCGCGGGGAACATGGTCGGGTACGTCGTGGGTCTGGACGGTCTGTCCCAGCTCGGTAAGCTGTATATGGACGACCTGGGGAGCGCGATGAAGTTCTTCGGCATCACCATGGCCATGATGTCCGCGGCGGCGCACCTCGGGTTCGAGCAACGCGCGAGGGAGGATGCGGCCAAGGCGAAGGCGAGGATCGGCGCGGCCGAGGCTGAGGGCGCGGGGACGGTCGGGGCGGGGAGAAGGAAGGGCGCCAAGGGCGGGCGCGGCACCGCGGGTGACGAGGCGCCCGCGGGAGACTCGGACGCCGGGGACGGCGGGCGATGAGCACAGCGGTAATATCATATTCAACTCGCTGAGTCACGGAGAGCTTCTGGATACAAAAAGACACATTGATCCGCCCCACGTTTTAGCGTCAAGCCCGCCCCGAGGGAGGTTCTCGCATTGCACCGCGCGCATCGCGGCGTCTACGTGCCCGATACCGAATCCTACGAGACGTGCGTACCGCTCGCGTGACCCTTCACGATGTCCGGCGAAGCCCCACCCGCCGATCGCGCGGATTGTTACGTAAGTCACGGGGCGTCCGGGGCGTCCGATCGACACATGGATACCACGGTTCCCGCGCCCGCCCCGGCCGCGTCGGTCCCGAAAGAGACGGACGAGGACGTCGCCAAGCGCCTGTCTCACGAGTTGAACGTCACCGGACGCGCCAGGAAAGCCCCGGCGCCGTCCTACGTCCCCGCGCCCATCAAGCCCGGGCTCGATCCCGAGCGATTGAAGCAGCTCCGCAGGCGGCAGAGAGACAAGGAGCGAGCCGTGAAGGATGCCGCCAAGGCCAAGGCCAAGGCCAGGCGCGCCGCCGCGGAGGCGAAAAGAAAGAAGAGGAACGCGGATACGAAGAAGCAGATTCGGGTCAAGCCCAGGGACGCATCGGACAGGCCGCCGAAGAGACCAAAGAAGGCAAAGCCAACCTCCCACGACGAGCTCCTCTGTACGGACCCTCTACTGAACGTCGAGCCCCTCAACGAGGAACCCGAAAACTACGCGGACGACGACGTCGATGACAACGCCGACAGGGAGAACATCGACCCGGACACCCCCCAGCCCCAGCTACCGAGGCTGGCCAGTCCGGAGGAGGCACCCGATGAGTCACAGCCCGGTGAGTCACCACCCGGGCCCGGTGAGTCACCACCCGTCGTCGTCGACTACGGCGTCCTGGGTGACGACGAGGACTGGCAGTCGAAGCTGCCGCGGCGGGAGATGCCCCCGCCCGAGGGATACTCCGCCGGTACCCTCGTGTGGGCGTTCCTCAGGGGATCGCAGAAGTACCAGACGCACACAGATGAAGCCGCGGGGGTGTGGTGGCCCGGCAGGATTTGGAAGCTCCGCAACGCGAAGAGCGCGGCGAAGCTCTGGCGCGACCGGGGCGCGCCCCCGTCGCAGCCCAGGGCGCTGGTCCGATGCCACGGCGACGGGAGTTTCGTGTGGTGCGGGCCGAACGAGCTCGCGAGGTACACGGGCGACGCCGAGCTGCGCGAGGCGCGGGCGGCTGAGCTGTTCGCCGCCGCGACGGGAGGCCGACGGAAGCGTGACTGGACCGCCACCGGGGGGATCCGGGTGTACCTCCAGCACGTGCGCAAGGCGCTGAAGGAGGCGGAGGAGGCCGAGCTGTTGGACTGGGACACGCCGCCGTGGACGGACAGCGACGACGCGTACAGCGACGAGAGCGACGACGATAGACCGATACTGTTCCGAAGGGGCAAAGGCCCACCCGTGTCGGGAGACGCCACCGCCGCCGCCGCCGCCGCCGCCGCCGCGGCTGACGACGGATCCCCGAAGGACGGCCTCACGCCCGACTGGATCATCGACGCGGGATGCCGCATCTTCGGCCTGAACGTCCCATCGGTCCAGACGCCCATCGTCCGGGGTCTGCTCGATCCGTGCACCAACGACAAGAAGGACCCGAACATCCCGGCGGAGAAAACCTACGACAGACGGCAGGACGGCTTGAAGCAGGAGAACCCGTGGAAGGGATACCACGTCATACTCAACCCGTCGTACGAGTCGCAGGTCCAGTGGCGGTTCATCAACCGCGCGATAAACGAGGTGGAGTGGGGTTTCTGCCCCGGCATATTGCTCGTGTGCCGCAACAGCACGGATACGTCTTACTTTCAACGCCTGCTCCCGTTCCCGCGGATATTCCTTCGACGAGACGCGGTGCGATTCAAGGACTACACCCACACCCCGATCGGCTTCGGCATCGCCGTCTTCTGCCTCGTCTCGCCCATCGTCCCGCACGATGCAACGATGGCGACGTACCGCCGGTTCCACGACGAGTTTAAGCACGCGGGTGAGTTCAACGTCCCGTTCGACGGAGAATTTTTATCAAGCGTCGAGTTCGGGGCTCTCACGGACCGGCTCCGCGTGGAGGCTGCGCTCAAGTACCGCGACAGCTGGGTGGCGTGCGACGAGTGCGACCGGTGGAGGGAGATACCGCCGACGCAGTCGTTAGCGGAAGTCGGAGCGGTGGACACGTGGCGGTGCCGTGACGCGTACCCGGCGCTCGGGTGCGAAGCGCCGTTGACGGGTCGCGAGTTCAAGGCTTTCTCCGTCGCGAGCAAAGGACAGGCCACGCCCTTGCTGGCGGCGAAGAGAGGGAGCGACATCCTCGGGTACGGCGATGGGGATGAAGCCGAGGAGGACGCGGACGCGGTGTTGGCGCTGCCGTGCCCGGTGGAGGAGAAGGAGGAGCCGGGAGAGGAGGAGGAAGGGGAGCGGACTAAAGAGGAGCCGGGAGAGGAGGAGGAGGAGGGGGAGGGGACTAAAGAGGAGCCCGGCGAAGAGGAGGAGGCGGCGGAGGAGGAGAAGGAGGCACCGCGGGACGACGGAAACACGTGGCTCGACGAGGCCACCATGCGGGGCGGACGTAAGCGCTTCACCCTCGTCGAGGAATCCTTCCGCAAGTCCAAGCTCCACGGCGCCGCGGGGACGCCGCCGAGTACGCACAAGATCGGGTGTACATGCGCGCTGACCAAATGCCGCGAGAAACGAGCTCACGAGATGAAGCTCCTGATGCAGATGCCGCACGAGTTACTCGCGAGGCCCAAGTGGATGGGAGTCCAGGAGGCCATGCGGGAGTCCGGCGAGCTCTCGCGGTATGAGAAGGAGCGGCTTGCGCGGATCAAGCGGAACCGGGAGAAGCTCCGCGAGCTGATGCACTCGAAGGAGGACGTGGCGGCGGTGGCTTTACAAAAAGTCGCCGAGGCATCCGCCGCCAGGAACGCGTCGCACAGGATCCTGCACGTCGCCGAGGAGAGACACAGGCGCGCCACGGCGGTCGCAGCCGCGACGCTGATACGCTCGAGTAAGGCCGCCGCCGCAGCCGCGGTCGCCGCCGCCGAGGTGGCCACCGCCGAAGCCGCCGTGGCTTCCGCTCTCGGGGAGGTGCAGAAGGCGAGGCTGGTCGCCTCACGGCTGGAGAGGGCAGCGGCGGAGAGGAACAAGGAGTGCGCCGACGCGGAGTCGGCGCTCGAGGAGCAGTAGTGATCACGGGGGCGTAACCATCCCCGGAACAGTTTTTATAGAAACGTGTAAAACGCGAAGACCTCACAACCGGGCCGACATTTTTAGAATGTCGAATCGCGATCCGGTTCGACACTGTTCCGAACGCGCCACGACGCGCGGGATGCGTCGATCGCTGGTACTCCTCGCGATCCTCGCGCTCCTCGGGTGCATCGCACCCGCGGCGCGCGCGGAGAAGCCCCAGGAGGACTGGCAGCTCTGGTCGAACATGTATATGCGATGCCTGTACAACTGCGGCTTCGACGGGTGCTCCCGGCTGGGGTACAAGAACGTCACGTACATGGTCGGCGAATGCGTGGATGGGTGCGTCGACAGGGGGCCGAAAGACGGCAGCCACCCCCCCGAGTTTGACTTGGGCATGCGACTCACCGGGTGGACTTGCCAGACTGACTGCCAGTACAGGTGCATGCACACCCTGCAGGCGATCAGGAAAGGCGAAGGCCTGCAACCCGCAAAGTACTACGGCAAGTGGAGCTTCACGAGGGTGTACGGCATACAGGAGTTCGTCTCCGTGGTCGCGTCGCTGGCCAACATGGCGGTGCATCTGCGGTTCATCCCCATGGTGTTCAGAGCGGTGTGGAATCGGAAAGCCGGGGCGAACACGGGCGCGATGGACGTGGTGTCCCGCGGCGACGCATTCGCGGCCACCTGGCTCGTCAACTCGGTCGTCAACGCGAACGCGTGGTGGTGGAGCGCGGTGTTCCACGCGCGGGACACCAAGTGGACCACGTTCATGGACTACACGTCCGCCAACGTCCTCATGTTCTCGGCGCTGTACAGCGTGTTGGTCAGGACAATGGAGCTGGGCGCCAAACGCGCCGTTGTTCTGCTCGCGGCGTTTGCGGCGTGGCTAGTTACGCACGTGAGGATGGTGAACGATCCCCCGGACCGACGGGTTGAATCGTACCGGTGGGCGCTCAACATGAACGTCATGATCGGGATCGCGGTGACGCACTGGGCGATCGTGCTGCCGTGGGCGTACGGTTGCAGGCTGCGAAAGGGCGGGTTCGGGTCGGAGAGCAGAACGGTTCTGTCGCACCCGGGGCGGCACTCGCTGGCGCTCTTCGCCGTGTTGTGGCACCTCGCGGCGCTCGCCGAGGTTTTCGATTTCCCGCCACTGCTGGGCTACCTGGACTCCCACGCGCTGTGGCACTGCGGGACGCCCCACTGCGTTTGGCTCTGGTACAGGTTCCTGCGGGAGGATCTGCGGTGGGACGGTGGTCGGGCCGTTGCAAAGACCAAAAAGGAACAATGATTCAAGACGCGTCGTAGACAGGGTGCTCTCTTTTACGTTCTTGTCTGTAGTGTAAAACAGTGGTGGTACAGAGTTGGAGCTCCTTCATCCCTAAAATCTTCTCTCTTCCTCCTCGACGTCTCACGCGTCTCTCGTCAGATCACGGTGCCCGCCGCCAAGACGGTGCCCTCGAGAATCGTGATGATTCCGTCGTCGATGATGTAGCCGTGTCCCTCATCGTCAATCACCTCAGCCTTCTTCACCCTCTTCTCGTTGGTAAGAACGCATCCCGCGCCGATGAGCACGTCGCTCTGCACCACGCACCCGTAAACAACCGAACCCGCGCCCACGTCCGGGACGTCGTTCCCGTGGATGTGCGCCATCTCCGGATGCCCGTTGAACACGACGCGCTCAACCGACACACCCTCGCCAAACACCACGCACGGTCCCACGACGCTGTCCTTGATCACGCAGCCGTTCGCCACGACCACGCCGTCGCTGATGAGCGAGCTGTCGCATTGGCTCTCGCCCGAGAACCGCGCCGGCGGCAGCGTCCGAGGGACGGTGAAAACCGGATCCTTGGAGACGTCGATGAGATCCGAGGCTCCCGCGTACATCTTGCGGAAGAGGTGTGGGGAGCAGATGGAGATGTTGCTCTCGTACCACTCGCGCAGGTTGCGGACGGGCTGCCAGAACCCGCCGTGCTCGTGCGCGTGGATCTGGTAGTCGGTGGCGATGGCCATGGGCAGGATATCGCGGCCAAAGTCCAGCTGCGTGCCCTCGTCGATGTGCTCAATCACCTCCACGAGCTCCTTCATCGCGCGCCTGGAGAAGATGTACACCCCCATGTTCACGTGCACGTTGCAGTCGTCGAGTGAGGTCTGTGCGGACGGGCACTGCGCCATCTCGCGGAGCTCCGTCTGGCTGGGCTTCTCCCTGAAGCCGTAAACCTGCGTGTCGTCGGAGTACACGCTGCAGATGCCGAGGTTGGTGGCGTCCACGTCCCCGACCCGCTGCTTGCTCACGCCGATGGTGATGTCCGCGCCGGTCTCGTTGTGGGTCTTGAGCATGTCCTGGTAGTCCATGCGGTACAGGGCTTCGCCCGAGAGGACCAGGTACGCATCCGGCTCCCATTGCCCCGGGCCTTGCAGAGCGCCGCTCTGCAGGTGCCGGCGCACGCAGTCGGCGGAGCCCAGGCTCCAGCTCTTCTCCCGCACAGTCTGGTTGGAGGGGAGGACATCGACGGACCTGTGGTGGAGTGAACGAGGCGGCGATTGGGTCAGTTTACGGCGCGATACGACGCGGGAAGGGGCGCGATACGCCCTATGGGTAATAGAGTTTTTTTGTGACTGGAAAAACCCAGAGGGGTATAACAAATCTGGGTTTGCAGACAGGGTGGCAAGTGCCGTTGATTGTTTGGTGGGCGGGGGAAGTGACGCGCTTCGAAGCGACGTGTGGGGTTGGGTTCGGGGTGGAGGATGCCGGGGACGCACCCTTGCTCGCCGAAGCCGAAGACCTCGGGCGGATACGCCGCGTTGACGTGCTGGTTGAGCGTGTGGGAGTTCCACTGCGTCATGACGAAGACCCGTCGAACCTTGGAGTTGATGCAGTTCGCAATTGGAAAGTCGATGAGCCTGTAGGTTGCCCCGAATCGGAGCGCCGCGCGAGCCTGGTTGCGCGTCAGCGGGTTGTTCGAGTCCGCGCCGCCGGCGAGAACGACGGCTCCGACCTTGTCCATCGTCACCGGATTGGGCGCGGGGTTGACCCGGCGCCGTCGTTCGGGCACGACGGACGAAGGCTGGAGGTTCCGGCGAACGTCGTCGTCCACGGAAGTTGACGCTCGGGGTTCGTCCGCGACGACGGGCTCGGAGATTGCCGAGGCGGAAACCTTGCGCGCCGCGTCAGCCTGGGGAAGGGTTGGGCGGAAAGCGACACGGTCAGCATCTTTGGACGTGGTATCAAACGTCCAGCGGTTTCGATGGGCGATAAAAGCATCGCGCGCGTCTCGCGACGGCGTCTTTCGGCGCACCTCATTCGCCGCGGAGTTGAAAAACTTCCGCGACCCCGCCTGACCCGCGGGCTTCCGGGAGTCGGAAAATGACCCGACGCGCACGACGCGCGCGGGCTTTAAGGGTCGCGCGGCGGCGACTCTGGTCCAGGTTCGGTCGGCTCCGAGCCGCGGGGCGCCGCGAACTCCGGCCTGTCCGGCCGCGCTCGGCGCCGCGTGCATCTTCGTCGCGTGCATCTTGCTCTGTACCGATCGACTCGATAGGGCCGGGCCCGTGAAATAAAAGCAACAAACGGCCCGGTGAACCGGGAATCGGGGGTCTATTCTGCCAGCTGGACTGCCACCTAGACCGATACTGCCCAGTCACCTCCTTTCCTCAGTTCCACCGCGAAATTAGGGTATCGGGTGCCGTCGGTGCCCTCTGAGACTGGATTTGATTGCCTTTACGTTTAAGCGCCCGTAATTGGCTGTTGGTGGAAAATACTCGTACACGATTGGTTCAATAAACGCGGTAGGCAAATCTCGTGGATTGCCGATTTCGTGAAGTTTCCGAGACTGCCATGAAGAGGCGATCCGACTCGGAGTTCCCGCCCGAATGTCATCTCGTGCCGCAAATGAGTCATTCCATTGGTCCACATCGTCACCCGAGCCCTTTTTGTGCGTAAAGGCAATTTAGGTCGGATCGATAAACCACGGGCGCGACGACTCGTGGCACGAACGATATGGAGATACTCGGTGTTGATTCGATATAAATCCAATTTTCGCGGTTTCAGGGTATTTGCCCGGGGCCGCCGCAATGAATTTGCGGCTAAATCGACGCTTCGAGAGGATTGCGCAAACAAGCGGATTGCGCGGCAAATAGGCCACGAACAGCCGCGCAAGTATGGGCAAACAGTCACAAGTCGACGAGTTAAACGACGATTCGGGTTGGTCGCAAACACGACTCTTCGAGCCTCCTTTCCAGCTTTCCGTTGCCGACGACTGCGCTTGATGGAGCGAACGATGTTTTAAATCTGGAGCGCGCAGGCCGAGGAGGCGCGGCCCCGACCGGCGACGTTGGGACCGAGTCGGGAAGGCGAGTGCGCACATCGCGGGGGCGAGCTCGTCATGGAGGGAAGGACGAGACGCGATACGTCGGTTTTGAACCGCGATGCACGCGCGCGGGGCGTTCGCGACGACGGCAGGGACGAGGAAGGTGCCCGAATCGCGGCGGTCCGTCGCGCGGTCCGAGGCGCGGCGGCGTCCACGTCGTACTCCACGCCGTCGGTCCATTCGTCCCGTCGGATGGTGACCAACAACATGGACATGAACGCGGACCTAGACGAGAGCTCACCGCGGCTCACGCGCGCCGCCGCGGTGCTCCGCGAGGCGAAGGCGCTCATGCGCGAACTCTCCCCGTCGTCAACTCTGAGCAATGGAACCCCATCCTCGGCTGGGGGCGGCAGCAGCGCGTCCTCCGTGGAGGCGCCCGAGAGCCGGTGGAAGTCTCTGCGGAAGAGCTACGACGCCATCGAGGCGGATAAGGCATCGCGCATGAGTGGAAACCACGGGACCGACGGGCCGACGCCGCTGCCGAAGAAGCAGCTCTTCACCGCGGCGATGCGCAGATGGAAAGAATCTGAATCTCACCCGTCCAAAGGTGAGGTCTACCCGACGTCCCGGGATACGCACGAGAGCTCCGAGAACGTGAACCCCGCGCGTCACGCACGCGCGGCGAACAAAGCCGCGGAGCTCTCCACGCTGCTCCGGCCGAGCGTGAGGCCAATAGACGCGAGGGAGATACTCGCGCGAGCCGGAGAACCCGTCGCAAACAAAAAACGCGCCGAGATGATCAGGTCGCCGTCTTCCGCGCCGCCCGACGCGCTGATCCTGGACCGCACCCGCGCCGCGCGACAGAAGATGGAGGCGCGGAGACGCGCCGCGGACGACGAGGTCCAGGCGCTGCGCGAGCGGCTCAGGCGCGAGACCGCCGCCGCCGAACGCGATCGAGCGAGCCGCGACGCCGCCGCCGACGAGGCAGCCGCGAAGGCCCGCCTCGCCGCGGCGGCTGCCGCCAAGGAGCGCAGGCTCGCCGCCGCGCGCCGCGCCGCGCGGGAACGCGAGGATGCCGAGCGGCGCAGGAGACGCGCGGAGGAGATCGAGGCTGCGGAGCTGGAGGCTAAAGACGCGGCGAAGGAGCGCGAGCGCGAGCGGGTGAGAACAATCGCAGCCGAGCGAGCGGCGGCGGAGGCGGAGGAACGAAACGCGCGTCGCGAGCGAACCAGGCGGATGGCCTCGGCGTTCGGCGCGTGGCGGCGCGTGGGCGAGGCGGTGGACCGCGAGGTGGCGGCGCACGTCGAGACGCTGATGTGGCGACGCACGCGACGGACGCTTCGCGCGTGGAAAGCGGCGGTTGACTTTGCGAACATTCGGACGGAATCGAAACGGCTCGCCCGGGAGGCTGAGATGGGCGACATCGCGCGTCTCCACCGGACGCACCGTGCCGCGCGCGTGCACTTCATCGCGTGGCGGCGCGCCGCGGGGGATGCGGCGAGCGCGAGGCGCGATGCCGAGGCTGAGGAGTCGTGGGCGCGTGAAGCGGCGACGGCGGCGGCGCGAGCGGCGACCGAGGCCGCCGCGGAGGAGGAGGAGAAACGCGCGGCTGTCGCGAGGAAAGAGGCGGAGGCCATCGCGTCGGCGGACGCGGCCGCGGCGGAGGAACGACGCCTCAAGAAGGAGGCGCTCCTCGCCAGGGTCGGTGCGCCGGCGACGACGATTGACGCGGAGAAGCCCGGGGAGAAGCCCGAACCGACGCCGACGCCGACCCCCCCCGCGGAAAACACCGTACGGAAGTCCGCCGACGACGCCACCGTCGCGGACCTGCTCGAGTTCGTCAACCTCGCGAAGCGCGTGCACGCGGACCTCGGAGGCGTCCCGCTGACCTCCCCGCGTAAGTCTGAGCCCGCGAAGGACGACGATTCATCTTCCGACGACGAAGCCGCCTACGAATCCCCGCCAAAAAAACGCAAAACGGAGCTCGGCCTGTCGTCCGTCATGGAGGACGACGAGGACGCTTTATCGGAGGACGATACGCTCGGACGCCGCACCGGTAACCCGTGGATGCACCGCCCGGTCGCCGCGCCGGCTTCCGAGCCGACGCAGGCGCCGCGACGACCGGTTGAAACCTCGACGTTGAAACCGGTTGAAGCTTTGAAACCGGTTGAAACCTCGACGAAAGCTGCGACGATGGCGCGACGCGCGGAGGCTCGCGCCGCCGCACGCGCCGAGCTGCGCGCCAAGGCTGCCGCCGCGCGCGAAGCCGCGGCGGCGCGCGAGGCTAACAAGGCGCTCCTCGAAGGCGAGGCTGAGCGCGCGCTCGAGGCTGCGCAGAGAGCCGAGGCGCTCGCCAAGCGTCGCAATTCAAAGGCGGCGGAGGAACGCAAGCGACGCGCCGCGGTCATCGCCGCGGAGTCCACGGCGCTCGCCGCCGCGCACCACACGCGCGCGCTGTTGCTACGCGTGGGCCTGAACCCATGGCGCGCGACAGTGGCTGCGTTTAAGGATGCGGTCGAGGAGGCTGAGTACCGAGCGGAGACGACGGCGGTTCGAGTTCCGTTTCGCGCTTGGTTCAATCGATCGGCGGCGAAAGTTTCGGGGCTACGCGCCGCCGCCGCCGTCATCACCGGCGTGGACGCGACGAGGCGCGCGCGGTCCGTGCTCACGGCGTGGAGCGGGTGGTCCAGGGCGACGACGTTGGCGTCGTTCAGGGCGAAGGCGAAGGCTTGGGACGCGTGGGCGGAGGCGAAGGCGAAGGCGAGGGACGCGGAAAATTTAGCCGACTCTCATCGGCGCGAGTCGTCGATGAGAAAGGGTTGGATCGCGTGGAAACTGGAGGCGGGCGCGCGGCTTGAACGCCTCGAGCGCGAGGCGCACGCGGCGTGGCTCGCGGAGACGCACAGGATCGGCCGCGGGGCGCTGAGGGAGTGGCGTCGCAACGCCGTCGCCGCCGGGCTGGCGCGCCGCGAAGCCGAGACCAAGGACAAACTTTTCCTGAAAGTCGGCCGGTGGCTCGAGGAGCTCAAGGCGGACAAGGCGCTCACGCCGAGCCCCGCGTCGAAGGGCCCGAGCCCCGAGAACCGCGAGGAGCGACGCGCGAGGTACAAGACCGGGACGACCCCAGTCGCCACGCCAGTCGCGGAGATGCCCAAGACTCGGGGATTGAACCTGGCGGATGCGCCGGTTCCCGAGCTGGCGATGCTCCGGCTGCGGAACATGCCGCAGTACGCCCGTGTGATGCAGGCGGCGAGTGAGGCGTCCGCGGCGGCGTCGTCGTACGTCACGCCGCCAAGGACGCAGTCGAAAATCCCTCTTCCCACTCTCAAGGCGGCGCCCGCGCCCGTGTCTCTGATGACGCCAGTCGCCGCGCCGAGGGACGCGAAGCGGGACGATTGGCTGGATCTGGACGTGACCCCGCCGCGCGTCGACCTTCTCGGTCTCACGCGAGGTATCACGCGATCGCCGTTGGGGGCGATGGCTGTGAACATCGAGGTGGATTCGCCCGATCTCAACCTGACCGCGATGGCGAAGGAGAGGCCGAAGGTCAAGGCCAAGGCGAAGGTGAATTCACGCAAGCCGACGATCAAGGCCAAGCCGGAGAAGGAGGTCAGCCCCGGAGGTCTATCCGAGGGGTCTCGGGCGCGACTCGGGAAGCTGGCGGCGAAGAAGCGGGGTCAGGCCAAGGATAGGAATGACTTCTGGAAGAGAGTCGGCTAATGTAGCGTACGTAATGAGACGGCTTTTTGAAATGTGTCGTGAATGATATAAAAATCAAGCCTCGCGTTGGTCCAGGGGTCGGACCGCGGGTCGGCATCCACATGATGAGTCAACTTCCCTATTCCCCCCTCTCCATGTTAATACAACAGATGTCATCAGTTCTGTAAGAATTGTCGCATCATGCTTTTTTTCATTTTGGAGTTTTTGTAGTTTGGTTTACGCCGCGATCGGCCCCTCCTGGCCCTCAGCCTTGGGAGGGGGCGCGATGCACGACCTAGCCACGGACTCGAAGAGTCGTTCGATGTCCGGGGCGCACCTCGTGAACGAGTGGCCCCAGAAGTTGTACCTCGGGTTCTTGATGAGCTCGATGAACGTGATGAGCAGCCCCCACGGGTGCGGCCTGTTGACGATGAGCCGCTCGAGGAGCACCCGCGTGATCTGCTCCTGCACAACCTCGCTGCCAGCCTCGGCGAAGAGGTACAGCAGCACGCACGAAAAGTAGTGCGTGTGGCAGTTCGGGTACCTCAGCTGGTTAGCCACCGCATTCAGGAACAGGTACCGCCCTTCGGTGTCGAGCTCCGCGGCGAGGCGCTGGAAAACCTCCATCGACGCGCTGTGCGTCACGGGGCTCGCCGCGTCTTTGCGGTTCGCGGCGATGGCCTGAACTCCGACGTAGAGCACAACCGCGTTGAGCAGCGGCACGTTGTACTGGGTCCCCGCCGCCTTGGCCGCGCGTGTGTCCAGGGTGAGCCTTGTACGCAGCGTGGCGACAAAGTTGGGGGACGCGCGGGTCTTGAGGTACGCGTCGAGATCGGCGCGGAGCTGCGATGAGCGGAACGCGGCGTCGGCGTCGCCGGTGATGACGTGCGGGGATTGCGATATCTCCGGGAGTAGGTCCACCTTGAGGTTCGGGGTGAACGGATCGGGGAGTCGCATGTTCCGCGGGAACGCGCTGAGCACCAGGTTCCGCATCTGGATGCAGTTGGGCGGGATGACGTCGCAGAGGCTGAAGTGGTGATCGCACAGAAACTCGGGAAAGTCGTGCAGGAGCACGAGCAGCAGCCGAAGCGTTCCGCGGTAGAGCAGCCGCACCGTCTCGGTGAGCTCCGCCGATCGAAGAAACGGCTCGAGGAACTTGAGCACGGCGGTGAGCAGCCTCTGCAGCAGCGGCCACCCGCGGCGGTTGTGGTCCACCAGCAGCCTGGGCAGGAAGCACCGGTGCGACACCAGCTCGAGCCACGAAAACGCAAAGCCCGGGACGCGAAGCGGCTGCAGCGCGAGCAAGGCACTCGCGAACGCGGCTAGCACCTGCGGGTGGCTGGAATCCAGCGCGGCGTCGGGCGCGTGCATCTCCATCATCATACCCGTGAGCACCCGGTGGTACGGCCGTGGGTTGAACGCGGCGCCTCGCTCGTCCACATCCTTGACGGCGAGGCGGACCACCGCCGCGAGGGCTCGGCCGAGAAGCGCGAGCCGCGCGTTGATCGGTTCCTCCTTGCGGCGGCAGAGCAGCGCGATGAGGCGGACAAATGCGTCGACCGCGACGTACGACAGCGCGCTCGCGGATCCCGGGGGTCCCGCCGTGAGTTGCCCGTGCGGAGACTCGCTGCCGAGGCAGTGATTCATCGCGAGCTCCGCGAGGATACGCGCGGTTCGCTCCTGCGCGTCGTCGCCCTGGAGCAAGCGGCCTTTGCCGAGAGTCTCGATGAACGTCGCCGTGGTGGTATCCCCGGCGGGGAGATCCTGCACCTTGGCCCACTCGTCGAAGGTCTGCGCGACGGTCTCGCGGAGCCCCGGGGGGTCCGGCTTCTGCGTGTCGAAGAGGCCGCCGCCGGTGGGCTTCTTGGAGTCGCCCTTGGCGCGAGCCTGTTCGCAAAGCTTGGCGAGCCCGTGCGGGGAGCCCGGCCCGGTCGCGGCTACGGAGAGGGCGACCAGGGTGGCGCCGAGCTCCGCTGGCTGCACGCACGGCTCCACCAACACGCAGTGCTGCACGAGATAGGCGCCGCAGTCCACCGCGAGGGTGGACGCGCCGCCCGCGATGAGCTTGGCGAGGTGCGCGTCGAACTCGGCGAGAAACTGCTGTTCGACAACCCCGGCGCGGATCAGAGCCTCGGTGATCTCCTTGTTGCACTTGCGCTCCTCGTCCGAGTACATCAGCCAGCCGGTGACTTCACGGGACACGACGCGGGCGTTGTCCTTGAGCAGCGCGAGCGCCGCGACGTGCGCGGTGCGGTGCAGACGCGATTTCCCCGCGCTCTCGTACGTTCGCTGGAAAATCTTCTGAGCCACGGCGACGTGCGCCTCGTCGCTCTGCGAAGTTCCAGGCGCGGCGCCCGTGGCCTGCGCTGCGGTGGCGACGTCGGCGACCGCGGCTCTCGCCTCGTGGGTCTCGGGCAGGAGCGAGAACCGGGCCGCCGGGTCGGTCGCGACGGCGGCGTCCAGCCGAGCGGCGGCGGCGCGGAGGCGCTCGAGCGCGGGCGCGACGCCGCCGGCTCCGTCGCCGCCGATGGCCGCGGCGAGCGCGGCGACGCCGCCGACGCCGCCGGACATGTCCACGCCGTCGGGGGGCCCGCCGGGTGGTGGCGGCGGCGGCGCGCCTCCCGGGGTTCCGGGTGGCGGCGGCGGCTGCCCGGGGTAGGCGCCGGGCGGGGGCGGCGGCGGCGGGCCTCCGAATTGCCCCCCGCGCTGCGCCGCAAAGGCGGGCGGCGCGCCGGGCGGCGGCGGCGGCGCGCGGGGCAGCGACGCGAAGTCCTCGTAGATGCGCTGGGGCGCCGGCGCGAGGTGCCCGGGCCGTGGCCTGAGCGACTCGGGGAGCGCGCCGGGGAATCGGCCCTGCAGGTACGCCGGGTCGAAGAAGGGCTGACCGGCGGGACCGTGCTTCTCGCGGTGTTTCTGCCTCGCCAGCACGGCGGGCGCGAGGGCCTCGTCGATGTCGCGGATGGCGCGCTCGGTGGCTGCCTGCTCGATGAGCGAGCACCCGAGCTCGAGGTTATCCACGACGGCTTGCTGAAGCGCCTGGTCTAAAGACCCGGGATCCGCTGGGGGCGACACGCCAGCCTGCTGCAGGAGCGTGCGCAGCTGCGAGGTGACGGATGCCTTGAGGGGCTCGCGGCAGGTGACGAGCGCGAGGGAACCCGCGAGGGAGGATACCATGAGGTGCGCAGCCTTGCGGAGTCGCGCGGCGTCGGGCTCGACGGCGAAATCCTTCAGCACCAGCTCGCGCGACGTCATGCACGCGATGGTGACCGAACGCTCAACAACCGGGGAGACAATCTCGCGCACCGCGGCGGTGAGCGCGACGGGGAAGAGCCTCGCGAGCGCAAGGCGGGCGTTCTCCGGGAGGTTGGGCGCGGGCGCGATCTTGACGTGTTGCTGCATGGCGGCGGTGATGCCGCCGGACATGTCCGCGCCCATCTGCCCGCCGTCGCCCTGGCCCATTCCGCCCATACCGCCGCCAAAGGCACCGCCGCCGCCGGGGGACATGCCCATGCCGCCCATACCGGGCTCGTAGGGCACCCCGCCCGCGCCGCCCATGACGCCCGGCATGGAGGAGGGCGGCGCGGCGGGGGCGTTTTTGTCGGCGACGAAATCGGGGTTGCCGACGCGCTCGCGCTGAATCTGGTAGAGGAGCTGCGACGGCTTGACCGTCTTGATGTCCACCTCGAGGTGCTTGAAGAGCCTCTCCATCTCGAACTTGAGGTTGAGCTTGAGGTCCCGCTCGCTGTAAATCTCCTTGAGGAGCGCGAGCACCGCGGCGGTCCACGGGTTGGGCGGCTTGAAGATGATCGAATCCTTGGCGGGTTCGAGAACCTTGGCGATGAACGGGATGACGGCGATCATGTGCCCAGTCTGGTAGGACTCCAAGATGAGACCCTTGAGATCGAGGTCGTTCATGAGCACGGGCTGGTTGCGCGCGTGCGTGAGCTGACCGAGCCAGGATCCGAGGTTCTTGAGCAACGATCGCTCGCCGCTGTTCGTCTTGATCTTGTTGGAGCCCAGCAGCGCCTTGATGTTGCTGTAGGTGGCGTCCAGGACGCTCCTGATCAGCTCCGGTTCCTTCAGCGCGCCGAGTAGACCGAGGTACAGCGTGTGAAAGTTGGGCTCGATAGACGCGCGCTTCACCACGAGGTACACGGCGAACCACGGCCAGTTATCGCGGCTGATTCGCGCCTTGACCTCGGCGGCTTTCTCCTCCAAGTTCTGCACCGAGAGGTTGTTGACGACGAAGTGAACCTTGTCGACGACGTCGGCGTCGGGGACGACGATGTCCTGGTTGCTCCCCGCGCGCTCCAAAGTCTCGAGGTTGAGCGAGGTGGCGAACCCGGACCCGCCGGCGGGCGGCGCGCTCGGGCCCAGGTTGCTCTGGGACCCGCCGCCGCCGAGCAGCCCCGCGGGCGCCGACGGCTGGGACGTGAGGAGGCCCGCGCCGCCCGGCTTGCTCACGACGGGCATCGAGTTCGTCCTCATCGGGACACCCGGGAGGAGCGGCTCGTCCGCGGGGGGCGCGCCGGGGGGAACCGGCGGCCTCGGCGCCGGCGGCGGGGGCTGGCCGTCCCCGCCGAGGTTGAGCCCCGCGAAACCGCCGGCGAGGTCGCCCGACGACCCCGCCATGGAGGGCTCGTTCTGGCCGAGCTGGGAGAGCCCGCGCTGCTCCGCGGCGGCGCCGAGGAGCTGCGCGAGGTCCGGGTGGGCCTGCGGCACCTGCGGCACCTGCGCCAGGTGCTGGCAGTACTGCGGCCACTCGGGCAGCCTCTGCTTGAACTGCTCGAGCGCCTCCGAGCCAAACGCGAACATCTTGTTGCCGAAGGGCTTGCGCAGCGCGTCCAGGACGCATCGCAGCGCGACGCCCAGGGTCATGCTCACCACGAGCTGGTGGTTGATCAGCCGCCCGAAGAGCACCGCGGTGATGCGCAGCTCCTTCTCCGGGTACTTTGGGAAGAATCGGTACTCGTCAAAGAGGTTGTGGACCATGCACCCGAATATGTCCCGCTCCCGTGTGTTCTGCGAGCCCCTGAACCGCGTGAGCATGTCCACCGTCTGCTCCACGGTGTGCTGACCGCTGTACAGGCGCTGAAAGTACGAGTTGGCCTCCGCCTCGACATCCGCCGGGAACGTGCTCCCGCCGCCGCCCTCGCCACCCGCCCCGGGGATCGCCGCCCCGACCGCGGGCACCGCCGCGATCGCCGCCGCGAGCGTCGGGTTCGCCGCCGCCGCCTCGGACATCGCCACGCGAAGCTCCGTCTGGAGCTCCGGCGGCAGCCCACCCGCGCCGGCTTGCAACACCTTGAAGAACACCGCCATCGTCTCAACCGCGAGCTTGGGCGCGCCGCTGGAGTCCTCGGCGCCCGTCGCCCTCATGCGGAGGAACCGGACGCACGTTCCGATGAACTGCGCCCCGGCCGCCGCGGCGCGTTCCTGCAGCCACTTCTCCAGGTTCAGGTACTCGCGCCTCGCCGCCAGCGCCGCCAGCTCGACGGCGAAAGCGTGAGGCGCCCTGTCGAGCACCACGGACAGCGCCTTGAGATCCTGGCACACGTCCAGCATGCGCGGGACGTGCGCCGCACCCTCCCTCGCGTGCGTCTCGGCCATCGCCCGCGCCACGCACTCCTGCCCGCTCGCGCCCGACGCCCACACCCTGTGCAGCACCACCGGCGCGGATGGATGCCCGGGGGCGGTGAGGTACGGGGGAAGCACCGCCGCCGTCACCTCCGCGAGGAAAGGCGCCTGCGCCGGGTCCTCCGCCATCGCGGCTGCCGCGCCGACAGCGATGATCTCCGGGCAACCACGCGCGGGCATCTCGAACACCCCCCGTACCTTCGCGGACAAGTCCCCAACCTGCACCAGCGACGCGAGCGTGAGGTAGAGGTCGACGCTGAGCCAGCACTGGTTGGGCGTGCCCGTCGGGGACGATCCCGGCGCGAGGCCCTCCACGGGCGCGATCTTACGCCTGGAGAACGCCCACGGGAACATCTCCGGCGCCGCCACGATGGCGTGGTACAGAAACTCGAGTTGCCCCCGCGGCGACATCCGCCACGCCGACCCGCTCGCGACGGCATTCACGGGGAAGGGCTCCTTGTCCTTCACCGCCCTGGAGAACATGCGCGCGATCGCCTCGAACGCGATGCCGTCCGGCACGCTGAACCCCTCGTGATCAAGCATTTGCATCGCCGTGGACCAGTTCAGGTTCGGCGAAGCTTCTCGCAGGGCGTCAACCGCGTTGTCGTAGTTCCAGGTTCCCGCGCCCAACGCCGCGGGGCTGGGCGCCGCGATGCCCACGGCGTTGGCCAAAGACGTCAACGTCTGGCCGCACTTCACCACATCCAGCGAGCTGTGCGTGCGCGCGAGGACCCCGACGAGCCGCGCGAGTTCCCGTTCCTCCATCGCCGGCATGAGCCCCACGACCTCCTTCATGTACTCCTTGCTCGCGGTGCACGCGTACCCGAGCTCCTCGATCACCATCGAGGGGCCCGAGCTGGACGCCAGGCGGCTGACGATATCGCCGCCGGTGTCCCCCATGGTGCTCGTGACGCGTGAAACGAAGTCGTTCGGTGTTCGCCTGCGCTGATCGTGGAGAGGGGGCGGTGAGATCGGGGCGTGAAAATCTCGCGCACGCGCGTGAATCCGCGGCGATTAGGGCGGGGGAGACGCGCGCGGGGGCGCGCGTTCGATTCGTTTCGCGCGCGCGCACCTCGTCAAGTTCCTCGGTAACACCGTCAGCGTCCAGAGCTGTCGCTTTCCTGAGCGAACCGCTCACAAATCACCCGATCGACGCCGCGAAGTCAGCACCAGCGCCAAGGGAGGACCCCTCTCCCCTCGGCGCGAACACTGTAGATCGCGGTTGAAACCCTGGTGCGGGTGTCACCGACCGTCAGGACCTTGGTCCTCGGCGAGTGCGCGATCACCGCCCGGGGGTAGTCTCCCCCGGGCGGCTTTTCACTGGGATCTACCACTAGGCGCCGTCAACCGGACGCGCTAGTGTCGTTGTGGCGGCCGTTCGGGCGTCTCCCGCGCAGGTGGGGCACGCGCGAGCAGGCAGCGAATTTCTTGGCTGCTGCCCTGGCGGAGCGCGCCAATGGGCGCAAGGGCCGGCCGGACAATTTTGATTTCAAGACAGCTGGGAAGTCAGAATGAAATAGCAAATTAGGGTGAATTACGGAGTAACCTGACTGTTTGCTCTACTAAAATATGATTTTAGCATGTACTTTTACAACCGACCTCAAATTGAAAATTCGGCTCACCGTCAACGAAGGTCTCGGAAGGTTTCAATGGGGTAAAATGAAGGTCTGTGACTCAGGCGCGAACCCGCCCGCATAAAAGGGTGCCAACAAGGCGGGAATCTGCCGATGACGGTTCGGCAGAACACGCGCATGATCGAAAAAGCGCGATAACGCTATTATTTTCCAAAATATGAAGACTGAAACCCATAGGATCGCATAATCGCGTTGTTGGCGCGAAATCTATCGCGCGACCCTCCGTTTGCCCGATCTACTGAACCTCGGCCACGACAGACGTGAAAAGAAGAAAGCCGGCATCGTGTGCACTTCCGAGGACGCGCGCACACGACCGTGTATCGCCGTATCTTCGAGTAAACGATCCGCCCACCGATAGTTCGCGATCTGCACCGAAGGTTGTGACCCTCGAACCGGACGAAAGACACGCGCGCCGAGTACACACGCGCCGATGACCGAAGGACCTCTCGCCTGGCTTCATCCCTTCGACTCGGGTCCTTTGCACTCGTTTTCCAGTGGCCTCGACGGCGATCTCCTCGGCCTTCCCCCGTCCAACTGCGGTGTCGCCGCCAAGATGGCCTTCAACGAGCTAGCGGCTCTTGACCTGCTCCGCACTCCCTCGGGATTCGACCAGCGCGTCGCCGACGCACCGCCGCCGGAGACGTCGCGACGCGTCACCGGCGCCGACGCGACGTCGGCGGGCGGGGAAAAGCCGTTCGCCTTCGACGCGCAAAGGGTCGCCGCCGGGGTGCCCTCGACCTCCTACGAGCCCGCTGAGGTACGTCGCCGTCTCATCCGCAGTCCCTGGTTTCTGGATCTTCCGTCTTTCACCCCGTATCGGCGATTTCAAAGACGCACGCGCGCGTTCGCCGGCGGCACCCTGACGAGCCAATCGACTGACGTCTTTTCGTTTCCTTCTCCATCGCCCCCAGGTTTTCTCCCCCGTCAACTTCGGCGACGTCGACGTCGCGGAGACGTTCTTCTCCAAGGTGCGTATCCTCACCCGCGTACCTACCCATCCCTTCGCCCGATTCGCGCTGACGTTCCCGCATCGCCGCGCTCGCGGTCGCCCGAACCACGCGAAACTCGGAAAACACGTCACTTCGCTTTTTCCGAGGGTGCCCTGACACGCGCGTGTTTGCTCACCAAGTTCGCCTCTCCGATCTTCGCCTCGCAGGGACCGCTCCGCACGCTCTCCGCGCGCACCTTCGACGCGCTCCTCAACGATACTAGCCCGAGAGAGAACGAGGTACGTGCACTCGATGCCTCGATCGCCCTGAATCCTCCGCCCGACGCCGCCGACGCATCGCCGCGCGCCACCTTGGCACCCCCCCTCGGGCGCCAAAAGGCCAACCTGTCAGTTTTCGCGGTTCAACACGCCTTTCCTCGGCATCTCGAACCGCCCGAGGAATATTCCGTGCGAGGCGTTTTTTGGTTACGGCCCATCACCGCACTCGACCTTCTCTACCCAGACACTGACCGTCTGTACCCAAACTTGTGATCAAACAGGAGTGGACGGCGCTCCAGAACCTCCCTTCGCTGCCCAGGGACCTCACCACGGTGGACCTGGGCGTCGGGTTGGAGACTGAGGATGTGTCGGCGATGATCCCTTTTGGCGACGAGAGCGCGGGTGCCGTCGCGGCGATGGCACCGACGGCTCCGCCGCCGATGGACGACCGCGACGAGGACGCCGTGCGCCTCGCCCGCTCACGCGCCGCGACGGCGAGGCTCCGCGCCAAGGAGGCGCGGTCCATCGCCACGCAGAAGACGGCGACGGCGACCGCGCTGACCATCCAGGCGAAGGAGATGCTGGACGCGGCGGCCACCGTCGGGGAAGACGTTGGAGTTGATCCGGAGGCTGCTTTTGATGCGATGACTCACAGCGGGCTGCGCACGCCGACGGCGGTGTCGGAGCGCGGCGGCTGGGGCGGGCACTTCGACGGGTTCGACGCGCAGACGGCGCTCTCGGGCGACGCGGTGAGCTCCCCGGCGGTGGTGTGCGGTGAGGTGAAGTCGTCGAGCCGCGTGACTACTCCCGCGCGGGTCAAGTCCGCCGCGGCGGATTCCTCGGATGACGAGGAATCCGTCCCGGCTTCCCGGTCGTCCAAGCGGAAGAGGAAGGGTGAAGCCAAGGTGACGCCGCCCAAGGGACCCCAGGCGACCGACAGCATCGTCACCGCGAACGGCAAGAAGATCCGCCGGGGTTGCCTCAACTGCGGCCAGCAGAAGACGCCGCAGTGGCGCATGGGACCCGAGGGACCCAAGACTCTGTGCAACGCCTGCGGCGTGAGGTTCCGAAAGGGACTTCCCCTCGACAGACCGTGACGACGCGGTTGACGCGCGACGCGGAGCGTCACATACTATAGATAAAAACGCAAAACAGTTCGGTTGGGACGACGTGAACCATGTTTGATATTAGACGCGCGGCACACTTGTTTTGTAAGGGACTAAAAGCATTCACGGGTAAGCGCCACTCAGTCGAACACCTTGCACTCGTCCGCGGACGGATCCTCCTCGCACAGCTCGTCCATCGGGTCCTTGTACCCGTCCGACACGGAAACCTTTGTCTTCGGCTCGTACGTCTTACTCGCGGCGTTGGTGGACGACTCTGAACACGAGGTCGCGACGTCAGTTGAGCCGAGCCCCCTCTCGTCTAAAACTCTCTCGATGGTGTCGACGATCGTCTGCGTCTGCGACTCGATCTCGATGTTCACCGTGCTCCCGACGTTTTTCGTCGCGAACACCGTCGCGCGGATGGTCTCGGGGATGAGCCACACGTTGAACCGTCCGGGCGACACCTCACCGACCGTCAGCGAGCATCCGTCCACCGCCACGAACCCTTTCGGCAAAATGTATTTGCTCCACCGCGGTTCCAACTCGAACACCACCTCGCGGTTGTTGTCGGTGTCCGTCTGCGTCACGATGGTGGCCTTGGTGGATACATGGCCGCTCACGTTGTGCCCGCCGATCTCGTCCCCGACCTTCGCGGACCGTTCGTAGTTCACCTCCGATCCCGGTTCGAGCTCGCCGAGGTTGGTGGCTCGTAGCGTCTCCACGATGAGGTCGAAGCACGCGCAGTCCCCGTCGGTCTCCACCACCGTGAGGCACGTGCCGTTGCACGCCACGCTCGCGCCGATGAGGATACCGTCCAGGGTGTTGGGCGGGAACTTCAGCTTCAGCCGCGCGAAGTCCCCGACGTTGTCGAACGAGACCACCGTCGCGGTGCCCTGCACCAGGCCGGTGAAGAGTGCGACGGGGCTGACGGCGCCGCGGGATCGGCGCGCGGGTGCCGGGACGACTTTGGACCTGAGACGCGGGACAAACGCGGAGGACCTCGCGGACAGCCCGGCGGTGGACTTCACGGACGTGGCCGACATCTTCCCACGATCTCGACGAGACGATGGACGTGCGCTCGACGAGTGTGGATAGGGTGGAGCCAATCTCGAGACTTTCTACACGTCGACGAAACCGGCATAATGTAATCGCAATTCTGCAACCGCCGGGCACTCCTCGGGCGCGCACGGGAGTCACGGGCGTCAGGATGAGGGTAGCGGACATCAAGAGAAGGATGACGGCGGCGAGGAAGTTCGCCTCGAACGCCAAGCCGCCGTCGGCCAAGCCGAAGAAACACAAGCGCGAGCCCGCGGAGGTATCGGACTCTTCCGATACGGAAGAGGACGACTTTCGCGTTGACGCCAAGAGACCGCGCTTCGCGAGGGACCTGCCGCACGCGCGCGCGTCCCTATCCCCGGGCGCGGCGAGAAAGTTCGCGTCGAACGCGGCGCCGCCGAGGCCCAAACCGCCGAGGCCCAAACCGCCGCCACCCGCGCGCAAACCCGACGCAAGAATCGCCGAGAATCGGGGCGCGGCGAGAAAGTTCGCGACTCCCCCCGCCAGCTTCAGGGCGAGGAAACCCAGGGCCAAGCCCGCGCCGCCGCCGAAACCGGCGCCGACGAAAGCCGCCGTGAAGCCGAAGAACATCGCGGCGCAGCCCAAGCCCAGGGCGACTCGGACCGTCGCGAAGAAACCCGCGGCCAAGTCCAGGGCTCCCAGGGCGGCGATACAACCGACGAGCCCACCCGCGACGAGTTCGAACGCCAAGAACGGGCCACCCCCGGAGGCGTGGACGCTCTTCAGGCGCAAGGCTCCCGTGAAAGGTCCGTGCGAGCACGGAGTGGAGCCGAGTTGCCGGTGCAAAGAGTGCATGCGATGCCCGCACGGCAAATGGAAGAACAACTGCGTCCGGTGCCGCAAGGCGGGTTTTTGCAAGCACGAGATCCCGATCATCAAGTGTGTGCGGTGTGCCGGCGGGTTCGTGTGCGAGCACGGACGGGAGAAGGCGGTGTGCAAGCAGTGCATCGGTCACGAGACCTGCCCGCACGGAACGTCGAGGGTGAAGTGCAAGACGTGCAGCGTGTGGCGGAAGAGCCTGTGCCCCCACGGCCGTCAGAGCTACTTCTGCAGGGATTGCGCCGCCGAGGGCATCGGCGGCAAGGGGATATGCGAGCACAACAAGGAAGAGCGAAGGTGCAGGGATTGCAAGGGATGGGGGCTATGCCCGCACGGGAAGGTGAAGACCAGGAATTGCGTGCGATGCGTCGAGGAGGCGCACGCGCTCTTCATGAAGAAGAAGAAGAAAACGAACGCCGCCTCCAACGACAAGAGCCGCTCGCGCTCGCGCCGATGAATCTTCCGTCGATGAACACATCGATACGTTTTACGTACGTAGCGTCGTGTACGTGATTAATAAATAAGAATAAGCCTAGAGCTTCGTGGAACCGGCGACGTTGTTGCCGCTCGCCGACGTCGTGATGACCCGCGCCGCCTCCGCCGTCTTCGCGTGCGAGTAGTAGATCATCCCGACCACCGCGAGTGAGCACCCCATGACGTTCCTGGCCGTGATGGGCGCCGCGAAGATGACCCACCCGAAGAAGAACACCAGGCATGTCTTCACGTGACCGATCACCTGGAACGACACCGCGCTGAACCGACCGATGCACAGAAACGACGAGACGTTCACGAGCACGGCGAAGAAACAGGACACGGCGAGGAAGGTGAGTGACATGGATGACCACTCGTAGTCGAAGACCCACTTGCCGGTGACGAGCTCGTCCATCGCGGGTCCGAAGAGGAGCATGGACGCGGCCATGTACGGTGAGGTCTTGGCGAGGAGGAAGTTGCTCGTGACGCTGTGCTTCTTCTGCAGGTGCGCGACGAGGATCTGTTGGCCGGAGGTGGCGACGACGCCGACGACGGCGGCGACGGTGCCCTGGAAGTTCATCTCCACGTCCGACACCGTGGCGATCCCGACGCCCATGAGCACGATGACGATGGCCTGGATGACCCGTCGGCTGAACCTTTTGCCCATGAGGGTGCCCTCCAGCACGCACATCGTGGGAATCTGCGCGAGCTTGCACACCTGGTAGAAGCCGATGGTGTTGAGCATCAGGGACATGTTGAGGCCGATGATGGACGTCGCCGCGACGACGACGAACATGGCGATGTCGTTAGGCGGCACCCTCATCTTCTCCCCGCTCGCGTTGACGTCCGAGCCGCCCTTGTTGCTCGACGTGAACAGCCCGATGGAGGACGTGCACAGGAAGTGCAGCCCGCAGAGGGTGGTGGCGAAGGAGAAGCCGTAGCCGCTGCCGTTCATCAGCTGCTTGTTCACCATGACGATCGCCACGGACGTGAAGATGTTGAGGCTCCACGCCAGGCCATCCACCAGCTTCTTCTGCGCCGGGGTCTCATCCGCGCCGAACAACATGTTGTGTGTTTCCGTTTGAACGCACCGCACCCACTCGCCGCCGCGTTACACGATCGGCCTCGACTTTCGCGCGTTCGACCGCGACTCGCCCTCTCTTCGAACCGTGCGGCTCGGATAGACCGTAAACCGGTCCGTACACGCTCTCGACGGGCGAGAGACGACCTCGGCGTGGGCCGTGGGCCTCGAGCGTGTGCTGCAGGTGTGCTGCAGTGGACCTCTCGAGAAACCGGCACCCTCTGAAAAAAATGGGTGATGAAAAATGGGTGGCGGTGAGAGATCCTCGTTATTGGTCAATTGACAGTTAATTTGCCCATATAAAAATGGTCCAAATATCTTCGCGTCTACCAGTATAACACGTGACCCAAGGCACATTGCCCATAGATGGCGGCGGGCCGATTGCACGTCGTTTCGAGGCGCCGCCGATATTCTGTGGAAAATAAAATCCTATAAAGTCGGAGGGACGCGAGCGGCAGATCCCTTCTTAGCCGGTCGCTGACGCGTCGGTCTAACCGCTCACAACCCGCTCACTTAACCCGCTCCCCTAAGGGCCCACCTCCAGGTGCGTCGCGTGGCCTCCACCGCCGCGTTTCCGGGCGGAACGCTTTCCGCCGGTGATTTTTTTCTCCTCGGGATGTGAGACTCGCGGTGCAAAGAAATTGCGAGTCGCGTCCGCCGCTTGGACCTCGACTTTGGCCGCGCTCGGAGGACGATTCGCTGACCTCGGCCCCCCACCGCCCCCGCGTATCTCAGGTGCCTTTAGTTACAAACGCTCTCTTCCTTTACCAAAGTACAAAAGGTGAGCGTTCGACCCGCACGGCGCGCGTCTGGGCGAAGGGGTCGGCCCGCCCCCTTCGCTGCAGGCGCTGCAAACCCTGAGCATCGCGCGTGGCGGGAGAGTTGGCGGGAGAGCGCGTGTGGCGCGTGAAGGGCCCGCGCCTCGCCCAGCTCGCGTCGACGGCGTCTTCGGGGGTCTCCGCCGTGGTATCCCCGGGCGATGGGGCGTCCCGAGCGACGTCGCGCCCGCACGTCGCACCGTTTTCCGGCCAATCGCAGCGGCTCCGCGGACCGTAATCTTGCCTGTTTTTTCTCCCGGTGGCGCGCGCCGAGCCGCCGGGACAGATCGCGCGCGTCCCGAAGCAGTCCTGACCTCCGCCCCCGCCCATCCCTCCCACAGAAATATGTCTGGCGAAGGTGGTTTCAACGATGAAGCTTACGACCGCGGCATGCAGGAGCTGTAAGTGCACGCACACGCACCCCGCCCCCCGTTTCCCGCCTCGATCGCCACGATCGCCACCCTATTTCATCAGTGAAACACTTTTTGTCCACCCGCGTCCTCTTACATGATGACCTCTTCGTCCTACACATTCGCTGACCTACTCGCCCCACCCCACCAACTTGAACGACACAGGCTCGCCGAGGAAGGCGCCGAGAACGGTGAGATGACCATCACCGACTGGACCGAAGTTCACGAGACGTTTGACTCCATGAACCTGCACGAGAACCTCCTCCGCGGCATCTACGCCTACGGTTTCGAGAAGCCTTCCGCGATCCAGCAGCGCGGTATCGTCCCCTTCACCAAAGGCCTGGACGTGATCCAGCAGGCGCAGTCCGGTACCGGTAAGACGGCCACCTTCTGCGCCGGCGTCCTGCAGCAGCTCGACTACGAGAAGGAGGAGTGCCAGGCGCTCGTGCTCGCGCCCACCCGCGAGCTCGCGCAGCAGATTGAGAAGGTCATGCGCGCGCTCGGCGACTACCTCAACGTGAAGTGCCACGCCTGCGTCGGTGGTACGTCCGTGCGCGAGGATCAGCGCATCCTCCAGGGTGGCGTCCACGTCGTCGTCGGTACCCCCGGCCGCGTCTACGACATGCTCCGCCGCCGCGCTCTCAAGCCGGATTACATCAAGATCTTCTCCCTCGACGAGGCGGACGAGATGCTCAGCCGCGGTTTCAAGGACCAGATCTACGACATCTTCCAGCTGCTCCCCGCCAAGATCCAGGTTGGCGTCTTCTCCGCGACGATGCCCCCCGAGGCGCTGGAGATCACCCGAAAGTTCATGACGAAGCCGGTGCGCATTCTCGTGAAGCGCGACGAGCTGACCCTCGAGGGTATCAAGCAGTTCTACGTCAACGTGGACAAGGAGGAGTGGAAGCTCGACACCCTGTGCGATCTCTACGAGACGCTCGCCATCACCCAGTCGGTCATCTTCGCCAACACCCGCCGCAAGGTTGACTGGCTCACGGATAAGATGCGCGCCCGCGACTTCACCGTCTCCGCCACGCACGGTGACATGGACCAGAACACCCGCGACATCATCATGCGCGAGTTCCGCTCCGGCTCCTCCCGCGTCCTCATCACCACCGACCTTCTCGCTCGTGGTATCGACGTCCAGCAGGTGTCCCTCGTCATCAACTTTGACCTCCCCACCCAGCCCGAGAACTACCTCCACCGCATCGGTCGTTCCGGCCGTTTCGGACGCAAGGGTGTGGCCATCAACTTTGTCACCAAGGATGACGAGCGCCTCCTCCAGGACGTGCAGCGCTTCTACCAGACCGTCATCGAGGAGCTCCCCTCCAACGTCGCCGACCTCATCTAAGTACCTCTTCATGCCTCACAAGCAGTTGTGCCAGAGCGTGCCGTACAGTCATCGAGCATCAAGAGTACTTCAAGGGTCTTGTTCTACCACCAAACTCTTCAAGATGATGAAGCGACATCAACAACCAAGCAGCATATTACCTTGGTACCTTCAGAGGTGCCAAGACCAAGCAAGCATATTTTAGTGCGTCACGGCTGGAGAGCCGGGGCGCTTGCATCCGCATAGAACTTGCGCTACACATTGCGCGCAGCAATCTTTAATATAGCGTCGAAAGAAATTAAAAACACCGGCGTTTGTCGTGTCCTTTCCATCGCCCTAGATTCTATCTAACCGCGCGCACTCTTCCATCACATGAAGTCGTCCTCGTAGTCTGACACGGATTCGTATTTTTCCGCGATTGACTTGTTGGTGACCATCTTGTCTCCGTCCATGATGTGCTTGTAGTCCCTCGCGTCCCGTTCCGCCTCCCGCATGCGCTCCTCTTCCAGCCGCGCGTTCTCCGCCTCTCGAAACGCTGCCTTCTTCTCCTCCCTGATTTCTTTATCGTACTCGTCCCTCTCCGCCGCGAGATCCGGGAACTCCTCGCGTTTGGTCTTGTTGAGCCTGTTGACGATCTCGTTCTGTCGCTTCTCCACCTTTATCCTGCGCACGAGCTTGAGGTCGTGGTAGCCCACCTGGCCGACTTCCATGCGCGGGAGTTTCTTAAGGTTGGCCCACGGGGTGTACACGATCCAGACTCCGGACTCTTTGTTGCCCTGGATGCTGTTCGCCTTGACGAGCTGGGAGCAATCTTCGAGCTCCTCCTCGGTGAGATCGTCCCACGTCTGGCCCTTCTTGACGCGCATGTAGACGTGCGCGGAGGACAACTTGTCCACGTGGAACCACACGTCCTCGGGTAAACCCCACTTGACTGCGAACGGAAGGCGGCGGGGGTTGAGGTCAGCGAGGAGGATCCGCCGATGACGAGGGGCGGCGCGGCGGGCGGGGACTTTGGGCGCGGCACTCACTCAGATCCTCGTTCTCGACCTTGTCGCGTCCCATGTAGATGTAGTGTTTCGTCTCATCGTGTCCCCGAGGGGTGAAGAAGAGCACCATGGCCGCGTGCACGGCGCCGGTACGAGTGCTCGAGGACTCTCGTCGTTCGCGAAGGGACTCCAACTAAAAGTGAATAAAATTTTTGTCTACTTGTAAGAGGAGACGGGCACGAGCCTGACCCTCGCCGCGTTCGCGGGCGTCACCGTGAACCCCACCGACGGCGTGAGCGCGTCATCCACATCCCCACCCAGTCGCACCTCGTACGCACACACCAACCTCGCCAGCACGCAACGCATGTACACCCACGCCAGGTGCTGCCCCACGCACGCCCGCGGGCCCGTCGCAAACGGCATGAACGCCGGCCCTTTGAACCGAACCTTCAACCCTCCGTCCCCAGCCTCCCGCGAACCCGTCTCCGCCTCACCCGACGTGGGCACCCCCTCGGCACCCCTTCCCTCCACGTCAGCATCACCCGCGCTGAACGACGTCCGGCGCGTTCGCTCCGTCGCCCACTCGCGGTTGGACACCAGCCACCGGTTCGGGACGAAACAGTCCGGCTTTTCCCAAGCGCTCGGGTCGCGGTGCACGGCGTGGAGCCACACGCCAGCCGCGCATCCTTCCGGTAACGTCAAACCCCCGGGGAGTTCATCACCACCGCCAAGTTCGGCGTCCCGCACGAGCTTCCGCGCCACGAACGGCGCCACCGGGTGGAGCCGTAAGGTTTCGCGGAGCACCGCCTCGAGCACCGGGACTTGTTCGCTCGTTCGCCAAGCGGGCCGTTTCCCCCCGTTCCCCCCGTTCTCATCCCCCACACGTGATACCCCCGTCGCGTCTACACACACCACGTCTTCCAGCCCGAGCCCGGTGATGACGTGCGGGTCCCGGGTTAAACTCGCGCGGAGCGTCCCTTGGGTCTTGACGTCGGACGCGAGCCGAAGTAGCGCCCACGACAGCGTCGCCGACTGAGTATCGTGCCCCGCGAAGAGAAGCGTGGTCGCCTCGTCGAGCAACGCGTCCCTCCCTACGCCAGCCGTTCGCCGCAAACGGCTCCACCACGCGTGCCGTGTGCCCCACTCGGCGGCGTGCGCGCTCCCGCGTCGCAGGTCGTCCAGCGGCGAGCCCGGCCTCGCGGTTCGCAGCGCGAGCTCCGGAAGCCGCCTCGCTTCTTTTATGCGTCTGCGTTCGATTCGGCCCACCGGGGACGCCGCGTACGCCCAATCGGACAGCATCCACACGCTCCTTGCGCGCGCGGGTATCAGGTGCCTCAAGTCCGTCGCCGCGGTGAGGTACTCGTCCTCCCACTCGCTGACGGAGCGTCTGTCGACGGAGGCGGCGGTTTCCAGGTCGACGCCGGCGAGGTATTCGAACGTCGCTCGCAGAGTCGCTCGTTGCAACCGCGGGAGCATGTCCACCTCCACGCCGTCTCCGTCTGCCCGCCCAGTGGCGCCCTTCTCCACGTCCGGCGGCATCGCCAGCTGTGCGTCGATCTCGGCGGTGAGTTTCGATGCTGAGCGCTTGGACGCGGCGGCGAGAGGTTCGAGCCCGGCTGCGGCGAATGCGCCGAGCACCTCTGATCGTTTCGCCGCCCAGTCCTCTCCCTCGGCGGTGAATATGCCCACCCCCGCGAAGGATTCGAAGGCGCGGTAGAGCGGGGACTTGACGGGTTGTTGGTTGAGCGCCACGCGCGCCAAGTCGGCGCCGCCGACGTGCGCGAACGGGCAGTTGCCCACCACCGTCGCGAACGCGCGATGAGGATGATTTTTGGTTTTGGCGTCCACGTCGCCCCCGTTGTCCATCGCCATCCTGCGCGAGACCCTGTCCAGGAGGTTGCGCTTGGGCTTTTGGTATACGTTGAACATGAGGTTGGGTCGCCACGGCACCGTCGGGAGCTTCCCGCGGAACACCAGCCTCGCCCGTACCGCGTCGACGAGGAGCGACATCACGACGCACGCCGCGTAGAACGGGACGCCCCACGCCAGCGCCTGCGTGCCTCCCTCGAGCGCGAGGACGGACGCCGCCGCCGCGGCCGCCGCGGTGCCCGGCGCGCCCGCGAGCATCGCGATCCCTAGATCTAATCCCGGTCCAGTCCCGGTCCCGTCGTCGGCTCTCGCGCGCGCGCCGGCGCCGAGGCTCTCCCTATGCTGTGGCGCTGGGCGGCGGCGACACCCTCATCAAATAGCCATCTTTAATTAGGCAAATACCAGGCAATTACGATCGCCGGTATGGGCAGATGGGTATCAGGTCTCGTTGTGATCCGATTGGCCGAGACGTTATCCTGCTGCTGCTGAGTAGACTCGGATCCGCACAACAGCAGACGCGTTCCGCCGACCGCACGTCGACGATGAACGCCATCATGACGGCGTCGGTCTCCCTGCGCGTCCCCGCGGGGATCCGCGCGCGCGCCAACCCCGCCGCCCGGTCCCCGGCGGCGACCGGACCCGTCGCGATGGCCACCGGGTCCCGTCAGATGGGTTCCCCAATCGCGCTGCGAACGAGGCCCGCCGCGGGGCTGCACGTCGGATCCCACCCCGCGGCGCTGAAGCCGGCGGGTTCCCGCGCACGATGCGTCGAGACCCGCGCGTCGGCATCCTCCGCCGCCGCGCCCACCCCGGACGACGCGTCCAAACCCGCGGGCGACGACAAGGTTGGATTCTTCGCGTTCCTCCGCGCGCAGTGCTTCTACCTCTTCACGTTCATCCTCGCGCTGCCCCTCTTCGCGTCCATGGTGGTCATGTTCCCCTTCGTGTACTTCACCGACAAGTACAGGCGCAACGCGCTGAGCTTCGTGAACGACGTGTGGGCCACGGTGTCCACCTCGCTCTTCACGCCCATCGAGGTCATCGGCCGGGAGAACCTACCCAGCGTGGAGACACCGGCGGTGTACGTAGCCAACCACGCCAGTTACCTGGACATCTACTCCCTGTTCCACCTCCGACGGCCGTTCAAGTTCATCAGCAAGGTTTCCAACTTTATCATCCCCATCATCGGGTGGTCGATGTACCTGACGGGGCACATCGCGCTGAAACGAACCGACCGCAAGAGCCAGATGAAGACGCTGAAAGATTGCAGGATGCTCCTTCAGAACGATTGCTCGGTGCTGTTCTTCCCGGAGGGCACGCGCTCGGTGGACGGCACGATGGCGGACTTCAAGAAGGGCGCGTTCAGCGTGGCGGCGAAGGAGAACGCGCTGGTGGTGCCCGTCACGCTGGTGAACTGCTCGAAGGTGATGAAGAACGGGCGGGAGTGGGCGATGCGGTCGGTGCCGGGAGGGATCAAGGTCGTGGTGCACCCGCCCATCCAAAGCACGGACGCGCAGGAGCTGTGCGACAAGAGCTACAACACCATCAAGGAAACCCTCGTGCAGTACTCGTAGGTTGTTATTTATAGTATATGAATCGCCCTGTACTACACGCGCTAAACCCCCGCGGAGGACCCTCACGGCTCCGCATCGATCATTTATTTGTCCCAGCTGTGTGAGATCCAGACGCACCAGCTGGTCGTGCCCCATCCGCCGTGTCTCAGACTGAAGAGACGCGGACCGCGGTGGTGCGGCAGGTGCCGGACGTGCGACCGCGAGGATGGCCACGGTGAACATGTCGGCTCAGGAAGAGCAGGATAAGTGGCTCGCAGGTGCGCGAGCGCGTCCGTCGCGTCCCGCGACCCCACGCGGGGCGCGCCCCGCGCGATCCGACTACCGGGTGTTGTTGTTGCTTCCATTTTCGTCGGGTGCCGCGGCCTCCCGAGTGCCTCGCCCCGACGCGTTCGACGCGACGAAGCGACCAAACTGACCTTCGTATCCCCGTCCCATCTCCTAGACGCGTCGAGCCTGGTGAAGCAGTACGCTTTTTACATGAAGCGCGCGCTGGTGAGCGACCCGACCAATCGCCCTCTCTCCCGCCCCGCGCGGAAATGTCAGATCCGGACCCCGACCCCCTGACAATATCCCCCGCCTTCGACCCCCAGGACGATAACAACCTGCGCGAGGCCCTCAAGCAGGGCTCGCTCATGCTCGGCGAGCTGCGCACGATCGCGCTGAGCCCGCAGAAGTACTACGAGCTCTACATGCAGGTGTGGAACGAGCTCAGGCACCTCGAGGCGTTCTTCGGCGAGAAGGATCGACACGGCAAGTCCAACCTCGAACTCTACGAGCTGGTGCAGCACGCGGGGAACATCTTACCGCGGCTGTACCTCCTCATCACCGTCGGCGCGGTGTACATCAAGAGCAAGGAGGGCGGCGCGAAGGACGTGCTCCGCGATCTCGTGGAGATGGCGAAAGGGGTGCAGCAGCCCATCCACGGATTGTTCCTCAGGACGTACCTCAGCCAGGCGAGCAAGACGCTACTGCCGGACACCGGCAGCGAGTACGAGGGATCCGGCGGCGACGTCAACGACGCCGTCGAGTTTGTCCTCCAGAACTTCACGGAGATGAACAAGCTGTGGGTGCGGATGCAGCACGGCGGCGGCAACCGCGACAGGGAACGCCGCGAGAAGGAGCGCCGAGAACTTCGCGACCTTGTGGGAAAGAACCTGCTGGTGCTGACGCAGCTGGAGGGCATGACGCTGGAGCTGTACAAAGGGACGGTGCTTCCCAGGGTGCTCGAGCAGGTGATCAACTGCAAGGATGACATCGCGCAGCCGTACCTCCTCGACGCGCTCATCCAGGTTTTCCCCGACGAGTTCCACGTCCGAACCCTCGACGCGTTTCTGGAAGCCTGCCCGCTCTTAAAGCCCAGCGTGAAGATCGGCGTGGTGCTCGCGTCCCTCATGGACAGGCTATCGTCCGCGGCGCAGGGCGCACCGGAGATGGTGGCGCAGTTTACGGAACTAGACGCCTTTGGCAAGCTGAGCGGCGGGTGCGCGAGCGTGGTGGCGTCGCAGCCGTCGATGGACGCTCACGACAGGCTGCAGATGCACGCGGCGCTCATGGGGTTCGTCACGGCTGTGCACAGGGACCGGTTGGACTACGTGGACGGTGTGCTGTGCGCGTGCGCGGATGCGCTCAACGCGGCGGGTGGCGAGAAGAAGGAGAAGGCGAAGATGGAAAATACCGAAAACGGCGAAAACGCGGAGGAGACCGAGGAGCCCGGGCCGCCGATGATCGTCTCGGACAACAAGGGCGTGCGCCAACTCCACGCGCTGCTCACCGTCCCGCTGGACACGTACGACGTGGTGTCGGTGCTCGGGCTGTCCAACTACCCTCGCGTCATGTCGCTGCTGCAGCCGGTGAATTTACGGCGGATGGCGAGAACCATCGTCGAGTCGGTCATTCGCGCCCCCGACGCCGCCATCACCGACGCGGCGCAGGCGGAGACTCTGTTCAGGTTCATCTCGATCCTCGTCAAAGACGGGGAAGGCGGGATGGGTACGAGCGACGACGTGGACGACGAGGATTTCGAGGAGGAGCAGAACTTGGTGGCGAGGTTGGTGCACGCCACGCGTTCGGACGACGGCGACACGCAGTACCGACTGCTGGTGGCGTCGAGGAAGCATTTCGGACAGGGCGGCCCGCGACGGCTGAGGCTCACGCTCCCGCCGCTCGCGCACGAGGCCATGCGACTGGGCCGTTCGCTCATCGCGAGGGCGCGGGAGGATGGAGCGGACGCCGAGGGAGGCGAGGAGGGAGCGGCGGCTGGCCCGATGGGCCCGGCGCTGAAAAAGATTCTCCAGTTTCTTCACCAGACCGTCTCCGCGCTGGCGGACGCGCCGGTGTCGAGACACGAGCCCGCCATGCGCCTCTTTCTGGAGGCGGCGCTCCTGGCGGACGCGGCCGGGATGGAGCCCATCGCTTACGAGTTTTTTGAAAAGGCGATGACCATCTACGAGGATGAGATCTCGGACTCGGCGGCGCAGAGAAGCGCTCTCGCGTGCATCGCCGGGACTTTGCACCAGTGCGTGGGTTTCACCACCGAATCGCGCGAGGCCCTCGTGCACAAGACCACCGCGTACAGCGCGAGGTTGCTCAAGAAGCCCGACCAGGTTAGGGCCGTCGCGGATTGCGCGCATCTCTTCTGGGGCCCCGAGAACGCGCCCGGCGCCGCGAGGGACGCGGCGTCGGTGGTGACGTGCCTCAAGAAGGCGCTCAAGATCGCGGGGGGCGTGCAGGCGGCGGCGGTGGGCGGTCACGCCGGCGGCGGCGATGCCCTGGCGCTGTTCATCGAGGTTTTGAACAAGTATCTCTACTTCTTCGACGCGGGGTGCCCGAGCGTGGACGCCTCGGTGCTGCAGGGTTTGTTGGAGATCATCAACGGGGAGCTCGCCGGGGAGGAGCACGGGGTGACGCCGGACATCCAGGCGTACTACGGCGCGACGGTGAGGCACATCAAGCACCAGAAGCTGAAGGGTGGGGAGATCGGGGCGCGGTACGAGGCGATCTCCCTGTGAGGAGGTCGCGACGGGTGTTGAGTAGCTTACAGATGAGGTGCAATTTGTCGTCTGATCACTCGTAAAGTCAGTTTTGCAGTTTGGTCGTCTGATCACGTTAGACCTACACGTGTTCCGGGCCGAAATCGAGACCCGTTCATCACACGACGAAAGGTCACGTCGGATAGGTAGGTTTTGCGATTTGTTCACTCCACGCCGGCGCCTCAGGGGCATCTCGCCGTGCGTTTCCCGATAGATGCCTCGCTCGATCCGCTTCAATCCACTGCGCCCGCCGACCGCGGCGAAGAGGAACGGGTTCAGGATATGGTTCTTTCTCATCCTCCTCATGGAGTACGGCATTGGTAAAAAGCAGTTACTGACTACGCGCACGTTTGGGTCCGAGGAGGCTGCCGCGGTGTTCACGACGCTGACGCGATGGCAGATGCTCGCGCACGTCCTGTTCGATCTGTTCGCGCTCTATCTGCTCAACTCGCTTCATCCGATGTGGGGCGTGCGGAAACCCCCGCGCGCGATCGCGCCTCAGCTCGTCGTCGCGCCCGAGCACCCGGTCGTCGCCCGGCATTCGCTGAAGCTCCTGCTGCGCGGGGCGCTGCTGGCCACCAATCTCAGCTCGTTCGAGGGATACAACCTGAAGCAGACGATGCTGATGGTGCTCACACCTACGATATTCGCGATCGCGTTCGTGCGCATGTCCTACGGATCGCAGCTCAGGCTCGCCCTGGTCAACGCGTGCTTCGTCCGCGTCGTCGCCACCCAGGTATTCCCCGCGTATTCCAACCCGGGGCAGGAGAACATGCTCAAGGTGTTCCTGCAAGACGCCGGCGGGCTGGCGGGCGTGGATGAGGTGGCCGACCAGCTGGTATGGCTCGGGATACCCGCCGCGATCATGGTGCCGTTCGTGTCGTCCCGGATACTCTGGGGGACGTACACGGTTGGTTAGAGACACACGCGCTCGGCGCGACGACGGGTATGCATCATTCTTTCTGATTATTATTAGCCCATCGGGAGGGAGCGTCGGTCCAACATAGTATGGATCGCTTTTAGATCGTTTAGCTCGGACGACGACGACGCTCCTTCCCGACTGATTTCAACGAAAACGTTGAAATTCAAGCATTGCGAGTTGATTTACACCAGACGCGGATGCGTCACGCGCGGGTCGGATGCGGCCGCGACCAAATCGCGTAATCCTTACCGCTCGCGCACATCTTCCACTCCCGTCCCCCTTCCGCCGGCATGATCTCTTTTGGAAAGTCGTACCTTGGGCCCAGCTTCACCGTCACGTCGGCGTTCGACCCCCGCACCCGCGCCACGTACACGTCGCTCTCGGCGATCAGGATCTCAACCGGGGAGTCGGCGACGATGCCCGCGTTCTTTCGCATCTGGACCATCGTCGCGACCTCCGCGGCCATGTCCCCGTGCCTGCCGTCGGGCATGCGCACCGCGTGCGGCCAGAACAGGCACGGGACGCCGGGGTGCGTCAGTATATACGCGTAGCCCAGCATCCTGTGCTCGGGGGGAAAGCGCCAGTGCCCTTGACCGTACGAGCCACCGCCGATGAAATCGCTGCCGTCCTTCATCCTTCCCGAATCCGTGCCCGCCGCCTGCCCGGTCCCGCCGGTGTCGTGGTTGTCCACGAAGGTGACCGCGCGCTGGGGCCACCAGCCGATCAGACCCGGTGGCTTGCCGTCTTTGTCCCTCAACCGCCAGAGCTCGTTCTTAGCGACGGCTTCCTGCAGCACGGCTTTGGTGGCAAAGTCAAACGCGGCGGTGGAGCCCTTCGCGCGGTCCAGCCAGTCGCATATGCTCTGACGCATCGGGTTCTGGTCCACCGCTAGTCCCCCGTCGGGCTCCCAGCTCGCCTCGGGCCAGAACTCCGCCACGTTCATCGCGCCGACGCCAACCGTGTTGGCGACGTACTCATCCACAAACTTCGCACCGTATCCTTTGGCATAATCGAACCTCCACCCCTCGAACCCGATTGAATGTTTCAGCCAGTTGAGCCACGTCGTGAGCTCGCCGCGCACGCGCTCGTTCGCGTGGTCGAGGTCCGGCGCGGGTGGAAACGATTCACCGGTGTCGCTGTTTCCCTCGCCTTGGAAAACCGGGTCGTCCTTGACGATGGCCCACGGCCCCCACGTCCTGTCGAAGCTCTTCCCGGGCTCGACGCGTTCGTCGGGCGGGAATGAGACGTTGCTGAAGATCCTCCACAGACCGTTCTCGTCCTGGGTGTCCGCGCACCTGTGGTTGATGACGATGTCGGCCATGGGCTTGATCCCGGCAGCCTTGAGCTCGCGGCACAAGGTCTTCAGCTCTTCCTTTGTCCCGTACTTTGTGTCCAGGTCGTACAGGCGTTGGGGCAGGTATCCCTCGGGGGAGACGGAGTGCGACGGCGGCGGGAGCCAGACCGCGTCGACGCCGGTCTGCACCAGCGCGGGGATGTTCGCGAGGACCTCCCCGTACCAGCTGCGGTCTTCGGTCAGGCCCAGCTCCCTGGCGTTGCAGCTGCGCCAGTGAAAGCCTTGTAGCATCACCGAGCCGTAGTTGGCGTGGAACGGATCGATGGACGACGCGGGGGTTTGGTCGGGGGCGATGGACGGGGCGTCGTCGGTGGCCACGCCGGTGGAGACGTCGTACCGGAGGCGGGTGGGCGTGCCCCGTGGGCCGGGACCCGCGTGCCTCGGGGAACCATCCCGGGACGGCGAGTTGCCCATCCTCGCCGCGGATACGGCGCGTGAACCGGTTGGGGCGCGTGTTGATGAAACGCCCCTGACGTGCTGTCGTCGAGAACCTGGGTGGGTTCCGTGTGCGCGCGCGATGCACGGTGGGGTCAGCGACAGGATGCCGTGGGCCATGTCAAGGATGCGAAGCCTCGGAGTGGTGCTCCACGCCGAGGGCGACGCGGAATGGGCGAGACGAGTCATCCGTTCTGCGGGCAGTTCTTCGAACAGCCGGTATCTCAGGCTTCGCCTGAGACGATATCACTCTTGGCTACGGCAAACAACCCAAATTATCAGGCGGGGAGACAGTTGCTGACTCTGACTCACGTTCCCGCGACTCAAAGAGGGATCGCAATCCCGGCCGTCCTCGTTCAAACTCCAGGGGCGCCGGGAGGACAGCCGATCCGATACGGTCCGATTCGGATACGTACCGATCGACATGAAGGTCTCGCGCGCGCTCGTCGCGTTCATACTCGCCGGTGCGTCCCTCGCTCCGACTCATCCTGATCCCTCGTTGAACACGTTTTTGCCCCCGAACCCCGATTTCCAACGTCGAGCTGACGTCCGCCCCTCGACCCCATCCCCTCAGCCTTGTGCATCGTTCAATCGTCGGCGATGGTCCCGGTGATGGAGCTGATCACCTCACTGAGGACGTACGAGGTCATCGAGCCATCGGATATCCGCGGCCTAGTCTTCGACGGCCCCGCTTCGCAGGTCCATCCGCGAGAGCTGACCGTGTCGGTCACGGCGTTCGGGGTCACGTACACGATCGAGCTCGAGCGCGTGGACGACCTGTTCTCCACGACCTACGGGCATTACTCGTGGGACGTGGACGCCGAGCGCGTGATTCCGCCCGACGAGGGCGAGCGCAATCCCCGCGGGGACCACTGCCACTACCGCGGCGTCGTCCGCACCGCCGTCCCGGTGGGCGCCGACGTCGGAGGATTGGACAGGCGATCGTTCCAAGAAGCGTTCATGCCGACCCACACGCGCGTCCGCGCGTCTCTCTGCGACGGCATGAGCGCCAGGATCGTCGCCGACGATGCCGTCATCCACCTCGAGCCCGCGCACAGGCACCTGGAAGGGTACGCCGTGCACGCGACGGACGCCAAGTTGTCGGCGATCGTCGCGTACAGGGACGGGGATGTGAGGGACGACGCGCCGCGAGGACATACCCGGTACGTGACGCGGCCCGAGATGGTGGAGCTGGACGCGGGCGGTCCACCCTTATGTACGCCGAAGCGACCGGGGATGGGCGGCGAGTGGGATACCTTCGGTACCTTCGATGCATCGTCGCGAGGCGGAACGACCGGCGCGGGCGCGACGGGTTCCTGGAGGCGAAAAATACTCGAGGACCTCCCGAATCGATACCTCGAGCTTGTGGTGGTCAACGACAAGGCCCGATGCGACACGTTCGCCGCGATCGACGGCTCGATCACCTCCTCGGAGCTGGACGCGATGCACGCGGACACCGTCGCGGTGGTGAACCAGGTCGCCGGGTACTACGACACGATTGGCACGGTGAACATGGAAATCGTGCTCGTCGGGCAGGTGGACTGGTGCACCGGGGATCCGTACTCGATAACCCCGGAAGACAACGGGGATTTGGACGACTCGGTGGTGCTCAGCTCGTTCAACGAGTGGCGCGGAAACTACCTGGCTTCCCTGCCCACTAACGACGACGCGCACCTGTTTAGCGGTTTCGACTTCATAAACAACACCCTCGGCTTGGCGCCGCTCGACTCAATCTGCTTGGCCAGTACCAGGGAGCACTGCGGCTTCCAGTACAACTGCCCGCCGATCAAAGACACTTGCGATGAACTGGGAGATGGTCAATGCGTCACTATCGATGACGTGCAGCGATGCTGCTATGCGCACCGCCAGGGTTCCATATCGATGGTGACGCAGGGAAGGGGAACAGCCGCGGACGCCGTCGTCGTGGCTCACGAGATTGGCCACCAGTTGGACTTCAACCACGACAACTTGGACTCCGACCCCGTCGCGGCTCCCTGCGCAGCCAGCGGTAACATCATGGGCGCGGTGATGAGCGGCGGGGAGAGCGACTGGTCCGAGTGCACCAAGACCAAGTTTAAGAACGTCATCTTCGAGGACACCCACGCTTGTCTCAACACCGGCGTCACTACCAAGTGCGGCAACGGGATCCTGGAGGCTGGCGAGCAGTGCGACTGCGGGGCGACCGATTGCACCGGTTAAGATGACTGCTGCAACGGTGCGACGTGCCAGTTCACGTCCGGGTCCGAATGCTCCTCGACGGACGGGTGCTGCTCGAGCTGCAAGATCTCAACCGCGGGAACGGTCTGCAGAGCCGCGGCTAACTCTTACTGCGACGCGGCGGAAACATGCGACGGGACCAGTTCCAAGTGCCCGTACGACGTGGGTAAGCCGCTGGGAACCGCTTGCGAGGACTCGAACGGCGATAAGGGCGCGTGCTGGGGCACGACGTGCTCCAACCTCCAGCACTCGTGCGACACCCTGGAACAAATCGTGACTGACAATCCTGACCTTGCCGGGGGCACGTACGCGTCATCGACGTGCGACCTATCGAGACCGGGAGATAGTCTCAAATACGCCGGGCCGTTCACCGCGGATTACTGCTCCGCGTCCGTGTACTGCTTCGACGGCACCCTCAAAGACGCCGCTTGTCCGGAGTCCTACTCCTACCAGACAGTCGCGAACTATCGGCACATGACCGGCTTCCCGTGCGGAGATCCCGTGGATGGCGTTTACACCAAGGTTTGCGACGGGGGTACGACTCCGGGTAAAGACGGCGGCGGGGGCGCGTGCGTCGACGTCGCGTCGATGACCCCGCCTCCCCCGCCCGTGTCGACGCCGCCGCCGCCGCCGCCGGCGGGCGCGTTTCCGCCTCCGCCGCCTCCTCCGGCTCCGCCGCTGTCGACGGCCGTGAACCTCAAGCTCGGCGGCATGACCACGTACGACGACGATACGGAGGCTAAGATCATGAGCGCGTTCGTCGCCGCGCTCCCGCCCGCGGCCGCCGGCACGACGGTGGTCGTCACGTACAGGTCGTTCTCCCTCAAGTCTCACATGTCCTTCACCGGTTACACCGTGGATAGCTTTCCGGATGCCACGTTCACGTCCAAGACCGCCGCCGACCTCGGAGTCGCGAGCACCTCCGTGACGATCACGTCCAAGACGGCGACGAGCCGCCGGCGGCGAAGGAGCATGCTCGCGGCGGGCGTCAGGGCGGACTACGAGGTGAGCGACGTCGCGCAGGCTTTCTCCGACGCCTCCACTGTTGGATCTCAGACCACTTCGGCGGGGACGTTCACGTCCCTCGCCGCGGCGATGGGGTCGAGCCCCACGGTGTCCACGGCCGCGCCGACGTACGGCATACGGCTGGAGATGCAGGCGACGGGCACGGACGCGGCGGCGGTGGCGTCGTTGGGCTCGGCGCTCGCGGATTCGAGCTTCAAGGATTCTCTCGGGACGGAGCTGACCAAGCAAGGGGTCAGCGCGGAGGTGGAGAGCGTCGCGCCGTTGAACCCGGCCCCGCCGGCGCCGCCGTCGAAGGACGACGACGGCGTGACGATCATCATCGTCGGGATCACGCTCGGCGTGCTCGCCATCCTGCTCACGGCGGTGACTTACATCGCGCTCAAGACATCTTGGTTAGAGCCCTTGATCAAGAGGTCAAAGGAATTCTTCGCGAGGAAGAGGTTCGGGAAGAAACAAGTCCTGCCCGGGGGGGTGAAGGCGGCGCCGCAGAAGGGCTCCGGCTCCAGCAAGGTCGTCCCGGGCCCGATCGAGTCATGACATCGTGTGTGATTATTCATTTCGCTACCTCGTAGCGTGCGCCAAGCGCATCTTATCAATATTATTTTCAACAAGTGTTGAACGTTTTGTTAACTCTTTGCTCTCCGAGTTCATGTCGTCGCGGGTCGGAAGTGGGTCGGCTGCCCGCAGGACGGGCACCGCTTCGCGGTCTCCTTCACCCAGCTCGCGCACTCCTCGCAGGTTCGAAGCGGGACGTACTTCAGCGACGTGAACATGCTCATGGGCACGACGATGAGGTAGAACAAGGCGAGGACCGTGAACGCAGTCTCGATCATAGACTCGAGGAATACCCCGTAGGGGAAGATGCCGTGGTTGACGGTGAAGTGCGTGTCGCGGAGGTGAGTGCGGCCCTCGATGGCGGCGATGCTCGGCGCGATGAAAGCCGTCACGAAAGCGTCCACGTTGTTCTTCAGGCACGAGCCGAACACCACACCGACGGCCACGGGCACCGCCTGCGAACTTAAGATGAACTGGTGGAGCCGATCTCCGAGCATGATGCGTTTCACGCGTCGCCGGACCTGCCGCGCCTCTTCACGCGCCATCCGACGAATGTACCGGAAATCGCTCGAGTATCCGTCTTCGCCCGCCGCCGAGGGTGTGGCATCCTCCAGCAGACACTCCTCGGCCTCTGATCTCGACATCGACCGCCGACGGTTACGCGCGGTTAGATCTGCTGACTCGGTGACGCATCGGAAACACAAATTGCGGACACGTCAGGAGGAAGGTTTCCGAAGGAATCAGCATTCCGATCGCGCCCCGAACCGTCGTCGATAGCATGCCCGCCGCACTGAGCCTGGGTTCCGCACTCGTCCGCCGCCAGGCGACGAGCCTGCCGGCTAACATTCGCCCGCGTCGCGTCGCCGCGTCGCGTGGGATCTCAACCCCGACCCGCGCGCTCCTCACCTCATCCCCCGATCTCCCCTCCAAGCCGACGTGGGAGGCGCCGGAGATGACCAAGGACATCGTGATCACCGTCCAGCTACCCGCGGACACCACGCGCAAGGACATCGACGTCAAGATGTTCAAGGACCACATCACGCTCAACATCGCGGGCGTCTCAGAGCCCGCGATCGGCGGCGACTTCCCCTGGAACGTCGACCTCGAGGGATCGTACTGGGAGAAAGAGGACGACACGCTCTTCATCTACCTCGAGAAGGAGGAGGCGTACGACCCTTGGGAGTTCGTGTTCGAGTCGGACCTCCCGGAGCCCGGAGACACCACCGTGACGGACAAGGTGTACTTCGACATGGAGATCAACGGCAAGGAGGCTGGCCGCGTCGTCATGGGCCTCTACGGCAACCACGTCCCGAAAACGACGGAGAACTTCAGGGCGCTGTGCACGGGAGAGAAGGGCGAGGGGAAGGCGGGTAAGCCGCTGCACTACAAGGACAGCTGCTTCCACAGGATCATCCCGGGGTTCATGTGCCAGGGCGGGGACTTCACCGCGGCGAACGGCACGGGCGGGGAGAGCATCTACGGCGAGAAGTTCGAGGACGAAGCCTTCGGCGTCGACCACGACAAGCCGTTCCTTCTCTCCATGGCCAACTCGGGGCCCAACAGCAACGGGTCGCAGTTCTTCATCACCACGAAGGAGTGCGCGCACCTCGACAAGAAGCACGTGGTGTTCGGGGAGGTGCTCGAGGGATCCGACGTGGTCCTGGCGATGGAGGAGAAAGGGTCGCCGGAGGGATACCCAAAGGCGCAGGTCACCGTTGTCGGCTGCGGCCAGCTCTGAGGGGTAGACTAGTGAGTTAACCGACACGAACGTCAGTCATCGTATTAATCGCTATGATAACGCCTATTAGGTGTCTATGTTCGCTAACCATCGCACGCATCAGCGCGTCAACGTCGGGGAGGCGTACGCGTTGGTCGAATCCCGTAGCGGCGACTTCATCGGCGAGGGCGACGCCGGCTTGGCACGCAGAGGCGAAGGGGCCGCCGCCGCCGCCGCCGCCGCGCCCGTCCCCACTTCCCCGATCGTGAAGTCCCCGCACCAGCACCGGAACCTCGGCGCGGGCATCGTGGACGCGCGGCCGGTCCCACCGTTCGCGTTCAACCGCTCGCTCGCGTCGCCGCAGACGAGGACCTCGTCCCTGTTGAACGCTCCATTCGCCGCCTCCCCCCCGCGGTGCGCGGCGCAGAGCCCCGCGGCGCCGATGTACAGCCGCATCGCCGCCCACGCGTCCTCGCGTGGATCGTGCGTCTCGCCCTCGCGCTGGATGGCATCGCCGAGGTGGTCGAGGGTGAGCGTCCGGAGCTTGTACGGCGCGTGCGTGTGCCTCTGCAGGGGCGGGTGATGCGCGGTGTCCCTGCACAGCCTTCTCGGCCACTTGATGCCGAGGCACTCGAGGTCGTGGGGTAGGTCGTGACCCACGAGCAGCGCCTTATCGTCGTCCTTGCTCTTCGATCCGTTGAGTACGGCGAGCACGGCGGTTCGCACCTCGCGCAGGCTGGGCGCGCCCTCCAGGGACCCTGGCGTGATGCCCGTGAGTTCGGTCCTGTGATCGGTGATTGGCCGGTCGGGCGCGACGTACGTGGAGAGCAGCACGGATCCGTCGATGTCCACGACGCACACGCGCGCGCACATCGCGCCGCTCCCGTCCTCCTCGGTGCCCACCATCTCGCAGTCGAGCGCCACCGCGCGTCGCGCGTGTCCCCGCCTCGGATTTTGAAATGACGATTCAAACGGGCAGCGGTGCGCGCGTCCCTCGGGCTCGATCGTCAGGCACCTGGCGCATCCCCTCGCCTCGTACGCAGCCTTACACTTCGCGCTGGGCAACTGACCGTCCACGTGCTGCCTCAGGGTGTCCAGGTTGGCGAAGTGCTTGCCGCACGCGCCGCATCGTGGGTCGCACGGCGAGTGCCTCGCCTGCGTCTGGTGCTTGCGCAGGGTCTCCGCGTCCTTGCAGCGCTTGAGGCAGTGCGCGCACTGGTTGACGATCCACGGGTTGACGGTGGATACCGACGGTCCGGGCGCATCGTTCTCGCTCCCGTGTGCTCGCGATACACCGCGGAAACCGCCCCAGGCGTTCGGTGGCGCCTCCATCGAGGTGCCGTTCAAACTGTGAATGCTGGCGCAGTTCGATCCGCCCAGAACAAGCCTCGGAAACGGCCCTCGGTCCACCGTTTCGGCGAAAACGAGGTCGGGGCGGCGTCGCTCGCGCCACACCGCCATGCTCTGGGACCGCATGTCGCACGACGGACGATCGCTCTGGGGGTACCGCGTCGCGGTCCTCTCCGTCACCTTCCTCGTCGGACTCATCGCCGCCTACATGCTCGCGACGCGCGTGAACGCCTTGGAAGAAAGAGGCGTCGGCGCCCCGGCCCGCGCAAAGTTCGCCCGCAAGCTGCTGTTCTCGCCCGTCTACCCAGTCTCGCCCTTCTTCCTCCCTTTCCGTCCGCGTCGCTTCGAGTCCTGGCAGTCCTGGCAGCCGCGCGCGCTCGAGTTCGACGTCAACGGCGGCGAAATCGTCGGCGAGATGACCGCACAGCGCTCGGGGTACACCGGCCTGGCGCTCTCCACCGCCGCGACGCTCGACGTCGCGGACAAAATCCGCGACGAGCGATTTGGCGGCGACTACTCCTACGAGTATTACGACGACACCACCGGCGAGTGGATTCCCGCCGACGACGAGGACATCGAGACACAAGAACAGGTGAACCTCGACCCCGAGGGTTTCCTCGCGGACGGGACGCGCGAGTTACCCGACGGGGCGAGGTTCGGCGAAGCCGGCGCTGGTTTCGGCGGCGGCGGAGTGATTGGCAGAGCCGCGGGTTTGGAAAACTTGGGCGCCGGCCTCGGCGCCGTCGGCGGCGCCCTGGGCTGATACGAGAGTCTAAATGTAATTGACGCTAATACAACGCCCGTCTTCTAAGTGCTTTAACATCCCACGAACATCGCGATTTCCTCCGCGAGCGCCGCGATCTCCGCCTGCGACGGCGGCTTGGGCACGACGGCGGCGGCTGCGGCTAAAACTTCGTCCCGAGATGAACCCCTCGACGCCGCCTCCATCGCCGCCGCGGACGCATCCGCCGTCGCCGCCTCGACCTTCCTCCTCCATGCGATGACACGCGCGAGTTCGTCTGTAACGGACGGTCTGTCCCCGATGACAACCGCGAACGCCGCCGCGGGGATGGACAAGATTCGGGTGTCCCTCTCGGCGCAAACCGCGGTTTTATCCCACTTTTTTCCCGTGAGCGCCTGCATGGATCCGAACGTCCCTCGCTCCGGAACGGACCCGACGCGCACGTGCGTCGCCTCCTTCGGCGCGATCGCGAGGTGTTTCCCGGATCGCGAGCCGATGCTGGTGACGCCGCCGGTGTACGAGAGCCTGGACGCGTCGATGAGTGGATTGGACGCCCGTTTCGTTCGGCCTTCTCCGGTGACCTCCGCGCTTCGCAGGTACACCTTCAACGAGCCGCTCAGGACGACGATCACCCTCAGGTCCTTCGCGTCACCCTCGATCGTCACGCTCTTACCGACATCCAGGGTCTGTTCTCGCGTCCGTGGGTGACGCAGCGCGGTCCGTAACTCGTCCGCGGTGAAGCACCGGAGCAAGTCGAGCCCATGAATAGATCGCCGCCACCGTTCGACAAAAAACGTCTTTCGCAGACGAGCCCAGAGCTCCTTCGCGGGGGCGACGGTCTTCGGCACGTTCGCCATCTGCGTCGCGTACGCATCCAGCTCATCGCGGTAAAAGTGCCGCTCGATGGACTTGAACAGCCGACGCTCGGCGCCACGCACGCGCTGCTCGCCGACGATGTCCACCGCAGCTTTCAATAAACCCTCCGGATCGCTCGCGTCGATCGAAACGTTTGTCGCCGCCGCCGCGAACTCCTCCGTGGACCAACCCGCCCATCCCACCGGGTTCACCCCGCTCGCGTTGCATACCCCGCGCGACGCGATGGCACGCGATACCGTCCGCTCGAGCTTCGGGTCGTTCACGAACGCCAGCTCGGTGTCCCGCTTGGACAGCTCGATGATCGCGGCGCCGCGGGGGCCCGCGCGGGTATCCGCCGGGTGCGGCGCGCCCGTGAGCAACTGCATCTCGCCGATGACGTCGCCGGTGCGGTAGGTGCACACGACGTGCCGCGGAGCGTCGTCATCAACGGGCGCGGACATCCCGAAGATGATGGTTCGCCCGGCTTTCGCGACTCGATCCGCGAGGGTCTCCGCGACGGCTTGGGATTTTACGTCGTTCCATACCCTGGTCTCCTCGACGGATCCGCCCACGAGGACGTACATGACGCGAGTTTCCTCGCGCTCGTCCCCCACCGTCGTCACCGTCGCACCCGGCGCGAAATCGTGCAGGGTGAACCCGCGGTTGCACAGGAGGTTGAGGTCGTCGTCGCTCATGACGTCGAGCACCGGCGCGGTTTTCAGGTGTGTCATCACGCCGTCGAGCTCGGACCCGCGGCGGATCTGCCGCGTGATTCGTTGTTTCCGCGCCGCCTTCGTATGACCGCCGCCCTCCGAACCCTTCTCCGAATCCTCCTCGTCGTCCTCGTCGTCATCGTTCGCTTTCTTCTTTGACTTTTTCGTGAAGGCCATCACGAGGTGGAGCTTTCGCTGCTGCACCTCGTGCTCGCCCTCCTTCCCCAAACCGCCGAGCCCCGGCCCTCCGTCGAGGGGCGCGTCGAGACCACCGCGCGCGCCCGTCCCGTCCCACAGACCCCACACGCTGCACCGCCGACGCCGCCCCTTCTTCGAGCGCTCGACCCGCTCGCGGTCGCGAAGACCTGGGGTCCAATCCCCGCACTCGGCTAGCTCCCCGTCCACTTTTTCGAGGTAATCCAGCGCGTTTGCCAGCGCCTTGGCCGCCCTCGCGGACGTTTTCGAATCCACCGACGCGTTCGAGCCGATCGTGTGCTCGCCCACGCCTTTGTGCCCCGCGAGTAACCGGCGTTTGTATGGGTTAAGCACGGGGTTCCCGTGGATGACGCGAAAGACGAAGAGCGAGCGAAGGCGGCCGATTGACGCGGGAAAGCCGGGGAGTCGGTTGCCGGTGAGGTCCAACTCCTTGAGCGTCTTGCCCAGACTCGCGCTTCGGCCCAGCGCGCGGCCCACGCGTTGCAGCGCGTTATCCTTCGCGCTGAGGATCTCGAGCGAGCGCATCGCCGGGATGCCGTCCTCGTCGAAGCCGATCGACTCGAGCCTGTTGCCGTCAACTTTGAGGATTCGCAGCTCGGCGCAACCGCCGAGTCCCTTGGGCAGGTGCGTGAGGTTATTGTTCGACAGCCACAGGCCCTCCAGCGAGTCCAGCGAGTCCAGCGGTGGGAACGAGTTGGACGTCAGTCTGTTCCCTCCGATGTCGAGCTTTCGAAGGCGTTTCGCGAGCCGGATGGTCTTCGGGATCCCCGGTCTGCCGGGCATAAACACCAGTTGGTTATCCCGCGCCCACAGCTCCTCCAACGAGGCGCACCCGGCGAACAGCGTCTCGGGCAGCCGCATGAGTTTATTCGAACACACGTCAAGGAACCGAAGGGACTTGCAGTCGCCGATGGAGTCGGGAAGGCGAACGAGCGCGTTTCGCGACGCGCTCAGCGACACGAGCGACGTCAAGTTACCGAGTCCCTCGGGGAGCGACGATAGGTCGTTGTCGTCGAGTGAAAGCCGCGTCAGCGCTCGCAACCGCCCGACGGATTCCGCCAGCGCACCCTCCAACTTGTTACGCCGCGCGTCGAAACACGTCAGCCGCGGCGTCCACGTGTCGAGTTCTTCCGGCAGTGTCACGATCGCGTTCCTGGACACGATCAGTTCCGTCAAGCTCGGAGCGGACCCGAGCCTCGGAAACGACGTCATACCCTTCCCTTCCAGACGCAACGAAGTAACGTTAGCCTTGGCGTCGTGATCGCTACTAGGGTCCACCAAGCCCACGTCCGCGTGTACCCACGCGTCCTCCACCCCCGCGGTGCCCACCGCGAGCGCGAGCTTGCTCTTGAGCGGCGGCGGGCGGCTCCGGAGGTGCGCGTCGCCGCCGTTCTCGTCTCTTAAATTTTCTCGTTCGCGTATGAAAGCTTCTTCGTCGAAAATAACCATACGGCCCGCGCGGTGGACCATCTCGTCGATCGCTGAATACCCCGGCGTGGTGACATCCACCTTGTTTGGGTCCCCGTCGGCTATGAGCCTGCGCCCTGCGTCGCGTACCGCGCCGCGCATGAGCCCGCGGGTCATGGCGCACTCATCCGCGCGGTGCGGCTCCAATTTGTCGCAGAGAGCGCATCTGGCGTAGCTCGCGTCCGCCGCCTCCGCGACGCGCATGCGGTCGATGCGCCTCGCCGCGGGCGACATCCCGGGCCCCATGCGCCGGTCGAACCGTTCCTTCCTCGCCGCCTTCTCAAGTTTCCAAAGCCGGCGCTTGTCGAGCAGCGCGCGTTCGGCCATGGCGGGCGCCAGCTGTGTCGCCGCGTCCAGCTCGGCGTTTACTCTGCGGACGTTCTCGACCCGCGTGCGCTCCTCTCCGTACCATCGTCGCGCCGCGTGCCCCCGGAAGGCGGTTTGGATGCGCGTCGCCGCTTCGTCCATGCGACGACCTTCAGCGGCTTCGAGATCCGCCCTGGTGGCTTCCGCTTTGACCAAGGCGCTGCCGAATTCCGCGAGCCGGCGCCTTCTGAGCTCGGGCGTCTCGGTCGCGAGGCGCTCCGCGGAGATGTCGCACATCGTGTTGATGAACCTGAGCTCCGCGCCGGTGCTGTCGGCGAGATGGAGCGCTCTGGGTGCCATCGCGACCGCGGGGGGACGTCGCGTCGGGCGATGGTGGGTGACCATCGCGCCCGGGGCCCCGACGTCGGGGGTCGCGACGATGGAGCGCCCCTCGTCGGCACGGGCGTTCGCGGCGTCTCGCATCGCGCGTCGGGATGCCACGGACGCGGGCGTGTGATACGGCAGGACCGCGGGGAACAACGAAGGCGCCGTGTCCATCGGTTGTATCGGCATCGGGGATTGGAAACCCGGAGACAACATCCCCGGGCTCGCCATCACCCGCAGCGGAGCCCTCCACTTGGGAAAAGGGGTATCATCTGCTAACATTTCACGTTCGCAACCCGACGGCGACGCGGGGACTTTGGGTACCTTCCGCCTTCTCAGGGATCGATATCACGCGTCGACACCGTCATTCAGGGCGTATGAAGTGTCCGAACTGACCCGCCGCGCTCCTGGGTCGATACGCACCCAGGGCGGCCGAAGAGTGATTTTGGGTGGGCACCTGCAGTTATTCCGGCGAGTCCGAGACTGACAGAGATCGGCTGCCGTGGTGGAGAAAGGCTGCTGCCGCCGCCCCACCGCTCACACCGAGCCACCCACGGCACACACCCCGGTCATCGGTCAGACACCTCGCGCGTCTCGAGAACATCCTCGAAGCGCCCTACGCACCCCGGAAGCCGCGTCAGGTTCCACGAGAAGCCACCGCGCGTCTCTCCACACCGCCCCGCGCCTACTGCCGCCGCCGCTGATTTCCGATTGACAGCCATGGGTGTCGACTTCGCGCAGCGCAAGGCGGCCAAGAAGCAGAGCAAGCGGATGTCCCAGAAGACCGAGGACGGCCGCAGGATCCGCGGGGGTAAGACGGTGCCCCGTAAGCAGCGAGGGATGTGCGCCAAACCCCCGCCGCTGCCCCCGAAGCTCCGCGAGGAGGACGAGATGGCGGCGGCCGCTTCGCTCCGCGAGAAGAAAAAGGCGCTGAAGCTCAAGGTGGCCGCGCGCGCGCTGAGGGAAAAGATGGCCGCCAAGAAGGTCCCGGGCGCTGCCAAATCCTTATCCAAGGTGCGACGATACAAGAAGACGGATGAACGCGAGGGCGACGGCGACCACGTCTCCGACACCGAGTCCGAATCCGAAGACGCCGAAGACGCCGTCGACGACGAAAGAGGCGTCCCGGACTACTTCACCGACGCGCTCAAGACCCTGGGGCACAAGCGAACGACGCCCGTGCAACGAGAGTGCTGGCCGCCCGCGTGCGTCGGCCGCGACGTCCTCGGCATCGCGCCCCCGGGCTCCGGCAAGACGCTCGCATACCTCCTCCCGGCGGTTGAATTCGCGATGCGGGACGCGAGGGACAACCCGCGGAAGAAACGGGACCTACCCGGCCGGCCCTCCGCGCTCGTCATCGCGCCCACCCGCGAGCTCACGCAGCAGATCGCGGGGGTGTGCAACAAGCTCAAGCGCGCGGCGCCCGTCCGGTGCATCGCGGTGTACGGCGGCGCGAGTCAAGAGGCGCAGGAAGAGGAGCTCTCGCAGCCGACTTCCATGGCGACGCTCGTCGTGGGCACGCCCGGGCGGCTGCTCGCGGTCCTAGCCACCGGCGCGCTCGGCCTGGAGAAGGCGAGGATGCTGGTGTTGGACGAGGCGGATCGCATGCTCGCGCTCGGGTTCGCCGAGCAGCTCGAGCAGATCCGCGAGGCGCTCCCTCTGAACGAACGCGACCAAGGTAAAGAATCAGTCGCGGAACCCGGCATGGGCAAACGTCCGGGGCGACAAACCTTGATGTTCAGCGCCACGTTTCCCAAGGGTGTCCGCGCGGTCGCCAAGACGTGGCTCGCGCCGAAGCCCGCGATCGTCAAGATCGAGGCGGCGGATAGGAGCGGCGACGGAGGTAAGCGATCGAGCGAGGCGACGACGGCGATCGCCGCGGGGGGTAAGGACGCCGCTGAAGGCGTCGCGGCGGGTGACCTCAACGTGGACCAGACGGTCCACGTCTGCGCCGAGCACAAGAAAGGCCGTAAGCTCCTGAAGCACATCACCGAGCTTCGGAAGAACGACGCGCGGAGCAGGAGCCGGGTGCTGGTATTCGCGAACAGGATCAAGACGGTGAACTTCGTCGGCGACATGCTCAAGCGACACGGCGAGAAGTGTATCACGCTGCACGGCGAGCTCAAGCAGGAGAGACGGGACCAGGCGTTGAAGGACTTCAAGAGCGGTAAGTCCCCGGTGCTCGTCGCCACGGACGTCGCCGGGCGAGGTTTGGACATCACCGGACTGGAGCACGTGGTGAACTGGGACATGCCCGGGAGCGTGGAGCAGTACACGCACAGGGTCGGACGCGCGGGACGGAGCGGTCGTAAGGGTGCCGCGCTCTCCTTCTTCACCAGGAACATGGCGCCCATCGCGCCGGACCTCGTGCGGCTGCTGAAGCGCCAAGGGCAGTTTGTGGATCCCAACCTCGAGGTTCTGGCGAAGGTTGGCGAGGCGCTCTCGAGCGACGGCGGCGACAACCGGCTCAAAAAGGACAAATTCGCCAAGGCTCCCGAGGGCGAAGACGAGGACGAGGACGAGGAGGAGAGTGGGGATGACGAGGAGGAGGAAAGCGATGAGGAGGAGAGTGACGAGGAGGAGGAAAGCGATGAGGAGGAGAGTGACGAGGAGGAGGAGTCCGACGAAGAGATGGAGTCAGAGGAGGAGGAGTCAGAGGAGTCCGAGTCCGAGTCCGAGGAGCCCGCGCCGCCGCCCACCAAGGCTGCGAAGAAACGCAAGGACGTCGACCCCGAGGACCCGCCCCCCGCGGCCAAGAAGCCGAAGGAGGACACGAAGGCCGCCGCGGACTTCATCCCGGCGAAGAAGTTCACGGGTGCCAAACCCGGTTACTACTTCCGCAAGGGCAAACTGGGCCTCGGCTTCTACGTCGACAAAAACGCGCCCAAGGGTGGCAAGCAGCAGCAGCAGCAGCAGCAGCGTAAAGCGACAGATGCCACAAAGAAGAGCAGCGTGTTCAGCATCCCCCGCGAGTTGGCCGACTTCCAGGGCGCCAAGAAGTTCGCGGGTGCCAAGAAGGGGTACGTCTTCAAAAAGGGGCCCAAGGGGCTCGGGTACTACCTCGACAGGCCGCCCAAGCCGACGTTCAAGCCCCAGGCCAAGTCGTTCGGCGGCGGCGGGGGCGGCGGCGGTCAGCGCGGGGGCTGGGCGAACAAGGGCGGCGGCGGCGGGGGCGGTCGTGGTCGTGGCGGCGGTCGCGGCGGTCGCGGCGGCGGTCGTGGCAGGGGAAGGGGTCGCTGGTGACGAGTCGGAGTGAGATCTTACCGAGTAGTGAAAAAATGTTACAAGCGACCTTCGGGTCACGTCAAACCCCTCACGCCCTGTTCTGAACGCTCTCGGCTTTGTACTCGGTGAACTCCTCCGTCTCCGGCACGCCCGCACCCGCCGCCTCCCGCTCCATCATCATCACGTGGTCGTCGGCGATCTCCACGCAGAGCTCGTCGAGCCGACCGTCCCAGTTGTTTGGCACGGCGCACGCGAAGATGCAGCCGCCCACGTCCATCTGCGACCACAGGTCCACGAGCTGCATGATCTCCCCGCCCACCATCCCGGAGAAGAACATCATCCGCGGGATGTCCGGCGCCGTCTCCACGGCGGCCGCGTCGGCCTGGACGGTCTCCAGCGCCTCGCCGAGCGTCCCGGTCATCATGTCGGCGGTCGCGGTGACGAGGCGGACCATGTCGGCGCCCGCGTCGTCGAGCTGCTTGCGCCACTGGTTGGTGCCGTCCGCGTCGAAGCCCGCGAGAAGGATGGCGTCGGGGCCGAAGCGGCCCTCCGCGACGCCGCCGGGCGCCGTCTCCGCGTCGGCGTCGATCTCCGCAAACTCGGCGCGCATTCGCGTCAGCTCGCCACGCGCATTCGTCAGTGCGAGTGCGGGAGAGACGCGGCGGCATTGGCGGGGGGTGGAGGCGTGAGCGCGACGCTGCCCGCGGGCGGACGCGCGCGGCGACGCGATGCGCGACGCCGCGGAAGCCTGCGCGAACACGGCGGCCATATTGTGCTGACGAACGGGCCTGAGCGCGTCGCAGAGTGGCGACGACCCCCCTCGGAAACCCTCGGAAAGGTCACGGATAAAAAGGACGACAAAAGGCCATTTGCCCAGCAGCCCAGTCAGAGGTGCCCAGTCTGACGAGAGGTTCGATGATACACTTGGTTCGTTGTACAGCTACTAAGACAGGCTAAGGCTCGTACCCGTTCGGCAGCCCGAACGGCGGAGGCACCGTCCGCTCGTGCCTCCATATCCTGCAGATCCATTTCTCCTCCGTCGCCTCTGTTCCCTCGTGCTCCACCCGCTCGTCAAAGTCGCCGCCCGCGGTGGCCGGGAAAAACACGAGACACTGCCCTTTTTTCGGCGCCACGCTCAGGTTCAGCCTCCCGAACCGTGTCGCCCCGCCGTCGGTCTTGACGTCGTTGAGGTACAGCAGCAGCGTCGCGAGGGTCTGCCCGCCCCTGTTCGCGTCCTCCACGTCCGCGCCCCTGTTCGCGTCGAAGTGCGGCGCCAGCTTTTGCCCGGGTTGGTACCGAATGACGGTGGGCGCTTCAAACTTTTCGCAAACGCTCCCGAGCATGAGCGCCTCGGAAGATTTAATGTAGGCGCGCTCGCCGTCGCTCGCGCCGTCCAGCGCGCAGCTCGTGCTGGTGCGCATGCCCTGGAGCTGTGACTCTTTATACTTGACGTACGTTCCCGCGCCAGCCGCGGCGACTCCGACTATCAACGCGTACGCGACGGCTCCGTTGATCAAAACTCCGGGCCCGGCGCCGTTGGACGATGCTGCGGCGAGCATGGAGAGCGCCGCGATCCACAGCGCCGGTCCCCTCGCGGCGATGTTGACCACCTCGCTGACGTCGTTCGTCCACCCGGCGTAGACGACCGGTGACTGGTCCATGGCGCGGGTCTTCGCGGCGGCGACGATGGAGTCGCACTGATTCGGGGTGATGAAGTCGTCGACGATGAAGACGTCGGGGGAGGCGTGGAGCTGCCTGAGGCCGGTGTAGAAGCGGTCGATCGGGACGTGGTCGTCGAGGGCGTTGGTCTGGTCGGTACCCGCGGTGGCGACGCCCGCGCCGAAGCCGCCGTCGTCGACGGCGCGGACGGGGCGAGCGACGGGGCGAGCGATCTTGCCGGTGCGAGTGTGGGGCGAGATGCGAGCGCGCCTCCCGGGGGTTCCACGGCTCGTCCCGGCCGTTGATAGAGGCGCGATACGCACGGACATCGCCATGACGGACGACATATCTCTCGCCGGGAGCCTGGGTCGAAGAGAGTCGGGCAACGCCGGATGCGTCCGCGCGGAAGGGGCGAATGAAATGATGATTTTGGCAAAGTTCCAACCGTCTCCAAGACATTTTTTAATGCGGCGCGGCGCGGACCGCTTGCGAGACGAGCTTTCAATCGGATTCACTCTCCTTTATGAACAATCTCTAGAGACGCACTGCTGCTAGTACAATCGCGTATCGTGCCGCGGACCTCCCCGGCACGCCTCCTCACCCCACCAATCTCCCGCCTCGAAGCCAAAAAATACCTTAGATTCGCACTCGTCACCCACTTCCTAGGGCTTGACGACCTTGGTGACGAGGAAGCGGGTCATGGGCTGGCGGTGGCCGTTCTTGCGCTTGTAGTGCTTCTTGCGCCTGTACTTGAACACGATGAGCTTCTTGTCCTTGAAGTTCTCGAGCACGGTAGCCTCCACCCTGGCGCCCGCGACGTAGGGCTCGCCGAAGGTGGGCGCCTCGCCAGCCTTGGTGGCGAGGACGCGCTCAAACGCAATCTTCGACCCCGGCTCAACCCCTTTGAGCGAGTGGCACTCGTAGTAGCGGCCCTCGGAGACGAACTGCTGGGAGCCGCCAACCTCGACGATGGCGTCCCACGCGGCGGCGCCGGTGGAGGGAGGGGTGGTGAAGCCAACCTGGTTCACGGAGGTTGACGCTGTTGGAGGAGGGAGAAAAGAGGGTGGGAAAAAGGTCAGAGGCTTGGAAAGTGGATAAGAAATGGGTCGAGGGGCGACGGGGCGACGGGGCGACGCGCGGCGAGCTGGGATGGGTGATGGGGAGTGAAGAGGGGTGGAGATGGACGAAGACGCCGTGGTGAGTCGATGCGCGCGCACGCGCGGTCGATTCCACCCGATCTGTCCACGTCCATCGCCCCCAATCCCGCTCCGCATCGCCCATGCCCCCGCTCGCGCAGCGCTACAGGTCGTAGGGTTTGCAATCCCGGAAAAAAGCACCGTGCCGATGGCGGTCCGGATAACGCCGTCCGGACCCGCTCGGGTGCGTCCATCGTCTCGAATGAGTACTCACCGCAGATGCTGAGGCTGCGGTTGGCCTGCTTGCGCGCGGGGGTCGCGAGGGACATCGCGCAGAAGGCGTCGGAGAGGGACGCCTTGCTACCGGCGGCAGCACGGCCCATGAAGGCGGGCTTGGCCGCCTTGGAGCCGGCGGTCGCGCGCACGGGAGCCGCGACGGACACAGTCGCCATGGCCATGGTCGACATCTCTGAACGTCTGTTGAGGTTGACGAGTGAAGCGGTGACGAGCCTCACTGACTGTGACGGTGCACAGCGTTGTGGCGCGGGACGGAGGCGATGCTTCGGGGTTGATTGGACTTTGCGACGTGTCCGAGTCCAAGATGGAGATGTCGGGAGAAAAACGGGCGGATGGGCGTGAAATTTTGATCGATGCGCACCCGATCGAATCCCGGATTGACCGGCATTTCTATTTTTTCACCCATCGATTCGACCCACATTCAAAAAGTACAAAGTGGGTCAAAATGACCTCGATCTCGCAGAAATATTGGGTACATGTATCCTCAAAACACGATTCCGAGTACATCTCCTGCAACTCTTCAGAGAACAGCGTTCGCTCAACTGAGCGAATTTGACCATCACAGCCAGTCCGGCTCATACCGGATTTCCTGTACTATCCCTGGGTTATAAACCCGGGATTACAATGTGCGATAGTATAGTGGTTAGTATCCCACGCTGTCACCGTGGAGACCGGGGTTCAATTCCCCGTCGCGCAGTCACTTTTTTTTTCTTGCAACAAACTTTGCTCTCGTGTGTTGCCATTATTTTGGCTTGCAGGCACGGGCGCGCGGCTGGAGGGGAAGGGTTCAGCACCGGATGACGACGTGGTGGCGCCCCGACCTCGAGCGGATCCGCGCCGAAATCAAGGCTGAGGCTGAGCTCGAGGCTGAGGTGAAGGTCGAGGCCAGTGATGGTGATGGGGCGAAGCAGGGCACGAAGCGGAAGAGAGCCCCTCCAACCAAGGGGCCATGCGAGCACGGGGTGAAGTACCGCTCTCAGTGCAAGGTGTGCAGCGCTTGTCCGCACGGTCGTCGGCGCCATGTGTGCAAGGTGTGTGGTGGGTCATCAATCTGCGAGCACGGTCGTGAGCGCCGTGAGTGCAAGGAGTGCGGTGGGTCATCAATCTGCGAGCACGGTCGTCGGCGCTCTAAGTGCAAGGAGTGCGGTGGGGGATCAATATGCGAGCACGGTCGTCATCGCTATAGATGCAAGGAGTGCAGAGGGGGATCAATATGCCAGCATGGTCGTCGGCGCTCTGAGTGCAAGGATTGCGGCGGGGGATCAATCTGCGAGCACGGTCGTCAGCGCTCTAAATGCAAGGAGTGCGGTGGGTCACAAATCTGCGAGCACGGTCGTCAGCGCTCTAAGTGCAAGGAGTGCGGCGGGGGATCAATATGTGAGCACGGTCGTCAGCGCTCTATGTGCAAGGAGTGCGGTGGGTCTTCTTTCTGCGAGCACGGTCGTCGGCGCTCTGAGTGCAAAGAGTGCGGTGGGTCTGCAATCTGCGAGCACGGTCGTCGGCGCACTATATGCAAGGAGTGCGGTGGGTCTGGAATCTGCGAGCACGGTCGTCAGCGCTCTAAATGCAAGGAGTGCGGTGGGGCATCAATCTGCGAGCACGGTCGTGAGCGCCGTGAGTGCAAGGAGTGCGGTGGGTCTGCAATCTGCGAGCACGGTCGTCGGCGCTCTAGATGCAAGGAGTGCGGTGGGTCATCAATCTGCGAGCACGGTCGTCGGCGCTCTGATTGCAAGGAGTGCGGGGGGTCTGGAATCTGCGAGCACGGTCGTCAGCGCCGTCAGTGCAAGGAGTGCAGAGGTACATGACGACCACGCGGTTTCGTCACTCAGATTTCGAGCTTTCATTTCCAAAACAATCTCTCGCCGCGAGGTCCGGCGCCCGTATCACAAGCTAAAAGTCCCCGCTGTACACCAGGTAGAACACCCCGATGACCGCGAGCGCCACGCCAACGTTCGCCCCCATCACCACGTACACAGCCGTCGTCGTCCGACTCGCCGCCGCCTCCTCCCGCTCGAACCGCCACTCCGCGTCCCACCGCTCGCTCCAAGCGTCGTCCAGCAGCATCGGCGCCGCCACCACGCTCCTGTAGTGCGCCGCGTTGTTCAGATACTCGTTCTCCAGACGTAAAAACGTCCACTGCGCCCTGCGCAGCAACTCCACGACCGCGACCAACGTCGCGAGGCCCTCGTTGGTGAGCCCGGAGAAGATGAAAAACACGCCGCGGTTCATGTGCGGCGTGATGGTCACCGCCCACGCGAACCGCCCCACCAAATTGCTGCCCATGGCCCAAGCGTAGAACCACGTGGACCGAAACACCCGGTCCCGCGTGGTCTTCCACCGAACCTTCACGGGAACCAACGGGAACCACCACTGCCATTCGCCGCCGTTCGCGCCTTCGCGTTTGGTCACCTCGACCAATCCCCAATCCATCACCACGTCCCACACGTAGGAGTACACGGCGCCGATGAACAGGCACGATATCCACGCCACCCGCCCCGGGTCCGACCAGAACGAACCGTCGATGTCGGACCCGTACCTACCCACGCTCGCGAGACCGATGGATATCAGCGACACCGTGTACTTACCCGCGTTGACCACGTGCTCGATTCGCTCCCGGCTACCTTGCTTGGCGTCGTAAAACCGCCGGACGCACTGCTGCAGCCGGATCCAGTACGGAATCGCGGTGATCACCGGGCTCGTGGCGCCCAAGTCCTCCGCTAAGCTCGGCTTGCGCTTCTCGTACTCGCCGCTGAAGAAGAACACGATGTCAGTCGAATTGCCCATACAAACATTAAAAGAAACTCTCACCTGAAGAAGAACCGAGCTGTGGTGACGCCGTCGACGAGGCATCGAACCATGGAACACGCGACGTCGGCGACGAGGTTATCGCGGAAGCGAATCGGCGGTCCAAACGGGGCGACGGCCATGTGCGCTATGCTGCGCAACAGACTGGCGCGAGCCCTCGGGTTGAATATCCGAGCCACCACGCGAACTTTCGAGTCCAGCGTGTGCGTCTGTGAGTTATTCGCGACAGCTGTTCGTCCCGCCGCGAAGATGGTGCTCGGCGGGAACGATAGCACCAAAATCACAAAGACCAGAAGCCCGAGGGGGTAGTACGCCGGAGACAAGTCGCTCCCCGGCACCAACGGATCAACCCCGAACCTGACGCACGCGGTGAAGAGAGCGAATACCACCAGCCACCCCGCTGTGAGCACCGCCGCGATGGCTGCGTTCCAGTGCCAACCCGCCTCCTCCTCCAAGCTCACCTCCATGATGAACCGGTAGTTGATGTAGTGCGCTCCACACGCACGAGTCACGCCGGCCCAGCACCACACCCACACGATTGGTATCGCCGCGAGCCTAAACGCCGGGAGGCACGCCTCGAAGTAGTGCACGCACCTCGGGCAGTCGTGCCGCGAGGACACCGGCTGGACCCACATGACTAACAAAGCGAACGTGGCGCACGTCCCGGCGCCGAAGGCGAACGAGCTGAGCTGCCCGGCGGCGGGCGGTGCCGGTCGCTCGATGAGCCTCAGCCTCCGCCTCGCGACGGCGGTGTCGTCGCCGCCGTACCCGGCCGCCGCGTCGACGCTCGTGTCCAACCCGAGGAGTTTGGTGTACGCGCGCTCGAGCTCCGTCTCTAGTTCCGCGGGCAAATCGCCGCGGTTGCACGGGAGCTCGCGGAGCCGTTCGCGAACCTCGGCTTCGTCCGAGTCGTTTCCGAGCCCGCTCGGAGTCGACGAAACGCGAACGTCCCTAGCGGCGTTCACAGCTGTGTCGCCCTCGGCACCCCCCTCGGCACCCCCCTCGGCCGAGAGCGTCGCCTTGGTCTCCGATATGACACTGAGTAGCTCCGATGTCTCCTCTCTCAACGTCTCCTCCACGATACGCTCGTCCGTTCCCACCGCGATCGCGAGCACGTGCGCCGCTTTCGCTGACTTTTTTAGGTACTTTTTGGCGATCTTGCGCAGGCCGGTGTAGTTGAGGGAGACGACGTGACGGGCGATGGTGACCTCGTGGTACACGTGGCGGAACGCGCGGTCCACCCTGTCGCGGTGCTGGCTCCTCGAGTGCGTCGTCCCGAGGCCCGTCGGGGTGTCGGGGTCGAGGACGGACATGTTCTCGAGCACCGGCGGGCGAGATGCTTCGGCGAGGAGCGCGTCGACCTTCTCGCGGAGCCGCGCGCACGTCGCGTCGTATCGCTCGGATACGCGGAGAATCTCGGAGCCGAACGCGTGGAAGAATGCGGCGCGGGGGCCTTCGCCGCCGTCTTCGGCGTCGACGCCGTCCAGCAGCGCCTCCTCGACCGAGTCCCCGTCGTCGTCTCGCGCAATTGAACTCTCCGCGTGGTCGTCGCTGATGCCCCACCGCGCGAGGAGCTGGGTCTTGATGGCGCGCTTGAGGACGTCGTACCTGAGGCAGTCATCCTCGTAACCGTGAATCAGCTGCTCCTTGAGGTGCCGTCCGAACCTCATGGTGCCCGGGATGGACCCTCCGTGCGGCGCTCCCCGTGGAATGTCTTCAATGGAATATTCCGAGGTCATGAGCGTGCCTCGTCAGCCTCACTGAGACCATAACAAATGGCGATGGCGACGGGGGGCGACGCGGGCGCGGTTCGGATCGAGCGAAACCCCAAGGGTTTCGCCACCCTCTGGCTGGGATCCGAGCCCGTCAACTCCATGACCCTGGACCTGTGGAAATCCTTGCTGGACGCGCTGACGACGCTGGAGAAGGACCCGTCCACTCGCGGGGTGGTGTTCGCGTCCGCGCTTCGCAAGGACATCTTCACGGCGGGCAACGACATCAAGGAGCTCCACGCCAAGTCCACGAGCGAGTCCAGATACCGCGAGTTCTGGCGCACGCAGACCACGTTCCTGTGCAGGCTGCTCCGCTCGCCCCTCGCGACGGTGTGCGCCATCCGCGGCGCGTGCCCCGCGGGGGGATGCGCCGTCGCCCTGTGCTGCGATTACCGCATCCAATCCGAGTCCGGCACGTTCGGGCTGAACGAGGTGGCGCTGGGGATCCCGGTACCAAAGTTCTGGGCACAAAGGTTCGTCGCGTGCTCCAACGACCCGGCCAAGGCGGACCTCACGCTGCAGCTGGGCAAGCTGCTCACGCCGGGGGAGGCTAAAACGCTCGGTCTGCTCGACGAGGTCGTGCCCGCCGCGGCGCTGTTGCCGGCGGCGACGAGGGCGATGGAGAATTTCCTCAAGACGCCGGACGGCGCTCGGCACGCGACCAAGGTGAACGTTCGCGGGGAGTTCTCGGCGGCGTGGGAGGCGTACATCGAGGAGGAGGCGAGCGGGGGGTGGGCGATGCTGAGCACGCCGGAGGTTGAGGCGACGCTCGGGAAGGTGATCGAGAGGCTGTCGGGAAACAAGAGGCGAGCCAAGCTGTAGACGTAGAACTTTCACTTCAACTCACGACTAACATCTGCTCACAGCTTGGCGTTCGGCATGGCCCGCATCGCCTGCCGCACTCCCAGGTCCGCCATGACCTCCTCCGATCCCCCCAGAATGGCCGCGAACTTGGCGCTCCTCTGAAACCTCTCCACCACCTGCCCCATCCCCGTCTGCGTGATGGCGCGGCCTCCGAAGATCTGGCACGCCTCGTCGCTGACGTCGTTGGCGACTCGCGTGCAGAAGTGCTTCAGCAGCGCGATGGGCCCGGCGAGCTTGACCGCCTGCTCCTCGTGCGTCGTGTGCTTCATGGCGTACGTCACCGCCTCCAGCCACGCCTGAACGCCCTCCACCTGGCTCGCCAGCCTCGCCAGCTTGTTCCGGATCACCGGCTGATCGATGAGCCGAGCTTTAAACACCTCGCGCTGCGTGGACCACTTCAGGCATTCCTCCACGACGAGCCGGCTGGCTCTGTTGGCGCCCGCCACGATGTACCAGCGCTCGTGGTTAAAGTTGTGCATGATCAGCTTGAACCCCTCGCCGATCTTTCCCAGCACGTTGCCCGTCGGAACCCGGGCGTTCTCGAACGTCACGTACGCCGTCCCCGCTGCAGGAGAATACGAAGTCTTGATCGGCTTCGTGTCCACGCCTTCGCCCCGTTCGATGAGCATCAAGCTGAGCTCCGGCTTGGGTCCGGGTTTGGTCACCACGGCGGTGACGAAGTAGTCGGAGAAGACGCCGTTGGTGATCCACTTCTTGACGCCGCTGACCAGATAGTGCGTTTTACAGCTGGATAGTTTCGCGACGCACGCGACGTTTGCGACGTCGGAGCCCGCCTCTGGTCCCGATATCGCCAGGCATATCTGTTTCTCCCCCGTGAGCACCTCGCGGCCGACCTTGCGCGCCAGGGCGGGTTCGCCGAACTGGAGGACCGGTGGGAGGCCGATGACGAGCCCGGCGCCCATGCCGTCGGCGTAGCCCGGTACGCCGAGCCGCCCTGACGACTCTTCGTGCGCGATGAGTTCGTGGAAGGGATCGAACTGCGCCGGTGTGATTCCGCCCGGGAGTGTGACGCCGCAGTTGTCGACGATATCCTTGAGCCAAGGGCCGCTCTGGATGCGGCACGCGAGCACGCCGCGCATGCCGAGCTTGCGCCATAGCTCCTTCGATGGATGGACGCCCCTCGCGTCGTTCGCGACCGCGTCGGGCATGACCTCGGTGTCGAAGAAGGCTCGCAGGTCACGTCGGAATCGCCGATGGGATTCGTCGTAGTAAGGCGACGGGACCCCTTGGAACGCGGACGGCTCCGCGTAAGGCACGGTAGACAGCTCCCCTGGCGCGAGCTTGACCACCGCCTTCTTCCCGGTGGGCGGGTCCGCGATCTTGCCTATCGCGTACTTGGCCGCCATCGAGCGAAGGACGTCCTGACGGTGAAACGAGTAGAACTGCTTCGTCGCCTCCTGACCGGCGACGCCGTCGACGAAGGCGCGCCCGCCGGGGTGGAAGCGCGCGAACTTCGAGACGTCGTAGACGGTATCGTCGATGATGATCCAGTTGTCATCGGCGGACGCGTGCTTCGCCACCTCCGCGCGGGTGTACGTCGTCGTCATGAGTGGGGCGCCCTCGTGAGTGGGGCGGTATCGTGGCACGTTGTTACTTTTTTAGGTCAGATCCAGGATAATGTTACACGACTGAGACTCTTCTACTTCTTGAGCCTGGGCATCTTGAAGGGACCCCCAGACCCGGGCTTGAGGCACGGGCACCCCGCGGCGCAAAACGCCGACCTATCCGCCATCCTCTGCGCCCACTGGTTCATCTTCTTCGGCTCACCGTCCGCCCCGGGCCCCTTCGCCGCAATCGCCGCCTTATTCCTCAAAATCTCCGACACGTCCGTGTTCGTCAGCCGGCACACGTCCTCGGGGGGCGCCAACAACTCCGGCACCGTCGTGGGATCCCCTTGCCTCGGGTGCAGACCCCACTCCCGCTTCAGCCGCGGCACGTCACCTAGGCCGAGCGCGTCCTTACCGGCGTCGCTTGAACTATCGAGCGGGTGGTTCTTGCCGTGGACAAAGACGGTGATTCGCCTCGCGTTTGGCGCGGCTGGTACCACGTTAGCCTGAAGCCACTCCACGACCTCAGCCTTTGTGATGTTGTCGATCATGCCGGCGATGATCTGCCCGCGGTAGTACTGGTACTTTTGGTTGGTGACGTGCGTCCAGTGGCGGTCAGCCTCGGCGGTGAGCGAGACGTCCATGGTGAGCACCGAGTCGACCAGCGATCTCCTCGTCTTGGCGAATTCCTCGTCGCTCATGTCACTCACCGTCTGCGGGAACGAGGTCAGGAACGCGTTGATTCGAGTCTCGACGTGCGCCGGGGAGTGAAACGCGCTCTCGACCATCACCCGAAACCCACAAATCTCGTACAAAATTTCAAGCGCGGCGCTCGCGACGTACCCGAGCTGCTCCTTGGTCCGCAGCTGATCGAAACATTTCTCCGACATCAGCTGCTGCGCCAACAAGCCGACCGCGCGTGTTTCGTACGTGGACGGACCGTGTTGGTAGTAGCAGTACACCACGTTGGTACCTTCCTCGGGGTTTTGCGTGGGAATCGCGAACCGGGCGTCGCCGGGGGGAACGACGGTGATTTGCCTCGCGGGAAAATCGCCCGCGCCGACCTTGCCGCCTCGGAGCGTCCCGCGGATCATGGCACCCATCGCCAGCGCCTCGTCCGCGGTGACGTTGCCGACGACGAGGCCCTCGACGTGCGACGCCGCGGACCAGATGCCGTTGACAAACTCGCGGAGCGACGCCGGGGTGACCCGCTCGAGCGCCGCCATCTTCGCGAGCTCGCTATCCTCGCGTTCCTTCAAGAGCTGGTGCAGCAAACTCCGCGCCTGCCTCCCGGGTTTGAGCCCGTAGTTCTTGAAGTCCTTCAGCCGCTTCTCCTTGATCTTCTCGAAGCGCGAGTCGGTCACGTCGAAGTCGGCGACCGCCTCGAAGTACGCCTTGACCAGGTTCGGGAGCTTGTCGTGAAATCCGTCAAAGGTGAGCGACAGCATGGTGTGCTGACCCACCACGTCCAGCCCGGCGTTGAGACTCGCGAGCTCCGCGGGGTACCGGACGGTATCCTGCAGCCTATCGTGGACGCACAGCGTGAGCATGTCCGCGCATATGTACGCCTCCGCGCTCGCGTCGATGGCGGGTAACGTGACGTGGAAGTAGGCGTTGACCCGGGGCTGATCGAAGCGATCGTCGAGCCTGTGCCACAGCCGCATCGCGCCGCACTCGTGGACAATCTCGGGCGGGACGACGAGCGGCGCCGGCGCGTCGGGGCCGCCGACGCGGGACTTACTCCCGCCCTTGATGTCGAAGCTCGACGCGATGAACTGGTTACGCGGGGGGTACACCAGCGCGGGGTCGGGATTCGCGCTTTCCCACGCGGAAATTTTCGCCGGGTCCACCGGCGTTTTCAAAAGCGGAACGTTGAACCACCTCTCCTTCTCCACGCCCGGGGCTTCCGCGTCGAAGTCGTTGCTCGAGATGATGTACAGGCACTTGGACGGGACGATGGACTCGAGCACCGCTGATATCTCGGCCGGGTCGTACTCTTCGTAGAGGTAGTCGCCGGCGAGGCAGTCCTCGCGGGCGTGCTTTCGCATCGTCATCGCGAGCATCTCCGTGTACTCCGCCGCGCCCTCCTCCTCCTTGAACCGAAACTCGATCCCTCGCAACGCTTTGTTCTCACGCCAATTCCATTCCTGCGGCCCCGTTCTGCGCATCATCTCGGCGTATTGGAAGAAAAGGCTGATGACCTCGTCGACGCGTTCGAAGCCCTCGTCGGTGAGACGGACCGTCGCGGTGAACAGGCTGCAGACGGAGTTATTCGCGAGCCCTCCGCTGCCCACGCCCGCGGAGATCCTGTCGGCGAGTCCCTTGAGCTTCAGGGTGGCCAACAGGGACCCGGTACCTTCGTGGCCGATGAGTTCCTCGACGTACTCGACCGACTTTTTCCTGTACCGCCGCTTGATACCCGCGGGCACCGTGAAGACGAGGTCGAGTTGCTTACCCTCCCTCACCTGCGTCGTGTTGACCATGAGCGGCAGTTGCCCGGCGTACGGTGACCCGGCGACGACGTAATCCGTCTTTGCCTCGCCGTCGTCGCGCATGTCGGAGAACAGCTCGGCGACGAACGACTGCAGCGTGTCCAAGTCTTGCTCTCCCAGCAGACAGATCGACATCCGGCCAGCGTGGTAGTGCTTGCGCCAGTGCTCACGCAAGCTCTCCCGGATCTTACCCTGCTTCCACAGCTCCGACTGCGTCAACGACGCGCGGTTACCCCAGCCGAACACCCCGAACGGGTGGTTCTCCGTCGCCAAGTGGCCCATGATAGCCTCCAGTCGACACGCGTCGTTGTTGGTGACTCGTTCAAACTCGGACTCCACCGCGGTGACTTCGCGTTCCACCGCGTCCATCTTGAGCAGCGGGTTGAGAAAGTACCCCGAGAAGATGTCCAGACCTTCCTTTAAGTGCTTCGGGTGGCACTCGAAGTAAAAAGTGGTTTGTTCCGAGTCCGTCATCGCGTTCTCCGATCCCCAGTGCTGCGCGAGCCAGTCGGAAAAGTGGTTCTCGCCCGGGAACTTCTCGCTGCCCATGAACACCATGTGCTCGAGGAAGTGGCTGATGCCCTCGAAGCCGCTGGCCCTGTCGGAGAAGAAGCCGACATCGAAATCGACGGAGCACGCCGCGAGCTTCATGCCCGCGCCCGGCCCGTCGTCCGATTCGTCGTCTTCGCCATCTTCGTGCGCATCATCACCTTCCTCGCCCTCTTCGCCCTCTTCGCCCTCCTCGCTGCCGCCGTCCGAGCCGGCGTCGTCGTCCATCGGGTCCTCGTCGCCGTTCCCCGGGGTCTTCATACCCGCCTGTCGATGTGGGTGGGGATCGATGGGTCAGTGAACGCGTGGGGATCGCGCCGGGACGGGAGCGAGACGCGAGATCCGCGTCGCCCCGCCGCCGCCGACAGCGACGGGTTGAAAAGTGAGCATCCGGCGCGTACGATCGGGGGATGGGGCGCGCACCAGGCTGGGATCGCTGATGAGCAGAGCCTCGAGGCCGTTGGGGAATGTGATGCGACGGTACAGGCGCGCATCGCGCTCGGGTTTGGGGATATCCTCGGTCACCTCCATATCGACGCGCCTCGTTGTTGTGGCTCGATGTTTTCATCAGATGCGGCCTCTGTTCCTCGCCTGACGAGACTTTCTCCGAGATTGCGTCGGCGGCCGGCACTCTTGAGCGCGCCGCGGTAGGCCCCACGCAGCCTCACACGCGTCATGGGCAAACAGTTCAAGGATGCGGCACAAAAGAAAGACTGGAAGAAGCGCAAGTACGGCAACCCGGTGAAGAAGCAGGGCGGGGGCGGCCGCGACGGACCGGGCGGCGGCGCCAAGTTCCCGGGAGGCTCCAGGGACGGCGGCATCTGGAAGTCCAAGCTCATCTGCTTCGGGTGCAGGGGCGTGGGGCACTCCTTGCGCGACTGCCGCGTGAAGAAGGGCGGCGCGCAGGGTGGCGCGAGGGGCGATAAGATCTGCTACAACTGCGGATCCAAGGAGCACCCCGCGCGCGACTGCAAGGCGCCGTGGACCAACTACCAATTCGCAAACTGCTTCGTCTGCTCACAGACCGGGCACCTCGCCAGCCAGTGCCCGAAGAACGCGCAGGGCATCTACATCAACGGCGGCGCGTGCAAGATATGCAAGGGCACCGACCACCTCGCGAAAGACTGCCCGTCCAGAGGCAAGTGCGTCAGGTGCGGCGTCGAGGGGCACATGGCCGCGCAGTGCCCACACCCGTACGGGTACAAAAAGCCAAAAGTCGAAGAGCAGGACGAAGACGACGACGACGTCGCCGCGCCGGTGCCCGAACCCAAACCCAAGAAGAAAAAGTTCGGGGAAGGCAGGAGCGGCGGCGATGACATGGACGACTTCACGCTGGAGGACCTCGGGCACCCGACGGAGGAGACACAAGAGGGGGAGGATGACGACGAGGAGGACGAAGAGGAAGATTTCGGCGCCGACGGGCTCGAGTGGGAAAAAGGCCAAGACGGGGAGACCGTGCTCATGGACCGCGGGAAGAAACGGAGCAAAGATAAGGACGTCAAGAAGAAGAAGGCGAAGAAGACCAAGGTGGTCGAGTTTTAACTTAGTCCGCATCGTATCGTAGCTACGATTGTAGTGAAACTTGCGATATGAAACATATTACATCCAACGGCGCGTCAAACTGAACTTTCTTTTACCCGCGATCCCTAGCGACCGCCTCCGCGCGTCCTACTTACAGCGCACGCCGTATGGGGCGGCGACGGGAGACAACGCGTTTCTCGCGTTCACTCCCCGTCTCCGCTCACGCGCGGCGCGCTGTGTGTGAAATCAAGCCTGATTTCCCGATGATCTCGCCCCGACGCCTATGGGGCACGTGACACGATGTGTCGAAAAGATCGATTCTTACTTGGCGCCCGCGAAAGCCTTGAAGGGGTTGGGGAGGGAAGGGCCGCCGGAGCTGCCCGGGCGGAAGGAACCGGGGCCGAGCTCGCTCGCCTTGAGGCCGACCGCGTCGACGGACATGTCGAACATCTCCTGGGCCTTTTGCATGTCGCCGCCCTCCTTCGAGGGTTTGTTGTCGAACGCCTCGGTGCGGTTGGAGTTGTCCCAGTAGTTTTCCCAGAGCTGGTCGCCGCCACCCTTCCAGGCCCAGTAGGCACCAGACTTGGTGTACTGCTCCTCGCACACCACGGACGCGAGGCGGCCGCCAGCCTCCTGCATGGTGACGTATCCCTTGGTGATGTACTTCTGGATGAGGGGGAAGAGGAAGCGGAAGGTGGGGGTGTGGTTGCGGAACAGCGGCGTGTCGGCAATGCAGCCGGGGTACATGGTGGAGAACGTGACTCCGGTTTGTTCGTGCCACCTGTTGGACATCTCCTTGACGGTGAGGATGTTGCACAGCTTGGCGTCCTTGTACGCCTTGGGTCCGATGAAGCGATCGCCGTCGATCATGGCGTTCTTATCGCGGTCGCCGTTGAGCCCCGCGGCGAGGCCGGACATGGAGCCGAGGTTGGCGCGAGGGGGCACCTGGCCGGCGAGGGTGTTGGTGTTGGCGGTGACCGAGCCCACGATGCAGAGGCGCTTGTCGATGCCCATGTCCTGGGAGCCGACGAGGTCTTTAAGCATGAGGTTGGCGAGGAGGAAGTGGCCGAGGTGGGTGACGCCGACGGTCTCCTCGAAGCCGTCCTTGGTGAAGGTTGGGGTGACCGCGTTGGGGTAGTAGATGGCGGCGTTGCACACGAGCGACTGGAGCTGCTTGGCGTACTTCTTGCTGCGGAACTTCTTGACGAAGGAGCGGACGTTGGCGAGGTCGCCGAGCTCGAGCTCCATGACCTCGTACTTGTCGGCGGGGAAGCCGAGCTCCTTGGCCTTCTCCTGGCCCTTGGCGACGTTGCGGCAGGCCATGACGACGAAGTAGTCGCCGCGCTCGACGAGAGCCTTGGCGGTGTAGAGGCCGAGGCCGGAGGATGCGCCCGTCACGATGGCGGTCTTCTTGGCGCCCGAGGCGGACACGGAGAACGCAGCCTGCGTCTTGGTCTGTGGTTTGTGACGAGAATGAGGTGGTCAGTTTGGGTCGTTGTTGTCGGGGCGCGGGTGGGCTTCAGGCGCACGATGCGCGGGCGGGATCCCGTCCGTTCCGAGCAACTTATCGGATATGACGTATCGAGATATCGATACGGGGGATGGGGTTCTGGCGGAGCGTGGGGTTCGCGCCGCACGTCGCCACGCGCGCGTGGATCCGCCCGGGACGCGATGCGGCGAGGACGATGGCGTCAAAACCACGCGGGATCGCCCCTCCGGCGCGGGCGGCACGAACGGAGCGGCACACGCGCCGGCCGCCGTCGCGTCGATGAAGGGGATGGAAATCCGGGGAGGAGGTTGATAATAATCTCACCTGAACCTTGTGGCCGCCGACGGGGACGCGGGAGATGGCCTTGCGGGCGGAGACGCCCTGGGCCTTCTTGCCGAAGCGGGTCACGGCGGGAGCCGCGACGGAGGAGGCGAGCATAGATGCGGAAGACATGGTTCGCTGTTAACGCCGGTGCTTGTCGGCGGTCTTCAGTTGTGATCGATGTTAGGTGGCTTGGGTGCTTTCACAGTCAGAAAGTTTCACAAAGATCTTCGACCCTAACTCGGGTGGGAATAGATCTGATTTAAGAAAAACCGGATCTGTATGCGTAAACAGTTAAGACACGTCGGGCGGAAACGGGTCCAATTTTCACTTCCGAGCTAGGTCAAACGGGGAGATCCCGAATCTGACAACGAAGCATCGGCCGTGCATGACAAACACCTTTTGCCATTGGCAACATGCACTTTTCCGTGATGATCGTGCAAGCCGCCTACGTAGTACTAGAGCTAGATGATTGCGAGGAAGAGCGATATCGTGCCCGTCAGCACCACCGGCGCCATCGCGTACTGCCAGAATATGCACGCGCCGATCCCGCCCGCCGCACGCTTGCTGCCGTACATCTGCACCTGCAGCATCATGTTGTTCGCCGTCGGCGTCCCGCCCAGCACCAAAAACGTGAGCCAGAAAGCCTTCGACGCCGGCACCGCCTCCACCGGCAGCACCGACCGCAACGTGAAATAAGTCCCGACGTTCAGAAGCGCCAGCACGCCCAGCCTCCCGAACCCTAAACTGATGGCGGTCCGTCGGTCGCACAGCGAGTGGTCCGGCCCTTTCGCCAGCGACGCGCCCAGCACGATGATCACCTGGGGGATGGCGGCGGCGCCGATGAGCTGCGCGCAGTCGCCGAGGATGTAGAGCGCGCCGTCCTCGTCGAAGAGCGCGCGCTGCAGCGGCGCGGTGAGACCCACGACGATGCCCATCACCGCCGCGAGCTGATTGACGTTCGCCGCGGGAGCCAGCGCGACGGCGCACCTGCGCCACCACGATTTTGGCTTTGGCTTTCGGCGCCTCCGCCTCTCCGTTTGGCGACTCTCCTTGTCGTCCCCGTCGTCCCTTCGTTCGGAGATTTTCGCCACCGAGCTGCCCTCCGCGAGCTCCAGCTCGAGGAGGTCCACCCTGCTCTCCGACCGCGCCGTCCCCATGGTACTCCTCGGCGACGACGATCCGCCGTCGCCGAGCGCCTCCTCGTCATCATCGTCGTCGTCCGCCTCGAGCTCCTCTGCTTTCATCCACACCGGCCCGAGCGTCCACATCAGCGTCGTTAGCACGGTCATGTACGCGGAGAGGTAGAGCACCATCGCCGCGTTGTCGTCCTCCGTGAACTGCACGTGACCGACCTTGTTCCCGGAGCCTATGATGGCGTCCAGGAGCACGACGGGGAGAGCGAATGTGTTGCCGAAACTGGCCGCCGCGACCGCGGGGCCGCGGAACTCCCGTGGCACGTTGAAGACCGCGCACACGGACTTGCCCAGCGTCCATCCGAGACCGATGTGCACGGCCGCGGCGATGGGCAGCAGCCACACGTTCTGGAGCTGCTCCGCCTTGACCGCCTTGCCGAGCACCGTGAAGAGGAGGCACGGGAGGAAGACCGCGCCGTTCAGCCGGCTCATGGTTCGCGCGGTGTCCGCGTCCAGCAGATTCTTATGCCGGGCGTAGCATCCCAACGCGGCGATGATGAACACCCTCACCACAGCCTTGGCCGCAGCCACGAATATCTGAAGCGCCACCGGGGTTCCCATCGTCCCGCGACCCCTCACGCGCTTCAGACGGCACCGAGATGTGACTTCTCGCGAAGCCCAATCCGTGGACACGAGCGCCTGAACAAAAGACAGTGCGCAAACAGTCTTAAACATTAACCATAAACTATGTGACATTTCTGACTCGAAGAGTGGTACATTTTCGGTAAATCAATCCGGTTCGATCCGCCCGAGGTGGTCGCCGAGCTGACGAGCGTTTTCACGAGGCGATTCCTCGGAGCCGAGAGGCTTCGCCCCCACAACCAACGCACGCGCGCCCCGCCGCACCGCACCGCACGCACCGAGTTCAAACATGCCATGGCTGGGAGGCGCACAAGCCGCTGAGGTGAGCCCGCCCCGTCGACACCGATACCCCACCGTAGTCCCGCCCCGATATCCCGCCACACTCGCGCGTCGGATGTTCCGATGAATGACAAACGCGCCTCTTCGCCTTCATCCGTCGCAGGAGGACGCCGAGAAGTTCAAGAACTTCGAGCAGCGCGCCGCGAGCATGGGCGGCGGCAGCGGTGACGTCGCCAACCTCCTCGAGGAGATGCGTCAGCACACCAAAGCCCTGGAGCGCCAGCGCAAGCACGAGGACCCGCGGCTCTCGTTCACCACGCCCGAGTACAAAGAGTTCAGCCGCAAGTTCACCGACAACTTCAAGAAGAACTTCGGCAGGGCCATCGAGTGGGGCATGGTGCGCCGTTACCCGTGGTCCAGCCCGCAGCTCGTCAGGCTCGACGTGCCCGTGGACCCCGAAGGTAACCCGTGGCCGCTGGACGAGAATGGCAAGCCGATCGAGAGGGAGGACCCCACCCTGCACAGGGAGGTCAGCTCGTACAAGGAGTAGTGTCCCTGGGGTTCGCCGAGGTTGGGGAGGAGGAAGAGGAACGAGACGGAGGCGGATGACGAGGAAGGTAAACGCCTGATGATGGTCATTATGATTCCATAGTTTGGGTCCAACCTGCACGTTACTCATCAACGCACAACACGGTCTTTGCACCGTGTTGAACCATTCCATTTGCGTTCATGTCGAGTATCGTGCAGGTTGCAGAACAACATCAGGCGTTTGCGTCCCTTTGTCGACGTGCGATGACACGGAAACGTGTCGGATCACAAAAAGAGCTTACTTCAAGACTCTCACTGCTAGACTTTGTTTTTGTCAACCGAGACGCATTCGAATCACCAGTGAACAATCGGGGGCATCCCCGTCGCCGCCACGAGCGCCGCGCTCCTCGCCTTCGCGCGCTCCTCCCCCGCCTTCCCCTTCTTACACCACCGCCGTAACCGCTCCAGCGCTTCCAGCCTGTCGCTGTTATCCGCGCCCAGCAGCGTGGGCAACCCGCCCCACTCCGCCGTTCTCGTCAACTTCCCGTCTTCGCAGACGAGATCGAACCCTCCGACCCGCGGCGGCGTCCGTCCTTCGAACACCTCCTCCGCGTCCAGGCACGTGAACGTGTCGTCCAGCAACGCAGCCTTTAAGTCCGCGTCGCTCTGCGAGTCGCTGCTCATGGACGGGGACGCGTTGACCTCGATGAGCCAAGGTCGTAACTCCGCGTCGATCATGATGTCGTACCCGTAGAGTTCGTAGCAGTGTTTGTCGTTTATCATCACCTGACTCACGCTCCTCAGCGCGTTTATGATGACGCCGTGCATACCCGCGAAGCACCGATCGGCGGCATCCTGACCGTGCGTCGATAGCATGTGCGTGTACAGGTCCTGTATGGGCATCTTGAGGTCGTCCACGCTCGGGTCGTAGTCGACGTCTCTTTTTTGAATCGCGTGGTTGGTCAGGTGGACGTAAGGGTTCTTCAAGTCGCTCTTCGCGGTGCTGTACGGTGTGTTGGTGAACCTGGCGAACCCCTCGCGGTAGAGGTACACCTTAAGGGGCTGGTAGCTCAGCACGAGCACGTATATTCGCATGTCGAACTTGCGATCGTCCACCAAGTACGGGTCGTCGACGTAGCGTTGGCACACGTAATCGTCTGAGAGTTTGTTCTCTGCGGCTTCGGTGCCGCGGCGCTTGAGCCAGTCCTCGATCTGTTTCACCTTGTTGACCAGGAAGATCCCCGTGCCTTGCGCGCGGCCGATGGGTTTCATGATCCACGTCCCGCCTTTCTCCCGGACTTCCCGCAGTAACATCTGCCCCTCTCCGGGGAGGACGTACGTTTTGGGGATGAAGTCAAACTCGGCGGGATCGGCGCCGTCCTTCTCCGCCTGCCGCTTGGCCCGCTTGACGTTCTTGGCGAGCAGATCCTTGCGGGTGAGCTCGACGTGGTTCGGGAAGTGGTTCACGCGCTGGTTCTCGCGGAGCCTCTGCGGCTGGGTGGTGACGTTGTACGTCACGTTGTCGTGAACCCAGCCGGTGTCCGCCCACATCACGTCCCAGTCCCACGAGTCGTCGTCGACTTCGCGCCATCCGCGCGCGGCGAGCACCCTGTGCGGGGCGCTCTTCTCCATGGTGCACGCGAACTTGACGTTCCGCGGGGGCTTACGTTCGATCGTTGATGCGGGGTCCGGCTGGCCGTTGGGACGCGCGCGCGTCCGGGGCGGCAGCGCCATCTCGGCCGCGGTGCCCACTGACGCCCGAGTCGACTCTTGGGCCCAGTCCGAGGGGCGAATCCGAGCGAGCAGCGCGAGCTGATCCGGGCTCGGGAAATAATCTGTGTTCCTCTTAGGGTTCGCAATCGACCGCCCGACGGTCACACGCAAACGCGACGCGAGTGATCGAACACTCCGTCATGCTTCGCCACGTCGTCTCTCGGGTCGCGCGCCAGGTACGCGCCCACGACTGGAACCCCGCGCCCGCCCGGACCCGCGCGCCTTCCCCGGGCTGGGGTTTGTTTTGGAAAATCTCCCGCGTATGCGAACGCAGTCATCTGACGCTCCCACCCAACCTTCACGTCCCGATCGCTCCGCAGGCGCGCGCCCCGGTGTACCAGTCGGTCTCCGTTCGCGCGATGGCCGACAGCGCCGTCTCCGCGGATGATACCTCCGCCGCCTGGGCCAAGGTCAAGGCCTCCATCGCCTCCGAGGACGGCCTGCGGAACATCGCCCACCTGCAAAAGTCCATGAATGAGGTCCGCGACGAGGTTGGCCGCGACGCCAAGGTGAGTGACGCCTTCATCGTAGATACCGTCATCGCACCCTTCGAACAGACGCGTTTAGCGGGATGGAGGCGCGCGTCGCACTCCGCGACGGGAGATCAGCGCGCGCCTCCCCCGAGTTGAACCCGCGCCCCGCCACCCCGCGGACCCCCATCCACAAAATATCCCCCCCACACGGTCAGCTGACTAAAACTCACGCCAAATCCATTGAAAAAACAGCCCATGGCGCCCATCGACTGGGAGAACCTCAAGAAGCGCTCCGGCATGCCCGAGGTCATCGAGGAGTGGAGGAAGGGCCTCGCCTCTGTCAAGTACCCCGAGTACGACGGCAACGAGGTGGCGGAGACCGCCGCGGTGTTCAAGACGCTCATCGCGGAGTCGGAAAAGCTCGCCGCCGCCGCGAAGGCGCGAGAAGCCGAGATTGACGCCGAGCTCGCGAGCCTCGCGGATGACAAGTCGAAGCTCTCCACCGTCACCATGGACGAGGTTTTCGAGAAGGACCCGGCGCTCAAGGAGGAGGTGGACCAGAGGATCAGGGACGGCAAGTGGTTCTGATCGTGTACTCGTATTTGCATTGTAAAGATCGACAAATTCCAACAAAAAACCAAAAAACTTTTCACCGCGGGCGTTTCCAGGGGGAACGTTTTATTTCGTGTCGCGCGTCCCGGGCGACCCAGGGTTCGGACCCCGAGCCTCGCGATGGCGTTCGCCCCACCGTTCGTGAGCACCCCCGGCGACCCCGGGCGTGACTCCGTGCAGGGCCGAATCGCGCGAGCCGCCACGAGGCAAGCGCTCCAGCGCAATCTCGAGCGTTCCCTCGGAGCGGCCGACGATTTCTACGAAGACGCCCCGTACTCGGCGCCCCGGTCCGCGTCCCACCCGACCGGCTCCCGGTTCGCCGAGCCAGCGGGAAGCCCGGCGGGGATGGCGCACTCCCCCGGGCGGGTCATCCCCGTCCCGGTGGCCGCCGTCGCGTCCCCATCGCACCGCGACGTCCGCGTCAACAGAGACAGGTCCAAGGGCCCCGCGTTCGACCACCTCGTCAATCAGAGCCAGGCGCTCATGAAGCGCCTCAAGTTCGCGCACGCGCATCTCAGCAAGTCGTTCGGCCCGAACGCGCCGTACATGGCCATGGGACAACGCTTGAAGGGCGCCACGAGCGGCCTGAAGGGCGTCGCCGAGGCGTTACCCTACGCGGAGGCGCTGTTGGACAGCTGGGACTCCGCGTGGGGAAGCCAGATGCATCATTTAACTCGACGGTGCGAAGGCGCCGAGCTGGACTGCGAGAAGATGCGGCGGCAGCTGACGCGCGCGCTCGCCGAGGCCGAGGCGGCGCAGGCGGAGACCGAGGCGTACAAACAGGAGATGGACGCCAACGTCGACAGGATCGAGCGCGCGGGGCAGATCGGTGAGGAATGCAAGGATCTTCGAGAACGCCTGAAACTCACGGATGCGTCCCGAGAACGAGAGCGGGAGCGACTCGCGGGGTTACAGGCCGCCGCCGCCGCCGCCGAGGAACGCGCGAACGCCGCCGTGGAGGAACGCGACAGGGCGCTCGGCGACCTCGAGCGAATCAAGGCGTCCGAGGCTGAGTACCGGAACGCCAGCGGGACCGCCGAACGGGAGCTCATCGAGCTTCGGTCCAAGCTCCTCATCGCCGAGCGTCAAGCCGCAAACGCCGAGAGGCACAAACACGAAGCCGACGACGCCAGGCACAAGCTCGAGGCCGCCAACGCGGCAGCCTTACCTCTAACGCAATCGCTCGAACGGGAGATATCGGGACGGAAGGCGGCGGAGGCGCTCGTGGCGGACGCGGTGGATGCCAGAAAAGCCGCCGACGAACGAGCTAAGCAAATGGAGGACCTCAGCGTCAACGCTCGAACTCGCTTCAAGGAGTGGGAGGAGACCAAGGCATCGCTGGAGGACGAGCTCGCGGCGGTCAGGCAGGAGGCGGCGGCAGCGAAGGAGCAGCACGCGTCGAAGCAGCTCGAGCTGCACGAGAAGGTGATGGGTTTGACGGATGCGCTGTCGGACGCGAAGGCTCGGCTCGGCGAGGCTGAGACGTTTTCCAAGGCGCCTGCGGAGGCGAAGCGAATGGAGGAGGCTTCGCGGCGGCTCCGCCGGGACCTCGCCGCGGCGGAGCGCGTGAGATTCACCGCGAACATGGTCGCGGGTACCGCGCGGGGGTCGGTGGAGGCTGCCGCGATGGACGGGGACGATGACGCGCTCGACGAGGTGGTCTCAGCCGGCGGCGTCGTCGGTTCGGCGAAGGCTGACGCCATTCGAGAGATGGCGTCGCAGATGGCGGCGATGCGACAGGAGCTCAAGGCGATCAAGACGCAGGCCGGACCTCGGTCCCCACCGGCGGCACCCGCGCCTTCGCACCATGAGACGCCCGCGATGGAGCCCGCGCCGCAGCCGCAGCCGCAGCCGCAGCCGCACGAGTCGGCGCCCTTCGCGCCGGTCCATTCGAACAAGGAAAACTCGCGACCGAGTCCCACCGCGGAGTCGGTCGAGTTGGACCACCTCCGCAGGCAACTCGAGCTCGCCAACTCCACCATCGGCGTCCTTCGCGAGACGCGCGACCAGGCCATGCTCTCCCACCTGCGGTTCGCGAGGCCCAACTACAACCCGACGCCGCTGTTGGGGCCCAGCGCGTTGGGGCCCAGCGCTTACCCTCAGCCAAACTTTTCGGCGGTGAACACGCCAGCCGGGACGCCCGTGGCTGCCACGCGGCACACGTTAGCCCCGCCGCCCACGGCGCCGCCGGGAACCATGGCGGCGTTCGGCTCGACCCCGTTTCCGGCGGGGTCCGCGGCTGAGCGCGCGTACCTTCACCCGGACCTAGTCGCCGCGAGGGCCGAGGCGGACCGGATAGTGACGGAGGCGGAGGCGCGGGGGAAGGAGTCGCTGCTTCGGTTGGAGGCCATGGCGGCCAGGTTGGAGAAGCCCCCGAGCGGGGACCTGAGCGTTAGGGAGGTGCGGCGGGATGTGGACGGGGAGGAGGAGGACAGCGCGTGGGGGGCGAAGCGCGAGACGCCGTCGCGGACAGCCGGCGCCTACTAACTTATTAGTGGCAAGTGTAAATCAAAGTGCAAAACTGCGAGAAACTACAACTGCGGATAAGGCCGGGCGTGGCATTGCAAGGCGCGCGTCTCCCGGGAAAACAACCGAGGAAGAGACGATGGCGTCGACATCCGTGCTCCATCGCGTCCCGACTACGAGCGTCGGGGTATCGGAGCGCACGGGGTGCCGCGCGGTGAGGCGTCACGGCCGGTTCGGATCCGCGTCCCCCGTCGCTCGGATCGCGATCGAGAGGGCCGCGTTGGCCTCTCGCGCGTCCGCGGCGCGCACAGCCGTGCGCGCCGCCGCCGGATCCGACGACGATCCGGTGGTGGGCGAGTCCGCGTTCGACTTCGAGGCCGAGATGGCCAAGGACATCGAGCGCCTGGCGAAGGACTCGCCGCTGCTGAAGGAGGCTGAGGAGATCGCGGCGTCCGGCGTTACCAAGTCGGAGGCGGAGGAGAACATGGAGAAGGTGAAGGAGGCGATCGACACCTTCCTCTTGTACGACTTCTTCGTCATCCTCGCCATCCTGACGTACCTCATCATCGGCGTGTCGATCCGGCTGAGCTACGGGCAAGGGCTCGCCTTCGACGAGCCGATCCTGGGCCTCTGGCTCATCCTCTGGCCGGTGCTGTTCCAGCCCTTGCTCGGCGTGCACATGCTCGCGACGATCGTGAGCCCCATCATCGGGAAGATGAAGGACGCGGGGATGGTGAGCAAGGACACGTGGACATGAGACGCGCGATGCACGCCGTATAGCACAATAGCAGAGGCGTCGCACCTTTCAACATCGAAACTAGATCAAATTCCTAAGAGTCTTAACCACCGCCGACCCGAGCTCACCGCTTGGACGACTTACGTGACCTACCGCCGCGATCCAGCTCCCGCCGCCTCTCACCGTTCTTCCTCCGCAGCCGCGTAAGCTCGTCCGCGAGCTCCTCGCGGCTCCGCTTCTCGAGTTTCTTCCGGGCCCTCGCCTTCCCGTCGCTCGACGACGACGACGAGGACGAGGACGAGGACGAGGAGCTCGAGCTCGAGTCCCTGTTCCTCCGCTTCTTCTTCGACCCCTTTCGATCCCGCTTCCGCCGTCGCTTCCTATCCTCGGAGTCGCTCTCTGACGATGACGAGTCGCGTCCCGATGACTCGCCGCTCGACGACGAGGACACCTTCGAGGACATCTCTCGAAGTCGCTTCGCCACCTCCGGGTCCAACCGTTTGAGCGCGTTGAGCCGGGCCTCGCGCTTGAGCCCCTCCTCCTCGATCGAACCGCCCCTGCCGTCGGTGCTCTTGGAGAGGTAGACGCCGCCGTCGGCGACGCCGTCGACCGCCAGGATGGGAACGGGCGAAGGGAGGATGGGCCTCGTCGATGACGACGGCCCCGCCGATGCACCCGTGTTCGCGCGAGCCTTGCCCTTCTCGACGATGCGCTCGACCTCGTCCCCACACGGCACCCGCGGCATCTTGAACTTGGGCCCGCCCATGAGGTTGGCGGCCATGACGACCCGCGAACGACGGAGACCACCGGGGAGGCCCTCGACGCGCGCCTCTCTTCTGGCAATCGGATTTTTAGGGCATCAACAGAAGTGCCGAGTCACGATGTGCGCTTTATGCCACACCCATGATGAGCGCGCTACGCATCCCCGCATGCCTTTCTGGCGCCCATCGCGCGGGTCCCTCGCGCGCACTGCGCCCCAGAGACTCCGTGTCCCGCATCCCGCGCCGAGCACGCGTCCCCGCGTCCACCGCCGAGCCCAACGACTCGCCGACCGCCGCCGCCGACGACGAGGGCAACCTTAATAAGTTCGTGTGCGACGCGGTGACCATCTTCTGGGACCTCGACAACCTCCGCCCGCCCGCGGGGCTGGAGACCGTCTGGGCGTTTCGAATGGTCGAGGCCGCGTTCGAGTTCGCCGAGGTGGCACACGTCCGCGCGTACGCCCGCGAGGGAACCGTCGGCGACGAAACTCGAGAGATACTCGACGCCGTCGGCGTGACCCTCACCGAATGCCCAGCCATCAAAGAAGGCTCCGACGCCGTTCTCAGCACCGACGTCATCAACTTCGTCAGGGGCGGCGGCGTACTCGCCTCGGACGACGCACGCGACGACGTCGCGTCCAACGAAGCCGCGCGAGCCGTCAGGGAGTCCAAGACGCACGGAGTCATGGTCGCGACTCGAGACGAAGGCATGGCGGAATGCGTTCGGTTCGCGGCAGCCGATAAAGACTGCCGCGTGGCCATCGTCGCGGGTGAGTTTGTGGCCAAAGCCGCGCACAGGCCGCAGTTCACACGCCCGATGACCGAGGGCGGCGATGTGGGCGTCACGCCGGGGTACTGGCGCGTGCTACAGAACGTCAGCGGCAAGGGGCCGAAGGGACCGATGGGGAAGAGCAAGCTGGCGTCCGCGGCGGACCTGACGCTGCTGTGGGACTCCAAGAGGCTCTTCGAGCTGCCAGCCGCGACCGTGGGCGAAGACGACGGGGACGGGGACGAGGACGATACGGAGGCGGCGGCGGCGGGGGACCACGACGAGGATGAAGACGAAGACGGGGAGGATGAAGATGAGGATGGGTGGGACAACTTGGGCGGCGAATTGCAGGAGAGCGGGACGCTCGCCGTGCGCGGCGGTTTCGCCGCCGCTTGGACCAAGGACGGGCGGTTGGAGCGCTGGCCGCCGGTGTGGAGCGATCGATGCGGGTATTGGCAGGGGTGCAGCATCGACCTAGACGATTAAACCCGTTGTAACGTGTTCCACGCGTGTGTGTCTCTCTGTCTCCTCGTTTTCTTGGACCTGACGTGGCATTTTTGGGATGGCTAAATTGCAACAATCGGGAGCGCAGGAGTCACAGACGCTCGGCGCGCCCCCCCCGAGGACACACCCGGGTTCGGGGCACGAGCGACCATGTCCAAGCGCGCGCACGAGGACAGCGACGCCGAGCGGCTTGCAGGTCGTGTCGACTTGCTGGTGCAACAGCTCGGGAATTTCGTCAGTCGCCACAACGCGGACGACAACAAGGTCAGGATTGTTAACCTCGCGTCGGAGTTTGGGCGCACCCTGAACAGTCGCATGGCGCGGGTCGTGGGAAACCCGTCGCGGGAGGAGTGTCAGGACGCGGTGCTCGGTAAAAGTCACGCGCGGGTGCGGGTCAAGGTGGAGGGCGAGAACGAGCCCGTGAAGATGAGGATGTGCAACCTGCTCCCCAGCGACGCCAGGTACGAGCCCGACGGGGGCAAGGTGACCTTGACAACCGCCAGGGCGCGCGAGCTCGTCGCGGCGGTGGTGAATAACCAGCGCGATGACATACCAAACCTTCACGAACGCCAGGACGTCATCGAGCGCATCCGGGCCGCCGACGCGTGGCTGGCGAAGACCGAAGGAGTTGAAGGGGCCGGGGCGCCAATCATCCCGGTCATCAAGTGCGGGGCGTTGGGTCGTCCGCCGAGCGGGACCCCCCGGGCGGTTGAAAACAGCATGAACCAAGTCTGCCCCGCGTGCTCCGGCAGCGGCGACGTCACGTTCGAGACGTACGGCGACGGCATCGTGGGCATCGATTGCGAATGCGTGGTGTGCACGGAACCGGTGGCCGCGGGCGGCGACGCGATGGGCCTCCCGTGCCGGCACGTGTTTCACCGGAAATGCCTGGAACAGTGGCTGGCGACTCGAACTGATGAGAAGCAAACTGCGAACTGTCCCACGTGCAGGACGGAGCTCGCGATGTCGCACGAGTTGTACGCGGCGGATTACGACGCTGAGGAGATGCTGAGGCGGCGAATTGCCGAGTACTTCACCTCCGGCTTTTGCGTTTGCTGCCAGGCGCAGATGATCGAGGTCGATCCGGTGGTGTACCTGGACCCGCTCAATGGCACGGCTCCGGTGGTGTTGACGCGCTCGCAGCTGCCCGCGCAGATCAAGTACGGGGTGCGGTACCCCGGCGACGTCATCAAGGAGCTCCCGGACGGGTTCATGATCACGAGGTGCCAGGGGGAGAGGACGGCCGCGATTTCGATTAACGTCAGCCCGACGCCCGTCCAGAACGATCCGCCGAAGGACCGGAGCAGGCGCGCTTGATGAACGCTTTAAGGACGCTTTAAGAGGTTGGAGATGGACACATTTAGATTTTTTTTTGCCAAATGGGAAACAGGCCACGTCAGCGTCACTTTATTTCCACAACCGTTCGTCGCCCCCACGTGTTCGCTCACATCACGGCGCACACACCGCACGATGAGCCGCGTCGCGACCATCCCATGTTTATCCCCGGCGTCGACGTCGGGATCCACGCCCCGCGCGCGCTCCCGCGTGCACCGCCTCTCGGTCCGCGCGCGTTCTTGGCAGGGCCAAAACGAGAAGTCCAGATCCGCAACCGGCCCGCACAAGGTGAAGGTGCCGCTGCCCGTCGACGGCCCGCTCGCGCCGCCCCAGGACGTCGTGGACGCCGTGGCCGCGTGGCCGTGGCGCGGCGGCCTCGAGCCGTGCGGCGACCACGAGCTCGCATCCGTCGAGGTCGAGGGCACCATCCCGAAGGACCTCAAGGGCAGCTTCTACCGCGTCGGGCCCGGGCGCATCCGCGTGGGCAAGCAACGATACGCGCACTGGTTCGACGGCGACGGCATGATCTTCGGCGTGGAGCTCGACGGATCGACCAACACCGCACGAGCCGCGTGTAAGATGGTGCGCACCGCGAGGCTCGCCAAGCAGGAGCGCGCGGGTGTCGAAAACGGGGTCGCCGTGCGAGGCGCGTGGACCCAGGCCAAATCGCCCCTCGCAAACATCTTCAACTTCCCGACCAACCCCGCGAACACGTCACCGATGTTCCACGCGGGGAAGCTCCTCGTGCTCTGCGAGGGCGGCGCGCCCATCGAGGTGGACCCACTCTCCCTCGATACCAAAGGCGAGTGCGTGTTCGGCTCCAACCTACCCATGGGCTTCAGCGCCCACGCCAAAAAAGATCCAAAAGACGGCAAACTGTACACCTGGGGCTTGTGCAAACCCCCAGCCATCGGATTCCAGGTGGCCCGGCTATCCGCGAACGGCACGGTGGAGAAGGTGATCAGCTTACCGCTGGATACCCCAGAGTTTACACTCATCCACGACTGCGCGATGAGCGAGAAGTACCTCGCGTTCATCGTCCCGCCGTGGAAGGTGAGTTTATTTTAATTCTCGTATAGGCAATTAGAATGACGTCGTGTTTTGTTTACAGTTACGGCTGGACCGGATGGGCGGAGCTCTCGCCGGGTCCGAGTCATTCGGGCACTCCTTCGACTGGCGCGACGACCTCGGCGCGTACATGGTGATCATCGAGAAGAAGTCCATGGATGTTGTGTTCCAGGGAACGATACCCTCGATGTCCACGTACCACTTCGCGGGCGCTTACGAGGAAACCGCGGCGGTGCCGGCGCCGGCGAGAGCGGCGGATGAAGTCGGGGATGAGTTTGACGATCCGTTTGAATTCTGCGGATACACCGGCTTTGGCGACGCGGAATGCCCGGACGATAACGGGTTCAAACCGAGCGGTGGCGATGAGTCGGAGGGCGAGACGCGTGAGCTGCTGCACGTGCTGGTCAACCGACTCAACGGCGACAGACGCGCTTTGGAGAAGAATTTCGGGAACATGTACGACTCCGTGTGGGACCCGAAGGGGTACAACACGCTCTGCGATTACGTCGTGGACGTGGCGACGGGTTCGTTGCTGTCCAGCGACGCGTTGGTTCCACAGACGGACGCCGCGTGGGGCGGGAAGGGCGACGTGGACGACGGTCAGCTGCCGATGGAGTTCCCCGTCGTCGCGCCCGGAGCCCGAAATCGCAAGCCTCGGTTCGTGTACACCCTCGGTTTCACCGGCGGCGGGTCCGGATACTTCGACTGTATACAGAAGCTGGACGTGGGGGCGTGCCGATGGAAGGACGGCGTGCGCGTGTGCCGGCGATCGGGCGCGCACGCGGTGCGTGTGCTTCCCCCGGGTGTCTTTCCGTCGGAGGTTGAGTTTGTCCCGAAGTCGAAGGGCGGAGCCGTGAGTTTGGAGAACGAGGATGACGGGTATCTGCTCTATCTGGAGTACGATTCGAGCGCGCACAGGAGCGCGCTCGTCGTGCTGGACGCTAAGGACATCGAGGGGAAGGAGATCGCGAGGGTGAAGATGCCCTACCACGTCCCGCACTCCTTCCACGGCACCTTCGAGCGAGCGGGTGAGGGCGCGAGGTGAGAAAAGGTGGAGAGAGGTGGAGACGACTAATCATTTGTTCGACCCGCACTCCTTGCATCTTCTGCGCTCACGACCGTGCTCGCATATTTGTGACCCACCGCACTCCTTGCATCTTCTGCGCTCACGACCGTGCTCGCATATTTGTGACCCACCGCACTCCTTGCAGTCACTGCGCCGACGACCATGCTCGCATATTTGTGACCCACCGCACTCCTTGCACTGAGAGCGCCGACGACCGTGCTCGCAGATTGATCCCCCACCGCACTCCTTGCACTTATGGCGCTGACGACCGTGTTCGCATATTTGTGACCCACCGCACTCCTTGCATACAGAGCGCTGACGACCGTGCTGGCAGATTTGTGACCCACCGCACTCCTTGCATATATTGCGCCGACGACCGTGCTCGCAGATTGATGCCCCACCGCACTCCTTGCATCGAGAGCGTCGACGACCGTGCGGACAAGCCCTGCACACCTTGCAGTTCGAGCGGTACTTCACCCCGTGCTCGCATGGCCCACGGTGCATCGGGGCAATCTTCCGCTTCGTGCCCCTCGTCGTCAACTCCTCTCTCGACGTATCCGTGTTCTCTGCATCGCCGACATCCGGAACGTCTATCCTGACTCTCGGCCTCCAAACCGTCGTCATCCCCATCCGCGAGGTCGGCGCGCCCCGAAGTGAGACTGGAGCGTAGCGCGAAAGATTGTGAACGCTGATTTTTGCCGCCAGTTTTGGCTCTCGGAATCGGGAGGGTCGCGCACTCGTATCGCCGCGCGCTGGGAGGTATGCCCGCCGCGTGCAGCTCCGGGCAGCTCGCGACGGCCCGTCTGGGTCGTCCGGTCCCCTCGAGGTGTCCAAAGCGCGCGTCCATCTCTCGACACCCGCGGCGTGTTCGTGCCGTGGCATCCGAGGAATTATTTCGGACGGGCGCTAACAACGACGATGATTCACCCGAGCCCTCGACGTCCGGGGCGACGCGGGTGGTGCGGCTCAAGGACCCGTCACGCGGCGCCGTCGTTCACCTCGTCGGCGTGTCTCACGTGCTCGCCGCGGACGCCGCGCGCGACGTACGCACGATCCTCTCGCATCACCGCCCGGACGCCGTCGTGCTGGAACTCTGCTCCGAGCGCGCGGGCGCCGCGATCGCCGCCGTACTCGCCAGGGGATCCCGCTCCCCACCCGACGCCCCAGGCCCGCGTCCCCCCGGCGTGATGCCCAGCTCGGTGACCATCGAGGGTATCCCGACGGACCGTCCGCTCCCGGGCGCGTCACCCGACGAACTACTCGCCATGCTCCGGTGCAAACCAGGTATACTGGCGTCCCCCGAGGACATCGACGCGGACGTTCGCACCCTGATGGAATCGGGACTCTTCGAGGAGGTGCTCGTGGACGTCGGTGGTTCCAACGGGGACGATGAAACCGAGAAGGTGATGTACTGCGCCGGCGGGGAATGTGGCGCGGGGCTACGGGAGGTCATCGTCGGCGCGTCGGTCGCGTTTCGATGCAAACTCGACTCGTCCCTGACGGTCACCGCCGACGTCCGATTCGAGTGGAGCCAAAGCGCGGTGAAAAAGTTGGGCGGGGATCCCAAGGACCTGGAGGCTGACGTCCTTCGCAGAGCCGCGCTCTTGCTCCTGGAGTACGACAAGGGTCGACAGGAGAGGCACACGGGGAGCGGGGACGAGGGCGACGAGGCGTCGGGACGCCTGGACGAGGAGGAAGAAGAGGAAGAAGAGGAGACCCGAAGAGAGGGAGCGGCGCTGAGGGCGACGCTGCGTGAAGCCGCTCGTCGCGTGTGCGCCGCGCGCAGCCTCGGACCTCACAAGGCGTCCGTGACGATATCCAGCGCACCGCCCGAGTCCGTGTGGGCGACGCGTGACGACGGCGAGGGTTTCGTCGCGGCTCTCGGCGACGCGGGTGGCGCGGTGTGGGTTTCCGTCGAGCTCGTCTCCGAGCGAACGGCTCGCTCCGTCGACGACAAAGACGCCGGCGACGGAATCGAAAGGTCGGAGGATCGATCCCCGGGCGCGACGAATTCTGTACGAGGGCTCCTCAGACGCATCGTCAACGCGGCGTCCATCGCGTCGAAGGAGAAGGGGCCGGCGCGCGCGTACTTTGCCGCGTCCGAGATTGCGCAGGAGATGCTCGCGTGGCGACTCATCACCGGCGACGACGACGACGGCGACGACGACGCGACCGTCGAGGGCGCCGGGGACGAGGCCGTCGCCGCGCTCGCCGCGTCGCTCGAATCCGGCGTCGCGCGCGTGGTCCTCGGGGACGCGCGTGCCTCCGCGACGACCGCCGCGATCGCCGATGCCATCCAGAGCCGACCGGGTCCCTTTCCGGGCGCCAGGCTGGCGGCGTCCACCGTCGCCGCCGCCGCGCGGATGATCGCGTTCGTCTCGCCGGAAGACCTTCGCGAGGAGATAGCGTGCGCGGCGGTGGGCGAACGGGGGGCGCTGGCTGACGTGGCGGTCGCTGATTGGCTGAGGGATGCGGTGGTGGACGCCAGGGACGATCGGATGTTCGACGCCATCCGCGAAGCCGCGGGGTACGAAAAGCTATATTCAAACCAACAAACCGGCCCGCCGGCGGCGGCTTTTACCCTCGCTACCGAGACGCCGCGTGGACTCGGCGAGGGATGCGCGTGCTACGTGTACGAAGCTGAGTGTACGCCATGGGTGGGTGGGCCGATCGTCGTGGCTGTAGTGGGCGCCGCGCACGTCGACGGCATCGTACGCAGGTGGGACGCCTCGCTCGGGTGAGTGCGATTGATTGATTGATTGATCGTTGAATGATTGAGTCGTCGTTCAAGGCGACAAACACACGGGATGTCCACTTTAATTCTAATTGATAGCTCTAGACAAATGCGATGATCGGCTCGTGTCACGTGCGCAATCACGTGGCGCGCGTCTCCGCCCGCTTCTCCGCGCCAGTCTTCGGCTTGGCCGCCTTCTTCTCATCCTTCCCCGCCTTGCCAGACAAAATATCCTCCATCGAGGGTTGCGATCCCATCCTATCTTGCATCATCTTGAGCTCCTCCGGGTCCATGCTCTCGATCATCTTCGGCATACCCCACGCCATGAGCACCGTCATCAACACCATCAGCACCATCGGATTCTTGAGCATGGCCATCGGGGACGCCGCCGCCCTCGGCTCGAAGTACTCGGCGGTGGAGAAGGGCTTGAGCCGAAGGGGATTGGTGCCCGGGAGCTCGTCGGGGTCCTCCGCGTACTCAGCCTGGACCTTGCCGTTGGTGAGAACCTTGAGCCTGATGGGGGGAAAGGTGTAGCCGAAGGCGAAGGTGTCGAGGAAGTGAATCCCTGGGGGAACGTCGAGGAGCACGAACGTGCCGTCGGCTCGCGGGCGGGTCGCGATCTTCTGCCCGCCGTTGAGGACGACGGTGATCTTGATATCGGACATGCGCGTGCCTCGCATGCCGCGCGCGTCGATGACGCCGTCGATGTTGAAGTGCTCGGCGGCGACGACCTCGCCGTAGTCCACGGGCTTGAGCTCGCTGTCGAGGGAAGGGGGAGAGAAAGCGCGGTCAGCGAAGATGATCTAGGGCATTCACCAAGGGGTCCGAGGGAGCCACACGGTTGGGGACGGCGGGGCGCGGGACGTCGACGCACCCGACGGCGTTCGCGGTGCTCGCGCACACGATCAGCATCGCCGCGAGGGCGAGCATGGTGCGGGATGACATTTTGGACGCGTGCGGTGCACGTGCCCGGAGGTGTGACCCCGGGGGGCGACCGAGATCCCCAAAAACTTTAAAGAAGGTCGAGTCTTGAAATTTGGGACATGCAGAACCGACGAATATCGGCCGGGCGGTTGTGGCACTACTAAAGCTCTCTATCAACGCTCGATTTCGCTCGTTTTACAAGTACAGCAATCTAAGACATGACGCGCGCGTGTGTTCAATCCAAATCGGGGCGGGCGCCCCCTCTACTCGAGGGTACGCCCTCCCCGCGACGCCCCCGTCGTGAGTGACGGGGCCGCCGCAACAAATCCAAAAAACAATTCAACTCGAGAGACCGTCGTCGCCGACTCAGTCCCAGCCATCAATCCGCCTTGCGCGCCCTGATGCGCGCACCCCCGAGGTTCCCCCACGTGAACAGCTGCTGCACGGTGGAGTAGAACAGGTCCAGCTCCTTCGTGAGCGCCTCGCCGTGCACCCTCAGCTGCCGATCGGATGAACCGCGAAACGCGGCGATGCGTTGGTTGACGAACGGCAGCCATCTGTCGTTCATGGTCTCCCACTGGATATCGACGAAGCCGGCATCCTTGAGCGTCTGCGTGTACTCCTCGCGCGACGGGAGGTAAGGGCACGCGACGGGGCCCGCGAGCTGGGCCTTGTCCTCGTCGGTGAGGGGCTTGGCGGCGAAGTAATCCTCGACGTAGACGGTTCCGCCGGGTTTCAGCGTGGTCGCGAGGGATCGCCAGAGCTTGTCCCTCTCGGGGATGTGGAGGATGACGAGTACGCTGAACATGTGATCGAACGGGCCGTTGATCACCGTGTCGTTGAAGATGTCGGCGCACTGGTGCTTGCATCGCGCGCTGGCGTCCACGAGCGCGGTGAAGCGCTCGGCCGCGGCGTGGATGTGCGGCTGCACCTCGACGCATGTGAGCTCGCTTCCGGGAAACTCGCACGCCATGACTCGCGCGTCGCCCGCGAACCCCGCGCCGAAGTCGAGGATCTTCTTCGGCGGCGCGTCCGCGTCAGCGGGAGCATCGCGGGACAATCCGAAGAACGACGCCGCCTCGTTCATGGGCTCGTCGTCGAGGTAGTGCATGCAGCTGAAGCCGTACAGATCGCGCGCGGTAACCTCCGATTGCGATTTGACGGCGAGAAGCTCGTCGAGCTCGTTCTTGGTGCGGCCGTCGATGTATATCCCCATCTTCTGGAAATCGACGTCCATCGTGGGATCGGCGGCGGTGGAGTCAGGGGACATCGTTGGTGGTGTCGGGGTCCGTCGGGCGCGTGCGCACGAGGGGCGATCTGATCCCTATTCGGGGGCGATTATAAGATTTTGACGGATTTGAGGACATTTGCGTGTGAAATATAATTTGACAGCTACCGCCGCTCCGGTATGTTCATGCGTTCACCCCCAAACCCACCCACGAGCTCGTGAAACTGGCTCATCTTCTCCTCCTCCCTCGACCGGTACGCCCCGACCCGCGCGGCGACCGCGGCGGGGTCCACCCCGCGCCGCTTATCCCTTCGAGCCTGCGCGCGTTGCCTCGCCGCGAGCGCCGCTTGAAACTCATCCCCGCCGCCGCCGCCAAACTCGTCTCCCCGGACCATACCGCCGAGCATCTCCTCATCTTTCCGTGCGGCGAAGGACCTGTGGCTCTCCCTGACCGCCATGCGCTTCTCGCGCAGGGCGTCGCGGCCGGTGGCGCGCGGCGCGAGCTCCTCCGCTCGTTCCTTCGCGTCCCGTCGAGCCTTCTTCGCCTCCGCCGGCGTCAACGCCTTTTCCTTGACAAGTCCCCCCTTCTCGCCGTCACCCGCGAGCGCCACCGAGTCCACGCCGCGCGTTCTAAAGTCCAGCAGCCCCTCGCGCGGTGCACCCACGCGCGCGTACATGGCATCCTCCTCCAGGGCGGACGCGCGCGCCTCCGCGACGCGTTTAGCCGCGAGTTGCGCCGCCGTGAGCGCGCCGCCCGTGTTTTCAGTCGACGCAGCCGAAGACTTTGAAGCCTTGGACACGGCCGCCGCCGCGGCTTCGATTCCGCCACCCACGCCGCCGCCCGGCCCCGCGGGTACCAGCCCTTGCTGTCGGAGGTATTTCTTCGCCTGTGCGAGGATCTCTTTCTCGCGCCTGCGTGGTGTGCGTGTGTCGAATACGGTCAGTCGGGTGTGGTTTTGGTTTTTGGTTTTGGTCATAAAGGGTTGGATCTCGAACCTGTCGTCGTCGTCGTCCCGGTCCCGCTTGCGCTTCTTCTCCTTGTGCTCCTTCTTGTGCTTCTTTTTCTTGTGTTTCTCCTTCTTCCGCTTCTTGTCCTTCCTGTGCCGCCGGTCTCTGTCGTCGCTATCGCTGCTCGACCCGCTGCTGCTGCTCGAGCCGGACCTCCCGCCCATCGCGCCGAGTGGCTAGGTATCGAGCGGTTGGTCAGGGAATACGGGCCGTCGGAGGGATTCGAACGAGCGGATGAGATCTACGCCCCGTTCGTTCTTATCGACGGCGGATGCGGTGGCGCACCCCGGGCCTACCGCGATCGATGGCGACGGGTCGGTCCACCCAGCGCCGCGAAATGTGAGCTGGTGATGACGAAACAGATTGTTACCTCCACAGTGAACCGCGCCTCCTTGGAGCACGCGCGGTGACCATGAGCGCGCGGATGCGACGCGCGCTCGCCGCCGCGCTGCTCGTCGTGCTATTGGCGTGCCCGCAGCCCGCGGAGGGTGCGCCAAACCCCGAACCCTACCCACGAACCCGCCCCATCCCGCCGCGGTGCCCACTGGCCGTCCCCCGCTCGAGTTCGAAGGAAACCATCGCTGACCCTCTCCGTCAACCCCCGCGCAGGCCAATTCCTGAGCAAGCTCATCGGCAAGAACGTGCGCAGGGTATGGAAGAACCGCCGCGACGCCGCCGCGGAGGGTACCGCGCCCGCCGGGTGGCTGGACCGAACCTTCGACTGGCTCGACGGCCGGGTGGGCCCGGTGCTCAACAAGGTGCCGCTGGGCCGATCGCACTACGACCAGGAGACCGCGGAGAGGGAGTGGAGGGAAAGGTTCGGGGACGACGGGTTCGAGACGGACGGTGCGAGCTGGGAGTCCACCACGGAGACGGCTCCCAACGCCGACGACGACGCCGACGTCGAGACGCCGACGACGCGAGAGACACCCGGGGAAAAGGTAGAGCCCGAGCCGGAGCCCGAGAAGAAGGAGAAGAAGAAGCCGACGAAGAAGAAGGGCCGGGATCCCCTGGCGGACAAAAAACGCGAGCCCGACTTCGTGTTCACCATGGGCGGCCCCGACGGCACAGAGACGGAGGCGGAACGAGGGGAGAAGGAACGCGAGAAGCGTAGTAAGCCGCGGGAGCCCGAGCGAAAAGACGCGAGCGAAGGTTCGGGCGGCAGGTTCAACAACCCCGAGTTCCAACAGCACGTACGCGATACGGTGGCGCGCGCCAAGGCCAAGGCGGCGGCTAAAGCTGAGCAGGCGAAGAGCTCCAAACCCGGGTACACGCGCGAGAAGGCGGGCGCCAACATCGGCGACGCCGTCACGGAACTCACGCAGAACGCCGAGGCTCGCGTGAATAAGGCGCGGGAGGAAGCCGAGCGAGCCAAGCGGCAACGCGACGCCAAGCCGACGGGCGCGACGGTCGACGTGAAGACCGAGATCACGCTGCTCACCCAGGACGTCTTCGAGGAGGCTACCGCGTTGGCGCAGAGGATGTCGGACGGCGTCGGGTTGGGCAGAGCCGGCGGGCTCGGGAACGGGAACGACGGGAACAAGGGGGGGAAGGTCCCGGGGTCTGATAAACGCAGGTGGATCATCGCGTTCTGCACGCGGTGGGCGCCGCCGTGCAACCTGCTCGTGCGTGAGTTCGCGTTGCTACAGGAGGACGACAGGGTGAAGGATTTCGCGCTCGGGTGGGTGGACTGCACCCCGCCGGCCATGTCCACGTTTTGCGCGGCTCGGTTTCAATCGAGGGGGTACCCTAGCGTCGTGGTCCTGACCGGCGGGCGGCTCGTCCGGTACGCCGCCGTGGACAGGGAACGAATCGCGGGAGTCATCGCGCCGTGGGCGAAGACCGTCGCGGATTTAATCGACGGCTGGGCGCCAAACTCCGGCGAGGCGGCGCCGGGGGTGCCGATCCCGCCGCCGATCAAGTTGAAAAAACCGCCAGAGGATGGGAGGCGGGGCGAGCGCGCGACGTACACGGCCGAGGCCGAGGCTGTCGAGCGCACCGTCGAGGCGCAGCGGAAACGTGAGAAGGCGGACCGGTACAAGAGGCTGCTCGAGGAGAAGAAGCGGATGATCGAGAGGAAGGAGGCTGGGAAGTCGGGGAAGATACCCGTCGCCGAGGAGCCCAACGCGCCCAAGGCGAAGATGAGCGCCAGGCGGAGGTACCGGACGGAGCAGAAGGCCGCCGAGACGGAGCTCTGAGAGAGTTTTAGCGTACACAACGACGGATGATACTGTGTGATCATACACGAAAGTAGACTAATCAACCTCACGTCTTGTCGCGCAGGTACACCGGGACGTAAGGCAGGAACGGTTGCATCAACTGTTCAAACACCGGAGTCGGCGGACACAGAATCGCGATGACACAGCCGGATATAACCGCGAATGTCCAATGCCACCTCGGATCCAAAACCTCCGCCGCGACGTATAAGCTCACCACCATCGCCAACGCGGGCTTGACCGTACTTCCCCCGCTACTCTTTTCGTACATTGGGCAAATCTCCGAACGCGTGGTGGCCTCGTCTTTCCCGCACTTGAACTGCGAAGCCTTGTAGTTTACCTTTGCGCAGTACGCCACCTGTTTATCGCAGTCGAAGTTTGCATCCCCGGTGGTGTCCGCGTACGGATCGAACTCGTTCGCCTTCGCGTTCGTCGGCTTGGGAACCAAACCCAACGCCTCCGACGTGGCCAGGTGCCACGTAGCGTCCGCAGCATTCGCCACCAACGTCACGTCCGCGCAGTTTTGCCAAACCTGCGAGCTCTCCTCGGCGTCCCATCGCCATGACAGCAGGTACTCACCGGGCGCTAACCCGCTCGGAACCACCACCGCGTCCAGCACCGACCACTCCCACACGTTCTTCCCGAACCCCGTGTATCGTTCGTAGTGCGACTGGTGCGAAAACCCGGGGTCGAACTGCAGCGCGGACGAACCCCCGGGACAGGCCCCGAATGCTTTCGAGCTCGTCGCGCCCGCGCAGTCGGCGAAGCAGTTCACCTGCTTGTTCCACGAGCTGCCGTAATCGAGACCTGGGACCGGGGACAAGGGCGCGCCGCACATGTCGTACGCGCGCGCGCATGTGCGGCAGGTGGGTATGCCGTCCTTCGCCCACTGCGAGCCCGCGGGGGTGGTACCGGCGGCGGTGACGACTCGAGGGACGGCGACGCGGGTGCCGTTCGGGTACAGGACGGCGGATTCCGAGCCGGAGAACTCGAGGTGTCCGCTCTGAAAGCACGCCTCGTTCACGACACCGTCGGCTCTGCACAGCCTGTACGCGTATCCACCACCGTGGTTGGCTGCCATCGCCCACGCCACCTCGACGACGCTTCCGACTGGCCATTTCGCCGGGCCCAGCTTTGTTTTTGGCAATGCCTTCCCGTCGAATCCGAGGGTCACGCCCGCCGGTGGAGTGCCCCCGTTGGCGTATACGTTCGTCGAATGCCCGCCCGCGACGCCGCATCCCGATCCGTACACCGGTGCCGCGCCTGGGGAGCGCCACGGGTTCTTCCTCCACACGTCGACGCCGCCCTCCACCTCTGGCTCCATCGTCCTGTGCGCACTCGGCAGAGTCTGCGTCTCCACCTCGACGTTGTTGCTGAACCAGAAGCAACTTCCGTCCCCGCAGTCGGCGCCGTGGTGGATATTCCCGCCGTGGCGCGAGCTGGGTGGCCACGTGAGGTGCCCGTGCGCGCCAGCATCGCGAATTTGCCCGAGCAGGAACAGGACGACGAGGACGTGCGCCCCCATTCCGTGTGTGATGAGGAGGGGTCGGGAAAAGTGGATCATCTCGAGGCGACCCCGCCAAAAAGCGAACGTAAAAAGCTGTGGGCCGACCACGTCATCGAACATGCCGCACACTTCCCCGCGCATCGACACAGCCACTGAAGGACGAACCATGCGTCTAACGCTTATCATCGCACTCGTGGCGCTGATATGCGCGCCCACGCCCATCGCGGCGAACTTCGATGACTCTCCCGCGCCGTCTCCATCGGGTGCGTCCCCGCGACATCTTATTCGTTTCGCAAATGCCCGAACTTTCTCTTATCCGCGTTGGACTCACCTCACCTCGTCCCTATCCCTCACCGTCGCAGTTAACTGCGTGTGGAGCGCTTACACCTGCGGCGTGTGCTCCGAGACGTGCAACACCGGCACGCAGACGTGCACGCGCACTAAAACGACGCCGGAGAGCAACGGAGGCAGCTGCTCTGGAACAACGTCTAAAACGCAGGATTGCAACACGCAGGTCTGCGCTCCACCCGCGTGCCCCACCGTCTCCAGCCCCACCGGCTACGTCAAGGTCAACACCAAGCTCACGATGAAGCTTACCGCCCTCGGTTCGGACACCGACGCCGCGTTCATCGCCAAGCTCAAGACCGCCATCGCCATGGGCGCAGACACCTGCGAGAACGACGTGACCGCATTGACATTAACCAAGGGTGCCAACGCCGTTGCCGACGTGACGGTCCAATACCCCGTGGACGCCACCACCGCGACGCAGGACTCCGCCGTGCACAAGGCGGTCGCGTTCATGACTAAATGCCTGTACATGCCCGACTGGGTCCTCCCGACGCAGGCGCACGATGCGTCAAACACCGGCACGGCGACGCCGACGCTGCCCACCGAGGTTGCCTGCCCGGCGCCCAAGTCTTACGCGCAAGCCTCGTCGCTGGTAACTTCCAAGGACTACACGGGCGCCCGGACCGCGCTTAACCACATCGCGCTGTGCAACTACAAAACTGGGTCCTCCGCGCTGGGTACCTCGTCCATGGCGGACGTCTGCAACCTGCTGGGCTTCTCCAACCGGAAGCTGGCGGACCCGGATGTGAAACTCTCCGAGCTCTATTACAAGCGTGCTTTGCAGATAGACGTCAACCACGTCGCCGCCAACGGCTACCTCGGTGAGCTGTACGTGGAGACGAGCAAACCCGCGCTGGCGAGGGAGGTGCTGGACGACTTGAAACAGATGTGCCCGCCCCCCGCCGGGTGCGACTCGCTCACGTACCTCCGCGACGCGATGGCCGCCGCGGAGATGAGCGAGGGCGCTTACGTGAAGAAACTGGCGTGGAACAACTGCTTCAACCTGCAGTGCTCTCCGCTTCACCTGGAGAAGGGCGATAAGATCGAGTTCAAGTACTCGAGCTCGCACGACGTGGTGAAGATGCCGGATAAGAACGCCTTCGAGAACTGCCTCGCGGGGACGCGGGTGGGGACGCAGGCGGCGGGATCGGCTGGTTACGTCCTCGACCTGAACGACGTGGGCGTGTCTTACTACATCTGCGGCCAGGGCTCTCACTGCTCCGCCGGGCAGAAGATCGAGGTGAACGTGCACGAGAGGTACGAGGCGCCGCCGTCCGCGGGTGGATCCGCGCCGTGCTACTCGGCGGATGGATGCCAAGCCAAGGCGGGAGCCGCGCAACTTTCGACGCTTTCGCTGCTTCTCGCGACATTCGCCGCCGCGCTCGCCATGTAAGTATAGACTAGACTATATCGGCTACGTCCTGTGAATATTGAGCTAGCTAGGCTATGTGTTGACAACGTCTTCAATGCAGTAAGAGCGGCACCCACCGCTTCTCTTCGTCCGTCTCGAGCGGCAGCCACCCTAGTTCCCGCTGCAGATCCTCCGCCCTCGTGCGCTGCCTCGGCCCGTTGATGCACCCGGGCTTGAAGCACCCGGGCGGCGACGCCACGTTGACCCTTCCCGCCCACCTGAAGAGCACCGCGCCGCTGCCGTCGTTGAGGAAGAAGAACTCCAGGTCGTCGACGTCGGAAGATGAATCGTCGTGACGCAGGGACGCGGCGACGTACCCGGCGTTCGCGTCGACGACGGTGACGTCCGCCTTTGGTTTCGATCGCAGCGCGTCGACGAGGGTCTTGAACGCCTGGGCGTCGTCCCCGACGTACTCCCACGGCGGGAGGTAGTTGGCGGGAGAGCGAAAGGACGCGGTGGAGACGCAGGATGTACCGGCGACGCACGATGCCGGTCGCGTCGGGCGCGGGAGGGCTTCCTCATCCGCGCGGACGGCGTCGAGTTTTCCGCCTCCGGATAGGACGGTGCCCACTACGGACGACAGGAGGGCATTCCGCCTGCGCACGCCCGGGTTGTTAGCGCGGGAGCTCGAGGACGGCTGCGTTTGTGTGTCGCGAGCCGCGTTTCGCGCGCGAGTGACGGGCGCGAGGGTCGCGAGCGCCGCCATCGCGTTCAGAGATGTGACTGAAATCTGGGTTGTTAGCAGCGCCTTCAGAAGGTGGATAGGGTCAGAGAAGGATGAGCGCGGCCGCACCGGCGGCGGCCACGGTGCCGTCACCTCGACGCCACCCTCACCGTCATCGGCGGTGGCGTGGATCCACGCGCTGTCCCGCGTCCGCCTCTCCTTCCACCCCCGCTCGATCCGAGTCCGATGACCCGTCGACGACCCCCGTCAACGAGCGTGAGATCAAGCTAGTGGAGTTCTACGCCGGCATGGGCACCATGCGCTGGTCCCTGGAGCGCGCGCTCGAGTCCGACGCCGGCGCCGTGGTCACCGCACTGGCGTCCATAGACAACTCGGAAGTTGCCAACGCGGTGTATCTCGCCAATTACCCGCACGAGGACGCCTCCGGGGTGCTCATGCGCCGAAACGTCGAGCACCTCAGCTCGGTCCCATCGCTGGACGCGAAGTTCGGGGGCGCGGACGTGTGGACCCTCTCGCCGCCGTGCCAGCCGTACACACGCAAGGGGAAGCAGCTACACGGCGACGACCCGAGGGCACAATCCTTCATCGGCATTCTCGAGTCCTTACCCCAACTCGCTCGGCCCCCGGAACGGATACTGGTGGAAAACGTCGTCGGCTTTGAGGGTTCGGAAACCAGAAACGCCCTCGTCGCCGCGCTGGACGAGGCCGGGTACGTCTGGCGCGAGTACCACGCGTCCCCGGTGGACATCGGAGTCCCGTGCACCAGGGACAGGTACTACTTACTGGCCAAGCGAAAGCCACTTGCGTTCGAGGACGACGCCCCTCGTCTGCAAAATTTCGCCCTCGTCGGCGCGAGCGACGAGTGCGCCGACGGGATAGACGGCGAGTGCAGGAGCGAGACACGCTCGACGCGCCTGACCAGCGGACGCATGCGTCGGATCGTGGAGTACCTCGAGCGGCCCGTGGACGACTGGGCGCTGTCCGTGGAGGCGGACACGATTGAACGGTATTGGCGGTGGCTTGACGTTGTTTCCCCGTCGTCCACCAGGTGTTCCACGTTTACGTCCGGGTACGGCAAGACGGTGTACGGCGGTTCGGTGCTCGCGTCCGACGCGTTCGTGGCGGCGCACTGCGAGGTGGACGAAACGAGCGGTCGTTATAGGCTTGTGGGGCCGTTCAAGGAGGAGTGGTGCGGGGAGATGCGGTACTTTTCGCCTCGCGAGGTTGCCAACTTTCACGGGCTGGACCGGGGTTGGAGACTGCCTAGTAAGGAACTCACCAGACGACAGCTGTGGTTCACGGTGGGGAACTCGATCTCCGTGGACGTCGTTGCGGCGCTGATGCGGGAGCTGATGCGGGATTAGGGCTGTAGATTGTAATGTTCGATGCGTCAAAGTCGAGAGGTCGCGCCGAGGCAATCACTAAAAGTGCCGCCTGTGGGGTGTCGTCAACAGCAGCGTCAGCGAATCACGATTTGACATTGGCGCAATCACACGCGGGGGCGCGAGCCAGCGGCGCGAATCGACCACCGGTGTTCCCGGGTCTGATTCCGCGTGCCCGGCGAACGAGGGGCGCCGGGCGGCTCGGGTGGTGCGACGATGTCGGCCGAGGATGCCGCGTCCATATTCGTCCCGTGGCGGTTGTTGGAAAACCTCGAGAAGCGGACGCGGGGCTCTCCGGGATCTTCCTCCGGGGCTCTCAACGGTACGACGCAGGCGGAGGGACCACCCCGGGTCGTGAAGCTGCGCATGGCGGCGGTGTTCATAGCGGACATCAGCGGCTTCTCCAGGCTCGAGAACGTCTTCGAGGGAGCCACCAACCTGGGCGTCGACACCTTCAGCTCGCTGCTCAACTCCGTGCTCGGAGGCATCGAGGCCGTGGTCTGGTCCCTCGGCGGCTGCGTCGTCCACGTCGCCGGCGACGCCCTCATCTGCGTCTTCGCCGGCGACAGCGACGAAGCCAGCGACGACGATGACGACGCCGAGCACGCCATCATGGAGGCTGCCGAGGAAGCCGCCCGCCGCACCATCGGCGCGTTCGAGTCCGTGTTCAAGAGGATGGAGTCCAGGCTCGACATCCACGGCGCGGTGTCGTGGGGTTCCCTCGACGTCATCCGCCTCGCGAGTACGCAGGCGCGGAGGGACCAGAACAACGACGACATGGATGGATCGGTGGAGGATGGGGAAGTGCACGACTCGGCCAAGTCCGAGGAACCCCCGGACTCACCGCAGTCTCCTCACAACAGATCTGCGCGGGGCCAGTTCGCGACGGCCGAGACGCACCAGATGACCGTATGCGGCGAGGCGCTGAGCCTGTGCGTGGACTTACTCAAGCGCACCAAGGCTGGGGAGATTTCCCTCTACCGCGGGCCACTCTTACCGCAGGAGATTATCAAAGCCGGCGACGCGGGGGGCGGCTTCGTGACGGAGGAGGAGTTGAAGAGATGGGCGGATCACTCGCGAAGGGGAAAGCAGGTGGCCGTGAACGGGGACGGGTGGCGCAGTTACGTGCCGGAGTTTTTCCGCGCGAGGGCACCCACCGTCAACGGGCGCTTCAACGTCAGCGAGGTGCTCACGTCCAGCAAGATGCACCTGTGCACGCTATTCGTCAACTTTGTCAACTTTCCAATCGACGGCGTCGGCCTCGACCCCGAGCTGCTCAACTGGGCGTACGCCGCGTCGTGCCGCGAGACGCGGGACCTGGGCGGGCACGTGGACTGCCTGCTTTGCGACGATAAGGGTTTCGTGTTCAAGGCTTACTTTGGCCTGGCGGGCAGCAGCGTGCACGAGAGCGAGCTCCGCGGTGTGATCTGCTCGCTTAAACTCTCCGCCGCGTTCAAGAAGAAGGGCGTATCCGCGAAGATGGGTCTCGCCTCGGGTGAATCGTTCGTGGGCGCGATGGTGGGCGGCAGTGGGAAGTACGTGGGGTTCACCATGCTGTCCAGCAGCGGCGTGACGCTCGGGGCGAGGCTCATGGCAAAAGCCGACCCCGGCGCCGCGCTGGTATCGTCATCCGTGTACAAACAGACGCAGGGCGCCATCCTGTACAAGTTCGAGAACGCCGCGGGGACGCGAACGCTGCGGATGAAGGGCATGTCCAAGCCGCACTTCGTGTTCAAACCCGTGGCGCACACCAGTAACGTGGACCCCGACGACATGGCGCAGCACGGCGCCGGGATGGCTCAGATTCGGAAAGAAACCTTGAACCGACTCGACGACATGATCGAGCGGCTCGCGGGCGGTGGCGGGTCACCGGGCGATTCGACTCTCAACGAGTCATCCTCCGGAGCCTTGGGCGGTGTGTTTGTCATCTCCGGCGACGCCGGTATGGGCAAATCGACTATGCTGTCGTACGCGAAGAGCGTCGCGGAGAAGCAGGATGGCGTATACGTAGTCTCCGTGAAGGGATCTTCAGTCAACGTCGACGGCCCGATGCACGGCGCGAGGACCGTCCTGAGCATGATGCTCAAGCACTTCGGCGGCGCCGCGGCCGCCGCGCACGCCATCGACGCCACCCCCGAGGACGCCACCGCGATCGCGCTGTGGGCGCCGTCGTCCAGGGGTATGATTGTGGATTGGATATGCAACAAATACGGCGTCGCGGAGGGCGTGAAGGAAGCGAAGCAACGGGAGACCTTCGCGCTCGTGCCGCTGCCGGTGCACCGCCGCACGTACCTGCTACAGAGCCTCGTCGTTCGCCTCGTCGCCGCGGCGGGGCCCGTGGCGCTCTTCGTGGACGACGCCCAGTGGATGGATGAGAATTTGTGGCGCGTGCTCGCCGCCGTGATCGAGAATGAAAAATGCAGGGAGACTTTTCTGTGCGTGCTCGCCAGGCGACTGGACAGGGCGGGGCGAACGGACAAGGCTGGGCAAACGGACAAGGGAAAGGTTTTCGAAGCCTTCGAGGCGGCGGCGGAGAGGACGCAGAAGGCGTTGGGCGGATGGCGCGATTACTACCACTCGGCGCTGCTTCAGAACCTGAGCAAGGAGGAATCCCGCGCGTTGGTCAGGTGGCACGCCGAGGGACCGTTGGAGGAGTCCGCCATCCGACAGATCATCCTCATCTCCGAGGGGCACCCGTTCTTCCTCGGCGAGCTCACGCATGCGGCATCGTACCTACCGGGGGAAGGACACAAGGGCGAGGAGCACGCCGACGGGGGAGAAAACGACTCGACGGAGGAGTCAACACACGGCGGAGGAGTCAACAGCGTCACCACGGTGGAGTCCCTCGAGGGCACACTCGCATCGAACGTGGGCGCGCGGACGATGCTGGAGACGGAGGAGAACACCGAGTTCGCCACGCTCATGAGAAATTCGTCCTCGACCAAGGCGATTCGTCGAATCATGCAGTCGCAGATTGGGGACCTGACGCCGAAGCAGCTCGAGGTGATGATGTTTGCCACGTGCATCGGGATGTCCTTCACGGCGGACGAGGTGGCCGGGACCATCTACAATTCGACGAAGGAGAGGTCGAGGTTCGGCACTGTGAGCTCTTTCGCCACGAACGTCACGTACCCCGAGGTGCTCTCCGCGGTTAACGACGCGATGGCCACGTTCGTTGAGGCGCGCTTGCTCGCGTTTCAAAGGCGTGGCGAAGAAACTTTCGAGGATAATGCGCTGTCGATGCCGAAGGTTGAGTCCGAGGGAACCCTGAGCGCCGATGACGTGGACGTGTGCCTTCCGTCAAAGAACGGGATCGCGGACTCGCAGCCGATCAACCCGACGAGGTATAACTTCAAGTTTAAGCATCAGCTCATGAGGGAATCTGTGTACGGGCTGATGCCAAAGTCGAGGCGTGTGATGATGCACAGCACGATTGCGCAACAGATTGAAAATGCCGTGATGAGGATGAAAAGTCTTGTACGATGCAAGTGCTGCGAAGGGGTCCAGGTCTGGCGGATCTCGACGGCGCGGCGTCAGTCGCTCGCGACGCAGCTCGCCGGACAGCACCGCCTCAGCGATCGACCAGACAAGGCCTGGCGGCAGTATTTCAACGCGAGCGAGGCTGCCATCACCACCGGTGCCTACCGCGACGCCATCACGCTCATGGGCAGCGCCATCGAGAGCGCGGAGCTGGCTTTCGAGATGAACCACACGTTCAAGAATTTCAAGAGGCCGCAACATTTTGACATCGCCCTGCTGCACTCGCGAATGGCCTTCATCTTTACCGAGGTCACCTTCAACTACGATCTTGCCATCCACTCCGCGGTCAAGGGCCTTCGCTGGTTCAAGGTCCCGATACCCAAAAAGGTAACGCGTGGGATGATAGCCAAGGAGATGATGCTTCTGCACACCGGCATGAGCTCGATGTGCAGCGATTATGCCCGCTTATCGAGCTCGCCGCAGGCCGCAGCAGGCGCGATTGTGCGATGCTGGTCTTGTCTGGCGTGGGCGGTGTCCGGAACTATGATCAATGCGCTGTCGTCTGAGGCGCTGAGGGACTGCCTCGGTTGGGACGAAGAGAACGCGAAGGCCTATTTGCATCTACACACCGCCAACCTGGCGATGGTCGTGCCGGACTCGCCCGAGTTTGTCTTTGCGATGTCGAGCGTGTCGGTCGTCGGGTTTTTGGGATTCAAGAGGACGGCATCGCTCGCGATGAAGAAAGCGGCCAAGGCGCTCAAGAGTTGGAAGAAAGAATCGAATAAAGGGCACGGCGAGCGTGGGACGATATCGGAGATGATGCGTGCTTCATCTCAGACGCTCTTCTTCATGACGAAGGGATGTCTCATGGTCTCAGACGGAAAAGTACCCGAGGGTATTCGGTGGCTTTCCGAGGCTCTGGGATTGGCGACTGCTAATGGACTGGCCGTGTTCGAGATGCTCATCACAAACTTCTCGGTTGGGATCAATACTTTCGTCCGCAGTGAACCCAGGCAGGCGCGGGCGAGTATCGAGCAGTTGCGCCTACAGGGGACCGCCGCGTTTGGACACACCTCTTTTGCAGGCAGGTTGTTTTCTATCCTCTACAACGGTGCATTCGATTGGAATTTGGTCAGTTTGCAAGTTGAGGAACACTCAGAAAAAGAGAAGTTCCCTAGTTCTCGCATGCTGCAAATGACCGCGGCTGCGTCCGATATTAGCGCGCTGCTCACAGGTGCCAAGCCCAAGAGCCACGGCGAAGGCCACTGTCCGCCAGAGGAACCCGGCGAAAAGCCGCATCATCAGTGTTTTCTTGAGGATGTCATCCCTCAATTTCTTCAGAGCGTTCAATCGTACAAGGTCAACGATTTCATGCCATGGTCATTGACGTACGCAACTACTTCAAACGTCGCGTTGGCGATTCTCATGCTGCTAGTCATGAGATGGGATGGAGAGCCGCCGGACGATTGCGCTTTCGACAAGATCCTGCCAGCCGCGAAACTGATGGAGAAGGTACTCGTGAAGGGTGCCAAGATTCAGAGGGTGAATGAACTCTCGTTTCACGTACTTCTCGTACAACTCAGCGAGGCGATGGATCCGGAAGGATTCGCAGCCCCCGGGGGCATCGGTCGCGCGCGCTTGGCGGCGCTCCAGAGAGCGTTGAAGCGGGCGCGCCCGGACAACAGCGCGGCGTATGAAATATGGTCCCACATCGGTAACTTTCACGCCGATCGGCTGCGAGGCGCGCTCACCGCGTCTTCGGCTCTGACCTACCAGGAGCGATTCGAGGCCATACAGAACGAACCCGACATGCCTTCGCGCCTGCGCAGCCTCTCTTCCTTGACGATCGCGTACCTACCCACGCAGGTGTCGAGGTTGGAGAGGTACATCAAGCTCAGAGCATCGGGGTCGGTCGCGGCTGGGGGTATTTGCGGCCTCTGCTGAAACTTTTTCATAATCAATGTAATCTATTCAACGCCCGACCCTCGACGCTCATCGGTTCTCGGCGTAGACGCCGACGGACCCATCGTCCCAGCCCACCGCGATGGCACCGCCGCCCGGTGCCGCCGCGACGCACGAGATCCCAACCCCGC
>Ga0302114_10000015_pt1 | contig 150204 bp, 99 predicted proteins | sample AG5_Surface_MG_FD_203107 | JGI IMG/M metagenome (GOLD analysis project Ga0302114, IMG submission 203107) | Marine microbial communities from Western Arctic Ocean, Canada - AG5_Surface | ecosystem: Environmental > Aquatic > Marine > Oceanic | place: Canada: Western Arctic Ocean | collected... | reverse complement strand
GACGGCTCCAGAAGCTCGCGACTGTCCCACCCGTCGGGCGTCACGCCAGGGTGCTTGTCCATCCAAGCCTGAACCACGTTTCGCATCGCCCAGTTCGTCATCACCTTCGTGCTACTCAGGGCGCGACCTAAAGTATACCCTCGGTGAACCCTACAACCCTAAGGCATACCCCGAGCACCACAAGAGAACCCGCGACAACCGGCTGCAACGCATCAGAACGGGACCTGCGAATCCCGCCGGGAGGCCCTCGGTTCAGGGAGCATGCGCGTCACGGGATAAGGCGAACACGCCTGCAGCGGGGCGGCTGTAGGTGCGCGTGCACGTGCGTCGATGTACCCCAGATTAACTCTAACTAGTGCGTTCACGGAGCCGTCGTTCACATGTTACAAGCTACTATCGCGCATACAAGAGCCGTTTCTACTCGTCAAACGTCACGCCGGCATCCAGACGCACGACGCAACCCGCTGCTCTGCGCTCGCGTACCACGGCTGGCACGCTCGACAGCCGATTGCCGCGGAGGTCCAACCACGTCAGCGCCGTGAGCTGCCCGATCTCCGCCGGCACGCTCGTCAGCTGATTGCCATCGAGTTGCAACTGCTCAAGCGACGTGAGCCGCAAGATCTCCGCCGGCAGGCTCGTCAGCTTGTTGTCGTTGAGCCACAACTGCTCCAGCGCCGTGAGCTGCCCGATCTCCGCCGGCAGGCTCGTCAGCTTGTTGTCGTTGAGCCACAACTGCTCCAGCGCCGTGAGCCGCAAGATCTCCGCCGGCACGCTCGTCAGCTGATTGCCGCGGAGGTGCAACCTCGTCAGCGACGTGAGCTGCACGATCTCCGCCGGCACGCTCGTCAGCTGATTGCCGCCGAGGAACAACTTCTCAAGCGACGTGAGCTGCCCGATCTCCGGCGGCACGCTCGTCAGCTGATTTTCGTCGAGGTCCACCTCCCTCAGCGCCGTGAGCTGCCCGATCTCCGCCGGCACCCTCGTCAGCTGATTGCCGGAGAGGTTCAACTTCATCAGCGACGTGAGCTGCCAGATCTCCGCCGGCACGCTCGTCAGCTGATTGTCGTTAAGGACCAACTCCCTCAGCGAGGTGAGCTGCCCGATCTCCGCCGGCAAGCTCATCAACTGGTTGTCGTCGAGCCACAACTGCTCCAGCGAGGTGAGCTGCCCGATCTCCGCCGGCACACTCGTCATCTGATTGTCGTTTAGGACCAACTCCCTCAGCGACGTGAGCTGCCCGATCTCCGCCGGCACGCCCGTCAGCCGATTGCCACCGAGGTACAACTCCCTCAGCGCCGTGAGCTGCCCGATCTCCGCCGGCACGCTCGTCAGCTGATTGTCATAGAGCCACAACTGAATCAGCGCTGTGAGCTGCCCGATCTCCGCCGGCACAGCTCCAGTCAGGTCAAACCCTTGCATCTTGAGCTTCACCACCCGGCCGTTTTCCATCGTCACCCCTTCCCAATCCTCCGGTCGCGCAGCCTCCGGCCACCTCTCCTGCAGTTCAGGGCACATCGCACGCCATGTCCGGAGCATTCCGACGTCACCCTGATCGACGAACATTCGCGTCCCGTCGTCCTTCGACGGCTCCAGAAGCTCGCGACTGTCCCACCCATCCGGCGTCACGCTCGGGTGCTTGTCCAGCCAAGCCTGAACCACGTTTCGCATCGCCCAGATCGTCATCACCTTCGTGCTGCTCAGGGCGCGTCGCGTGAGCGGGTCCTTGGCTCCGTTGCGCCCGAAATGCGACAGAATGGCGCTCCGCTCGTACGTGTGCCCCGAATCGACCACCATCACCGGGTCGCGGAACATGGTTCGCGTGATGGGGCACATGAGCTCTTCGGGCTCGGCGTCGAGATCTGCGTCGGGGGCGTCGGGCAGGTCGCCCCGTGCGCTCGCAGAACGCCGGGTTTGCACGCCGGCGCTCGCGTTTCCGGATGCCGGCTGCGAGACGGCGGACGTCTTACGCCGCTTGGAGGGCGCCATTGAATGAACGCCCGGGGTCGCCGCGAGCCCCGCGCTCGGCACTCTGATAGATCTGAGGATTTCCGAAATTCGGGAGTCAGCTTCCTCAGGCACGGCACAAAATTGGAGTTGGCGCGTTTCCACACAAGAGACGGTGCGAGCCACGCGGTTTGGGGAGCATGCGCGTCACGAGATCAGCCGAACACGTGAGCGGGGCGGCTTTAGGTGCGCGTGCACGTGCGTCGATGTACCCCGGATCAACTCTAGCTAGTGCGTTCACGGAGCCGTCGTTCATATGTTACAAGCTACTATCGCGCATACAAGACGATTCTATTCGTCGACCGTCACATTGGCGTCCGTGCGCACGCGACAGCCCGCCGCTCTGAGCTCGCGTATCGCAGCCGGCAATGTCGTCAGCTTGTTGCCCATGAGGTATAACTCCTCCAGCGACGTGAGCTGCCCGATCTCCGCCGGCAAGTTCGTTAGCGGGTTGTCGTTGAGGGACAACACCCTCAGCGACGTGAGCTGCCCGATCTCCGGCGGCAAGCTCGTCAGCTTATTGTAGCTGAGCCGCAACTCCTCCAGCGACGTGAGCTGCCAGATCTCCGCCGGCAAGCTCGTCAGCTGATTGTCGTAGAGGGACAACCTCTCCAGCGACGTGAGCTGCCCAATCTCCGCCGGCACGCTCGTCAGCTGGTTGTTGTTGAGCCACAACCTTTCTAGCCACGTGAGCTGCCCGATCTCCGCCGGCACGCTCGTCAGCTGATTGTCGTTGAGGGCCAACACCTGCAGCGCCGTGAGCTGCCAGATCTCCGCCGGCAAGCTCGTCAGCTGATTGTAGCTGAGGTCCAACTCCCTCAGCGAACTCAGGCGCCCGATCTCAGCCGGCACAGCTCCAGTCAGGCCAAAGTCTTGCAACTCGAGCTTCACCACCCGGCCGTTTTCAATCGTCACCCCGCGCCAATCCTCCGGTTGCTCATCCTCCGGCCACTCATCCTGCAGTTCAGGGCACATCGCACGCCATGTCCGGAGCACTGCGACGTCGCCCTCGTCGTCGAATGATTGGATCCCGTCATCCTTCGACGGCTCCAGAAGCTCGCGACTGTCCCACCCGTCGGGCGTCACGCTCGGGTGCTTGTCCAGCCAAGCCTGAACCACGTTTCGCATCGCCCAGTTCGTCATCACCTTCGTGCTGCTCAGGGCGCGTCGCGTGAGCGGGTCCTTCGCCCCATTACGCTCAAAGTGCGATAAAATGGCGCTCCTCTCGTACGTGTGGCCCGAATCGACCACAAACACCGGGTCGCGGAACACGGCTCGCGTGATGGGGCACATGAGAACCTCGGGCTCGGCGTCGAGATCTGCGTCGGGGGCGTCGGGCAGGTCGCCCCGTGCGCTCGCGGAACGCCGGGTTCGCACGCCGGCGCTCGCGTTTCCAGACGTCGGCTGGGACTCGGCGGATGTCTTGCGCCGCTTGGAGGGCGCCATCGAACAAATGCCCGGGGTCGCCGCGAGCCCCACGCTCGGCACTCTGAGGAATTTCGTAATCCGGAGTCAGCTTCGACGTGTTCCTGTTACAGCATCGAAAGAGCCCGCCAGACGTCCCCACAACGACCGGCGTCGAGGGCATCACAGACGCCACCCGCGAGCACGCGAGACGCCCGTACACGAAAGAGCAGTCCGATCCACAATCACGACGGTTCCAAACCCAGACCAGGCGCACCACGCGCACCACGCGCACCACGCGCTTCCGACCCGCCCCGAGGGGCCCACGGGCTTTAAGCTTTTGGGCGACATGGGCGACATAGCGGACGACATCAACGAGGTGTTCTCGCTTCAGAGCAGCGTGTACAAGGCGATAGGTGAGCCTCATAGGTCGAGTGCATCGAACCCGGCGGGCTCGAGGGCCCCGGATACACCCCAGCGCCCGATGCCCAGGGTGGTTACTTGTATATCGATCCGCGAAAATAGCCCAACTTCTCGCGTGCTGACGCTTCCTTTCCTCCCGCTCGCGCTCAGAGATGATGGCGGACAGGACTGATCCGGATCGCACGCCGCCTGACGTCATGATCCCGGCGGATGAGATTCGCAACTGTCAGGGTCTGGCGTTCATGTGGACGTACAAGGTTGGCATGTTCCTCTCCTTCTCCGCGGGGAACGGCATGGTGATACGCAAACGCAAGGGGAGTGGGGGTGATATCGAGTGGTCGCTGCCTTGCGCCATCTCGTTTGGCGGTGCCGGTGGCGGCCTAGACTTTGGCGCGGCGTGTTCGTCCACGGTGGTGGTTCTGAACACGAAAGAGGCGGTGGAGTACTTTTCGGGGCAGCACGTCAAACTGGCGTTCGACGCGCAGGCGTGCGCGGGGCCGGTGGGACGCGCGGTGGAGGGTGCCGTGGCCATCGCACAGGCGGACCCCACGACCGGGTCGAACTTTGACGCGGAGCAGTACACGACGTACGGCACCTCGGAAGGTTTATTCGCGGGAGCCGGCGCCCACGCCACCTGGATCAGCGTGAGGGACGCGCAGAACGAGGACTATTACAGGAGGGAGATGTCGGGACGTGACATATTGAACTGCTTCGGAGAATCGGCGGGCGAGCATGGCAGGAGGCACGATGAGATTTTCAGGTTGCACTCGACACTGAACGCGGCGGCTTCGGGGGGAAAGCCGGTTAAGCTGATTGCCGCGAGGGAGAAGTTTACCAGGGGCTCAACCGCCGAGGCGAGGGGGACGCCATTCTGACTCGTCTAGTAGGATTAGTAGTTAGTTGTAATACGATAATCACCTGGTGAATGTCTCTACGCCCGCCTTGGCCGCGGCGACCCCAGCGGAGGTGAGCGTCGCCCACACGGCGCACGTCCACCACCCGAGGAACGACGCGATTGTCCTCCAGCACACCGCGGGAACGAGGGAGGTTATGTTCTCCGTCGCACCATCCGACTCGTCCCTCCGCTTGCATCCGAGCAGGCACGCGTACGCGATCATCAGCGTCGCCGGACCGACCGCCTGCAACGCAACCTTGCAAGCGAGGTGCCTGGTCACCTCCAGCTTCTGTCGCACCACCCCCCTGAGCGCCGCCATCGCCTGGACGCCCCTCTCGCCGTGCTTTACCTCGTACCAGGCAACCATACCGCCGTCGAGATACGCCTGAACCAGCGCGGGAACAACGGCGACCTGCACCAAACCCGTCACCATCAGGGACACGACCCGTAGGAGGTCGTACTGCTCGTCGGTTAAACCGAAGGGGCCGCGGGAAAGGGGGGCGAACCACGCAAACGCGGTGACGATGGGGAGGGCGAACGAGGCGTGCAGGAGAGGAACCACCGCCTTGGACACCCCGACAAAGTCACCTCCCCAGCTCGGCGGTCTCACACACGTGTTGTAGCAGCGAACGATGCGCACCGCCGGGCCGAAGAGGGCGCCGGAGATGATACCCGCGAAAAGCGCGAGACCGATGAAAATCTGGAGCTCGGGCACGACCATCCCGCCGGCGACGTCCGCGACGCGCTCCGCCGCCTTCCGGCCGACTACCCTGCTTCGGATCTTCTTGGCCATCGCGGGCGCGAGCTCCTTGGACGTCCCGGCAACCTCAAAGTCCAGCGCGGAGGTTGGCACCAAAAGGAGGAAGAAGAGGGCGAGGACGAATCCGACGACGCCCACAGCCAGAGCAGCCTGCCGCTCGATCTTCGGCGTGAGCTTGTCGAACAGGAGCTTGACCAAGGACCTCGCGGACGAGAACACGGCAACGAGGGCGAGCATCGGCACTAGAATGTTCTCGTGGTCCGGCAGGTTCAGAGCCATCGGGGCGAGCTCCGCCGCGGCGAAGTTGGCGATGACCAGGATGGCGAAGAGGAGCCCGTAATCGAACTCGCGAAAGTAGGGCGCCAGGACGAGGGCTTTGCCGAACTTGACAGCGGCGATTGACTCGGTACCTTCCGCGTCCTCGGAAATGTTGGCCTTGATGCGAGCGGCCCGGCGACGGGTCTCGGACGGGGACTTGCCCGCTGTGACCCTCGCGAGCCGGGCCCTCGCCTGCTCCTGCGGGGTCTCGGGGATCAGGTAATAGGTCAGGCTGCCCATCAGGCGCAGGGTGACGTTCTTGCCAACCGCCATCAGGGTGACGATGATCGTGAGGGCGGTGTATGGGAGCATGCCCATCAACGCGCGCTCTTCGGCGGTCGCCATCGTCGCGGCCGTCGTGTGCGATACGACGCGCGCGGGAGGTTGTGACCGGCGGCGGCGGTGATGCGCTTTTCACTTTTTGGGCACAGAGGTCCACGTGGATACAGTAACGCGAGAACCTTTTAATACACTCTTCTACGTTCACGAACATCTGACGTCGATGTAATCAGTGCGTTGGAACCTGCGAGTGTAGCCTCTTCTGTTCCTTCCCTGTCGCACCCTCCTCACCCTTCTCCAGGCTCATCTGCCTGGCTCTCTCCTGAAGCGCGGCGACGCCGTCGGGTCCCGCTTCGTACTTTTTGTACTGACCAACCTGCACGTTACCCTCCTTCAGCCCGCCGCCTTCCCCTCCTTCGCGTTTGGCGGGTTCCTTGGCCGCGAGCTCCTTTGCAAACGTTTCGCACCTGGAGACGATGACCTTCTTCACCGCGGCGCACACCGCGCGTTTGAAGGGAACGTCCTGAGCCATGTGCACGGGAATCTCAATTTCTTCGTCGTCGACGGCCCAGTTCCACTCGGCGAACCCGTGGATCTGCAGGCCGCTGCCGCCGCGAATGGAACCGGCCCAGTCGATGGCGCAGTCGAAATCGTGACCCCAGACCTTCTTGCCTTTCCTGACGTGGACCCAGCAGTCCCCTTTGACCTCCCTGCATACGATCTTCGCGTCGAGGTCCAGCTCGAGACCATCCAGCTCGATGTACTCGCTCACGGGCGCGCGGTGCAGGAGCTCCTTCAACCGGGCCCGGCCCCACTCGTCGAGCTTGGTCTCCTCGAAGTGCCAACTGTTCATGTTCCACGCGCTCCCAGTCGCTTCCTGCTTGCTCTTCTTGTCGAACTCAACGCTCGAAGCCGGAGCGGCGGCGGTCGCGTCAGAAGTTCCTTTCTTCTGCGCAGCCGGCGCGGGCTTGGGAGGGGTCTCGTCGTCGGAGTCCGAGTCGATGTCGTCCCACTTGCTGTAGTCGATGGGCATCCTGAATCGGTCGACGGGGATTGAAACGCTCGTATCACGGGGCCGGTGGTGTAGGCGGCGTGCGCTAAAGATTGATGTGGAAAATCGAGTCGCCCGCCGTGGTGGAGGAGAACTCGTTGGAACATCGTATTTTTCAAGTCAACTATGAATTACCTCAGCAGACAGTGCCGCCCACACGCCTCCTCTTCTCCTCACAGACACCCGCCACCTACGCTCAAGGGTAGAGCGTGGACGGGGTCTCGAACGTGGCGAAAATCTTCCTAAACATCGGCTCCATCTCGGCGTACCTGTCCTCCGGGCAAACCGCGGTCAAAGTGAAAAACCGATTCACCCTTCCGTTGTACCCGATACCCACGGCACTGAGCAGGTGCTGATAGAAGTTCTCCTCGGGCCTCTCGACCGTGTACTCGATGACATACCTGTCCCCGGCGTTCTTGGCGTCCAACACGTACGAGAACTGCTTGGGACCCTGCTTGGGCTTGGGCCTGGTCATACCCGCGGCGACTCCGAAGGCAAACTCGTCGGGGGAACCGAAGCTTCCCATCTTCGGGTAGTCCGCTCCGAGGGCGGTGGCGACCACGTTGACGTTGATCTCGGGCTGCCCTGGGGGGTAGAACGCGACCACTTTGCGCGTGGACTGCGGGTTCGGGGACGTATCTCCCAGAGCCCTCTCCCAGTCGCCCGGGACGGCGAGTGAATATTTGTCCTCCTCATCGTTGTACACCTGAGTCAGCGTCGTGGCGGGCTCGTCCGCGCGTGCGACGCGGGGAAATGCCGCGATCGAGACGAGCGACGTCGCCGCACCGGCGAGAAGCTCGCGACGCTCCAGGGATCCGTCGGCGAACGCCTCCACGCGTGTCCTCGACGCCCGAGGGTTGGAGGATTTGCGAACCGCCGTCGACGTGGCGGACCGATCGGCACGACGGTGCGCGATCTTCGGCACATGCGGGGCCGTGGACGCCAGGAACATCGCCTGTGCCATGATATCACGCGTTTGGTTCTGCGCGACGAGCGAACGTGCAGCGAGGTTCGCGCACCGGAGATGTGTCTCCACGGACGAACACGACGATGTTATCGCAATCTGACAACTGGCAACGACTTTTTCATGCATGCTCGTGTTGACGGCGCTACGCGCTAAAAGTTAAAAAGGTGTTACGTTTCAACACGACACGACCGCCCCCTTGCATACCCCTCCCGCGCCGACATCCGGGCGATACTTCGTTCGAACGGGTGTGGACCATGACGGGGGAGGCGCATGGGCTCCTGCGGGACCAGCCTCCGCGGTCCCACGGCTCCATGTCGCGGACCGGGGAGGCTGGTTCCCGGGAGACCGATATTCCTCCGCCTCCGATCCCAAAACACGGGACGGGGAAGCACAGGGACAGGCTGACGCGCAGGGTAATGCGCCGGACCGCGCTGTCTTTGGTGCCGTTGCTGCTCGCATGCTCCGCACTTGTGTTCACAGCCAGGCACGCCGCGAACGTCGCTTCCAGGACACCCACGAGGCGACTCTCAGAGTCGCACGTGGGCGGACGTCCGATGCGACATCATCGTGATGATCATCACGGGGCCAACCTCGGCGAGGCGTCCCCGGACACGGGCGTCGCGCCGCTCGCGAGGACTCCCGACCGAATCACATCGGATCTGACCTGGGCGCGGCGGTTCGCGCTCGCGGCGGAGCTCCTGAAGGTCCCTCCCGCGTTCGACCTGGACACCTTGGGGACGCAGGATCCGAACACGTCGCAGGATCTCGCAAAGCTGAGGGCGTGGACCCGCGCGCACTACGAACCGTCGTGGACCAACAGGCACTTCGTGGTGCCCGTGCGGGTCGGAGATGCGAGTTTAGAGTACGCGCCGGTGTTCAAGGCTGCGAACAACAACATCAGGTACACGCTTCGGCAGTGGGAACCACTCGTGATGGGGGAGACGGAGCTCAGCATGTTGAAAAGCGGGGATAAAGACGCCGTCGCGACGATGGGTCTGAGGAAGCGCCACCAAACACAGCCCGAGCTGGAGGATAACGAGACCCCGTTGATCGACGACGGCAGGCCGTGCCTGTTCACGTTCGTGCGGGATCCGATGAAACGGTTCATCTCGGCGTACTCCGAGTTTGAGTACAGGCAGTCGCCGTCGTTCCTGGAAGGCGTCAAGGACACGTGTCCGCAGGGTGATTGGGTCGATAGCGCGTTCGATACTTCGTCGTACGCGTACGAAGAATTCGAGAATGGATTCTTGGGACAAAAGCACAAGAAGGGGGATACGACGTTCAAGACACACTCCAGACACGAGTCCAAGGAACCTCGCGAGGAGGCGGCGGAGGAAAACACCGGCGACTTGGAAAACACCGGCGACTTGGAGAACACCGGCGACTTGAACGTGGCGGAGAACCAGGGTTTGTTCGCACGGCTCAACGGTCGGTCGTTGGATTGGCCTCCCAAGCATGGGAGTGAGCAGCGAGCGAGGCTGGCGCTCGTGCTCCTCGCGCAGCTTCGGTGGGTTGAGACGGGGAACACCGGCGAGATGCCCAACGCGACGGCGACGGATCCCCTCGGCGTGAAGCAGGGTCTCAACTGCTACGTCGCCTTCCACCATCTGTTCCCGCAGGCGAGCAACTTTTTGGAAGGGGGCGTGGGAGGTATGTCGCAAGCGAACTGGGTGCCCATGAACTTCATCGGTCACCTGGAGGATTTCGACAAGGAGTGGAAGCGCCTGGCCAAGACGTGCCAAGTGCGGCCCGAGCGCGAGCTGAAGTACCGAGACTTACCCAGCGGCGGCGGTCATTACGCCACTCGGGGTGAGCAGGGACCGGACAAGGCCATGGAGCACGTGCTGAGCAAGGATAAGGACGCGTTACGCGCGTTCTGTCTCATGTTCCTCGACGACTACACGTGGGGTGGGTACGACCTGCCAAAGACGTGTGCGGAGGACCCGAGAATACAGGCGCTGATTGAAGTTTGATCGGGACCTTGGACGATAGCTTTACACGAGAAGGTGGCCACCGTGCGATGTCGGCGCGTGCTGGGTTTAGAAGATGTTCGTTTGATTGATGATACGTTCGCTACTTCTTGCATTCCTTGCACCGATAGCGTCGACGACCGTGCTCGCAGATTCCTGCACCACCGCATTCCTTGCATGTATGACGCTGACGACCGTGCTCGCATATTTGTGACCCACCGCACTCCTTGCAATAAGAGCGCTCACGACCGTGCTCGCATATTTGTGAACCACCGCACTCCTTGCACTTAGAGCGCTGACGACCGTGCTCGCATATTTGTGACCCACCGCACTCTGTGCACTGAGAGCGCTGACGACCGTGCTCGCAGATTGCACCCCCACCGCACTCCTTGCATCGAGAGCGCTGACGACCGTGCTCGCATATTTGTGACCCACCGCACTCCTTGCAATAAGAGCGCTCACGACCGTGCTCGCAGATTGATGCCCCACCGCACTCCTTGCACCTAGAGCGCTGACGACCGTGCTCGCAGTCTGATCCCCCACCGCACTCCTTGCACCTAGAGCGCCGACGACCGTGCGGACAAGCGCTGCACACCTTGCACTTCGAGCGAGGCTTCACCCCGTGCTCGCACGGCCCCTTTGTTGGAGGGGCTCTCTTCCGCTTAGTGCCCTGCTTCGCCCCTTCACCATCACTGGCCTCGACCTTCACCTCGAGCTCAGCCTCGGCCGCGATTTCGGCGCGGATACGCTTGAGGTCGGGGCGCCACCACGTCGTCATCCTCCCTCCGCGCCCCTCGAAGTGACCCGTCCGAGACCTAAGTTCCACTTTTCGGTCAATCCGAGAGACCTGATTATGATGTGACATTTGACTCGGATCGTTACCGCTGCTACATCCGCTAATCACAAGCCGCTCTTCGGCGGTCGCACGGCACTGAGCACCTGCGCGGCTGCCCTCAGACCCGTCTCCATCGCACCCTGCATGCACGGGTTGACTCCCGGGTGCGTCGCCTCTCCGGCGAAGAAGACGCTCTCGCCGTCGGGCGCGGCCACCACCTCCCGGCTTCCAAACGCGTGTAGGGTGGGGTACGTGTACGCCCCGCCCACGAGCTCCTCCCTTCTCCAATCGGCGACGTAAGATCCCGTCAGCCTGGATCGACTCGGCTTCGGGTCCGTCTCGGTACCGAACATCTCGTCCATCTGATCCAACGCCCGCTCCACCACCGTCTTCCGCTCCATCCTCGACAACTCATCCGCCAAGTTACCCGCCGCGAAGAACGTCACAACCTCTTTGGTCCTCGCCGGAACCGAAGGATCCACCCCTTGGTCGCTCGCCATCCTCGCGCCGCTGTTTCGCCCGACGTTCTCCGTCGTCGGGTATTTGAGGATCCACATCTCGGGCAGAAAACAACCCGCGCACACCACGTCGAACAGACCCTCCGGCCAGAACGGGGCTTCGAACGCGAGGAACACCTTGACCGAGTTTGACACCTTCACCCTGTCGATGGCCTTGGTCTTCACCACCGGGAGCGGCGGAGTGAAGGTAATCGAGCCCGGGTTGTTGGGCTTCAGCGCGGTGATCGGCGCGGCGACCACGACGCATCTGGACGTCACCAAGCTCTCACCCGTGCTCCTCCTTATCGTGACTGGCCCCGAAGCGCCGTTTGGCGGCCGGATGATCTCCGACACTTTCCATCCGAGCCGAACGTCGATCCCCTTCGCGAGCGCCTCGGCGACGCGGAGGAGCGATCGGTCCAGCACCAGATACTTCTCGCCGTAGTTCCATCCCCGCTGCTCCACGACCGCTTCCTGCATCCCCATCAGCGCGAGGGACGTGCCGAAGTCGTTGGCGTATATGCTCTCCGCCAGCGCCAACACCTTGTCCGAGCAACGCACGATGTCCCTCAGCCACTCGAGCGCGGTGACATCCCGGTCGATTGGCACGCCCGGCAGCTCGGCGAAGAGCCTGTGCACCTCGCGCACGTCAGGGTCGTTCTCGTCCGCATCCTCGGCGACCACCAACCGTCTCTCGCCCACGCCCTCGCCGAAGAAGTACCGGTCTGGCCATTCATACTCTGCCATCTCCCACCCCTGCGCGTCGATGAAGTCCTTGAGCACGTTGCACTCCTCGCCATGGATGAACTCGGGTCCGAGCTGCAAGGGCCACGGTGCTAGGCCCTCGAGCTGAGAAATCCTACCCCCGAGATGGTCACCAGCTTCGATGACGACCACTGCGAAAGGGATCGGGAGAGGTCAGGGTGTCGTCGGCGGCGGCGGCACATCGCAACGAGTTGGACCGTCGCGATACGCCGGCTGGATCTCGAGGATGGATCGTTTGGGTGTATCTAACTCACCGTTAACACCGCAATCCTTCAGTCGGCGAGCCGCCTGCAGGCCCGCGAGGCCGGCTCCGATGATGACGCACTCCGGCAGAGGTCCCATCGTGGCGCTCGAAAACAATGGCCCGCCGTTGTGGGGAAATCGCCAAATGTTTGTGGGGAAGAGGCCAGACTGGCGACGCACGGGGCACACACGCGGTGGGGTTTTCGGGCCTTTGTTCGATGGCGGTGGGTCGAGGGAGGCGCGCGTTGCGTCGCATACTTCCCCCGTGCGTCTGCGTTTTGATCCCCATCCTGCTGTGGGCGTCGTCGAGCGGCGGAGGCTCCAACGGGGTCGGCACCTACGACCAGGCGCTGAGCTCGGCGGTCGGGGGCGTCCTCGATCCGTTCTCGCGCGCGCCAGACGTCACCGGGGGTTCGGGGCTAGCTCGACGTGATGTATCCGACGGTAAGCCGCTCGTGGCCGTGTACTTCACAGGCCAGGCCAGGTCGCTTAACCGCACCAAGTGCTCCGTCGGCAGGAACATCTTCCAGCCGTTGATCGATCGCGGGTTCCAACCGGTCGTGTTCGTTCTCGGTGAGATGGACGACAACGCCGGACTGTACGAGACGGTGCTCGGGGAGAAGGCGTTGCCGGATGGAGTCAAGTTGGGAGATATGCGACTCATATCCAGGCCGCAGGTTGCGTTCCCACGGAAGGAACCCACTGTAACCGAGGTGTCCATTCCGCACTCGTGCTACGAGGCTCTCCGTAAGAAGCCCATGCGGTGGTACCACTCGGGGGGAGGATCGGAGAAGGACTCCAAGAACACCGTGTACGGCGCTGAGGTGCTGTCGCAGCTGTACTACAGGGCCAAGGTTGACGAGATGCGTCTCGAGTGGGAGAAGGCTGAGGGTAAGAAGTTCCAGTGGGTCGTGAACGCGAGACCGGATAACGTCTACGTCGACGCGCTGCCAGATCTGAAGTCCTTACCCGCCGACGGCAACGTGTACGTCCCGAGCTGGGGACACGGGTTCGATCCCAAGTCGTCGTCAAAGGTGAAACGGAGGGCGGGTCTGAACGACAGGTTCGCGTTCGGCGGCGCGGACGCCATGAGCGCGTACCACAACCTGTACAACCGTCTTTGCTCGGATGAATCCATCGCCGACGCGCGGATGCCACCAAAGATGAACTTCGAGCAGATGATGTGGTGGTACCTGACCAGGGAGGACGTGGCTCGGACGGTGAACCGCGTGCGGTCCATTCCGGGCGAATTTTGGTTCCTGCGGCTCAGGCACGGACCGACGAGCACGTGGCCGCTGGAGCACCCTGGTCACCTTCCGCCGTTGGTGAAGGACTGGCCCGAGGATAAACGGTGGGAGGTTTGGAGCGCCGCGGCGAGGCAGACATGGAGTTGCGACGGGGAACAATTCGCAGAGCGGGGTGAGTGTTGGCTCCGGCTCAGCGCGGAGAGCAGGTCGGGTTCGAGGTGGTGGCGGTGGGCGGTTTCAAAGTTTTGGAAATCCGCGGCGAACAGGGCGGCGCCGGGGGGTGCGTTGGATAACCGATTCAGACGCCGATGCGGACTGCTCGAGGCGTGACAGGGCGTGGTTAGCATGCAAATGAATGTAAAAATAACATCGTCTCGACCCCTTTGATCGATTGATCACGCCTCAACCTTTCCGGTCTCCCCGAACTTCCCCTTGGACGCGTGGATGGACCCGGTGCCCACGCGCGGCGGGTCGAGTTTGAGGTGGAGCATGGTGAAGGTCCCGCTCGCCCTCCAGTGCCTGTTCTCCGCGTAGTTGACCTCGTGTCTCTCGCCGTTCATGTCCACGCCGTACTTGTTCCACATGTACTGTAGGTTGAGCCTGTCCCTCGGCCAGTTGTGGTCGAACGCGATGATGACCCGCTTGCCCGCGCCGAGATCCTGCTTCCAGAGGGCATCGCGGATATGGAGCATCCACTCCTCGTTCTGGGTGTCCGCCATCATCGGCCACCAGAAGAAGACGTCCGGTACCTCACCCTCCGGAAGGCCGGGCAGTGAGCTGGGCGAGAACTTCCTGAAGTCGTCGCACAGGACCGTCAGCCCCCTCTCCTCCAGCTTGACGCAGTACTCTGGATCGATCTCCGCCGAGTACGCCTGCTTGGCGTGCGGGTTGACGCAGGACAGAATGTCTCCGTTCCTGGTCCCAACCTCGAAGATCACCTTTCCCTTGGCATAAGAAATGAGGTGGTCCGCGACGAGGAGCGGCGAGCGCTTCGGGGACCTGTCCACCGGCTTGAACCCCGGCTGGGTGAGGCACTGGGATTTGGGAACTGTAAACATCCCGACGACGCCCAGCCGGTGCGCCATCCGGACGTACGGCCAGATGAACCAGTACGAGAAGTAGCACGCGACGACGAGCAAGAGCAGCTGCGTGACCCTGCGGCGTTTACGCCCGATGGGCTTTGGTCGCTCGAGCTCCATGGCGATGGATGGATAGCTCGCGATCAAGGAAGTGTGTGGCCGCTGCACTATCAGTTCGGGCTCGACGTTCAACGGCGCCATGTTGAAATTTCCAACCCTATTCTTGTCTCCTAACTGTTTGTACATATGAGATTGACGAATCTTGCAATCCAAAACGGTTGCTTTGAAAAAGGGAGCCCCTGCAATCCAGGGCCCGGTGGTTGCCGGGCACAAGACAGAGGCGCCGATGAGCGCGTCTGCAGCCGCGCGTGCGGCCGGATCCGTCGCGATCCGGGTCGCAGCGCGTGATTCAATACCCACCCACCGTCGCAGGCCCAACCCCGCGCGTCGTTCGGGGGTCATCGCCAACGCCGCCGCGGAGGGCGCCCCCGCCGATGAGGCCAATAATCCGACTCGGACAAACGCCGGCCCCGCCGCGGTGAGGTTCGGCGTCAGGGCGGAGTTGGACTACGGCGAGGCCCTGATGGTGGTCGGAGGCGCCAAGGAGCTCGGGTCGTGGGAGCCCGAGGGTGGATTCGCGCTGACGTGGTCCGACGGCAACGTCTGGACCGGCGAGCTCGCCACGCTCACCAACGATGCGCCCGAGAACTCGGTGCACTCCACCGCGGTCGAGTTCAAGCTGGTCGTGGTCAAGCCCGACTGGGGCGGGTACTCGTGGGAGGATGGCGAGAATAGGCTACTGGATATGGAACTCGTCCGCACTGGGTGCGAGGTGTCCGGCGCGTTCGGGGGTCACGTCAAGGTGAACGCCGTCGAGGGCGGTGCGGCTCCGGCTGCGGGCGGGTCAGCCGAGCCGCCCCCGCCCCTCACGCACGCACAGAAGGCGGCGGAGAGGGCGATCGCGAACGTGCAGGAGTACCCGTCGGCGGTCGTGCAGCCGGCTCCCCCGGCCCCACCGCCGCCGCCGCCTCCACCCCCGGACGTTCCCTTCACCGAGAACGAGCCGAGTCAACAGACGCCGGCGACAGAGGTCCAGGCCGCGGCGACGCCCCCGCAGCCGACGATGACGATTCCCAAGATCGACCTGCCCCCGCCTCCACCTCCCGCCACCAAGGAGTGGCAGGGCGGCGGCCCTGAGTGGAAGTGGGAAAGGGACAAGGACCATGAGCTCGCCATGATGGAGGCGGCTCGCAACCGCTCCGACGGCGGCGTGAACCTCCCCGAGGGTCCCGCCAAGTACATCGCCGCCGGGGACAAGGAGGCGCTCTCTTGGCTCAAGAAGCTCGAGCTGATCCAGTCCATCCTCGGCCAGAACCACAAGATCACGCTCGCAAGGCTCGGCGCCGCGAGCGTCTACCTTCGGTGGATCAGCACCGGCGCGCTCTTCTGCGCCGAGGACGGGAACCACCACAGGCCTAACCGACCGGCTGAGATTGCGAGGGACATCTTCGTGAGCATCGAGACCGTCGCGGGCGAGCTGTACAAGCACGGCGCGGAGGTTGGGGAGGGTGAGAGGCAGATGATGCGTCAGATCCACCCCTGGCTACCCTCTTTCTCCTCGGAGTTTGCCTGCGCGGAGCCCCTGACGCGCATTCGCAACATCGCGCACAGGAGCGACATCAGCGAGGACCTCAAGAACCAGATCAAGCACACCATCCAGAACAAGCTCCACAGAAACGCGGGTCCCGATGACCTGGTCGCCACCGAGGCGTTCATCAAGCGCATCACCGTCGACGCCCACCCCGGGGAGTGTCCCCAGGAGTTTGTCGACGAGTTCATGCTCTTCTACGACGAGCTCAGAAGGTTCTTCAACTGCTCGGGTGCGATCGAACGACTCGCCGCCATGTACGACACATTCGAGGACGAGACCAGGGCGCAGGTCCAGGAGCTCAAGGATGCGATGCAGGCCCTCGACGATGGATCCGCGGGTCACGACGGTCTCACCGGCGGCGAGGGCCAGGCGATTCTTCGAGCGCTCAACGCGTCCGTCGCGGTCCGCGTCATCTTCACCGGGGGACTGTCCACCGGCATGCGCAATGATGCTCCGAACGAGGCGGTGTCGCAACGTCAGGCGTGGAGGCTCGCGGAGATTGCCTTGGAGGAACTCGCCTTTGTCGTCCTCGCGAGGGCTCTGCAGTCGGCGGGCGCGGGCGTCGAGGGCGAGGGCGACGAGAAGACGAGCTACTACGCCAATTCCCTCAACTCCGGCGATGCGGCCATGTGGGGCTGCGCCGCGGCATGTGCCGCCGCCGGTTTGAGGCACATGGCCATGTCCATGTGGCGACCTATGGAGTGCAACGCCGTGGCGCGTGAGCTAGAGGCTTGGGTGCGGTACGGGTCCCCGATCACGACGCAGGAGGACGCGCTGCGATGCCGGGCGTCGCTGCAGCGCGCCAGGCGGCTCGTCGAGGCTCACACACAGGCGCTCATCGACGGGTTCGGCGACATGCCCGTCGGTATGGGCAGTGCGTTCGGGCTTCAGGAACACCAGGGTGGCACCTTCGTCGACGCCGTCATCCGCGCCAACGTGTCCTTCCAGCTTTCCCGACTCATCTCTCCGATGCTCCGCGCCGCAACCTTCGCGGCTGGGTCCGACACCGCCGGCTACGACTCGATCGTGCTCGGTGGACCGGTGGTTGGCATCCTCCAGGAGTGCGACCGCCTCGAGCCCGGCGCGGTTGATACTATGTGGCACAAGGGTAAGGTGGCGCCGGTGGTGGCGCTGGTGTGGGGCGCGGACGGCGACGAGGAGGTATCCGCGGCGGGGAACCAGGTCCGCGGCGTGCTGCTGGCGAGGGACCTGCCGCACCTGTCGCACCTCGCCATCCGAGCCAGGCAGGAGCAGGTGGCTCTGGCCACGACCGAGGATGAGGAGACCAGGAACTACGCCAAGTACCTCGTGGGTCAGTGGGTGTTTTTCCACGTCACCCCCGAGGGTGTAATCCTCGCGCCCGCGTCGGATGCGCAGATTGCCGAGTACGAAGCCGGGGCGGCGCGCAGTAAGCCCGCGTCTGAACCTCCTGCCGCGCCCGCCCCAGCCCCAGCCGCCGCCGCGCCTGAACCGGTGCCTGAGCCCGAGGAGGATGTCAAGAAAAAGGGCAAGGGTAAGAAGGACAAGGCGAAGGGTAAGAAGGGCAAGGGAAAGAAGGACAAGGGGAAGGATGCACCCACGACCAAGGCGCCTGAGACGAAGGTCACCGCGCAGGGTACCGTGCAGTTCTCGAATAAGCTGGAGTGCGGTCCGCTTGGTGACGCCACCAAGGAGACTAGCGGCGCCAAGGCTTCGGTGTGCGGTGAGCTCACCCACTTCGCCGAACGACCCGAGGCTGGCTTCAAGGCTCCCCCTGGCGTATTCGTCCCATTCGGTGTCATGGAGACGTGCATGAGGGACGCTGGCAAGGGTGACGAGCTCACGAGTCTCATCGCGGCGCTCGACGCCGCCACCGCTCCCCAAGATCCGGATCCCGCCGCGATTGAAGACGCGTGCAAGGCTGTCAGGGACCTGATCGAGTGCGTGCCTTTCCCCGCGGACCTGGCGGCGCAGATTGCCGCGGCGATGCCCACCAACTCGTGGGTCGTCGTCAGGTCCAGCGCCAACGTGGAGGACCTGGCGGGTATGTCCGCGGCTGGTCTGTATGAGTCCGTGCTCGGCGTGTCCACGTCGTCATCCGCGGAGCTGGGTTCCGCGGTCCAGGAGGTGTGGGCGTCGCTGTACAGCCGCAGAGCGGTGTTAGCGCGACGCGCGGCGGGTCTGAAGCAGGCTGACGCACACATGGCTGTTCTCGTCCAGGAGATGGCGCCCGCGAACATCTCCTTCGTGCTGCACACCGCCGCGGTGTCCGGCGCTGATAACACCAGGGGCGCGGACGGTGTCGCGCCGTCGCGCACCCTCGAGGCTGAGATCGCGGTGGGGCTCGGGGAGACCCTGGCGTCCGGCGCGAGGGGTACACCGTGGCGTCTGGAGGTTGATCAAACGTCCGGGGAGGTGCGAACCACCGCGTTTGCGTCCCTCGGCACAGCCATCATCATGCACGCGCACGCCATGCACATGGGGATTCAGACCGCGGCTGTGGACTACTCGGCGCAGGAACTCTCGACGGATAAGGAGAAGAGAGAGACGCTGGGAAGGAGGCTCGCTGCGGTGGGCGCCGCGCTCGAGGCTGAGTACGGCGCTCCTCAAGACATCGAGGGGTGCCTCGTCGGGGACGAGGTTTACATCGTGCAGTCTCGGCCGCAGCCCCTGTGATGAGCTGGGTCGGTCTCTTCGGGGGAGGGTGTCACACGCGTAGTGCGTGGGTTGATATATTTTCGGTATTCTTATTACAAGTGTGTTGAATGAAGCCCGTCTGCTCTACACCCCGGTTGGGGTGAATCAATCAATACTTGCCATTTGAACTCGCTTCAGCGCAGCGCAGACTCCGATAGCATCCGATACAGTTCCAAAAATTCCACCTTCGACGAGCATCGTCTTGATGTGGGCAGAACATAAATGCTCATCTGAGCCTGCTGTACAGTCCGCCACCAGTATACACTCGAACCCACGCTCCGTCGCGCCCCTGATGGTGGACGACACGCACACCTCCGTTGTGAGCCCCGCGACTATCAAATACTTGACTCCGGCGCAGCGCAGGCAGTGCTCGAGGTCTGTGTGCATGAACTTGTCGTAACCCGGGCCGTCGAATACCTCCTCGCCCTCAATAGGCGCCAGCTCTGGAATTATCTCCCACCCCGGCGACCCTCGAACCAGGAACTTACTCCCGGTCTGCGACGTCATCCCGATCTCCGCCCCAGCCAAACAGCTCCTCCATTTCTTGTACTTCGAGAGGTCAATCAACGATGGCCTGTGCCCTTCCCTGGTATGAAAGACCATCACCCCAGCATCTCTCGCGGCCTCAAGTACAGGCATCACTTTATTCACAGCTGTTTGGGCAGGCTTTAGGTCGCCGCCCACCTTTGCGAGGTACCCGTCCGGGTGGCAAAAGTCTTTTTGGAAGTCGATGAGCAGAAGGGCGACCTCGTCCGGGCTGCAGGGGCCATCGTGCGGCCAGCGACCGATACATGTTTCTCCATTTGCCAATGTCTGTCCTACTCTTACATAAAACTGCTCATCGTCTCTCTCACGTTTCGGCATCTCGCCTGTGCCCCTCGGGAGCGTGATCCCTGCGCGTGCGACCTTGTGTTTTCCAAAGGTCGCGCGGAAAAAGATGTGAAGCGCGTCGAAATATAATCGCACGGCCCCAAACTCACTCTCCCCCCGCGCGCCCCCTGGGCGTCGATAGTAGGGTTATCCGATCAGAGACGCGGATTAGATCCCTTGGGTGAATCGTGACGACAGTAGCAGGGCGACATGGGTGTCACCGGCAGGTAAGATCCGACGCGGTCCCTCAACCCCACAACCGGGTGCCGTCTTCGGGCGATCGCCCCTTTTCGGTGGAGCCCGTCAATCGCACCGCCCGTCTTTAGCTATCTCTATCTCTATCTATACGTATCCACCGGCCTCATCTTACCCTTGCGTCTCCTCCTCATTCGGTGTTGCAGGCTCGTGAGATGTTGTAACGTCATGGAGTTGATCGGTGACCTGTTCCTGCGTCTCACCGGACCTGTCTACTTCCTCTTCGGGATGTCCCTGATCGTCAGCGTCGTGTTCCTCCTGTTCACCGTCATCCTGCCCAAGACGAAGGACGGTGTGACGGGGGCGGCGCTGTCCACGTTCACCGCGTGGGTGTTCTTCAACACGATGTTCAACTACTTCATGGCCGCCAAAACCAACCCGGGCTCGCCCAGGGAGCAGGACGTGCAGGTGCTGTGCGCCGAGGCTGGAGCCGGGGTGCGACGCTGGTGCCACCGCTGCGAGTGCCCCAAGCCCGAGCTCACGCACCACTGCAAGGTGTGCCGCAAGTGCGTGCTCAAGATGGACCACCATTGCCCGTGGGTCAACAACTGCGTGGGACACAGGAACTACAGGTACTTCTTCAACTTTCTCGCCTGGCTCTGGCTCGCGTGTCTCCTCACGGTGGCGCTCACGTGGAGACCCGCGTGGTACGGAGGGTACGGCCTGACCTCGGGGTTGAAACGCGTGCCACTCGACGGTGCCGTGGGTGGAGTCAACCCCATCGTTGGTGGAGTTAACCCGAACGGGAGGCACGCGGCCAAAATCGCGGAGCTGAGGGGCGTGAACGCGGTCGGCGTCGAGGCGCGAGCGCTCAACACGGATGAGAAGACGGCGACGCTGTTCTCGACGGTGCTCGCCTTTTCCATATTCTGCGCCATGTGCCTGATGTGGTTCTGGCACATTTACCTGGTGTGCACGGCGCAGACCACGATAGACTACTACACGTTCAAGGACCTGCGCCGGGAGGCCAAGAGGCGCGGTATCGTGTGGAGGAACCCGCACCACCTCGGGTCGGTCAAGGCCAACTGGCAGGAGGTGTTCGACGAGAAGGGACGGAACTGGTGGTGGATGTGGGCCATGCCGCGCCTCAGACCCCACCGCGGGTCGGGCGTGCCGGTCGTCATGGTGGATCTGAGTGGTACGTAGCCTGTAGTTCGTTAGTCGCATTCGTTTTACGACGTAAGGGTGCGCGGAGAAGCACCGAAATATTCAGCCAATCAGGGCCGAGTTTGGTTCCAGGGTGGATTTCCCGCGCCATTTCGGACCTTTCTTGGACCTTCTTGCGCGGACGAGCCGCACCGAATTCAAACCCGCGGCCGCCGAGGCGGTATGGCGCTCACCGGCCCGGCGATACCTTCGGTGCGTCGTGCGCTCGATTTGGGAGTCGTTTCCAGGCAAAGGGATGTTCGCGCCGGGGCACTCCATCGGCACACGGCGGTATGGACCTTGCCTCCGCTTCAACGGGGTCATCAAATGACGCTGACCTGGAATAGCCCGGCCGAGGACGCTCTCGCCGTGTCGCTCTCGCCGTCATCGTCGTGGCACCAGCGGACATCCGGACGAGGTAACCGCGGAGATGGTTCGGGTGAACACTCGGACCCGATGTGGTGGCTGCACGGCGCGTCCGCGTCCAGCCGCTTCCTCATGCAGACTCTCGGCGCCTCGTCTCCCAACGGCGAGTCCGAGGACCATGCCCTCCCCTCGCTCGTCACCCAGAGCGGCTCCAACCCACCCGTCACCGGCGGACCAATCATAACCCCCAAGCGTAACCCCAAGCTCCTCACCGGGAACGACGGCCCGGACCTGTTTCAAACGAGGATCGCCACCTGGAACACGTGGTGGGTGGATGCGCTCGAGGCCAACAACGTCGAGGCGATCAAGATGTGCTTCGAGATGCCTTGGGCCGACGCGGGGATGATCGTGTCCTCCATGCGCGCCATCAACGAACCGAGGACGTTTCAGGCGGTGGTCCTGCTACTCGCCGAACGGAGGAAGGGTGAGCTGGAGACCAGGGAGCACGTCGGGGGTCTGACCGCGTTGGCGTGGGCCGCTAAGCGGGGAGACGCGCGATCCATCGACGCATTGGTGACCTACGGTGCCGTGGTGGACGCACGAGACGACGCCGGCGCGACCCCGCTGCTTCACGCGGTCGTCGCGGACGCCACGCCCGCGGTGGAGTGTCTGCTCTGCTTCGGCGCGGATCCAAACGCGAGGGCGTACGGCGGCAGAAAGAGGCGGGGAGACGAGTCGGTTGTTTCCGACGAGTCGCGTGGTTCCGACGACGGGTGGTCACCCCTGGGATGGGCCGCGAGGAAGGGTCAGCTCGGGTCGCTCCGGCTTCTTTTGACGCACGGCGCGGACGTGAACATGCGCGGGGGCGCCGGTGGGTCCACGCCGCTGATCCAGGCGGCGATGGGAGGACACCTGGAGGCTGTGCGCGAGTTGGTCTCGGCGGGTGCTGTTGACTCCCGGGACGAGAGCGGGTTCACCGCGGCGATGCACGCGGGGTTCAGGCACCCCCAGAACGCGCAGCTGCTCGGCGCCGTGGCGGGGGCGTCGTCGGCGTCGATCGGCATCTGATCACGCCCGACAATGTACTCTAAAGATTCTTTTTTCGATTTCTGTTGTAACAAATGGTCAGATAGGACCTTGTACCCACTCCGTGTATCCGCGTAGTCACACCAGCTCCCAGTCCTCGTCGGAACCCGCGCCCGCGTCGCCTCTATCCGAGTCCGAGTCCGAGTCCCACGGGGGCGGGCCGGGCGCCACGGTCAGTATGGGCGTGGACCCGGCGCGGGTGGCGAGCAGCTCCAGCTCGAGACACAGCGAGTCAAAGTCGGCGCGTGTCCGGCAGTAGAACCCCAGCACCATGCTCGGGTCCAGCTCCCTCGCGTTCATGTGAAGCACCGACTGGCAGTGGTAGGTCTCCGCGGGGAACTGTCCGCTCTCCGGTGACCCTGTTTGCGCGCAGCCCCATATCTGTTCCAGCGGCACAGCCACCTGCACCGTGTGGGGGTCCAGGTAGAACAGCTCCTGCTCCTGGGCTCCCACGAAGTAAAGCGACGCGCACGGCTTACCCCCAAGAATCCCGACTGACTGGGTCATGCTCAGCATGCGAACGATACCGGGTACGTACCTGGGGTTGACGCATCTGTCCAACCCCAACACCAGCGGGACCAAAATAACCATAGGCGCCCATCCCGGATCAGTCCCACCCCCGTTCGCCGCACTGAACGGCGCACCGGGCAGGTCCATCATCCGCCCCGCGTCGCCGGTCCCGTCGCCCACACCCGATTTCCTCGCAAAATCCTCGGCAACCTTGAGCACCAGAGACTTGTACAGAGTCGGGGCGCCGCCGCCAAAACCCCCATCCTTCCCCGCCACCACGTGCGCGGCCACACCCCCGGGCCTGGATGAGTTCACGAGCGCCGCGAGACCCTGCGCCAGCACGCACGGACCCAGCCACCGCCCCGCAGCCACCGACGGCTTATCCCCGCCCCAGTCGTCCACGATGGAGTGTATTGAAAACGGGCACGACTCCCGGTCGGGGTGGTCGCCGAACCACCCCAGCAGACGGACGTGCGCGGCATCCGCGGGAGATGTACGGGCCGGCGGTGTCTTGGAACCGTCCGTCGATGACGTCGCGTGGGTGACATCTGAGTTTCCCGCGTTCTCCGATCCGCTCACAGTATCCGATCCGCTCAAGGGAACCTCACTCGCGCCCTCGCGTCCGTCGCGTCCGGCTCCGTTCCAACCCGAGTCCCACCGCTGCAGCAGACTCGCCACCCCAGCCGCCGCACCCGCACCCACACCGGCTCCAAACCCCGTAGCCGTACCGTCCGTCGATGCGGGTGTCCCCGTACCATCCGTCAATGCGGCCACCGACGAACGCGGCGGCGGTGGCTCCCACCTCCACTGTCGACCGAAGAAGTGCGTTTGGAGCGAGTTTGCGAGGAGCATCTGGCCGCTGCGCAGGGTGCAACCCCACCCCGCGTCCGTGGTGTACGTGCTGCCTCCAATTTGCGGGAACCCGCGCCTGTACGTGATCCACACCCTGCTGTGAAAGTCATCCACGAACGAACGTAGGCCCGGATCGTCGTCGTCCCCGAGCCCCTGCGCGTTCGCGTTCGACGCCAGAGGCGTGAAGACGCCCCCGAAACGAGGCGACGCGGCGGGTCGGTCGGTCACGCGCGGGGACGGGGACGCCGTGGGTTGGCCGGGCGAACCCTCCCCCGCGCCGGGCCTCCCGAACCTCGCCCTGATACCCTCGACGACGTGTTTCATCGCCGCTCCCGCCCGGGTCTCCTGCCGCTCCCCGCCCGTCGCGCGTTGTTGACTCCCCTCCTCCCGCGCCTCGGCGGTGCCCTCTTCATTTGCCTCGTCGTCACCCCCGGGTCCCGTCGCTTCATCCTCACCGCGTTCCCCGTGACCCGTCACGATATCGTCACTCGGTCCTTCTGACCCTGGCTGCGTCGTCACGGGACCCGACCCGCGCCCTCTCGGTGCGGGAGGGACCCGGTCGTACGAGCATCCCAGCAGCGTCATTTTGCCGCAGCTCTCCGGCAGCCTCGAGTTGGGATTGAGGAAGTTCCTCAGGCGACGCACCGCCGGCAGCGTGGCGACGAGGCTCAGCCGGTGGCGTAGCCGCCTCGCAGCCTGCGTGACATCCGCCGCGAGGTCGGCATCCCCAGGAGGGGTCCCCGCGGCGGACGCCCCTCCCTCCATGCGCGTTCAAAAATGGCGCTAAACTTTTATCCAGTCGATGTGAGTCGTTTGGCAGCAGAACTGCAGAAGGTTTTGGCAGTGGCCGATACTTTTAGCTGCGCCGCCCGCACTCTCGCCAGCGTCGGGAGCGTGATTCAGGGACTCGCCGGGGTTCGTGACGACCTGTGAAGGCGCCGGGGTCGAGTGGTGCGCATCACACGGGTCGGGTCGCGGGTCAACCCTCGCGCACGACGTGGGTGGGCGAATTTGAACGCAACCCCAGAACGCGATGAGTGCCAGCAAATATCGAGGGGCGGGGGCTTTGGCGTACGGCGACATGAAGCTATCGCTGAGGAAACACGGCAAGCAGAAGGACGTGCACAGGTCGCTGAAGATTGCCATGGTGTGCAGCGATTGCCTCCTGGTATCCTTCCAGCCCCTCCTCGTGCACCTGAGCAAGTCAGACGACGGAACCTTCGCGTTCGATCCGATCAGCGTCAACCTCCTGGTGGAGTGCGTCAAGTGCGTCTTCGCCGTGTGCATGATCGTGTACTCGGCCAACAAGCCGTCGCCGGAGGCCAAGGCTCTGAGGTCGATGTCCAGACTGAAGAGGGCGGCGAAGGAGAACATGCCGCTGGCGTTCCCATCCGCTCTTCACGCGGTGAACAACTACCTCAAGTTTGCGATGCAGCTCTACTTTTCCCCAACCACCGTTCGCATGCTCGCGAACCTGAAGGTGCTCGTGATCGCCGTGCTACTCAAGACGATCACGCGCCGTCGGTTCAGCGTCATACAGTGGGAGGCCCTAGCGCTGTTGGTGTTGGGCGTGACTGTGAACCAGATGAGAGTGTGTTGGGGCGGGTCGTCGATGGCGCACCCGGCGCCTATCGCGGCGCCGCCCGGACCGGAGGGTCTCGCCCTCGCGCCGCCTCTCGCCCTCACGCCGCCCCCGTCTACTAAGTGGCACATGGTGGAACAGGAGGACGCGGCTATGTCACCTGTGGCGCTGGTGTACACGCTGATGTTCATATCGTTCCCGTCGGTCGCGAGCGTGTTCAACGAGGTGACCATGAAGAAGAACTTTGACACGTCGGTTTCGCTGCAGATGTTCTTCTCGTACTTTTACGGCGCGGTGTTCAACCTCATCGGGTTGTTCGGGGTGGGCATATACAGGAGTTGGAACGATGGGAGCGAGGGGTGGATGCCGAGCGTGTTCAGGGGTCATTCCATCGTCACCTGTGTACTGGTGGCGAACAACGCGGCGCAGGGTGTGCTGTCAACCTTCTTCTTCAAGTTTGCGGATTCGGTGATGAAGAAACACAGCAGCAACGCGGCGACTATATTCACCGCCCTGCTGTCGGCGGTCATGTTCGGGCAGACGCTGCGGTCAAACTTCGTGGTCGGAGGGGTGATCGTGCTCATATCCATGCACCTGTTCTACGCAAAGCCGGACTCGTTGTTGGCCAACGGCGGGGAATCGCGGAAGGGCGGGCTGACGGTTTCGCCGAGCATGGAACACTTCGGGGCTGTGCCGCCAAGCCGCACGCAGAGCTCGAGCAGCTTCGACAGCGCCGGGTCCGTGGAAGGATTGGGGACGGTGGAGGAGGGATACGGGTCACCGGCGTCGTTGGGTGTGGCGAGGTCCAGGTCGGGGTTCGGGGCTGACCGCGAGCCGCTGCTGCCGAGATAGCACACGGGGTTCTGTCTTACAAATGGCTCCAACTTTTCCCCGTCTTCCGAAGGACCGCGGCGATTGTTGAACCGAATCCGCCTCGTTCCCGGGATGGGTTACTCTCCCTTCCCGACGACGCCCGTGCGTCTGCGCGCATCCGTCCAGATCCGATACCGCGCCTCACCTCAGTTGGATCTCCACCGGATCCCTTACCAGCCGCGAACCCACGCAGCCAAACCCCCCGTCTTTCGTGCCCTGGAATTTCACCCCGATACCTTCACAGCTCGTCGTCCTGAACCTTTACCCGTCGCCATCCCAGGTCCTCGGGCTTCTCCCAGGTGCTCTCCTTCGTCTCGGTGTTGTGATAATACTCGCGGTCCCCGTGCTCCTCGCTCTTCATCGTCTTCCACGGCCCGGGGTAGTCCCACGTGGTCTCGCCCGTCTTTGGATCGAGGTAGTACTTGTTTCCGCTATTCTCGTCCCTGAATGGCACGGGCACCTTGGGCAGGTCCCACGTCGTGTGATTGGTGACGTCGTTCCAGTAGTACTCGCGCTCGATCGCCAAAACGGCGAGGGGCGCCAGTATCAGCGCCAACACCGCGAGAAGCAGCAATCGGAGCGTCATCGCGCGCGGGTCTCTGATGACGTCCTTGGGGCGAATCGCCTGTTACATCTCCGATATCCGACCGTGAGATCGAGCACTCGACCGAGCTTCCTTGGAAAACAAGGCTCGTGTCGCGCCCCGGGGCTCACTGTGACAGGCGACTCGCGCAGCTTCGGCGTGCGCGTCTGCGCCATGAGTGACTGGGATCAGCGACGGCGGGATCAGCGTCGCTCCAGGTCGAGATCACCGCCGAACAGGAGGTGCGCGCGTGACCCACCCTGCCGCCCCCAATTAGCCCTAACAATCTGGATTCTCGCCCGGATCTGACCTTCCGCCCCTCTCTCCACCTAGGTTCGATCGTCCACCGAGTAGGGACCGCGCCGAATGGACCCGTGGCGGACGCGGCGGTGGAAGAAGCCCGAGTCCGCCTCCCAGGGGAAGATGGGACGACCGCGGCAGGGACAGGAGCAGGGACAGGAGCTGGGACCGAGGCGCACCGGCCTACGGCGGCGACGGAGATCGGTTTCCCCAGCGAAGGTCGCCGGTGAGGTACGAGCGAGACTGGGTCGATCGCGACCGTGACGACAGGGGCTACCAGACGCAACAACAACCACGCGGCTACGACGAGGGCTACCCACAGCGGCAGCAGCAGCGGGGCGGGTACGACCGACCCCGCAGTGAAGAGGGCAATAATCGGGGTGAAAACTTTCACAGGGGCGGCGGCGACGGCGCCGGCGGCGGACAATGGGACAATGGTGAGAGCTGAAACGCTGTATCGACGTCGTGAGCCGGTGTGCTCCGATCGTTCCCTTTGCGCGGCAACGAACCCGACACGAAACTGACGGAAGAGTATTCTCTCTTCTCTCCTCCCCCATCTACGTAATAGCGGCAGGAACTCAGCGGGTGAACCACGACCAAAACAGGAACCAGGGCTGGCAGCAGCAAGGACGTGACGACGACAGGGACCGACCGCCGCGGGTGGACAGATCGCAGTGGGTAAAAAAGTCGGACTGGAATTGCCCGAGGGGGTGCGGCGTGGTTTTCGGCAGCAAGAGCAACTGCTACAAGTGCGGCGCGCCCAGGGAGTCGGATGAGAGCGCCGAGGTACCGGCGCAGACCACGGCGCTGATCCACGGCGCCCTGGTGTCAGGCAGGTACGATTGGGTGTGTAACGTGGCGGGGTGCATCTCGGTTAACTTCGCGCGACGGACGACGTGCTTCACGTGCGCCGTCCCGAAGGGCGTTCACGCGACCAACGCGGACCAGACGGACCCGAGCGGGTTACCCAAGTTTGACCCGGCGTTGGCGCGACAGGCTTTGGACGCCACCGCCGCAGCCGCGTGGGGTGCGTCAGTGCATGGTACACAGCCCGTGAACGCGGAGGTTAACGCCGCGTGGATGCCCAAGGAATTCAATGAAACTGCCGGCCAACCGACTGAACCCGCCCCGCAACCCGCGCAACCGAAGGACGCGTCAAAGAAGAAGAGGCGGAAGGAGGCCGCTTTGCCCGGTGCCATCGAGGATGCGGCGGGTGGTGAGGCTGCCGTGGCGGCGCTTGAACAGAGCGGGTACGTGTACGACCCAGACACCGGATACTACAAGGATGAAAAGTCTGGGATGTGGTACGATCCAAACTCGGGTCTCAGCTACCACGCCGAGTCAGCCGCGTGGTACAAGTGGAACACGGAGACGAACGCATACGAACCCGCGGCAGGCCAGGCACCCGCGGTGGCGACAGCCAATGCCCAGCAGCAGCAGCAGCAGCCGCAGAGCGCGGCGAAGAAGCCGAGGGTGACTGCCACCATCGGGTCCTCAGCCAAGCTCGACGTGGTCGCCATCAAGAAGCACCAGGTTGCCAAGCTCGCGTCGGCTGAGCTGGAGAAGGTTGAGAGCGCGTACAGGGACAGGGCGGCGGAGAGACGAACCATGCACGGCGAGACCACTATCGCGGGAGGTGCGGTCAAAGGGAAGGTGTACGGAGGGAAGATTCGAACGCCGGGTGTGCCTGGGTACGCGCCGGGATCAACGCCGCAGTCGGACAGTAAGGCGGAGGGGGAGGATTCCTACAAGGCTTCGGTGCAGAGGGTGGCGCTGGAGAGATTCCAGGCGGCGATGAAGGAGTAAACCAAACGACGAACATAGCGATGAATGAAAAGCATCAGACGTCACAATCTTGCGTGCTATCTTTGCGCTCCTCTCGCCACGAAAGGCTTCCGTCATCGCCGTTTGTTTCGTCGCCGATGTTGTATCACACGCGTGCGCTTTGACACTCCTTGCATCTAGAGCGTTGGCGACCGTGCTCACAGAATGCAGACCCACCGCACTCCTTGCACTGAGGGCGCTGACGGCCGTGCTCGCATATCTGTGACCCACCGCACTCCTTGCACCTAGAGCGCTGACGGCCGTGCTCGCATATCTGTGACCCACCGCACTCCTTGCAATAAGAGCGCACACGACCGTGCTCGCATATCGATCCCCCACCGCACTCCTTGCAGTTACAGCGTGTACGACCGTGCTCGCATATCTGTGACCCACCGCACTCCTTGCAAAACTGGCGCACACGACCGTGCTCGCATATTCCCTTCCCACCGCACTCCTTGCACCGATAGCGCTTACGACCGTGCGGACAAGCGCTGCACACCTTGCAGTTCGAGCGGTACTTAACCCCGTGCTCGCACGGCCCGTGGTGCTTCGGGGCTATCTTCCGCTTCGTGCCCTTCTTGGTCGACTCCTCTCTCGATGTATCCGTGTTCTCTGCATCGCCGACATTCGGAACGTCTATCCTGACGTGCGGCCTCCAAATCGTCGTCATCCCCCCCCGCGAGTTCGGCGCGCCCCGAAGTGTTGCCAAACTCGTGTCGCCGTGTTTGGTTATTCCGAGTTTTGGTTATTCCGAGCAAAGTTGCGTTTTGCGCAGTCGCCCCACACAGTCGCCGGCGGCGCGCGGCAGGGTCGAGCTCGTGGACCCGACCGCCATGGCGATGAGGGGAGATGGAGCTGGGGATGTTATCATGCCCACAGTCACGCGGGAGCGTCTCTCCGCGGACCCCTCAACGTGGGCTCCAAAGCTCACCACGACGTGTCCCGTGATGGACCGATGGCTCCGAGGTGGGGTGCCCACACGGCACGTCACCGAGCTCACCGGCGAGGCGGGCGCCGCCAAGACCCAGCTCGTGTTGCAGCTCCTTCTTAACGCGCAATTACCGAGGGAGGTTGGCGGGTTGGACGGCGCGGCGGTGTACGTGCACACGGAGGGAAGGGCGCCGTTGGCTCGGCTGCGACAGATGATCTCCAAGCGCGAGATCTACTCGACCCACCTGCCGCCCGACCACGACCCGCTGGACTACGTGTACCTGGTCAAAACGTTGGAGGAGGACCCGGAGAGTCTATGGGACGCGCTGGCATCCGTCGCGGACGTACTGACGGATCCCCCGGGCGGACCGGACCGGCCCGTGCGGCTCATCGTGGTGGACTCGATGTCGTCGCCGTTCAGGGAGACGGACGTGAGCAAACGGGACGGGGTGTTCGAACGCACGGGGATCTTATCGCGCGTCGCGGCGCTCATCGGGGAGTACGCGCACAGGGCTGACGTGGCGGTGATCGTGACGAACCACGTGTCGGACGCCGTGAGAAACGAGGGCGTCGGGTCGTCATCAGGGGAGAACAAGCAACGGCGCCTGTTCGGGCCCAGCGGCGACCTTCGATCGAGCGGCCGCTCCGTCGCTCCCTCCCTCGGTCTGTTCTGGGCCAACTGCGTCAACACCCGTCTGTTCCTGTCGCGGACCGGGGGCAGCGCGGGCGGGTACGACAACGCAGCCCGGGGTGCGGGACCGGCCGTGCGGCGTCACGCGTCGGTGGTGTTCTCTTCTCACCTGCCGTGCACGAGCCCGGTGAGCGGCTCGGTTGACGACGGGTGGGGTTCCAGTTCGGTCCATCCGTGCGAGTTTGAGGTGAGGGAGGATGGGGTGTGGGGTGTCGACGTGACCGGAGGTGTCGACGTGACCGGGGGTGTCGACGTGACCGGGGGTGTCGACGTGTTGGGTGTCGATGTGAGGGAGGAGGAAGAGGAGGAGGATGGAGGTGGCGTCGGGGGTGATCAGACGCGACGGCGCCGTAGGGGACGATCGAAATGATGTTAGATGACTAGATGAATCAGACGACCGAACCGGCGCAACCACTTCGCATGACTTGGCTAATTCCCGTCCCACTTCTTGAGCCGCTCCCGGATGGCCTCGTCGTTCTCCGTCATCGTCCGTCCGTTGAACCCCTTGTCCACGACGTCGAAGTAGTCCTTGAAGTTCCTCTTGTCGTAATCCGCCAGCCTCTCCTTGACCCGCTCCTCCTTCTTCTCCTCAGTCCGTCTGAGCAGCTCCTGGACGTACGGCGAGTCCTTGGGATCCACCGGCTGGTTCATCGCCACGGGGGCGGCGATCACGGCGGTAGATCCGGCCACGAACGCGGCGGAGACCACACCCAGTGACAGCATCGCGGCTCGACGCGACGATCGGTTCGTTTTATCCTCCACGTCACCGATGGGCTTCACCACGACGGGCTTGGGCTTGTCGGTACGTCGGTTAGGGGCGGCGCGAGTTTGAATCGCGCGACAGCACGTCATCCTCGTGGCCATGGCAGCCGAGCGATTTGAGCGGTATAATCCCTGCCGCGGACCGAAGTGACCTCCTTCTCCTCAACACCTCATGAAAGTGGGCTTTTCGGGAACGCGTCGGTTGGGGACATTCTGGCGCGAAACTAGATCGCGCGCCCACACTCAATCTGAGCCACCGCGCTCGGAAAGACCGCATCGAACACTCACCAACCGATGGCAGCGAACGCCCGCAGTCGCCCGAGGGGTGGCGGCGCACCCAAACCCAACCTCCCCGCCAACCCCTTCGGCACCGAGCCCGAGCCCGTCAAGGCGCCCTCCCCCGCGCCAAAATCGGGTGCCAAGAAGCGCGCTGGCCGAAACAACGCGGGACCCAAGCGGACCTACGCGGAATCCCGCGACTTTTCCCTCCCGTCCTCACTCGTGCAGTGGGCGCACTCTCCCGAGGGTATCGAACTCATCCAGGGCGCCGCCGTGGGCATCGGCGATGTCACCTTCGACGATGCGCGTCGCGATCGAATCGTCCTCCACGGCGATCTGCCCGAGGAGGTTGACCGCGCGGCGCTGCTGGTGGAGTCCGTCTTGGAGCGCAGGATCGTGCTGCAGCAACGGTTGTCCATCAAGGAAAAGCTGGACCAGGAGCGCGCCAAGGTGCAGGACGAGCTCGACCGCGGCCTGAGGGTCGAGTTCGAGGTGGATCCCAAATTCATGGGAATGGTCGTGGGCGCCAAGGGCAGCAGGATCCGGATGGCGCAGGAGCGGTGCAGGATCGACAGGGTGGTCGTGGACAGGGAGGCGTGCGTCGTGCGCATCGTCGGTACCGACCCCGTGGAGGTTCGCAAGGCGAGGAACATGTTGGAGGTCAAGGAGGAGATCGTCGCGGCACCCGACGACCGAGCCAGAAGGGTCCTCATCGGCAAGGGTGGTAAAAACATCCAGGACGTTATGAAACGTTCCGGCGCCGTCTCCATCGACGTGGACCACGACGCGGGTGTCGTTCGCATCCTCGGCACCGCATCCGCCGCCGCCGCCGCCAAGGTTCTGGTGGAGTCGCTCGTTTCCCACCTGGACGAGATGGACGCCGCGACGGATGAGCTGGAGACGCTGCGGTGGGAGATTGAGCGGCTGGACACGGCGTGGGGCGAGGAAAACTTCTACAGCAGGGGTCCCCCGGGCGGATCCCACTTTGGCGGGAGGGGCGGACGGTACGGTGGTCCCCAGGGAGGCAGGGGCGGTTACCAGTACGGTGGTCCCCAGGGAGGCAGGGGCGGTTACCAGGGAGGCCGGGGCGGTTACCAGGGAGGCAGGGGCGGCATGGGAGGCCGGGGCGGCGGCACGGCGGTTCCCAGGTCAGTCTCCTCCGCCCCCGCCCCCGCCCCCGCCCCCGCCCCCGCCCCCGCGCCCGCGGCCACTCTCCCCAAGGCTAAGGGTAAGATGAAGGCGGATGACGCCAAGCCGGCACCCGCGCCCAAGCCCTCCCCCAAGCCCGCGGCGGAGTCGAAGCAGGCACCCAAGCCCAAGGCTGAGAAGAAGGATACTCCGAAGCCCAAGGCTGTGCCGAAGCCGGCGACTGAGGCACCCGCCGGTGCTCTCGAGCAGAGGCCTCCTCGCACCAGGCGTCGTCGCGGCGGTGGTGGTGGTGGCACTGAGGGCGGTGGAGCCGCCGCGTGACGAGAGACGAACTGACGGCACGACATGCACTGTATTACGACACCTGTTACCTCGACGTTATTTTCGCAGCCACCCCCAAAGAGAGCCCCAAAGAGCCCCACAAGGATTTAAAGTACCGAACCCAGGCTCCTACCGACCACTTCGCGCCGCCCCGACCTTCGGGTTTCGTATCGCGCATCCGTCGCTCGCCCTCACAAGGCACTGTTCGGAAGCGGCCCGCGTGTCATCTCCACGGTCCTGTCACCCGCGAGACGCAGAGACACCCGAACGGCGCCAAAATGGCAAAGGAAAAGGGCGAAAAGCGAAAGGCGAAAGGCGGCGGCGACGCGGGCGGTGAGTCCAAGCGCGCCAAGAAGAAGGCGCGGGGTAAGAAGAATGTCGAGCCGCCCGCGAAGCCCAAGGACAAGGCCGTGGACGTCACGCAGGCCTTCGTGCACGGCGGGGACATCAAGGAGCTGGGCAAGGGCGCCGATAACCCGTTCACCGCCGATGCCCTCGCCGCCCGGTACAAGGAGGAGGGCAAGACCGTGAACGTGGACAAGGGGTTCAACTTTGCCAACCTGGTGACCGACGCCAAGGGTGCATCGTTCTCGCTCCTAGGCGGTGCGGGGGATACCGCGCCGGCACCGTCCGCCTTCGGGGAACCCACCGGCGGCGGGTCCGTCGCCAAACGGCGGAGGGATGACCCCGACGAGAAAAACTTTGAACCCGTGGAGCCCGCGGAGCCCGAGGAGCCCGAGGAGGAGTTGACGGAGGAGGAAAGGGAGGCTCTCATTCGAAAGTGGGCGGAAGAAGGTGCCAAGAAGGCTGAGGAGTTTCAAAAGGGTAAGACGGCCGAGGAGTTGTACTGGCTGATCATGGGCATAACCCCCGAGGTTGTCGAGGAGGCCAAGGCGTTTGTGCGCCCGTTTGATACGGAGGAGGAGATGATACGGGACTGGGAGGAGAAACGAGAGGGCTGGAGGGAGGACTTCAAGCGTAGGCACAGGGACGCGATGAGACGACAGAAACGGAATCGACAGGGCGGCGACAAGTTCCACCTATAGACAACAATAGATAGACATAAATCAACGACGACAACTTTTACGACCGGTGGTCCGTCAGGTCCGGCACCACCCTCGATGACCTCCGATGGTGGTGCATGAGCGTCGCCAGAGGGTTGGCGGGCATCGATAGGGAGAGCCTCCGACTGACGGACATCCGTCGTCCCACCGGCTTGGGCGACGCCTCGGTGGAAGACGTAACGTTCTTTTCCTTTTCCCTCTTTTCCTTTTCCCTCTTTTCCTTTTCCCTCTTCTTGGCGGCTATCTTCTCGAGCCGCGCGCGCTGGGACCGCGCCGCCGTCACCTCCCTCCAGTGTCTCTGCACCCGTATCACGCACATGAGCGCCGACCACGACAGCTCGTCCGGTATGGGCTCCCATATGTCCGGGAACGCCTTACGTATCCCGTACTCGATCTTATCGCGCATCTCACCCGGCGGCATGTCGCACTCGCACACCCGCCGGACCAACTCAAACGCGGTTCTTCGGAACGGAACCCGGCCCTCCTTGCTGAGCGGCACGTTGAGCGCCTTGATGAAGTGGACGGTGAGAACCCCAGAGGAGTGGTGGCCGATACCCAGCGGCGGGGGGATCTTCTTCAGGAGCCTCTCCAGGTCCACCCCCGAGATGGTCCCCGTGCCGTCGTCAAACTCACGAAAGGTTGACACGTACCCTTCCAGCGAGTTGGGCGAGAGTTTCCACTGCTCGTGATCCTGCATGTTCTCGAAGTTTTCGATGATGACCGCCGTGAACAGGTTGAGCATGATCATGGACACGGCGATGACGAAAGAGATGAAGTACGGATAAGACACCCAGCTCCCGTTGGCATCCGCTCGGCTGCAGTCCTGCATCAGACCCACCCACTCGTCATTCGTCGCCACCCGGAACAAGGTGAGCATGGCGGTTTGGAACGACTCAAAGTTTGCGTGCTCGTTGATGGAGTCGCCCCTCACCACCGTGCCAAACGTGAGGACACCGACGTAACTGTAAATGAAAAAGAGCAGGAGGACCAGCGCCCCGACGTTCCAGAACGCGGGCAACGACACCAGCAGGGTCTCGAAGAGGCTCCTCAGTCCCTTGAACGATTTTATGAGCCGGAACATCCTGGACACTCGGAACAGTCGGATCAGCCTGGCGACGGAGGTGCTAAGATCGGTGACGCACAGGTCCACCAGGCTGCCGCACACCAGGAACAGATCGAACCTGTTCCAGGAACTGCTCCAGTATTCCCTGAACCCCATGGCGGTGATCTTGAGCGCAGCCTCGGCGATGAACACGCACGTGAAACCGAGGTTGAATGTATCCTTCATCTCGGTCCACTCCTCGGGTTCGCCGTGCCATCCCGCGGACATGACCAGCACGGAGGCGCATATGGCGGTCATGATGAACCTGTCAAACTTCTTATCGGACACGACGTGGTACGGAATCTTGCGCAACCACTGCGTGGGCGGGGGTAGTCTCTTGAGGGGTTGCATGCGAAGCACGCTCTTGCACATCTCGGCCCACTCCTTCTGTTCCTCGGTGAGGTCGATGGACGAGGTCTGCGAGAGCATCCTTATCCTGCTGAACTGGTAGAAGATCACACCGACGTACAGGTTCAACAGACTGAACGCGCATAGGACGATGAACGCGACGAAGAACACGAACGCCGCGGGGTTATGGTCCATCTTGGGCTGATTGTCGATGCCCGTTATGTCCAGAGCGTCGAACATGATCTGTCCGTACCCGTCCAAAGTTGAGGTGACGAAGAGGGATATCAGAGCCCGGTACAGGTTGTCGAAGTTGAGGTAGGCGTTGGACCACTCGCGTTCCGCCACGTTACCGACGATGGGGTCGTAGTACGAACCCATACACGCGGCACGGTCGGGAACGCTGGGGTCGTTGCATTTGTAGAACCGACCGGCGAACACCTGCACGCCCAGGATGCCGAAGATGACGAAGAACATGAGCATCACCACCGACACGTTGACCATGGCGCCGATGCTCAGAGCGACGGACTTGAGGACGAGCCTCATACCGGATGATTTAGTCAGCGCACGTAGGGGGCGTATGGCGCGCAGTATGCGCAGCGAACGCACCGCTTTCAGACCCCCGACTGAGGTCAGCATCAGCTCCAGCAGGGTGGTGACGACGATGAAAAAGTCGAGCTGGTTCGTCCGTTCGCGGATGTACCGCTTGAACCCGAAGGTGAACACCTTCAGCGCGCTCTCCGTCGTGAAACACGCCGTCAGGACGTAATCGACGATGAGCAGGTTACGCTGCAACTCCGGTTCCATGTCCGGTCGTTCCATCGCCATCGCGACGCAGCTCCCGAAGATGAGCGCAAACATGAGGTGGTCGAACGACCAGTGAGTGACCACGTCGAAGCACCTCTCGCGCAGCTCGTGGTGCGGCGGTACGCACCCGCACGACGTGTCCGCGAGGTCGTCCTCCTTGTTCATGCGTCGCACGATCATGGACCGAACCGCTCCGAACGAGTTATGCCTCGAACCCACCACCGAGGAGGACCCGCCCCAGGACGGCGTCATCATCCCGGATACCAGACCGGACGGTATGTCGTACCCGTCACCCCCGGGCGTGACCGCGCCGGAGCTCATACCGGAGGGTAGGTACGGAGTCATGGCCCCGCTGGATGTGCCGTCGCTGGCGGTGTCGCTGTCGTACTCCGCATCGCGCGAATCACCAAACGCAAACTTGGTCGGTTTACGCTTGGGCTTCCAACCGGACTTTGTCTCCGGGTCGCCTTGGAACGATTCGGTCACTGCGACTGGCGTCGGGGAGGAGGACAGCGTGACGACCGCGGTGGACGCTCCGTCGCCATCCTCGGACAGGATTTCGCCATCCGTGTTCCGTGAACGCTCCTCCTCGCGCTCCTTTCTCCGTTTCTTCTCCTTCCGTCTCCGCCTGACGGACGCCTCCTGTAAACAAAACACGACGTCAGTTATCTAATTGCCCGTACGATGATTAAAATAAACTCACCTGTCGCTTCTTGCGCCGCTCGCGTTTCTTTCGCAGCAACTTGGCCACCACCCTCGCCTCCCTGCTCGCCTTTGGATCGTACTTGCTCTCGAACGCCTCCATGGTGACCGCGAGGAACAGCGTGAGGAATGTGTACTTACCCACGATGACCCACATGACAAAATACACTGAAGCGCCCCACCCGGCGTACTCGACGGACCGGAACATGATAAATTCCCAATCCTCCAAAGTCAGCACCTGGAACGTGAGCAACAGGCTGTGGTAGAAGGAGTCGAAGGACGCGCGACCGCCCAGCTGCGGGTCATCCACGCCGTACTTGAACGAGTCCGGGTCCCTCAAGCCGCCGAACACGTGCAGGCCCACGATGGCAAACACCAGGAGGAAGAGGAAGAGGAGCACGGCGATGGATATGAAGGAACCGAGCGAGGACAGGATGACCTCCCCGATGATTCGCAGCGACGCGAGGTAGCGGAACATCTTGAAGATGCGAAAAACCCTGAACGTCTTCAGCACCTTCAGTGAACGAAGCGCCTTGAGCGATCGGAGCGCTGGGATCGCTGACCCGCCGATGGCCAGAACCTCGATGATGGACAACCCCACGATGCAGAGGTCAAACCTGTTGAAGTTGTCCATCCAGAAGTCCCAGAACCCCATGCCCGTGATCTTGATGGCAACCTCCACGGTGAAGAAGAATGTGAACACGAAGTTGGTCACCAACAGCGCGAACGCCAGCTGCGAACTCATGCCGTGGTGCTCCATCGCCATCAACACTGTGTTGAGGTATATGAGCGCCAGGAAAAACCGGTTGAAGTACCTGTGCTCCTGGACCTCGAAGCACCACTCCTTGAGCGCCTGCATCTTGCGTCGGTACTCGAGCCTCCACGATTTACCCCCCTCCGCCTCGTGGGCGGCGAGGGTCAGCGCGAGCTCGTCCTCCTTTCGTTCCGCGGCGATTCTCCTTTTCTCGGCAAACCCGGCGGCGACTGCGCCGATCCACGCGAATATCAGCGCCACCGTGTTGCGTCTGCGCCGATCAGCAGGCTTTACCTGCTCGTCCGTGCCTACGTTGGGATGTTGTTGGATGGCACCGTCGACCTGCGTGGATGACGGCACGGCTGTTGGGTTGGCGAGTGACGCGGTGGAATCGTCACCGGCCGAGTCCGACTCTTTCGCCGCGTTCATCTTGGACTGGAACAGAGACTGAGCCTTGCCAAACTTGGTCTTGAGCACAGCCAGGAACAGGTTCACCACGAAGTACGGACCGAAGAACACCAGCAGCACGAAGTACGGCACCGCCACTTCGGACCCGGAGTCCATGATCCGGTACATCACCTGCGCCCACCCGGCCAGGGTGGTGCACTGGAACACGGTGAGCATCCCCGCGGCTACGTTGTCGTACCCAGCCACCGAGTTACCCCGCCCGCTGTGGACGTAGACGCACTCGAGCGGGTTACCGAGGTCGTCGAATGGCGGGCAGGTTCGTCCGGAGCCCCGTTCGCTCCCTGCGGGGTTCGATCCGGTGACCAGCGGGTTATCGATCGAGTCGCACCCGAAGGCGTCGTTCCACGTCTCGGGTACGCCCGTGGCCGGGTCCTCGCACCTCTGGTGGTACGCCTCCTGGAACAGCTGATGCCCCGCGATGGCGAACAGGAACGTGAAGAACACCACGAACCCGACGACGCTGACCAACAAGGGCACGGCCTCGATGAAACAGACGACGACCGACCGCAGGGACTGGAACCGAGTTATGGTCCGGAGCGGCCTCAGCGCCCGCAACGCCCTCAGCGCCCGCAACCCGCCGTTGTCTCCGTCACCGCTGTCCGCCCCGCCCTGTGGCGCCGCGATGAGCAGCCCGGAGTACCCCGCCAGCACGAGCGCGAAGTCGAACCTGTTCCAAGGGTCCCTGAAGTACTCCCCGGCGCCCCGGTGCGATATCCTCAACACCAACTCGAGGGTGAAGAACCCGTTGAGCCCCAACTCGAGCCGGTCGAGTCGTTCGTTCCACTCGCTCCCGGTGCCCTCCGTCGGCCGGTAAAGCGCCAGTGACACGCAGTTGACCAGAATGACGATGACCACGATGAGCTCAAAGTCCTCGCTCTCAACGATCGGCCCGCACGCCGACGATATACACGAAGTGAACCGACCGATCGAGTCCAAAGCCCGACGCCGCAACGACCGACCGCCCCTCACGCCCACCCTGCGCGCCCTGCGACGCGCGCTCACCACCGGCAGCGGGCCACCGTGGGAGACACACCCGCCGGCATGATCGTCGTGGAACGGGTCGTCGGACAGGTCCATCGACGCCGCGTCCAATGGAAACGACCCGTCCAGCCCGGGGTCGTCGTCGTCGCCGCCGATCACTGACTCGCCGCTTCCCCGCCGTTGCCGACCCTTACCTCCCCGTGGCATGGACCCGCCCCGCATCCTCGCCTCCAACCTCGCCTCCAGTCGCTGCCCGTGGGTCATCTTATCCTTGTCCAGTCTCTTCGCCGCCAACGCGTTGAGCACGGCGTCGCTGAAGTCGCCATTCCCGCCCCACGCGCCCACCGCCGCCTTCGTGCTCGGGTCCGTAGAGGCTGCGACGTTGGCGTCCTTCGTGCTCGGCTGATGCGTCGATTTGGTGGTACCGCGGGACACTGGATCGACGGTCGGTGGATGGAAGTACCCGTCCCTCATGTCCACGCTGCTGTACCCCGGCCTGTGCGCGACGCCGCTGAGACGGTGTTGGTTCATCTGCCTTTTGGGAGGGAGCATCGGGGCGGTGAGACCGCGCGCGTGCGCCTGACGTATCGCGGCCACGACGTCATCCGCCAGGACCCTGCGACCGCGCTCGTCGTATTGGATCCCGTCGCGCTCCTTCCCATCGACGTCGATGTCGACGTCGTCGCCGGATCCGTCGGAGTCGTCGGAGTCGTCCGCAGATCTGCGGGGAGCACCCATCGCGACGAGTCACGGATGGGGCGCGACGAGTAGAAACGACACGCACACTTGACGCGCGCGCCACCGCCGTTCACGGCCCCGGACGTGACGCGCGCGCTACCAACACGCGAGAGATGTACACGAAGCACCCGCGTGGCGTACGTTCGGCGGCGAGGGAGCGCTGTGAGCCCGAGTGTTGACCTCGGCGGGTCCAAGACCCGAACCGTTTTGGAAACTGTGACTGTTCGTTTCAGCCGCGCGGCCGGCGGGGGATTCCGGCTCGAGCCTCTCTCATGAGGTGCTCGAGAGGAGATGCCCAATTAGGCTTGCGGCCAGTGAGAGCCGGCGCGCGAACGCCCGGCGTGGAAGGGAGCGAGAAGGCGACGCGGCGAGAGGTAGAAGACCGAGCCGTGCGCCATGTCGAACGCGTGAGTCCCAACCCCGAACCCACAGATCGACCCCCGAACCCCCGCTCAGGCCCGGGCGTCACCCGCAAATCACCCGCAAATCTTCGATCCCTCCTCGGATTCCAAAATGGTCCCTCAACCCGCTGACCTTCGACCCCCGTGCCCACCCATCGCCGACAGCTCGTACGACGCCGATTGGCGCCAGTGCATGAGGGACCTCGGCCACATGCTCGAGTGGGAGCAACCCCCGCCCGAACCCGTCTTGGACGCGGACGGCGTGCCCCTCCCCGACCAGCCCCCGCCCCCAGGACCGCAGTACGACGAGGAGACCGGCGCCGAGCTCCCGCCCGAGTTACCGGAGAGGGACCCGACGGAGTGGGTACGGGCGTACGTGCAGTACGTCCAGATCTTTCGCAGGCTCGAACGCGCGTACGACCAGATGTCGCACCCGCAGAAGCGCGTCGAGGTCAAACGAACCCTCGAGGCCACCATAGGCCGATGCTTAGAGCTCAGGCACTGGGTCTTGAAGAAGTTTGGACGCGAGCTGGAGCACGTGTCTTTGGACGAGACGCTGGAGGACATGAACCTGCCCGTCGACGCCATGGAGATACCCGTCCCGCGGTACTTCGTGGACGACAGGCGGCACGAGCTCGGCGCGAGGGATACGTTTCTCGAGGCGCTCCTTCACAAGTTTGAAACCGCAAAGCCGGAGCTGGGTAAACCCAACGTCTTCGTCGGCCGGGTGAACTGGACCAAGCCGGTGCCCGAGTACATGACCCGCGACGTGTTCGCGCCGCCGCCGTTGTCACAGGAGGAGGCTGAGGCTAAGCGGATCGAGGACGAGCGCATCGCGGAGGAGTACCGGAGCGACCTGGAGGAGCGTGTCAACATCCTGGCGGCGACAAAGACCAAGGACCAGATCGCGACCGTCATACAAAAGTACGCGCGCGGGTGGCTGGCGCGTAGGGAGTACGAGCGGTTGATGGACGAGGAACTGGTGTTTTTGGGTATGAGACCCGCGCCACGGCCGGAGGACCCGCGCGACGACCCCATCCTGCGGGACATGGCCAACAACCAGATGCGCAAAAAGGCGCAGTACGCCAACCAGGACGAGTACCTGGCGGCGTACGAAAACCTGAAGGACCGGGTCAAGGAACGGCACGGGCAGGAGATGCGCGAGGAGGTGCAGGATAAGATCAACGCGTGGTTCCTCGAGAACAGGGACCCGGAGACTGGCGCGTTTCCCGATTTCCCCGACGTCGGCAACGGCGGCAGCGCGGATATTCTGAACCCGCCCCCCAAGGAGGACGACGACGCCGACCTCGACCCCAAGGCTGCCAAGGCCAAGGCTGACGCCGAGAAGAAGAAGAAGGCTGAGGAGGAGAAGAAGAAGAAGGAGGCGGCCAAGAAGAAGGGCAAGGGGGACGATAAGCCCAAGCCCAAGTGCCCGGCTAAGTTTATCAACCCGATTCGCGACGCGATCGACTCGTTCGACCGAACGTGGTCCAAGGTTCACGACACCGGACTGAAGGGTGGCAACTTCGAGCAGAGGTTCATATCTTCCGTGGTGGAGGAGGAGCTCAAACCGGTGGTGTTCGAGGAGGTCCGCCGGGAGGTTGACGAGGAGATGAGGCTGCTGCTGGAGAACCTTCGGGAGATGGTGGAGGCGGAGCGAGCCGCCAAGGCTGGACCCGCCAAGAAGGGGAAGGGGGGCAAGGGAAAGAAAGGAGGCAAGGGCGACGGTAAGAAGAAGGAGAAGAAGGAGAAGGGCGGGGGCGGGGCCAAGGCGGGTGGCAAGAAAGGTAAGGGGAAGGACCTCACCGCGGATCGAACCATCGAGAGCCTCTACGCCGAGCTGGTGGAGCTGGGCATCGTGCAGCCGGTCCCTCCCGAGCACACGCTGGACGCCTACGCGGGTGACATCAACGTCCTGGGTTCCACCCTAGAGCGGAACAAATACTTTCCGGATCCGTCCATGGCGCAGGTGCGTCAGATGGTGACCGAACTCGCCATCCTGCCCCTGGGCGCGAGCGGCGAGACGGTGCACTCGACGATTCCCGGCCACTGCAAGACTCTGTTGCTCTACGGCTGCAAAGACACCGGCAAGACGGCGTTGGCGCACGCCATCGCGAACCACACCGGCGCCGTCTTTTTCAACCTTTCCCCACGGAACACCGACGGCAAGTACCCCGGGAAGAAGGAGACCACGCTCATGATCCACATGGTGTTCAAGGTTGCGCGGACGATGCAACCGGCCGTGATTTACGTCGACGAGCTGGAGAAGGTTTTCCTCTCTGACAAGAAGAAGCTCAGGGAGTACAAGTCCAAGGAGCTGTTCAGCCGCGTTAAGAAGGACCTTCTCAAGGAGACCAAGGGCATGAAGAAGGGTGAGCGCGTGATGATCGTCGGGTGCTCCTCCGAACCCTACCTCTGCGTCAAGAAGGACCAGAGGGGTTTCATGAAGGAGGTGAGCCGGTTCGTGTACTGCCCGGTGCCCGACGATACCTCCAGGCGGGTGGTGTGGGAACGGTGCGTGGAGCGACGCGTGGCTGAGACCGTCGCGGCCGGCTTGGTATGGCCCGAACCTAAGGCTGCGGAAGATGCCGCAGATGCCGCAGATGCCGCACCCGAGGCGGAGACAGAGGCGGCGGATGACACCGAGCCCGCCGCCGAGTCCGCGGAGGGTGAGACCCCCGCCGAGCCCGCCACCGAGGCGACCCCGGAGACACCACCCGCCGAGGGGGGTGGAGATGCCGACGGCGCTCCTGAGGGCGAGACGGAACCCGTGGCTGACGCTGAGGGCGGCGAGACGGCGACGGCGACGGAGCCGGATGGAGGTATCTTGGAGGGTGGCGTCGAGGATCCCGACGCGGAGCCCGAGATTGTCCGGCCGTACTCCCTCCCCCGCGACTTCGACATGTCCATGCTCTGTGCCTGCACGGTTGGGTATCCGTCGGGTGCGATCGACATGGCGTGCAGGGCGGTGCTCACGCCGCAGAGGGTGGCGAGGCTGGTCAAGGCTGGCGAGGAGCTCACCGTGGATGAGCTGCTCGACAAGATTCAGCTGCTCGACAAGGCGACTGAGATGGACGAGGCCAAGATGAAGGACTGGACGTCCAAGCTGCCCGCGAGGGTGAAGCTGGAGAAGGCGCTCGGGAAAGAAGAGGCCGGCGACGAGGAGGAGGAGAAGCCCAAGAAGAAGAAGTAGTGAGGTAGCTTTGGAGTCAACAACTGAGGTTACTGTTACAACTGATACTGATACTAAACCGAACTAGTGTACGTGGGACCGCGTCCCTGACGGTGGATGCCTCACCACACCGAGTATAGGGAACTTAGATTTTGTTCTCCTTGAGGATTTCGTCGATTGCTAGTGCGACGACGGTGGCGCACACCGCTATTCCAAGCGCCTGCGACGGGGGCTGGCCCCTCACCACCCCGTACGAGGTCCCCATGAGCGCGCCGATGCCCGCGCTGAGCCAATCATACCTGGACGCGAGGTTGGTGAACGCCGTCTCGAGATCGAACTTCTCATCCTTGTCGGACGTGGACACCTCCGCGCCGTCGTCATCGCCCGCGGACGCGCGCGTGGACACGCATCCACGGCCCGCGCGTCCTCCCCGAACCATCGCGGATGTTGTTGTTTTCGCCCCCGGGATCTTCGCCAACTTGCGGACGGAGACGGCCTTTTTGTTGACGCCGGAGCATCTGGCGGTCATCGGCGCGATGCGAGCGGTCATCGTGGTCGTGGCGATCATGTTTGTGCGGATGTCTATCGAGCTAGCGTGGTCGTGCGCGCGGTAATCTGCGTACCCCCTGCACTTTGATACACTTTTGCCGAGTCACTCAAAAAAGATTTTAGGCAACAACAAGATCTCGCTTCTCATTGGTCGATTTGATACTCCCGCCAATAAAATATCTGTTACCCGAAATGCTCATACCCAAAAATCACGAAAAACTCGAAATAATGTAATGTTAACGTCAAATTGCCGTCAAATCGCTGGATTTGTATGCGATCACAGAGTCGCGATCTCAGGCTGGAAGGGGAATTTACTTTCAAACGTCTGCTTTTCGTGTCAACAACCGAAAGCTCTACTAGAGCCGCAGTCGGTTTGACCATAGCCAGAGCTCGTGGCCCGACCCGACACGCACGGCGAGCATGGCGATGCGCCCACGAGGATGTGCGGTGCTCCTGGTCGCGATCCTCGCGCTCGTGTCCACCGCGCCGATCCACGTCCGGGGTGACGACGAGTTCGGCACCGACGAACGTTCATCGTCGTCATCGTCCCCGCCCCCGCCCAGGCGTGAACGGCGATGGCCCACGATGGCGACGGAGATGACCGGCGACCAGCTCGCCGCGAGTATCCACAGCGGCGCCGACGTGGTCCCGCACCTGGTCAAGTTCTACGCGACGTGGTGCAGCAAGTGCCGGCAGATGTCGCCCGACTTTGACAAGGCTGCCGACCGATTGACCCGCGGCGCCAACGCGGGTACCAACAAGTTCGTCGTGGCGTCCGTCGCCGAATCCGCCGCCGGGTCCCAGAAGCTGTTCGGGGACCTGGAGATCAAGTCGTACCCGCACGTCGCCATGTTCTACAAAGGGAAGGTGTTTACGCACGCGGGGAAGGACAGGTCCGCCAAGGCGTTCATCGCATTCGCGGAGAGGGATTTCGCGAAGTACCCGAGCCGGGAGTTTGTCACCTCGCTGGACGCGTTCACAGGCGAGCACGTGAGCATCACGCTGTCGCCCAAGCCGTGGCACGTGGATCAGACGGACAAAGCGCTCATGTTCATCATGTACATGCGGGATGACCTTAGGGGGGCGGTGATGGAACACTCAGCTGCGTGCGTGGCGCTGTTCTTCACGGGGCTCATAGTCGGCGCGGTGGCGCTCACGCTGACGGACCTGGTCGCCGAGCGGTTCGGGGTGCCGCGCAGGGGAGAGACGTGGGAGGATTTCAAGCGACGGACGGACTGGGAGGTGCACAGGGAGCAGGAAAAGAAAAAGGCTGCGAAGAAGGAGGCAAAGGCGGAGTGAAGCTTTTGGTTACGAGTATCATATTTTTTGTCGCGATGGAAGAATGAGTTTTATTATCGAAGAATGACGCTGTTGATACACACATCGCGGCGCGCGGACAACCCCGGGTTGTGCCGCCTTTATATGATCCACACCGTCCCGTCCGACAGCATGACCTTGTTCTCCCGGGTCATCATGTCCAGAAACGCGACCACCTCCTCGTCCTTGAACTCAGCCGCCCCGTCGTGCGAGAGCAGCTCGGGCACCGTCGCCTGCTCCACGCGCTGGGACGCAAAGTAGGATCCGAGGAACCTGGCGAACTGGTTGTACCTCTTGCGCATCTCCACCTGGTACGCGCTCGGCTCGCCTTGTTCCTTGACGCCCCCGCCGCTGTGCCCCTTCCTGGGCTTGGCAACCGCGGCGCACGCGTGTTGTTTCTTGGCGGGAGCCGACGACGGCGTGGGGTTTACTCTCCCTTCGACGATTCTCTTCCACGTGTCATCGACGTCTGAATATCCGCTGTCGCTCTCGCTGCCGCTCTCGTCGTCACTGTCCTCGTCGCTGTCCTCGTCGCTGTCCTCGTCGCTGTCCTCGTCGCTGTCCTCGTCGTCGCTGTCATCCTCGGATTCCGAGAAGAGCTCCACGGGCTCAGCCTCAACCTCGTCCACGTAGTCCTCCGCCGTGTCGAATATCGTCCGCAGGATCTTCAAGTACGGCACCATGCTGCTGCCGTACACGCCGTTCGTACGCAGCGTCCTCATCTCCTCCCGAATCTTGGCCACCGGGCATGACACCACGCAGCAGTTGATGGCGCCCTTGACGTGGAACCAGTCGAGCAAGTTTTGGCGACGGAACCCGTGCAGCTGCCGGAGCTCGCTCTCCGCGTAGTCCTTCCACTCACCCAACGACTCCGGAAGGGGTTTGTCGAGGGGCTTGGGCGCCTCCTCGACGTTCGCGGCGGCCTTCTTTGGGCGCTTGCTCGCGGGCTCCGACCCGTCGTTAGGACCGGGCAGATCCACGGTGGAAGCCGGGGGAACCTCGGGGGCTTTGACCGCGGCGGGCGCGGTATCGGCGGACCCGACGGCGTTGCTGACGTCCGCCAGGGGCGTGGATCTGACGTCCGACATGACTATCGTCGTGGCCGCGGCGCGAGAGGCGATTTAATCGGCGTCTCCCGGCTGCGGTGCCGGCGGATCTGGCGTGGGAGTCGCGGGGGGTTCAAACTTCAGCTCAACAGTTCAAAATGTGGGAAATTTCCGAGGCAAAAAATGCCCAGTGTCGCGCGCGCCGGCGGGCAGCTCCAGCACCGCCTGCGAAGTATCGAGCATGGCCATCGCGTGCAAGTGCGTCCCTGAGTCGTGTACATTATCATCGTACCCCCCCGTGTGTCGCCCCGTCAACCCCCCGCGCCCCCCGTGCCGTCCCACGATCGCTGACCCACGCTAACACTTTATATCCAACCAGCATCTGCCTCGACGGCGTGGAGGCTCTGCGTGACGCGACGAACAAAGCCCCGAGGGTGACAGCGTGCGGCCACCACCTCTGCGGTGACTGCGCTGAGCTCTGGTTCGCGACAGAGACCAAATGTCCGGTGTGTTCCGCCAAGTGCGTGGGTGTCCCGGGAGGTCTCCAAGACATCAAGGCGCCGGTGACGAAGGACGTCGCCCCGCCCGAGACACCGAAGGAGACACGGGCGACGACGCCGGCCGTGAGGGAGGAGGCGGTGTACACGCCGGTGGAGGACGATCTCGTGTTGAACGAGGAGCCCGTCGTGGATGGACCCACGTACGCGGCGACCGAGCCCGAGGCGGCGCCGACGATCCCAGTCAAGCTCGAGAGTCTTCGTCCACCTCCAGATGACGACGCCCCGCCCCCCGAGCGTTTGGACACTGAACCCTCACGGTGCCCGCCGACACCCCCGGGCGTGTCAAGCTCCATGATCGACGACAGCGCGGCCGTGAGTGGTGACGTCGTGGGGCAATTCGACCGGGCGGGGAATCGAACCCCCGACCTGGGTTCGGTCCCGTCCTCCGTCGACGACCTCCTCGCGCAGCTCTCGACTCGGTGGCGCGGCGTATCCGCCGAGAACGGGCGGCTGCGTTCAGACGTGGACAGGCTGGAGGAGGAGTGCGGGTACCTTCGCGAGGCGCTGAGGGCGGCACGCGCGGAGAACGACGCGCTGAGGGGCGGGAGCGGGACGGTCAAACAACATGTGAGGGTCGAACGAGGGTCAACGAGGGTCGAACAACCCGCCGCCCCCGAGCCCGTCGGTCTAATTGCCCATACGGATCCACTGGCCACCGCGGCGGTGCGCGTGGAGGAGGCGGTGTCCGGTCTGTGGAGGTCCCGCGGCGACCCGCGTTCCCCCAAACCCCCGACGCACGTCTCGGACACGACCTCGCACCGGGATCCCGTGCACGCCGTCGCGACCCAACCGGACCCGAACCGTCGCTCGTCGTTCACGTGCGTCACCGCGTCCTGGGACGGCGTCGCCAAGGTACACAGCGTGACCCGCGGCGACGGTACCGCCGTGATACGGACCGACGCGACGTGCGCGGGACACGCCACGGGGCTGTACGCGTGCGAGTTTTCACCCACCGCGCCTGGTTTGTTCGGCACCGTCTCCGGCGACGGGACCTGCCGTTTGTGGACCGACCACGACCGCGGGGAGTACCGGTGCGTGGGGGTGCTGGAGGGACACAACGACGAGGTCAACGGCCTGGCGTTCGCCCACAGTACCCCGCTGCTGGCGACGGCATCCGACGACGGGACGGCGGCGGTGTGGGACGTTTCCAGCGGCGTCCAGGGCGGTCGGTACGCCCCGGTGGCTACGTGCTCGGGTCATACGGCTGAGGTGTACGGCGTGGGCTGGAGTTGCGATGACGTGTTGGCCACCGTTTCGTTCGATCGGACGTGTAAGCTGTGGGACGTGCGGGGTGATGGAGGCTGCGGTGTGAAGGGTGCGAGTTGCGTGAGGACGCTGGCGGGCCACCGGGACGACGTGGTGGGCGTGTCATTCCACCCGAACGACAAGCACGTGCTCGCCACGGGGTCGGACGACGGCACGGTCTGCGTCTGGGACCTACGGGGCACGTCCGACGGTGGTAAGCTCGTGACGTTGAGACTACACGGGGGCAAGGAGACGAAGAGGGTATCGTTCTCACCCGGCGGCGGTATGCTCGCGAGCGGCGGCGCCGACGGGACGTGCGCCATCGTCGACACCGCGCACTGGACACAGATCGCCACGCTGAGCGGGCATACGGACACGGTGTTTGACGTGGCGTGGGCGCCGGACGGTAAGTCGGTCGTGACAGCCTCGCACGACGCGTCGTGGCGCGTGTGGACCGTGTAGAGTTTCAATGGACCATGTAAGAAATAATCTTGATGAGTTTATTCGCTCGAGTGATCACTTCATGCCCTTGGCCAGGAGGCCGAGACCCTCGCCGCCCCCCGCGCCCTTGCGCTTATTCCGCTTGTTCCGCTTCGTCTTCTTACCCCCCGCCTTATCGTCCGACGCAGCCTTGGCATCGGCGATCATGGCCGCGACACCCTTCGCCGCCTTACCCTTCGGCGGGGGCGACTCGGGCGGTGGGGGCGACGTTGGCGCGTCTCCCAGCGTGAGGTCGGCGCCCATACCCGTCCCGCCCACCACCTTGGCCCGCACCGAAGCCTTGAATTCGTCCGCGACCTCCGCACCCGTCTGGCTCCCGTCGTAAAGCGCCGCCCTCGCCTTCGCCTTTACCTGCGAGTCCGCCAACCCTTCCGGGGAGAGGTCCTCGAAGGCGTCGAAGAGGAACTGCACGCCGTTCTTTTCGTGGTCCGTAAGTTCGGGGTGCCAGAACCGGATGATGAGGACGTACCTGTCCTCGGTCTCACTCTCGTTGTAGGTGCTGTGGATGAAGGAGGTGTCGGCGCACATCCCTTTTCCGTTTTCCCAGTACCGCGTCTCCTCGCCAACCTTCATCCACGATTGCGGCGCGGGCGGGACGTCCAGGCCGAGGTGAGAGGTCATGATGAAGTTGGTAAAGTCAGTGTGCGGCTTGATACCGGTCTGCGGCGCCTGCTTCGCAAAGAACACCTCCACGGACGGCGTCATGGCCGCCTTGACCAGCGCGACGGTTTTGGGAAAAAAGCCGCAGTTGGTCGGCTCCCACTCGCCCCTGTCCTGCAGCACGAGGGTGCGCCAGTCCGGTCCGTACCCGTCCGCGTCGTCCCTCACCGCCGGCACCCACACGCTGTTACCCAGCCTCTCCACGTCCGGGTTCGCCAGTCCAGCCCTGAGCTCGTCGCGGATCGTCTCGTAGTTCTTCTCCAAAGTCACCATCCACGGGAACGAACCTCCGTGTACGTCCCAGTACGGCCGGGCGGTGAGTCCCGCGATGTAGGAGCTGGCCTCCTGGACACCAAGGCCCGTGTGGTTCACCTTGTGCACACCGTCGGCGAGGGTGAAACGAAGCGAGTCACGCACGCGGTCGACGGTGCTGCGGTGGTTCGAGCGGGAGAGAGATGGGTGAGTGGTGAGTGTCACGCGAGGGTTTTTCTGCGGAGGGGGTTCGGGTGGTTCGGCGTTCGGGGTGGCGCGGGGCGGGTCGGGGACGGGTCGTCGGGGACTTCGTGGGCGGTGACTCACTTCGAAGGAAACGCCTGGAGGAGCGCGTCCTCGATCTGCTGGCCTAGGGGCGCCTCGGTCTCCGTCGCCGCCGCGCGCGGCTGAACCGCTCGGCGGGACCCGCGAGGCGCATTCGTGGTCCCGGCGCCGGTGGTCTTTGTCTTTGGTGCGCGTCGGCGGTGCGGAACCGCCGCGATACGAGCGCCCAGCATCGACGCCGACATCATCGTGGCCGATATCGTGGAGGTGTCGTCACTCGGTCTGTGCTGACACGGCGGGCGCTCCGGTGTGTGGGTCGAGCAGCCACGTTCAGATTATCTGGATATCAGAAAGCTTCGTCTCATCAAAAGTGCCGATCGCTTCGCGTCTCCATTTTTTCTTGGAAAAAAGGACCAAAAAACCAAAGGACTCTGCAAAACACGTGCGACCGGCGGTTGGTTGCACCAACTCGAGTGAAAGTTCTTCCCGAACCGCAATCCAAAAGGGATACCCCAATCTCGCCGATCGATTGCACACAGATACGCCAGTCACAATTCCTGACGCCACAAATGCAGAAAATTCGCAATTTTTGCCAGCGCACGAGTCAATATTTTTTCTGGAGACTGCCGCCCTCGTGACTCAAGAATAACTCAAGAAAAACACCCCCGATGTTATCTTTTTCTCTCTGACACATGGCGACCAATCACGTGCGTTTTCAAAAATATCTCTTTTTCGAGTCGATCGCGCGGGATTTTGTAGAAAATCGGTTCGAAGGAATGCAAACGGTAAAATGTGATTTTGGTTGAGACTGCGTTTCCATACGATCGGATTCCACAATGCGGGTTTCGCACCCTCCTTTTCATAATTCTCAAAACCCGCGCCCTCCCAGCAGGGGGACAGGAGGTCGTTTGCGCCATCCGTCGGACGGCCATTAGGCGCGGCGGAGCCGGCGCGGGGAGTCGTTCGAGCGTGAGGACGTCGAGCGAATCACCCGGTTGGCATCTCCTGGGTCTTGTTTAGGTCGCGAAGGGTGGTGAACGGGTGTGCGCGCGCGTGAGAGGTCGCGGCGGCGCGGGAAACGGGAGTGGGTCCCGGCGTCTGTTTGCGGCGTTTCTTTTCGAGCGGTGCGGGAAAAGCTGCGAGGCGCCGGGCGTTGGAAAGCGAGGCTCGACGGGCGACGGCGCGGCGCATTTGTCGTTTTCGAACGCGATTCGAGTTGTGCACGGGTGCGTTTACCGTCCCATTCGTTTTTTTGGGACTAACATCGGTGCGACGGGGCGCACGCGACCGCTTCCGGCGCGGGGTTTCGGCCCGGGAGCATTCATTCTTCAGCCCTCGGAGCGACGTTTTGGTGCCCCGAGAAGCGCGCGGAAAGGACGTCGACCGTCGGCCGAGGGCGACGGGGCGTTCGTACCGCGCGTACGAATCGCGTCCGGCGCGAGTCGTGAACCCGACACGCCGGCCGCACCGCGTCGGCGCGTATCGGGTCGCGCTCGGTCGCCCGTTTCCCGACGGCGGGTGTATCGCCGGGGTCCCGCCCGCATTCCACGTTGGCAGAGTACTTTTTCTCGAGGGAATTTTCACGCGCGGCGGTCCTACCCAAACGCGCGCCGGTTCGTCTCGCACGGCACGTCTCGCTCCCGTGCATCACCCGCGATCGGACCCACCGTTCACGTACCCGGTCTCACGGCCCGGTCGTACGTCACACGTCCAACCAGATCACCACGCTGACCGCCGCCGTTCACTCCAGATCCCACCACGCAGACGTGCTGAGTTGTCACATACTCATTCCCGGATAAAAACCAAACAGTGTTGACGTGACAGTTGACCGAGACCGGCGGGTGCGTGTGAAGTCCACCCGCCATGTCCTTGTCCACGTCGCCCATCCTGGCGGCGGCCGCGAGCAACGACCTTCACAGCGTACGTTGGCTCGTGGAGCGGGAGTCCGTCCCGGTGGACTGCAGCGCCGACTGGCTCGTGCCCGACTCCAATATCAAGTCGAACCAGCCGCACGACTCTTCGGGTCTGTCTAAGAAACAGTTAGAGCGGAGACGACGGACGCCGCTCATGGTGGCTGCGTCGCACGGGGGACTCGAGGTGCTGTCGTACCTCCTACGCGGCGGCGCGGATCCCAACGCCAGGTCGGAGGATGGCGAGCGATGCACCGCTATGCACTGCGCGGCGAGCGGCGGGTCTGCGATGAGCGCGGAGGCTATCCGGACGTTGTTGCTGTTCGGCGCGGACAGGACGGTGGCGGACGCGTACGGGCGGCTACCCGTGGACGTCCTCCCCGGAGCTATGGGTGCCGGTATGGGTGTTGATACGCACGGCCAAACGCGGGATGGAAGGTTGTCGTATCAGAACGGAATCGACGCGGGTCCCGGGAGCGGCAGCGGCAGCGGCGGCGGTAACTCGTCATCGGGGGGTAACTCGTCATCGGGCGGTAACTCGTCCTCATCGGGCGGTAACTCATCGTCATCGGGCGGTTCCTCGGGTGGAACCTCCCCGCCTAACGAGTACACCGGCCGTGGTTCCACAGACTCGGGCGGCCAGGACGACGTGAACAGCGGCAACTCTAACGGCGTTAACGCCCGTGTACAAACGTCCGTCGGGCACACCGGCGTGGTGAACAACGAACCGGACGCCGAGACCCGCCTGTCCGACGAGTTTCGCATGTACGAGTTTAAGGTTCGGCGGTGCTCGCGGACCCGGGCGCACGACTGGACCGAGTGCCCGTTTACTCACCCCGGGGAGAAGGCTCGGAGGCGGAACCCGAGGCGGTTCAACTACTGCGGAACCGCGTGCCCGGAGTTTCGCAAAGGGTCGTGCCCGCGGGGCGACGCGTGTGACTTCGCGCACGGCGTGTTTGAGTGCTGGCTCCACCCGAGCCGATACAGGACACAGCTGTGCAAGGATGGTTTGCAGTGCAGCAGACGCGCGTGCTTCTTCGCTCACGCGTCGCACCAGCTGAGGCCGCCGACGGATGCGTTTGGCAACGTCCTCGCCGGCGGCGTCGGAAGCAGGAGCGCGGGCGAGGGCATGAGCGGCGGCCACGGCGGCGCGTACTGCCAGCCGGTGCCCGTGCCCGGGTCGCACATCACGGGCGGTATGAATCAATTTGGGAGCTACGTGAACGGGAGCTCGAATGGCGGGAGCGGGCCGGGGAGTAGGAGCGGCGGGAGCAACTCACCGGGCGGGTCCCCGCGGGACGGCGGCAGCGGCGGGCGAAGCAGCGGCGGGCGAAGCAGCGGCGGGCGAAGCGCGAGGGGGTCCGACGACGGCCGGAGGGGGTCCGACGACGGCCGGGGAACCGGAAGCTCCGGCAACACCGGCGCGGGCGACGGGCGCGATCCACCAAACTACGGCGGCGCCAGCGCGCAGTTCGCCGCCGCGTCCGCCGCGGCTGCTCTGCTGCGCGGCGGCGTCGACGGCGGCGGCGCGTTGCACCGACGGTCCTTCGACTCGGCCTTTGACGGCTCGGCGGCGCTCCTGGCGGGCATGTCGAGCCTGGGTTTGGACCAGTCCCGCCAGCCTCGCATCTCCGAAGGGTCGACGATGGCCCTCGGGGGTATCCCGAGGAACAGCACCGGGTCCGCCTTTTGGATGGGCAACGGCAACGGCGGCGGCGCGCCCGGTATCGCCTTTGGCGCCGGAGCCCAAACCGCCAACAACGCCGCGCTCCAGATGCTCCTCAACGGTCAAGGGTCCCACGTCGCGACCGCCCCGGGGATGGTCAACCCGATGAACGGCATGAACGGCGGCTACGCGCACGTGCGGCCGCAGCAGTTCACGCCGTCCCCGCCGCAGACGCCCATGTCCCCGGGAGTCGCGGAGTTCAACGCTGGACAGTTTGGACACAACGGTGGACGCAACGGCGTCGCCGCCAACGGGTCGGGTAACTTTGAGCCCCCCAACGCGGTCGCGCCCCAGCCGCCCACCGCCAAGCCGCAGTGGGTACCCACCGTCCACCAGAACGGGGGAGTCCACCAGAACGGGGGCGTCCACCATAACGGGGCAGCCGCTAAGGGTCCCAACGCGCCGGGATCGCCCGGTCCGCCGCGGGTATCGTCGTTTCAGCACCTCGGCATGATCGAGGGTGTGCTGGGAGACGACCAATTCTACGGGGCGTGAGTGTCGTTAAAACCGGCGTGAAACCACACGCCAAAACGAATGCACTCGCGCCTCTGCGCATATATACATACACATACATATGCTCGCTGTACATGTGGGTTACGAGGGCGGCGCGGTGCCGTCCTCGAGTACATAATCACATTGTTTGTGTGCTCGCCAAGCTGCTGAGCGGTCGAATAAGGAATTCGACCGAGGCGACGTTGACTCTATTAATGTTAACATGTTGACACCATACATCATCATGGACATGATCTTATTTGCACATTGCCATCATTCTTTTCTTTTTATTACCTGTGTACTACCTGCGCGTGCTGGGTATTGTAATAACAACTACGCTTTTCACTGTGAACACGACCACTCTTTTCGACGCGACGAAATTGAACCCAACTTAACTTACAAAGCTAAACTCTCAGCTACTGAAACCGAAACCGATACATATCCATCACCTGCTCTGCGCCGAGAACACCGGCTGCCGGATCGCCATCTTGAGCCTCTCCCACATCTTGCCGTCCGGGTCAACCTCCCTGGCTCGCGAGATCAGCGGCGGGATGGGGAGGTACACGTAGTGACCGTTGCACAGGCCCACGGTGACCCCGGAAAGACCCGCAAAGGCGGCGTGCACAGCGTTCTGACCGAGCAACGAGCAGTACACCGCGTCGCTCCCGTTCGTGGGACACGCGCGGACCATGTACGTCGGGTCGATGTACTTGATATCCGGCGAGCAGTCCGCCAGTTTCTCCTTCATCTCCTTTTGGAGAAATTTGGCAAAGTTTTGCAAAACCGGGTTGCCGCTCGCGTCCGTCTCGCCCATCTTGCCGAGGATCTCTTGCCCGGCACCCTCCGCCACGACGATCACGCAGTGCTCCTTGCGGCTCAGCACCCGTCGCACGTGCGCCAACACCCCGCCCTCGCCCTCGAGCGTGGTGTCAATCTCGGGGATCAGGCAGACGTCAACCTCGCCCGACGCCAGCGCGGCGTGCATGGCGATGAACCCTGACTGCCGGCCCATGACTCGAACCAAACCGACGCCGTTGAACGCGGACCTGGCCTCGATCGCGGCGGACCGGATCGCCTTGATCGCCTCGTCCACCGCGGTCTGAAACCCGAAGGTTCGGTCCAAGAGCAAGATGTCGTTGTCGATCGTTTTGGGAATGCCGATCACCGCGGTGGGCATGTTGCGCTCGCGGCACATGTTGTCTATGGCCAGCGCGCCCGCGTGCGAGCCGTTGCCGCCGATGACGAAGAGGAAGTCCAGGTCCATATCCGCGATGGCGTCCACGATGTCGCTCGTGTCGCTGCCGCCGCGGGACGAGCCCAGGATGCTCCCGCCCTCCAGATGGATCGTCTCCACCAGATCGGACGTCAGCTTGATGGGTTGCCTCAGCTCACCTTCCTGCTCGAAGAAACCCCTGAAGCCGTACCGGATGCCCTTGATATCATCCACGCCGTACTCCTCCAGCGTGATCGTCAGCTGCCTGATGACGTCGTTCAAGCCCGGGCAGAGGCCGCCGCAAGTCACGATGGCCGCCTTCACCTTTGAGGGTTCAAAGTACACAGCCTCCCGTGGACCCGCGCGCATGGCCCACTTCCCTTTCCAGTCGGTGCCAACCTCGCACACGCCGTCGTGCGCCCACTCGTCCGTCCCGTCCACCATCCCGTCCGTGGGCTCCACCGACGGCACGGAGCACTCGAGCACCTCGTATCGTAAGGCGTTCAGCAGCACGCAGTCCTCGTTTGAGACGAATTTCTGACCCAGCCCGGCGACCCACTTGCCGGCCAGCGAACCCGCCGCGAAAGGGGACTGCTGGGGTTGGAGCCCGTGCGCATCTACGAGGGATGGACACGCAAACTCGGGGGAGATCTCGGGAGTCGTGCTCTTGTTCTCCGGCGCGGGGGTGGCGACCGCCTTGGGGGCGATCACGACGCGCCTCCTGGCGTTGTTAGGACCCATCATCAGACGCGTTCGGATTGAAGCGACGCGTACGGTTTTTGGGCGCGAATCGCGCGTCATCAGGCGCGATCCAACATGCCCAGCGAGTCCAACGGCGTGAGACATGTCGCCGTGAGCGCGATCACGCGGGCGGTGGGTGAAACCCTGCGCCTCGCGTCGTGCGGGGCTCGCGCACGTGCTGGTTCCTTTTTCGAAGCGGAAAATATCGCTTTTTTGGACCCATATTCGCAAAAGGAAAGGTTATCGCCGATGACGTCGCCCAGGGCTTTTTGAGGCTGGGGCGCCCGCACAGAGGGATAGGGTCCTGGTGCCGGCTTGCCATCGGTGAGGCCATTGGCGCCCGCACAGAGGTACGCACGCCCCGTCTCACTCGCCTCGCGCACCCAACGGTCGTCCGCGCGTACATGATGGCAGCCGGTAGGATGCTCGCGCCGGCGGTGTGCTCCCGCGCGTCCACCGCCGCGCGCCCGCGCGTCGCGGTTCGCCTCATGGGAGCCTCCGCGAGCTTCCGCACCGGATCCCCGTTGGCGTTCCGCGCGTCTCCGAACGTGTCCAACACCGCCATCCGCCGCGGTAACCTCGCCCCCGCGCACCTCACCCACACGTCCCGCTCACTCAGCGTCGTCGCCGCGGAGGGCGGCAAGGGCGGCAAGAAGGGCAAGGGCAAGAAGGAGGACAACGTCTACGGGCACACCGTGCTCCTGCCAAAGACGGACTTTGAGATGCGCGCCAACAGCGTGACGAAGGAGCCCGCCATCCAGCAGTGGTGGGCGGACAACAAGATCTACGAGCAGATCGCCGAGCGCACCGACGCGGAGATGTTCACCCTCCACGACGGCCCACCGTACGCCAACGGCGACCTCCACATCGGACACGCGCTCAACAAGATCCTCAAAGATTTCGTCAACAGGTACCAGATGATGAAGGGCAAACAGGTGCGTTACGTCCCCGGGTGGGACTGCCACGGCCTTCCCATCGAGCTCAAGGTGTTACAGTCCATGGACGCGGACGCCCGGAAGGCGCTCACGCCCATCAAGCTGCGCAAAAAAGCGCGGAACTTTGCGCTCAAGACGGTGGATAAGCAACGGGATTCGTTCAAGAGGTACGGCGTATGGGGGGACTGGGAGGACCCGTACCTCACCCTGCTGCCCGAGTACGAGGCGGCGCAGATGGAGGTGTTCGGGCAGATGTTCCTCAACGGGCACGTGTACAGGGGTAAGAAGCCCGTGCACTGGTCACCTTCGTCCATGACCGCCCTCGCCGAGGCGGAGCTGGAGTACCCCGAGGGCCACGTGTCTCAGAGCGTCTACGTGGCCTTCCCGCTGGTGACCGACGAGGAGCTCCCGGACGCCTTCCCAGCCGAGCACAAGGACGCCGTGGAGGGTGCGTCACTGGCGGTGTGGACCACCACGCCGTGGACCATGCCCGCCAACGCGGCGGTCGCCGTGAACGACAAGCTCGAGTACTCCTTCGTCAAGGTGACGGGAACCGCGGGCGACGACGACAAGGAGTCGGCGCGAATGGTGGGCAAGACCCTCGTCGTGGCTCAGGGTTTGATCACCGACCTGCAGAAGACGCTGGGCCTGACGCTCGAGCACGTCTGCACCGTGCCCGGCAGCGCGCTCGTGGGTTTTCAGTACACGCACCCCATGTACGACCGAGTCTCACCCGTCGTCGCGGGCGGTGATTACATCACCACGGAGAGCGGCACCGGCTTGGTGCACACCGCGCCGGGCCACGGCCAGGAGGATTACATGACCGGCCTGAAGTTCGGCCTGCCCCTCCTCTCCCCTGTCGACGACCAGGGCAAGTTCACCGAGGAGGCGGGCGATGACTTGGTCGGCAAGTCTGTGCTGAAGGATGGCAACGAGGCGTGCATCGAGAAGCTCCGCGAATCAAACGCGCTGATCCTCCAGGAGCCCTACCCCCACAAGTACCCCTACGACTGGCGCACTAAGAAGCCCACGATCTTCCGCGCCACCGAGCAGTGGTTCGCGTCCGTGGAAGGGTTCAGAGAAGAGGCGCTCGCGGAGCTGGATAAGATTGAGTTTGTCCCCGCGTCGGGCGCTAAGCGAATGCGCCCGATGGTCTCCGGCCGCAACGACTGGTGCATCTCCCGCCAGCGCTCCTGGGGCGTGCCCATCCCGTGCTTCTACGACAAGGACACGAAGGAACCGCTCATGGATAAGGAGACGATCGAGCACGTCACCGAGATTGTCCGCACCAAGGGTACCGACGCGTGGTGGGAGCTGGACCTCGTCGACCTCCTCCCCGACGGGTACAAGGACAAGGCCGACTCCCTGGTCAAGGGCACCGATACCATGGACGTCTGGTTCGACAGCGGCTCGTCCTGGGCCGGTGTGGTCAAGTCCCGCGGGCTCAAGTACCCGGCGGACATGTACCTCGAGGGCTCCGACCAGCACCGCGGCTGGTTCCAGTCCTCACTCCTCACCGGCGTCGCCGCGGCGGGTCGGGCTCCGTATGAGAAGATACTCACGCACGGCTTTGTCCTCGACGAGAAGGGTTACAAGATGTCCAAGTCCTTGGGTAACGTCATCGACCCCAAGTTGATCATCGAGGGTGGCAAGAACCAGAAGACGGATCCCGCGTTCGGCGCCGATACCCTGCGGCTGTGGGTGGCGTCCACGGACTACACCTCCGACGTCCTCATCGGGACGAACATCTTGAAGCAAACCTCGGATTCTTACCGCAAGCTCCGCGGTACCCTCCGGTTCCTGATGGGCAACATCGGCGATTTCAACCCCGCCACCGATACCGTTCCCTACGAGCAACTACCCTCGTTCGACAGGTACGCCCTGAGGAGGACCGCGGACATGCTCGCCGAGATGGACCGCGCGTACGAGACGCATCAGTACTCGCAGGTCACCGCGCAGCTCCAGTCGTTCACGGCGTATCTCTCAAACGTCTACCTCGACGCCAGCAAGGATAGGCTGTACGTGGAGTCACCCACGGGCGACGCCAGGCGGTGCGCGCAGACGGTGATAAACGAGATCGTCACCAGGCTGCTGTGCGTCGTCGCGCCCATCGCACCGCACATGGCGGAGGAGGCTTTCACCGCCCTCCCTTACGAGCCGAGCGACGCGTCTGTTTTCCTCCGCGGGTGGGTGGACGCGCCAAACGAATGGACCGCCGGCATGGACGATGACGAGGCTGGGTTCTGGGCGACCGCGCTGGCGATCCGCGGCGAGGTGAACCGCGCCATCGAGACCGCGCGTGGGGATAAGACCCTCGGCGCCTCACTCGAGGCCAAGGCTGTCATCTACGCCTCCGACGCGGCGCTCGCGAAGACGATCGAGTCGCGGGCGGAGGAGCTGAAGCAGGCTTTCATCGTGTCGCAGTTTGAGGTTGTCTCCTCGGCGGACGACGTCACGGCGGTGTGCGGGACGCAGTGCGTGAGCGAGATCACCGCCGCGCAGGCTAAGCTCGACGGTATCGTCATCGGCATGGACGACGGCGCGGTGGTCAAGGTTGGCGTGTGCAAGGCGGATGGCGCCAAGTGCGCTCGGTGCTGGGGATATTTCGGGGACTTGGGCTCGGACGACAGGCACCCGGAGCTGTGCCCGAGGTGCACCCCGATCGTCATCGAGAAGGACCCGGAGCTCAGGGTGCCCGCGAAGAAGGCTGAGGAGGTCGCCGCGTGATTTGTTATTCTTTTGCACGTAGTGATGTAAGCGAGTGCCGTTGACTGCTGATGCGTATGTTGAACAATGCGTCGATAACAGAAAGTAAAAACCTAGTCAGCAATCTCACAGTGAACTGCCGACTGACACCATGCCGGGCACGACCCCGGCGCGTGAGCTCGCGTCCAGCGCGGTCATGTCCTTCTGCATGAACAACATCGCCGTGGAGATCGCGCTCGCCACGCCCCTCATCGAGCGCGTCACCGGCACGACCCCCGACCACACGCAGCTCCTCCTGACCTTCATATTCATCAACCTGTGCTTCTTCTTCGGGCCGTTCTACGGCAAGGCATCCGGCGGCGCGTGCAACAACCCCACCGTGTACTTCCTCTTCTGGCTCTTGGGCGAGATCCCGGGCGGCGCGGCTGCCGTCGGGTTCGTGTGCACCATCGTCGGCACCGCGATCGGAACGGTCGGGTACGGATTATTACTCGACGCGCTCCCGATGGCTGGATACACCGGCATCACCGCGGTGAAGGCTGCGGCCGGGCCGGTGCACGGCGCCCTCGCGGAGGCGGCGGTCGCGTTCACCAACTTCCTCTTCGCGGGGCTCATCCAGCCCATGTTCGGGGACGTCATGGCGCCCTACGCCGGCGCCTTCTTCTACGTGCTGACGGTCATGGTGGAGCGATGCGAGTACTCGTGCGGGTTTATGAACCCGGCGGTGGTGCTGGCGACGCACGCGTGGGACGGGGACCTGAGCTCCACGGCGTCGATGACGGAGTGTGCGACGTACTTCGTCGGTGCGATGGGTGGAGCCGCGGCTGTGGCGGGTGTGAGCGCGCTGGCCAAGCCGAGGAAGTCGACGAGCGGGGAGAAGAAGAAGGAGCTCTGATGTAAACAACACGTACGACGCACAAATCACCTCCCAGCCTTCGCGGCGCGACATTCCTTGCACTGAGAGCGTATACGATCGTGCTCGCAGATTGATCCCCCACCGCACTCCTTGCACTTAGAGCGCCGACGACCGTGCTCGCAGATTTGTGACCCACCGCACTCCTTGCACTCAATGCGTATACGACCGTGCTCACAGATTGATGCACCACCGCACTCCTTGCACTTAGAGCGCTGACGATTGTGCTCGCAGATTTGTGACCCACCGCACTCCTTGCACTGAGGGCGCTGACGACCGTGGTCACATATTCCCTTCCCACCGCACTCCTTGCATCGAGAGTGCTGACGACCATGCTCACAGAATGCAGACCCACCGCACTCCTTGCACCTAGAGCGCTGACGACCGTGCTCACAGACTGATCCCCCACCGCACTCCTTGCACACAGAGCGCTCACGACCGTGCTCGCAGATTGAACCTCCACCGCACTCCTTGCACTTAGAGCGCTCACGACCGTGCTCGCAGATTGACGCCCCACCGCACTCCTTGCAATGAGAGCGCCGACGGCCGTGCGGACAAGCTCTGCACACCTTGCACGCCGAGCGCTTCTTCACCCCGTGCTCGCACGGCCCCTTTGTGGGAGGGGCTCTCTTCCGCTTCGTGCCCTTCGTCGTCGACTCATCTCTCCGCTTCTCGTCGACATCGGCACCGTCGATGTTCGGAACTGCAATCCTCACCCTCGGTCGCCACACCGTCGTCATCCCCCCTCTCATCCCCGTGCCCAGCGCCACTCGAAATATCTCCCGTTCATCTTCGTCTCGTGCTCTTTGACGACCGATCTGCCAAATCCGGCCGCTCCTCCACAACCTGGCGCGCGCGGTGGGTCGTCATGGCGTCGAACGACCCGGTGATCGACGCCGACGTGGACGAAGACAGCCGCGTGTCGTCGCGTGAGCCACCCGGGGTGATCGAATCCACCGTCCGTCCTCCCCGCGAGGACGACGAAGCGGAGGAGGAGGATGACGGGGAAGATGTCGAACGCGTCGTCGACGGGTCCGATGCGGACTCGAGCTCCGAGGATGCCAGCGACGCCGACGAGGATCCAGACGACGCGGGTTCCGTCTCCGCGGATGCGGACGACGTGGACGACGCGGGTGCCGCCCCGGCGCTCATCGCCGAGCCGGACCCGCCGCCCGAGACGCCGCCCGTCCGCGGGAACGTGCTGGACTCGGGGGTGATCTTGCGCGAGTGCCGGGCGACCGACGCGGCCGGATGCACGCACGCGACGTGCGTCGGCGGAGACTTCGCGCGACTCGGTCCCGTGCCCGACCTCGCCATCTTCGCGCGGCATCTCGTCGTGCTCGACGTCGGGGACAACGCGCTGGGACGCGACGCGGACGCCCTCCCGGTCCATCCCTTCACCACCTTGGCAGACGCGCTCCCAAACCTGCGAAGGCTCGCGGCGCCGTGCAACGGCTTGACGAACCTTCCGTCGCGCACCGCGTTGGCGGAGACGGCGGGGGGACTGCGCAAACTGGTGGAACTCGATCTCGGGTACAACTCGTTGGATACCGCCGCGCTGGCTAACCTCGCGGGTCTCCCGCGACTCGTCACCCTCAACCTCGAGGGCAACCAAGCGACAACCGCGTTTTTTTGTTTCGGCGACGAGGCCGCCGCCGCCGCCGCCGCGTCGTTCCCGGCGTTGGAGCGGCTGGACCTCTCCGACCAATCCCCTAAGATGTCCACGCTCGGGGAGGCGCGCCACGTCGTGGCCGGGACGTTCATGCCCAACCTGAGGGTCCTGAACCTCTCGGGTAACTCGGTGAACGACGTAGCCGCGGCGCGGGCGCTGTACGACGCACGCGGTCGACTGAGGGAGGTTGGCGCGAGCGGGAACCCATTCGCGGACCACGCGCTGGCCGCCGCGACGCGCGATGCGTTCGTATCCGACGACACGTACGGGCTGTCCATCGACGGGGACGCGGACGCGTTCGAGTTGGGGGTCGGTTCGCATTCGCCGAGGGCGCGGGGCCGGGGCGTGGGCTCGGACCGGTTCGCGACGGAGTCGCCGTTCAAGGCGGAGGCCAAGCCGGATTCGTTCGTGTCGGTGCGACGGTGCGAGCTGGGCGGTGTGAACACCTTGGCGGTACCCCTGTTCGGGTTCAACGCGTTTGGTAAGGCGATCGGGCGGTGCGTCGTGATGCTCACGGCGCCGAGCGAGCGGGTGTCGGGCTCCTCGGGTGGCGTGCGCGGGATGTCTCGCGCGGACTCCGAGGTTTCGTTCGAGGTTGAGGAGGAAGAGGCGTTTGGAGAAACGGTCGGTACGACACGAACCGTCCTCGACCCGGACGTCCTCGACGGCCGGTACTCGCCGTACACCACGACGTCGGCCTCGAGCGGCGGGACGTCCCCGGGATCCGTCGTGAACGCCCGGCCGGGGAGTCCGACGGCGGCGCTGATGGACGCGTTGGGCGTGTCGGATGACGATTTATCCGTGACCTACCAAACGGGCGTTTCAAGTAACGCATCCGAGGCGTACAGAATACTGCGACGCGCGCTGCAGAAGCCCGGGGTGGACGAGCGGGACGTGCGGGCGGCGCTGCGCGGGGACGACGCGTGGGCTCCGTCCGCGGCGAGGGGCACGGCGGCGAGTCGGGTGAAAGCGACTTCGGGTCCGAGGAAGAAAGCCATCCTGACGCTCATCGACGCCGAGGAGACACGCGCGCGGGAGGTCTCGAGGGACGTGGGGATACACATGGGGTCGAGGCTGGGGCGCGTCGACGACATCCTCACGCGCATCGCTCGCCTGTGAGCACAATAGCAGTAGCCGATCCGTCGTAGCATAAAAATAAAGTCTCACTTCACCGCTTTCCCTTGGCACCCTTGGGAAGTTTCTTGCGCCTCTCACGCTCCGGGAACCGCGGGAGAACCTCCTCCTCTTCCTCGTCGGTATCCTCAGGGTACGGCGCGTACGTCTTGAACGGCCACTTGGACCCGCCCGGGCCCACGTGCGCCCGTTCCGCGTTCGCCGCCCGAACCTCGTCTTCGTCCACCCGTTCTGCGTTAAACTTTGGTGACTTGTGCGCGTCGAGGAGCCTGAGCGCCTCAGCCACGGCGGCTTCCAGCTGTGGATCCCGGTCGTTCGCGTAGTCGTGCGGTGCGTTGCACACCTGCACGTCCGGTACCACCCCGCGGTTCTCGATGCGATTGGCGATCTTAACCCCAGAGTCAGTGAGGTCCGTCATGGCGACTGCTTGCTGCGGCATGGACACCTCCGAACCGTCCACCAGTTTGAACGAATCCGACGTCGTCAACAAGCCGCCCCACGTCCGGGTCCCGACGACGACGCCGAGGTTCAGACGCCGGAACGCCTCAGCCGCCAGCTCCGCGTCGCTGCCCGTGTTCTCATCCACGAGCGCGACAACCGCGCCGCTCGCGTGCGACGGGTAGACTGTGGCGGCGCCTGTAAAAAGAAAAAAACACGCCGTCAGTGGAATTGCCCATACGGAAATGAAAATAAAGACGTACCTCGCCTGGGGACGTCCCACGCCAACGGCCTTTGCGCCAACTTCGCCAGCAACAGCTCCGATATGTGCCCGCCGACGTTCCCGCGCAGGTCCACCACGAGCGCACCTTTGCGAACTTCGTCGGGGAAGTGCCTCCAAAACTCGGAGAACCCCGTGCGTTCCATGTCGGGCAGGCGGAGGTACCCGACCTCGCCGCCGCCCAGAGCGTCGACTCGCTTGGTCCTGTCGCGGATCATGTCCCTGTACCTGGCGTCCAGCTCCGAGTGCATCGCGCGTACGCGTACGTCGAAGCGAGTGCCGGGTTTACGCGTCGCATCCTCGGGTTTTGACGACTTTTTAGTGGTGACCGGCGGCGGCGGCGGGACGTACTTGTTGACGGCTTTGTTCCTACCCTTGCCACCGTTTTTGTTTTTGCCACCCTTCTTGTTACTCTCGTCCTTGGTATCCGCGAGGGAGACCGCGGCGACCCTCTGCGCCAGGTCCCCGCCCGCGCCGAACTCCATCGATTCACGCAGCGGGCGCCTCGGTCCCTGCCCCGCGGTGAAGGTCAGGAGAACCTCGGCTCCGCCCTTACCGACGAGCGCCGCCGACGGACCGCGCTTCGCACCGAGTCCTACCCTGTTCACGTGGGTCAAAACATCCCCGACCGCGACGTTCACTCCGGGTTTACGCAACGCGCCGCCGGTGTACTCGTCCCAGACGTCACCCTCGACAATCTTGGTGACGACGTAGCCGCCCTGGGTGGGATCCCATACGAAATCGGCGCCGAGGTGTCCCGGCGAGTGCGCTCGCCGGCGCCGGTGCTCGCCCGGGTCCCCCGTGTACACACCCGCGTGACTCGACCTGAGCTCGGCGACCATGTCGGAGATCATATCCGCCAGCTCATGCCGCGTGCTGATTCGCGGGAGAACTTTGGTGTACCTCGCCAACGTCCCCGGCCAATCGCACGCGCCGCCGTCGTCGCCGAACCGCATCCCCGGGTGCCACCATTCGTCCCGGAGCCGCCGCCACGTCTCGCCCAGCATCTGCGCCCACTCCCCGCGCGGGTCCACAACGACGTCCACCCTGTTCTCGATGTCGATCAAACCGCTGCGCCTGTTCGGGTCGGTATCGTCCACCTCCTCCCCGTCGGAATCTTCGTCGTCGGGTTTCGCCCCCGCCTTGTACGCGCGCACCTCCACGCACCCGTAATCGTCCCTCTTCTCCACCAGCATCGACCGCCTGTCCATGGACAACTCAACGGACCGAACCCCGTCGTCGATGAGCACGGACGTCTTGAGCTGCCGGACGTCGAAACGGAGCAGCGCGCCGCCCCCGCCGCATCCCTCGTCGTCGGAGTCCGAGTCGGAGAAGTCGCTGTCGTAGTAAGGCGCGTCGAGACCGACCCGGCCGCCCCTCCGAGACGGGTACTTGATCACCATAAACTTACCGTCGTCCAGCGCGGTGAGGTGGCCGTACCGCCCCGCGGGCATGGGCAACGCGACGACGCGCTCGGGAAGACCTTCAAAGTCAATCTCGATGGGCTCCGGGGCATCCGGATCAGCATCGCTCGTTTCGTCCTCGCTCTCGGAATCGTCCTCGGAATCGTCCTCGTAGTCGCTTCCCCCAGACGACGAATCGCTGTCGTGCGGCGGCCTCAGCTCCCTCAACAGCGGGTTGGGCACGTCCGCCCGCAACGCGATGGCGTGCGGCCTGTGTATCCCGTGGAAGGATAAACCGAACCGCCCAGAGTCGTACGTCGGCTCCAGCTCGCGAGCGGAGAGGAAATAGAGAAAGTTACCGCTGGGGTCCCAGCTCGGGACGCAGTCGCCGAGCACCGGGTCCGTCGCGTCCCTCACCGAACCGTCGCGCACGTCCAGGATTCGAACCCGCGACCGTTCCGGGTCGTCGTGGCGCGTGTATGCCAGCCAGGTACCGCACGGGGACCACGCCAGGTCGCCGATGCCGCCGGACTCGTCGGAAAAGTCGGCTGTGCGAACCTGCGAACAAAACACGTCGTCACACTAATCGCCCATACACGTGCTGACTACGAAAATGAAAAGAAACTCACCTTGCCGGTTTCAGCATCCACCACGAGCAGCCTGGCGCGGTGGTTCACCACCGCGATTAAAGGCGACTCCGGGCTGGGTACCAACTCATCCACGCGCCCCAGCACCGCGGCCGGTAGGTTCAGACGACGTTTGTAAAAGTCTCCATCCTCGGAGTGGATCTCGACGTCGTCCTCGCCGGAGGCGTCGGTGACCATCGCGACGCGCCGGCCGTCCCAGAGGTACCGGCCCAGCCTGCACCGTGGCCGCGCGCCGTGTGTCCTGACGAGCTCGCCGAGCTGAGAAGCGCCCGGCGGGGTGGCATCCGCCGGGATCGAACCGACCACCTCGGGGACACCCGCGTCGTCACTCACCGGCTCGTACTCCAGCGCGGGTCCGTCCCACAAACCCATGGAGAACATCCGCCCCCGCACGTTGGCCAACAGCGTCAGACCCTCGGGGTGGATGCTCCAACCGTCGACGTAGTCCTCGGCGTCCACCGCTCGCCGCTCGCACCCGGCTCTCGAACCGGACCACGTCACGGCCACCTCCGTCCCGACGACCGGTCCCCACCCTTTCGTACCGCCGATGACGCTGGTGAACAGCCTGCCGCCGGATACGTACGCGATGGTGACCGCGTCGGCGTCGGGCGCGGCGGCGGCGTCGGGGGCGGCGTGCCGGACGCAGTGGTCGCTCCGCGCGGTGTGACGCGTCGCGGCGACGGGGATACCGCCGATGGAGTCACCGTCCGCGCGCGCCTCCGCCCTGGCCACCGCGTCGGCGACGTCGAAGCTGTACAGGTTGGACCGCCCGCCGCCGTCGTCGCCGACGAGCGTGACCCGACCGGCGGTGGCCCACGCCACGCTCCTGTTACAAGAACGTCAGTCGATTGCCCATGACACTCACGAAAATTAAAAAAAAACTTACCCCACGTTTACGCCCTGGTCCGATGCGACGCCCTCGAGGGTGACGTCCAGCCGGACGAAACAGACGCCGTCGCCGCGGGGATCGAGCCAGAGGGACCCACCGCATCCGCCGCGGTACCCCTTCCAGTGCGCCGCCGCCGTGTCCTCGGTATTCCTCGCGACGATGAGAGGCGTCGACGGCATCGACGGGGTCGATGCAGCAATCGATGCAAGACCTCCGCCGCCGCCGTCGGATCCCGGGCGCACGCAGACGTCGTGCACGGGCCCGAGTGACGCGCGCCTCGGTTCGACTGATTCGAGTTCGTCCCCCGTCGTGTTGGAACCCACGTCCACGTACCACAGCTCGTCCGTCTCCGTGAAGGACTGCCCCGCGCTGGACGCAAAGTACAGCCGCGTGGAATCGTGCGACCAGCACGACGCGCGGGTTCGCTCGGCGCCCGCGTGCGTGACCTGCGTGACGGGCCCGCCCTCGGTGGGCACCACGTAGATCTCCTGGCACGCGTCCTGCTGCACGGTGAACGCGACGCGGGTGCCGTCGCGTGACACGAGCGGCCGGAGGACGGGTCCCGGGGCGTCCGTGACTCTCGTCGCGACACCGCCGCGGGCATCGCAGCGCCAGAGGTCGTCCTCGCAGACGAAGACGAGGGTATCGCCGTGGAGCGCGGGCCAGCGGTAGTACCCCTGGTGCGGCGGAGCGTCCGGCATGGCGGCGGGCTCCCGCCGGTCCTCCTCCTCCGCGGTCACGGACGACGACGACGAGGCGACGTCGGCACCGGCGCGATTGGCGACGACACCGCGCGTCGGGCGGCGGTGGGCGTTGGGCGCGCGGGCGCGGCGGTCGGTCTGGACGCGGAGGGGACACGCGCGCGCGACGACAGCGGCGGCGCGCTGCATTCACCCGCGACCGAAGGCGAGCTCGGGGGAGCGCCGGGGAGTGTGCTAACCTAAAGTAAATCCCTAACCCTGAATATCATCCTGTCTTTAAATTTCCAAAGACAGATAGACCCCCGCCGCGTTCTACCCGAACGATCGTTCCCCTCACCTCTTGGTCCCGAGCACGTTCCACGGCGCGGTCGCGTGGCCAAAGTACGCCACCGCCGGTATCGCCATGACCTCCCCGTCCCCCACGTCGCCGCCCACCGCGTTCCACCCGCTGCCTTCCGCGTCCTCCCTCGACACACGAGCGAACCCCCCGACTTCGTCCCCAGCCTCCGCCAGCCTCCGACCCACAGCCTCCACGTACCGCGAGTACATCCCCGCGTCGCCCACGAGCTCATTCGCGAACGGCGCCGCGCGCACCACACCCGCCGCGGACTCCACGTCCTCGAAGTAGACGTACCCACGCTCCACCGCGGCGTCCGGTGCGTCAAAGCCGGCGCGGACAAGAAACTCCTCCAGCCTGTGAACAAAACACGATGTCAGTCTAATTGCCCGTACGTACGATAACCAAAATAACCAAAATAACCAAAATAACCAAAATAACCAAAATAACCAAATAGACTTACCGACCCACGCCCTCCGCGTGCGTCCCTCGCGTGTCACCCTTCGAGTTCCACGCGAACGGCGCGAGCATGAGTTCCCCCCACTCCGGCCGACCGATGTCAAGGGCGAGCGCCCTGTGCACGGCGAGGAAGAGCGGCTGGTGCTCGACTGGGGCCCACACCGCGCACGTGAACTGGCCCCCCGGGATCAACGCCGATCGCACCCGCGTCAAGGCTTCGATCGGGTCCGCCATGAACTGCAGGCCCTGGTGGCAGTACGCGCGGTCGAAGTGGTGAGGGAAGGCTTCGTGCCACGGGGTATCCTCGGCGCACGCGTCGCCGAAGTGGAACTGAACGGGCGCGTATCCCGGGCCGTCGTCGTCGCCGGGTTTGACGAGGTCGTTGGCTTTGGCTTCGGCGACTTTGAGCATGCCGCGGCTGACGTCGACGCCGACGACGCGGCCGCCGGAGACCTTGTCGCCGACGTGCGACGCGAGCAGCATCGTGTTGATACCCTGGGTTGATAGAGCGATGGATCGTGTCAGTGGGCGGGAGCGGGGGGTACGCGTGGGATCGAGCAGAGGGATGACGACGGGTGGGGAGGGGACACCGAAGATGGAGGCGGGGACGCACCGTCCCGCAGGCGAGGTCGAGGCACTTATTCCCCGGCACGGGCTCGTTTATCTCCACCATGGCGTCGCACCACGGCCTGAACACCCGCCACGCCAGCGCGTCGTCGTATCGCCGGGCCTGATCCTCATCCCCGAAGGTGAACTCCGCGGGCTTAGCGGCGCCGGACGCGAACGATCTCAGCGGATGTTCGAAGGTGCCCACTGGTGTGATGGACCGGTGCGCGCGTCGCGATCGATCGGACGCGAGCGACGCCGCGAAGCGTCGGAGCGCGCCTCGAGCCGCGACGGACATGGATGGCTCGTCACGCGGAGACTTCGCGAAAAGCGTTCAGCGGGGGATGGACCCGCGCGCGTGTGGAATGGCGGTTCGAGACACGGGATGGGATGACGTCGATACGTGATCGAAATATGGATAACGGGATTTGGCGATGCGTCCCGTCGTCATAAGGATGGCCGCGCCCGCGATGTGCGGACGCGCGATCGGCGCGGTGACCCGCCCCCACGTCGATCGCTTCGATCGTTCCCGGCGGATAGTCCATCCCCGTCGCGCGGTATCGCGATGCGTTCGCGCGTCGTCGTCGTCGTCTTCCAACCCGTGGCAGGGCCCCCCGCCGGGCCGGCTCGATGAGACCGCCGCGCGCGACCGCGTCATGCAGCTGGCCTCCGGCACCCCGCAGGGCCAGGGCGCGCTCGAGGCTGTCCAGGGGTGCGTCTCCGTCATGCCGGGGATGACGAACAACCGCGTGATGCTGTTCAGATACCCCGGTTGCAAGTCCCCGCTCGACACCGTCGCGCTCAACCTGGTGCAACCGCGATGGGTCGTCGCCTTCGACGTCCTCGCCAACGCCCCGCGGCGCCCGGGCGATCCCCCGTTCTGCTTCGGCGTCACCCACCCCGCGCTCACCGCCCCGGCCGAGAAGGTCCCGGAGGGCGAGGATCCAATCCCGCCCAAGCGCGGCGACGTAGGGATGGTCTGCCAGATCGAGGACATCTACCACGACAACCGAGAGGAACGGCTGTACGTCACGTCCAAAGTAGTCGGCCGGTACAGGATCGAACGCGTGGTGTCCGAGCACCCGTTCTACGTCGCGGAGACCTCACAGGTGGTCGACTCCACCCCAGGGGACCCGGAAGGCGAGAGGGCGCTGCACGAGGCGGAGACGCGGGTGTGGAATCTGCTAAAGGAACTCGACTCGCTGGCGGTGAAAACCGGCGAGAAGAACTCGAGGATCGACTACGACATGCGGCGCACGTCGCCGGACCCGAAGGAGAGGCCGCCGTGGGACACGGACCCGCCGAAGGAGGACGAACGTGCCGAGATGTTCTCGTGGGCGGTGGTTCGCCGGCTGGGGTTCGACGAGCGGGCGCACCTGGACGCCGCGAGGACCGAGTTCACGACGGCGAGATTGGCGCAGTGCGAGGAACCGCTGAGGGAGGGCATCGCGTACCTGGCGGCGATGGCGGCGGTGAACGGCGTCGCGGACGGGAAAGACGGCGACCGTGGCGGTGACGGCGAGGAGGAGGAGGAGGAGGAGGCGTGAGTCGATCTATTCATTCGACGGGGAGAAAGCGTCCCCGACTCGACATCGCGTTTATCATAATTTAAGTTTCGGCAATCGCCGCGGATGCTAAGAGTAACAAATTGAAAGTCACCGCACGTCGGAGTAGTACTTGTGGTAAATCTCCACCATCTTCTCCGGAGACGCGCCGAGGTACCAGCTGAACCCGATCATGAAGTGCACGAACGTCGCCTTGAAGTTCCCGCCCATGTCCTCGATCCGCCGGCCCGACGTCGTCACCACCCGGTTCACGAGCACGACCCGGCCTCGTCGGAACCAATCCACGGACGGCTCCACGTCTCGCTTCACGAACCGCTCGAACGTCCCGTCCCTCGTCTCGTCGTGTCCAACGGGCGCCGCGCCGTTATCGATCCACTTACCGGGGGATTGGAGCCGCGGTGGACGCCACGCGGCGGCGTCCGATTGGTCGGTCCAGTCTTCCGGAAGCTCCGGCCTCGGCCCGGCGACGTGCATTCGAACGCACAGGTCCGCATCCTCCATGATTGGCAGGTTCTCGTCGAACCCGCCGACGTACTCGAAGTCTTTGGCGCGGCAGAACATGGCCTGGTCCCCGAACAGGCACTTCAGACCGCACACGAACGATTTGGGTCGGAAAACAGCCACAGTGTAAAAAGTCTTGGCCACGTTGTGCATAGACAGGAACCAGTACGTCTTGTCCTTCTCCGGGACTGTGATCAGAGACACGAACCCACCGAGCACGGTTCGCGCCGTCTTAGCACCCGAACACAGCTGCCGCCGCGCCACGTTCACCGCATCCGACGGCACCTGGGTATCGGCGTGAAGAAACAGGAGCAGGTCCCCGGTGGCTCTCAGCGCGCCAGCGTTCATCTGCCGCGACCGGCCCCGGCTCCCGGGCCCGTTACCCCTCACGACGATCGCCCCGAATGACTCCGCGATGGACGCGGTGTCGTCGATGGAGTCACCCACGGAGACGATCACCTCCGCGGGCGGAGGGTCCAGCGACGCGAGGTGCGTCATCAGCGATGTCATCGTCGCCTCTTCGTTCAGCGCGGGGACCACGACGGATAGCGTCGCCGTGGCGTCAACCGTCGACTCGTCCTCGTCGTCACCCGTCGTCGATACCCCGTCCAAGATCGCGAGGACCGCCGCCGGTATCACCGCGAGCGCCGACTTCACGGCTGGGAGGAACGGGAGCTCCTCGTCGGGGTTAGCGTCGGTCCACCGCGCGCACGCGGCGGCGGCGGTGGGGACTGCGATGCCGAGCATGAGGAGGAAGGGCGCGGCGCCCCCGCCGGGTGAGCCTCCGCCGCTCGCGTCGTCGTCGTCCCACCCGCTCCACCCGCTGTCGCCGTCGTCGTTCCCGCCGCCGCCGTTGCCCCCCGCGTCGTCACCTCCCCCGTCGCCGCCGGTGGGTGGAGGCGACGGAGCGGGTTCGTTCGCGTCGACATCGATTTTCTCCTTTGCCGGGTCCATCACGCCGCCGCGTTCGTCGCCTCCCGTGCCTTCCCTGCCGTCGCCGTCGCTGTCGTCCGCGTCCGTTCGTTTCTTCTTCTTCTTACCCCCGAAGATCATGTCGGACAGGTCGAAGCTGACGCCCCATCCACCGATCGACGCCCACGTCTTAGTGCCCCGTCGCTGCCCGATAGGAATTCGGCGGACCCATCGAATCGTCGGCTCGTGCGTTTGCGACGCGCGCCGGCACCCGTTTCGCGCCGAGCGATGCGTCCGCCCCCCCCGCGGCGATGTGTGAACCGCACCGGCGATGCGGGTCGCCCCGAGAGCGCACCCCAGCGCCGACATGTGCCGACCGTTGTGGATAGGGCAGGGCTTCGTGGGGCGCCTTTTTGGCGACGGCACACGCGGGTGCTGACTGGAACACGGATTTTGCGTATGGTTCGTGGCGTGGCGTTATTTTGCACGGGGAGGACGACGCGCGTTCATTCCTCAGCGCGACGCCGCTGACATCCCACGCTCGTGTTGGAGCGAGGAACGTGTCGCAGAGGATCACACACGACCGTGCCATCGTAGAGACGTCACAGTTCGTTCACCATGTACGTCGAGGAAGTGTGCATCGACGGCTTCAAGTCCTACGCGCAGCGGACCGTTGTCCCGGCGTTCGACCCCCTGTTCAACGCCATCACCGGCCTGAACGGGTCCGGTAAATCCAACATCCTGGACTCGATATGCTTCGTGCTGGGCATTACAAACCTGTCGCAGGTGCGATACGCGGCACGCGGTGCACGCGATGCGTCGAGGGATGCGGCGTCGGCGCCCATGCGACGCGTCCCGACCCGGGAGAGATTTTTCGTTCCCCCTCGCCCGTGCCGAGAGATTTCGCGTTCCTCCCCCTCCTTCTTCACCCCCATCGTGCGCATGCCACGCATCAATCCACGCGTATCGCGCCCGGCGCTGACATCCAATACCGCCGTAATGATAGGTCCGCGCGGCATCGCTGCAGGAGCTGGTGTACAAGCAAGGCCAGGCGGGCGTCACCAAGGCGTCCGTCTCAATCACCTTCAACAACGCCGATAGGTCCCGCTCCCCCGTGGGATACGAGCACTGCGACCAGATCATCGTCACCAGGCAGATCGTCATCGGCGGCAGGAACAAGTACCTCATCAACGGCCACGTCGCACAGCCCACCAGGGTGCAGAACCTCTTCCACTCCGTGCAGCTCAACGTCAACAACCCGCACTTCCTCATCATGCAAGGGCGCATCACCAAGGTTCTCAACATGAAGCCGCCCGAGATCCTCGGCATGCTCGAGGAGGCTGCCGGTACACGCATGTACGAGACCAAGAAGGAGACCGCGCTGAAGACGCTCGAGAAGAAGCAGACCAAGGTTGACGAGATCGACAAACTCCTCGAGGAGGAGATCCTGCCCACGATCGAGAAGCTTCGCAAGGAACGCGGCGACTACATGAAGTGGCAGCTCGGCAACGACGCGCTTGAGCGCCTTCGCCGGTTCTGCGTCGCGTGGGAGTTTTCGCGGTGCAAAGAGGCGGTGGAGGGCCAGAGCGAGGGCGAGATGAAGGTCAAGTCCTCGCTCGAGGAGCTCGACGCGCGCGCGCACGACCGCGCCGCGGAGGGTGCCGACGTCGAGGCCGAGATGCAAAGAATCTCAAAGGAGAAAGCCGCCAAAGCCGGCGGCGCCATGACCTCCGCCTCCGCCGAGGTCGACGAGCTCTCCAAGGAGCTCGTCAAGCACACCGCGGCGTGGACACACAAGAAGGACGCCGTCAAGGCTGAGAAGAAGAACGTCGAGAAGTTCCAGAAGCAGGCCCAGAAGCACGAGGAGGCCACCGCGAAGGAGGCTGAGCGCCTCGACCAACTCGCCGCCGAGGCTGACGCCCGAGCGAGTGGGCTCAAGGACGCCGAAGCCGCCGCCGAGAAGGCTGAGATCGTCCTCCAGGGTGTTCAGTCCGGCAGCGGCGCGGGAGGTGACGGCGACAAGTCCCTCCAGACGCAGCTCACCGAGGCCAACGCCGCAGTCGCCGACGCAACCGCCGCGGCTAAAAACGCGGCTCTCACCGCCAAACACTGCGAGAAGGAGCTCGTGGGTGCCAAGAAGCTCTTCGCCGCCAAGGAGAAGGAAGGCGCCAAGCTCGCGAAGGACCTCGCCAAGGCTGAGGAGACCTACGCCGGCGCCAAGGCTGCGCTGGAGGCTGCGGGCGGCGGCGACTCGTCCGCCCTCGACGCGCTCGAGACGGAGTGCGAGTCCAAGCGTAAAACCTTCGACAAGGCTCAGGAGAAGGTTGACGTTCTCAACGGCCACCTCGCGGGCCTAGACTTCAAGTTCAAGGACCCGGAGGCCAAGTTCGACAGGTCCCGCGTCAAGGGTGTCGTCGCCAAGCTCATGCAGGTGAAGGACCCCGCCGCGTCCACCGCGCTCGAGGTGGTCGCCGGCGGCAAGCTGTACCAGGTTGTCGTCGACACCGAGGTCACCGGCAAGGCTCTCCTCTCCAAGGGCCAGCTCCAGAAGAGAGTGACCATCATCCCGCTCAACAAGATCGACGCGAGGACCTGTACCGGCGCTCAGCAGAAGGCTGCCGACAGGGTTTCAAACGGCGACGCGAAACTGGCGCTCTCGCTGGTCACCTGCGACGCCGAGGTCGAAGCCGTCATGGCGTACGTCTTTGGCAAGGCTTTCGTGTGCAAGGACGCCGCGACCGCCCGCGCCGTCGCGTTCGACAAGGATGTTCTCACCAACTGCGTCACCGTGGAGGGTGACCTGCTGAACCCCGGCGGTTTGCTCACGGGTGGATCGCGCAACAACGGCAACTCCGTCCTCGCCAAGCTCCACGCGCTTCACTCCGCCGAAGCCGTCCTCGACGAAGCCAAGGCGGCGCTGACCACAGTCGAGGCCGCGCTGAAGGAGTGCGCCGCGAACGCCAAGGCTTCCGCCAAGCTCGAGGCTGCCGTCGACCAAGCGGAGCACGCGCTCGGCCTGATCAAGCAGAAGTGCGAGGGCAGCGAATCCCACCAGCTCGGCGAGAAGGTTTCCAAGCTCGAAGCCGACCTATCGGCCGCCACTGAAGCCGGCGCCGCCGCCGACGAGAAGAAAACCTCCGCCACGAAGCTCGCGGCTGATCTCAAGAAGGAGATCGAGTCGTTCGCCAAAGAGCGCGACTCCCGGCTCAAGGTCGCGGAGAAGTCGCTCAAGGATGCGAGAGCCGCGGTAAACAAGGCGCGGGCCGACGTCAAGTCCGCCGAGGGCGAGATGACCGCCGCTCGCGTCGAGCGTGAATCCGCCGCCGCCGAGAAGGACGCCATCGCGGAGAACATCGCGCAGGCTGAAGCGCAAGTGGCTGAGCTCGAGGCTGAGGCGGCTGAGCTCGAGAAGGAGGTGTCGCTCCGCCGCGCCGCCTACGACGAGAAGGCTGCGGCGCTCGACGCGTTGAAGTCTGAGCTCGCGGCGTGCGACAAGGAGAGCGCCCGGCTGCAGAAGACGCTCACACGGCTCGAACGCGCGGCGGATGCCGACGCCGTGGAGCGCAAGAAGCTCGAGCACAAACTCGCGCGCATGGAGAAGGATGCGGATGAGTCTCGCGCCGCTCTCGACGCGCTCACGCGGGAACACCCCTGGATCGACTCCGAGCTGGCGCTCTTCGGCGAGGAAGGCGGCGACTACGATTTCGACGCCCGGGACCCGATCGCCGCCACCGAAGAGCTCGCCAAGGCTGAGGCTGAGCAGGCGTCGCTGTCCAAGCGCATCAACAAGAAGGTCATCGCGATGTTCGACAAGGCTGAGGCTGAGTTCAAGGCGTTGCAGGAGAAGCGCAGGATCGTGCTCAACGATCGAAGCAAGATTGAAGCCGTCATCGGCGAGCTCGACGAGAAGAAAAAGGAGGCGCTGAAGGTGACGTGGGAGAAGGTGACTGGCGACTTTGGCTCCATCTTCAGCACGCTGCTCCCGGGAACGAGCGCCAAGCTCGAACCCCCCGAGGGCGAGTCCTTCCTGGCGGGTCTCGAGGTGCGGGTCGCGTTCGGAGGCGTCTGGAAGGAGTCCCTCACCGAGCTCTCCGGAGGCCAGCGATCGTTACTGGCGCTCTCGCTCATCCTCGCGCTTCTGCTGTTCAAGCCGGCGCCGATTTACATCCTGGACGAGGTTGACGCCGCGCTGGACCTGAGCCACACGCAGAACATCGGTCGCATGATCCGCGCGCACTTCCCCTATTCGCAGTTCATTGTGGTGTCCCTGAAGGAGGGCATGTTCAACAACGCCAACTGCATCTTCAGGACCAAATTCGTCGACGGCGTGTCCACCGTCACCAGGACGGTGCCCGCGCTCAAGGCTGCGGACAACGCGTCCGAGATGGGGGGCATCGACGCGGCGAGCAAGAAGCGCGCGGCGGCCAAGGGGAAGGTTGGCAGGAACGGCGCCAAGGAGAACGTGCCCGTGTAGGCGAACGGTGCGTTCACGGCGGGGGGGGAAGGGACACGATGGGGTTGGGATTGAGAACGATGCAATTGTGAGACGGCGCGCCGCGGCGGAGATACGGTCTTTTAGTGCGCAGTCGATACCTGTAATTACCGCACTCACAACAAACAACAATCCGACGTCCGCGTCCTGGCTGACGAAATTGAAATCGTCGAGATGAACGGCGGAGTGTCCGCTACGACTGCTACCGCGCTCCGTCCCGCTCCTTCGCGCTGCTCGTCCGCTCGTCGACGTTCTCGTCAACGTTCTCGTTGCTCTCGTCGTCCTCTTCGTTCTCTTCATCCTCTTCGTTCTCGTTGTTGTCTCTGTCGACTATTATCTCCGCGAGCTCCAAGGTTTTATCCGGCTGCTTGACCGCGACGAACTCCCGGCCGCTCGCGGTGGACCTCAACATCGCATCCGCCTCCGCCTCCGCTTGCTCGCGCTCCTCCCTACGTCTCGTGCGATCCTCGCGCCACGTCACCCACCATGCCCTCCACACGAAGAGCACTAACATGACAATCAACACCATGGTCACCGCGTGCGCGACTATGTCTCGTGTCGACCTCGGTGCCTCCCGCATCTCGGGCGGGAGCTGCTCGAAGGGAATGAATTCGCACCCCGCCACCTGGTTCTCCGCGTCGGGTTGGAGCTTATCGCACGGACACTCCGTCGCGTACAGTTCAACACCAGGGTCGGGCGGGGTTGTTTCGAGGGCAAAGTACCGGGCGCATCTCGCCTCGAAGGTGTTGGCCTCATTCTCGGTGCGCGCCTTGTATCGGGCGTACTGCCAACTGCTCATCTCGGTACCGCCCATGGTGACCGGTGTGATGGAACGAAAGGGTGGGGAAAACGGGGTGGGACCCGCGCCCAAGCGCGGTGCCCTCACACACAGTGTGGTGCCCTCACACACAGAGTTTCGCCGATCCCAATATTCCTTTTGACTTGGCGAAGAGACAGCTGGGGCGTTGTTTGGCGTTTCTGAGTCAAAAGCCCGGGCGAGATTTCGCGACCGTTGGCTGGCTCTCGGCTTTTTCTTTTCCCTCGGGACGCGTGACGGGGGACTCAGACCCGATACGCACCGCGGAGATCGCACTCGCGACCGCGCCGCGCACGTGGACCGACCCGCTCGCACCCCCCGAGCGCCCGCACGCGCGTCCCACCGCCGCCTCGGTCGCACACGACCCGCGGACCGGTCCCGTCTCAGATCCCACAGCCCCCTCCTCCGTAAGGGTGCCCACGCCCCGTCGCCTCCTCCTCCGTCCCTCATCATGACGAAGCATCAGCTGGTAACACACGATGGGGACCTCCCGGAACAACCCCTATCGGCCTACCTCGACAACCTGGGCGCCAATGAGTGGTCGTCCAAGTACCAAGTCGTCGCCATCATGGGTCCGCAGAGCTCCGGCAAGTCCACCCTCATGAACCACGTCTTCGGCACCGACTTTCAAGAGATGGACGAGTCCATGGGCCGGTCGCAAACAACCAAAGGGGTCTGGCTCGCCAAGTCCCCGAAGGACAACGCGTACGGCCCGACGCTCGTGATGGACCTGGAGGGTACCGACGGCCGGGAACGCGGCGAGGACGATACCAAGTTCGAGAAACAGTCGTCGTTGTTCGCGATGGCCGCCGCGGATACGCTGCTGGTGAACATCTGGTGCCACGACATCGGCCGCGAGAACGCGTCGGGGAAGCCTCTGTTGAAGACGATCTTCCAGGTGATCCTCAAGATATTCAACCCGAAGAAGACAACGCTGTTGTTCGTCATACGGGACAAGACGTCTAAGACGCCGATGGACGCGCTGGTGCGGGACATGCGAACGGATCTCGAATCCATCTGGCGATCCGTCACCAAGCCGTCCAAGCACGCCAAAGCATCCTTCGACGACTTCTTCACCCTTCAGTTCACCAGCTTACCGCACTACGAGTACGCACAGACACAGTTTGTCGAGGAGGCTAACGCCCTGTACGGCCGTTTCGCGGATCCGAACCGTCGCGATACCCTCTGCCCAGTCGCCGACGGCAGCAACGTCCCGGCGGCCGGCTTAGTCGTCTCCCTGCGAGAGACGTGGAACGCGGTGGTCAACGATAAGGACCTGGACCTACCCGCGCACAAGGTCATGGTCGCCACGGTGCGATGCGAGGAGATCGCGTCCGCCAAGCTCGCATTCATGTCGGAAGGACGCGAGCTGGCGTCCTTGGGCGCATCCGTCGCTCCCGACGGAGCCGTCGCCGCGCCGGGTCTCGGTTTGCGACTCACCGCCCACGCCGTCATCGCGCTGCGGGGGTACGACGACGAGGCGCAGTACTTCGACGAAAGCGTTCGTGACACGAAGCGCGATGAGTTACGGACGCGGCTGGTGCACGCGCTGAAGCCCATCGCGCATAGGCACCTGAAGCACGTGGGGGACAAACTGCTGCGCCGGCTTCAAAACGCGATGAAGGCTTCAAAGGATTCCTTCGCGTTTGTCTCCGCCGGCGCCGTGAAGGAGGCGAAGGAGGAGTGGGCGAACGCGGTCACCGACGCGGTTCCCGACGACGAAGCCCTGTTACGCCCCGGGCAGAGTCTCGAGGTACTCCAGGAGCCTTCCGATGATGGCCAATCGGAGCTCTCCACGTGGCGCGCCGTGACGACGCACCTGTCTGAAAAGTTTGAAAAAGACGTCGCCCGGTGCGTCGCCGACGAGCGGAAAACGCGCGTCGCCGACGCCACTCGCACCTGCGAACGCACGATGGAAAGGGCGGTGGGCTCTCAGGTCACCGGCCTGATCGAGGACCCGCCCGCTGACCTGTGGGAACGACTGGACAACATGATCGCCACATCCACCCGCCGGCACTGCAAATCCCTTCACGACGCGTTGGCGGGGTTCGAGCCCGGCGCCGAGGAGAAAACGGCGTCTTCATCCGCCATGGCGACGCGCGTCCGCGAGACTGTCGAGGGCAAGACACGCGACGCCGCGGAGAAGGTTGTCGAGCTCATGAAGACGGCGTTCGCGCGGGTCTTCTCCAAGGACTCAAGAGGGCTGCCGCGGACGTGGAAGGCGTCGGACGACGTCGCGGCCGCCAACCGACGGGCGCAGCGCGAGGCGGTCCGCGTCCTCGGGCTGCTCGCGGTGTCACGGCTCGGTACCGCCGGCGAGGACCAAGCGACGCCGTCCAAGGGTGCGGGTGTCAACACTAAGGACAAAGAGGAACACGCCCGGAACCGACAGGACGCCATCGACGACGCCCTCGCGACTTTCATCCGGGAGCCCGAGGACGACGACGACGACGAGGGGCCCGGGGGCGACGGGGGCGGCGGCGACGGGACGCAACGGACAGCGCAGCAGGTCGCGCCCTTTCCGAGCGAGTGGGCCGGGGAGGATGACGATGCCGTCATGCTCACCCCGCAGGAGTGCCGCAGCGCGTGGCGCAAGTTTGAAGCGGACACGGCGTACGCGGTGTCCCAGGCGCTCGCCGCGAGGGAAGCTGCGGCGCGTGGTGGCGCACCCGCGGCGCCGGCTTGGATGATCGCGGCGTTGCTCATCACCGGCTTCGACGAGGCTATGTGGTTGCTACGTAACCCCATCACGCTTTTGTTCCTAGTCGCGCTCGGCTTGTTCATAAGGGCCATGTACAACAACATGGACGTGGAGACGGCGATGCGCATGGGCGTCGTTCCCGGGTTGATGTTCCTGGCGACGAAGGTTGTGCCGACGGCGATGGCCATTCTGAAGAAGCTGTGGGAGGAGGGTGCCATGATGCACGGCATCCAGCCCGTCGGGGCGGGCGGCGGGGGATCGGCGGGGAGCGCCCCGGCGGCGAACGTCACCGTCACCGACGGCGGCGGCGCGGCGGCGGGGGGCGATAGGGAGAGGGTGTTCGCGCCGAGCGTCAGCGGTGAGGGCGTCCGTGTGCGTACGAAGGGCGAGTGATACTTTTCGGGTGCCGTCATCGGGCGTCGATGGTGACTGAACCGCTTTGGTTGCTATCTTACGAACTCTTACAAAGTACAACTAATCAGCCGTGCGACTAGGGAACGTGATCCGAGTACGTCTTCGCACGTTCCCTGGCTACTCTGCGACCTTTTCCCTTACTCCTCGTCGGGCGCGGCGACGACGAGGGACTTGAAGTACGCGAACGAATCGTCCCCGATCATCCAGCACAGCCCGAAGCCCGCGGTGATGCCCCACCCCGCCAGCCCCGTGGCCATGCGGGTGGGCGGGAGCATCCTCACTGGGAGGACGCTGTACATGCTCTTGGGCACGAACATCTCGGCGATCTCGCGCATCTTTACTTGTACTTAGTGTAAACGTACGCGCCTGGCTCCTGTGTGGTGGTGTGGGTGAGTGGTGGGTACGACGGGAGGTCAGCGTCGTCTCCGGGATGGCCCGTTGCCAAACGAAATATCTTTCGCGACGGGGGAACCCTAATCTGCGCCGTGCGGGGGTGGGGTGATCGCCGCGGGGTGAGGCGACGCGGGTGCGCGGACGCCGCTCCGTCGGGTCGTGGGCGGGGTAGGCGGACGGGCGCGGGTGCGTACCTTCGGCGAACCGTGCGCTCTCTCGCGTCACGGAGTGTGTGTCGAGCGGCGCGGGCGGGTCACTCGCAAAACTCCCACGAGTCGAACAGCCTGCTCAGCTGCCGTGAGACTTTCAACGCGCCAGAGAGGCCAGTCGTCCTCTGAGACCGAGTCAGCACGCGACGGAGGCCACAGTCGCGCGCGGCGATACCGTCGGGTCCCAGGCGCCGGGACACCCTCGGACACTTCCCGAAGGTCGAGAAGGACCGAGGGAGTCAATTCGCGGCGACAAAGGCGGGTGCCGGTGCTCACCGCCCGCGCGATCGACGCGCACCCGCGCGCCGGTCGCTCCAGTCAGCTCGACCGCCCCCCCAAATCCTCCTGAAAACGCCCCCGCGACCACTCGAGCCCCTCGGTCAATACCCACCGTGAACTCGCCATGCGTCCCGGGACGCAGGTGTGGGCCAAGGTGGAGGGCTACCGGTGGTGGCCCGCGCACGTGCTGGACCCGAACGACCACAGGGAGGAGATGCGGGACGCGCCCAAGCTACCCGATCGCGCCAAGCCGGTGCTGGTGCGATTTCACCACACGCAAGACATCGGCTTCATGGCGCCGTCCAAGGTGCTGGACTTCGCCGAGCACGTCAAGGAGAAGAGCGCGGGGGGGAAGAAGGGCGGCGGGTTCGCGCAGGCCGTCGCCGCCGCCAAAGCCGCGCTCGGCATGGCAACCGAAGGCACGAACGGGGATCACGGTGGAGATCAAAACCCGGCCATCGACGACTCGAACAAAAAAACCAAAGCCCCGGCTCCGACCTCCGTCGACAAGGACAACGACGTGGGTCACACAAAGCCGCCTTCCGGCACGAAACTCGAGCGCACACCACGCGTGTCCGAGAGGGACGTGGAGGCGGCCCGGCCCAGGCGGCAGGCGGCGGCGGCCGGGGAGGAACAACGCCGCGAGGGACCGAAGGTCATCCCCGGCGAACTGGGCGCCGCCGCTGGGTACCTGCACGGCGCGGCGTCGCGGGCGCAGGAGAGACTCGAGGCTGGCCTGAGCGACGCCGAGGATGGATCCGATACCGAGGACGGATCCGACAGCGATGCATCGTCGGATGGGGAGGATGCGGGTGAGAAGGCGGCGCGTGCATTGGGCGGGTTCGCGGCGAGCGGGAGGTCGACGTCGATCGGCGCCGAACGCGGCGTCGACGACTTCGAGCGTTCCATGCGTTGGTACATGGGCGTCGACGACCCGAAGGAGGCTGGGGTCGTCGCGGGGCTCGGCGTGCACCTCTCCGAGGTTGGCGTGCTCGTCGGGAAGGCTGCGGAGGATGACATCGCCGCGGAGGAGGGTCACCACGGAAGAATGAAAGTCGCGCTCGAACCGAAAGCCGGGATGGGTGAACAAACGACGGCGGTGACCGACACGAGTAATCCCAGACGCGCGTCCAAGCGCGAGGCCGCCGCCGCCGCGACGGAGGCGATCGTCAGCAAACCAGCCGCCCCCGCCTCCGTCGCGGCGTCCACCGCGGCGAAGCAGGCTAAGGATGCCGCCGCCGCCGCCAGGGATCGCGCTAAAAAGTCTCGAACGGCGGCAAACGCCGCCGTCGCCGCCGCCAGCTGGGGCGTCACCGAGGACGTAAACCGCGTCACCGACGGCACCCCAGCTCTGCCCAGCACCGACGGCACCACCGCCGACGACTCCGGCGACGACTCGCCGCGGAAGACGAGGGCGTGCCACCAGTGCGGCCGCGGACACGCCCCTCGGTTCGAGTGTAAAAATCACGTCGGCGTCGGCAAATCGGGCGGCAAGTCATCGTGCGGCGTGTCCTACTGCGACGGGTGCGCGCGGCGCCACTACCCGCAGTACACCCGCGACGAGATGCAGGCGCGGTGTCCCAAGTGTGTAGGGACGTGCACGTGCCGCGCGTGTCTCCGCGACCCGGTTCCGTCGCCGTCCTTCGCGACCGTCATGTCAGAGTCTCGGCGACTTGAACTGTGCGAGACGCTGTTGGTGACGTGCGCGCCGACGCTCAAGGTGACGGCGGAGCGTGAGACGAACGAGATGGCGGCGGACGCGGAGTGTGCCGCGACGAGGGACTCGCACGAGGACGCCATGGACGCGTCGGGCGCGAGTGGGTGGCGGCTGTTCTGTGACATGTGCGGCGGCGCCGTCGCGAACTTGCACCGGTCGTGCTGGGCGTGCGAGGTTGACCTGTGCGTGGAGTGTTGCTCGGATTTGCGGACGGGGAAGGGCGTGGGTGATCCGGGGTGGAAGGTGGCGGGCGGGGTCCCCGCGGCGACCCCGGCGAGCGCGCTCGTAGGAGCCAAGGGGCACAGTGTCGGACACAGTGTCGGACACAACAAACGGGGCCGAGACGCGATTACTTCACCACCCGCCGCCGAGCCCACGAACGGCGTCAAGCCGGTGGTGAGCCTGAGCGACGCGGAGCTCGCGGCACTGCCGGTGAAGAAGCGACTGAAGCTCATGGCCGCGATGGCCGCCGCCGGTCAATCGATTTCGACGGAGGCTTTGAAGGTGCCGTCGACTGGGGTCGACGGGGTCAAGCCCGAGGCGGCCGGCGCGAAAATCGAGGTGGGCGTCGAATCCAGGGTCGAGGTGGGGGTTGAATCCAGACCCTGCGCCGAGCCCTTACTCTGCGTGCAGTGCACCCGCCCGATGGAACTACGGTCCTGCGTCGAGCGCAAGTGGCTGGACCGCGTGTACAAGTCCACCAGGTATCTCGCGGCGATGGAATCGCTCAAAGCTAAAAAATCCTCCGAGGATGAAGCCACGTGCCCGTGGTGCGTTCAGCTGCCCGTCGGGTCGGAGTCCCTGAGGGACTGCGGCGCGGGCGGAGTGGTGTGGTGCCCGCGCGCTCGTGACCTGCGCGACGTCACGTCCGTAGAAACCAACGGAGAAACCGACGAAATGGAATCCAAAGCGTCCGGAAGATCCGCGACGTTGACCGACCGTGATGCCCTCCGCCACTTCCGCTGGCACTGGGCCCGGGGCGAGCCGGTGGTGGTCCGCGGCATCGAACCAGCGGGCGCGGACTGGTCCCCGGCGACGCTCGAACGCGCGCTACGGGACGGCGCGGGCGTCTTGGACATCTCCGGCACTTCCGGCAAAGTCTCCGATCGCATGGTCCCCGTGGTGGACGCGTGTAAGGAGTCGACGCTCGGCGTTCGATCGCTCGCCGTCGCCGAGACCATGACACCGCACGACTTCTTCAAAGGGTTCCAGGACCAGCGGACGTTCGGCCCGGACGCCATGTACCGCATGGACGGTTGGCCTTCCGAAGCCGCGTTTAAACGCCTCGCGCCCCGACACCGATCCGCCGTCCTCGCCGGCTTACCCTTCCAGGAGTACACCAACCCGGTGGACGGCCCTCTGAACCTCATCACGCACGTCGCTAAGAACGCGGGCGGGGGCGACGGTTCATATCCGGGTGATGGATCCGGATGCGGCCCGAGGACACGTGTGGCGTACGGGCGGGTAGACGAGGTTGGCGGCGTCGGCGACGCGGTGAGTCAGCGGCTGCGAACTTCGTCGGCGGATACCGTCGAGGTTCTGTACCACGCGTCTAGTGCGTACGTCCCGGGTGACGTTTCATCGGACGACGACGAAGAAGACGAAGCGGCGGCGCCCGGCGCGGTGTGGCACGTGTTCGCGCGGAGTCACGAGGCGCACCTAGTGCGGTACCTATCAGAGAACGGCGCGGTGCTCGCGCACCCGCCCGACGGCGAGCGGCGGCGCCAAAACGGCTCCATCGGAACGCACACCGACGCGAAGAACGGCGCGGACCGCGCGTTGGCGGCGCGGCTGCCCCTGCACGACGGCCGGTGCTTCCTGACGTCCAACGAGATCGACGAGCTCGGACGGGAGAGCGGCGGCGTCGTCAAGCCGTGGGTCATTTACCAGAAACCGATGGAGGCGATTTTGGTCCCAGCCGGGTGCGCTCGACAGACCAGGAACCTCAAGTCGTGCGTCGGCGTCGCGGTGGACTTTGCGTCCCCGGAGAGCGCGGGGGCGGCGCTACGAGTCGGCGAGACGATGCGCGAGCTGCCGGGGACGCACGCGGAGCGAACGAGGGAGGGGGTACACGCGAGGACGACGGTGTTGCACGCGGCGCACTGGGCGGTGACTCGTCTGGAATCCAGGAAAGAGGACTCGAGTGCTTAGGGTTGACTAAAGTAGCGAGCTTTAGGGTTAACTGGCGACTCTACGCGGCGAGTGGGTACGCGGCGACGTACTGTATCGTTTCAATGTGAACTTTTAGTTCGAGCGTGTTCTTTATTGCAAGCACCCGCCGCGGCAATCGTTCGGGAAGGAGCGCCGGCCGAGCTAAACGATCCAAAAACGATCCAATTTGGCCGACGCACCCTCCCGACGTAAGCAATCAAAACCTACCCCTCCCGTAGTATAAATACCCCTGAATGTACCTCCGCTGAACGTCACCACTCGCCGCACACACCGTGCGTTCTCAACCCCTCATCGGCGTTAACCGTATCCGATGTTAGGCGTTGAAGATGTAGAGCGAGTTTGACGCGGCGGCGGCTAGCACGTGCTCCTGCGGATGCCACGCCATGTGCAGAATCTTCGTCTGAAAATCCGGCGACCCCGGCCCTACGGGCTGCGAAAACGCCGACGGCGACGACCGTCCCGACGCCCGCCCCATCAACCCGCTCACCAAACTCGGCGACGCGCTCAGAGACCCGCCCGTGGCGGCTCGCATTCGTTCCGTTCGAAGCCTCTGCGGCGTCTTAGTCACCTCGAGCGTATCCGCGCCCCCCGCGTGCGTGTCAAAGGTGCGAAAGGTGTTACCGTACGATCCAGTCGCCAGGTGGCTGCCATCGTCGGAGAGGCAGCACTGGAACTTGTCGAAGATGCTGTCGCTCTCGTACAGGTCGCACAGCTTGGAGCGAAGATGCTCGTGAACCTTGAACTGCGCCACGGGTTTCGAATCCATGTTTATGTCCCAGAGCTTCACCGTGAGGTAATCCCTGGCCAGGATGTACCGGCCGTCCCGGCTGAACTTGACGTCCGAGATGCTCGCGATGATCTCGCAGAAGAACGACCGGGATCCCGGGGCTTCCTGCTCGTCGAAAATCTTGGCGTGGTTGTTGCACAAAGCGCTGGCTCGCATATCCGCAAGGCGAATGGCACCCTTCGAGCTCGAGTACGCGAACAAGTTGCACTGGTTAGGGTGGAACTCCGCGGACGTGATGACCTCGGTGAGGTCCTCCATGTTGTTCGGCTTGATGTCCACGATGTTGAAGCTGCTCCCCGAAGACTCCAGGTGCCACAGGTTGATCCGTAAGTCATCCGCGGAGATGAACGTCTCGCAGTCGCTGTTGACGGAGAGCGAGTTGATGTGGTACGCGTGCTGGTTACCGTACAGCCGACGGCACCGCGCGCTGAACACCACGTCCGTGCTGTGCACCGAGGGGAGCCGCAGCCGCCCGCTGAAGGACCCGCCGGCTGAAGACGACGGCGACGATAACGTCCGAGGCGGGGCGCCGGGCGGCGGCGGCGTCTTGGGGCCCATGAGCGGGTTGTGGTGGTGGTCGTCTCCGGCTCCGTGGTGATCGCCGCCGCCGCCGAGGCTCGCCCTGTGCGCCGCCTTGACGCTGGCGTCCAGGTTAAAGTCGCTGACGTGCTGCATCTGCTTCTCGAAAACTTTCCAGAGCTTGATCGTCTTATCGTTCGTGGACACTAGGAACCGAGCGCCGTTCGCGCCTTGGTGGCACCATCGCAGCGTGTTGATCTTCTCCTCAATCTCCAGCGACTTGAGGTAGTCAAACTCGGGCTCGTGGGATTGAAACTCGGTGAGGTAGCGGTACTCCACGGGGGGAATGCTGGGTCCGCCCCTGGCGCGCATCGCATCCTGGGATTGGGCGCGGATTGAGGTTGGGAAAGGCGGGGGTCAGAGTCTGGAAAGCCAAAAAGTTTTTGGTCGTCGCGTCTCGAGGTTTTGCGGCGTGGCTCGTGTTGTGTGTCGGGGGATGGGGGTCCGCGCGCGGTCGGCGCGGGGGATTGGCGCGGCGGGGCGAAGATCGCGCGGGCCGGATCGCGCGCGTCCACGCGTGATCGACGCATCGACCGGCCGCGATCTCACGCATCCGTCGCGTCATCGCCCACCGCGCGCGTGTTCGAAAGGACGCCCATCGCGCGTGTTCGAGTGTTGACAGTGGGAAAATCGATTGGGTCAGCGGTCGCACGCACCAGCGCAGCCTTCGAGGGATGCATTCGTTCGAACAGCACGACGCGCCCGCCCCTGTCGCCGGTCGCGAGGTGCTCGCCGGTCTTATCGAACTCCACCGCGCTGATTATGTCCGCTGTCGGTGATCGGGAAGGGACGGGCGTGGGAAGGTCAGCGTCGGTTATCGCTGCGGCGTGGAAAAGCGACATCCATCGAGGGTGTCGAGTGGGGTGGGTTGGCGCGCGCGTCTCTCTCTCTCTCGTGTTACTCACCGTCTTGCACCTCCTCGCCGGGCGTGCGCTCGCCGAACACCTGGCTGAAGTTCCAATCCAGCTGCCCGAGGGGCTCGCTCGCGGCCGCCATCTCGCCCGCGCCTCAGCCCTACCCCACTCTCTCCCCCACCCTCTGCGCAGGCTCCTCAGCGAAGATTGCCGAGGGCTTGCTTTTTCCCGGCGCGTCTCGACGCCGTAACGGGACCCGCCGTGACCTGTGAACGACGACGACTCGACGTCCGAGGAGGGCGTCGATGCCTTCACGCGCGTGTCGATGCGTCGCGCCGTGCGGAGTGGCGTCGGCCGGGTCGTGGGGTCGTCGCAAGGCGCGTACTATCGCCCGACCGACGGTGAAGTTTTGGTTTTGGTTTTCTGCCAATCACAAACTCTGACCGCGAGATGACCTTTTGCCGCACGATGGTGGAGTTTTGGCTGACTAATTTGGAAAAACAAAAACTCCCGACTGGTCTACCGGCTGGCCCTCGATCTCTCCCGCCGCACTTCGGTCCCTTCTATCCACAGGTGGACCGCTTTTTCGCCAATAAAATTTCTTTGGACGAACGGAGGACAACGGAGCACCTGGGATGAGCTGTATTTTTCCCGAACTTTCCAAGAGTTCGGACAGACCGATTGCGCATAGACCACGGTTCTTGAGATAAAAAAACTCTTGTATTTCGGTGCCATTTCGAGCGCTTCTATGTGCTTTTTGGCATTCTGATGGCCCTCCTCCAAAAAACCTGGCCCTGAAACACACTGGATAGCATACGGGACGAATTGCCAAATAGAGAAACCGGGTGGTGAGAATGCCCAAGCCAAGCTGAGTCACAGCTCAGCATCACAGCCAAAAAAAAATCTTTGCAAAAGAATAACTGTATCCCGAGATTTCCCGCGTCCCTGCAGTACCCACAGGTCGCCGCGGCGCCCCGACACGCGCGGGTCATGGGATCGGACGGCGGCGGACGCGGCCGGGCACGTCCCGATTACCCGCATCGAACCTCCCCGACCGGCGACACGATCACGCGCGAGGAGGTCGAGCGCCGATGTTACAACTGGGCGGCGAGCGAAGATGGGGAGCCGGAGGGTTCCACCGTGGAGTGGCCGAACGCCGGGTGGATGGACGGGTGCCCGTGCGAGGACGCCTTTTACGCGGGGACGCACATCGCGTCGTGCGAACTCACGTCGTCGCCCGCCGCCGCCGCGAGCGGTCGCGGCGGGTCAAACCCCGCGCCGATGCCGACGCGCTCCGGGACCGGCCCGTCCCCGAGCACCACCGCGGACAGCGAGGCTGGCATCTTCATGCTCGTGTACGCATCGTTCGCGGTGGCGTCGTTCCTCGCGCTCGTGATCGTGAGCTGGTGGTGGAAACGGGAAGGGCAGCGACGAAGGCGGGACGAGGCCATCGCCGCGGAACTGGCGAACCCGTGGAACGTCATGGCGCGCATGCGCGCGGGCGAACACGGCGGCGGGGGTTCGCGCGCGGGCGGGAACGACGGCACGAACGCATCGAACGGCACGAAGCACTCGAGTCGTAGCACCGTCGTGCGCGGGAGCATGTGGGGGATGTACTTTGAGAATCCGACCGGCAGCGTGGTGTTCGGGAAGGAGCTCGCGGTGCTCGATGACCCGGACGCGGTGGCGTACGTCTACGGAGAAGACGCGGACGAGGAGAAGGGCGAAAAAAACAAAAACGACGAGAATGACTCGAGGGAAACGCCGTGGGAGGAGACGCGCGTCACCCTGGACCAACACGATCCCTCGGACGTCGCCGTGCGCGTATACGACGGGGAAGACACGCGGCGACACGGTGCCCGCTTGGCCGGCGCGCAGCTCGAGCGGCTATCCTCGGGAACGACCTCCGCGGATCTGTCCTCGACGAGCTCATCGGAGATGGCCGGTGAAGGCATGGACACGGAGAGGTCCGGCTCCTTCGGATCGTCCAGGTCACTCGGGTCCCTCACCAGGGGAAACGACTCATCATCCGACGACAACAGCAGGGGCCGGTCGTCGAGCGGGACGTCTGTGTCTAATCGCCCATACACACTCGCCGCGCTCGGCGTCGCCGACCCGGAAACTTATCTGCCAAACTCGCGCCAAAACTCTCGGCCGAGGCGAGGCGGGTCCACGCGTCTCCGGTCGTCGCAGATGTGGGGGGACTGCGACACGGACACGGACGAGGAAACCCATGGATAGTAGGTGGCGGGTGGACACACGAGTGGGGGTGAAACGCACCCCGCACCCAGAATTGATTTTACCAAATGGCGCGAAAGTCTTGAAAAGTTAGACTACAAGTAAGCAAGCGCACGAGTAAGAGTCTTAATCTTATGCGTATTACACCCGAGCTGAGCCGCCGTGTTCCAGGCGGGCTCGGCTCGTGTACCCTATACATCACAGCAGCCGATCGCTCTGCGTGGGCATGCGGAAGAACACGTTCAGCGGCGGCAGCGGCCTCGGGTCGAGGATCGCGCTCGGCGCGGGGGGTGGCGGCGCCGTCACCGCCACCGCCGCCTCCTCCTCCTCGTCGTCGTCGTCCACGCCAGCCGCCTCGAGGGCCGCCTCCTTCGCGAGCGCCGCCTCACGCTCCGCGCGCTTCCTCGCCTCCATCTGGATCCGCGTCTGCTCGTCGGGGAGGATCGCCGGGTGCCGCAGCGCGAACAGCACGCCGCACGAGACGCCGAACTTGATCGTCGCCGGGGATACGATTTTGAAAATCGTCTTGACCACCACGCCCAGGACGATCTTGATGAAGAACCTCGTCACCACCTCCACGTACACCAGCGCCCACGCCAACGCCAGTATGACCACGAGCACACCCGCGGTGACCCTGGGTTCCTCCCAGGACAACACACCCGCGACGCGTTCCGCGCAGCTGGCGGCTTCGTCCAGGATGTTCTGCGACATCGTGATCATGGCGTAAATCTCATCCATCTGTTTCTGTAAACTGGCCAGCGGGTTGATGCTCTCCCAGTTGAAGGCTTCCTTCGGCGCGGCGGCGCGTTCCTCAGCCTCCTTGCGTTTCTTCTCCTCGGCCTCGCGCTTCTTCTTCTTCTCCTCGAGTTTCTTCTCGCGATCCCCGCGGGACTTGTCGGCGTCGCCCTCGAGCGCCGCCAATTTCTTCTCCTCCTCCTCAGCCTTCTTGGCCGCCTCCGCCTCCTCTTCCTCCTTGCGCTTGCGCTCCTCCTCCGCCTCCTTCTTACGCCGCTCCTCCTCCTCCGTCGGGGGCGGGAAAGGAAGGCCCTGCGACAGCCACTCGTCCGCCTCCATACGTGAGAGCACCCGCCCGTATCGGCTCGGGAACAGCGCCAACGAATACAGCGCCACCAGACACAGCAAGCTGGGCATGAACATGTTGGGGTAGTATATGAGGTACACGATGTAGCACTGCGTCAGCGCGGTGGCTGGAATGCTCTGCCAGCTCAGGGCGAACGTTAAACCGGCACCGATCTGGTCAAAACCCGCAGTCAGACGCTGGATCCGCGCGATGGACGACTTGATCGAAGCCACGTTCACCTCGTGCTTGGCAAACTCGAGCAGCTCCTTGGACACAGTCTCGTTCATGGGCGGGGACGAGTGCTTCATACGTTCCACCACCATCTCCTTGTGCGCCTTGATCATACGCTCCTTCTCCTCGTCGCTCATCGGCGAGAAGTACCACTTATCCGGCAACGTGGGCTCGAGGTACTTACGCGCCACCAACGAACCGCCGTTTTTGTAGTTGAACTGCATCCCGCACTCGAGCTTGCACGTCTTCTTGATCTCGCCGCTGCTCGGATCCCGCGCCATCAACTGGAACGAACCCGCGTACCGAACCTTATCCTCCATCGTGCTCAGCTGCAGCTTGACCCGTCCGAGGAACTTGCAACTCGACGCGGTACCTTCGAACAGCGCGACGGTGCATTTCTCCGCGGGTTCAAACACCGGATACCTCAGCCGTTGTTTCCAAACCGGCTTGGCGCTGTCAGCCACGGACGGCAGCCGCGTCCAGTACGGTCCCATCTTGACCACCGCGAACGTCGTGGTTGGGTTGGGTAAGTCCGTCGCGCGCATGACGTCGACGGTCATGCGTCCAACCTCGGCGGTGGCGTTGCCTCCGTGCAGGTGTTCGAAATATTCCTCGTCGAGGTAGGCTCGGACGCAGACGTCGCCGTAGACTTCGCCGTCTTTGTTCGCCTCGTTGCCTTCTTTGTCCACCAATGTGATCCAACGCTCGTCCGGCGGCCGTTTCGTTCCTCTGTACACGTCGAGCTCGTGTATGGGTATCTTGGCCATGCCGATGAGGTCGTCGAACGAGGTGGCTCCGTCGTAGTCGTACACTCGCAGCACCAGGTGGTCCACGTACGGTTTGGCGCAGATAAAGTTAAACGCGCGGTCCCACTCCGGGTCCGTGGCGTCGTCGATGTAGTGCGTCGCCTGCGTCTGCTCCGGTCGAACTCCCTTCGGGTCCACCACCGCCACCTCGCAGTACGGGTCGGACCCGCCGTCGTCGTCGAGATTCATAATTTTGCGTCCTCGTTTCACCTCGACCCTTAGGAGCGCGGTGACCGGGTCGACGGAATGCGACACTCGCTTCTCAGCCTCGGGCTCGGGAAATTTGAGCACGGGCACGCCCGCGATCCTGAACTCTTCGTCGTGCCTGTTCCCCACCCACGTCTCCACGAACACCCGGCCGGTGATCCCGCGTTCGCCTTCCCAGAACATCAACTTTTCCTTCATGTGGTTCATGTCGAAAAAGTCACCTTTTTGGTCTTTTGGCAGCGGCTCGAGGTCGTGCCACTGGCGAATCTTCTTGGGTTTATTGACGTACGGCGGCCGACCGGCGCCTTCATCGACGCGGACGCCCTCCATGTCCACCTTGGCGTACCCGATAAAGTCGTTCAAGCCGCCGAAGTCGCGATCGTACACGATAATCTCAACCTTGTCGTCGTCGTCGAGCTCGACTTTGCCGGGCGGGGTTCGAAAGTGGAAAACTTCGTTGAACTCGGGGTTGAGTGACTTTTGGATCGTGCTGCTCGTGGCTTCTAGGCCGCGGTATCGTACCACGACGAACGGGTCGGATGTATCTCCCGCGTCCATGGCGAGTAAGTTTTCCGCTCGGTGCACCTTGACGAAGAGGCACTTGGAGACGACCTCTTCGCATTCGATGAGCGGGAGCTTGGGGGTGGGCGGGATCTTGGCGCCCGCCTTGGTGGCCTCCCGCATGACCTTCTTGAGCTTCTCGTTGGCGCTCTCGTACGACGTGAGCGCCTTGTCTTTGACCATGTTGACGATGCCCTCGACGCCCTTGCCGTAGTCCTTCTTCGCGTTCTTGTCCTCTTTTTGGAGCGGCACCGCGAACATGGGTTTGGCGTCGCTCTCGGCGAGCTTCCACGCGTCCACGATGCACCGAAAAGGCGCCTTGGTGCCGGTGAACTGCATATCGAGCTTCTTCTTGCCGTCCTTGTACACGACGGAGAGCTTGAGCGTCTGGGTGGCGTCGAGGTGCGTCAGATCTCGGCGCTTCACGGACACGGTGGTGTTGTCCAGGCCGAACATCTCAGCCTTGAAGACCAAAGAGGTCTTGTACACGTGGAGCTTGCCCACGGAGGGCGCCTTGCCGGGCTCGGCGAGGACGCACTCGAACTTGCCAACCTCGGACTCCTGCTTGCGAACCATCGTGGAGGTGGGCGGTCGGCTCGCGAGCCAATGAGAGAATGGGGCAAAACACCCGAGAGTATAACACCCTCGAAGATATTTTTCGGTGCTTCAACGTGTACCAGTCATCAAAGTTTTCATAAATGGCCAGTAAATTTGCACAATGTCCCGACTAAAGATCACGCATCCTGGGCGTTCTTCTTGTCAACTAGCGGCGCGCGAGGTATGCCGCTCGTCTTGGCCCCACGCGTCCCCCTCGTCGACGCCGCCCGTCCCCAACGCTTCGGTTTCACCTCTTCCACAACCTCCGGCGTCGGCGTCTCGGCCTGTTCCTCGTCCGTCTCGTCCGTCGCCTCGTCGGCAGATGACGACGCTTCTGCATCTTCATCAACATCGGCATCTGCGTCCTTCACCGGCGTGGACTCGACGGTACCGCCGCTCGCCTCACCCGCCGCCACCCTCGCGCGGAACGCCGCCAGCGTCACCTCCCTCTCCCGCACCATCTCATCCACGTCCCGTGACCGCACCGGCGTCGCCAGCATCGTCGCCGCCGTCTTAAGCACAGGCGTGCCACCCGTGACTTGGTACTCGGCCATCTCTTCGACGGCGCCCGCCATGGCCACCGCCGCCTCGCGCGCCGCGGTCGCCTGCGCGTTCGCGAGCTCCACAGCCCGCGCGGACCGAGCCGCGTCCATCTCCGCGAGCGACTTGAACCTCGCGCACTCCGCATCGCGTCCAGCGTCCATCGCGGACAACAGGGATACGATCTGAGCGTCCATTGTCTCCCCCGTGGCGTCGCAATCGGCACCCGCCGCCGCCGCCGTCTCCGCGGCGGCGAGCGCAGCATCCGCCGCGGCTTTCGCGGACGTGGCCGCGGCGCGCGCGGCGACAGCGGCTTTGGACGTCGCAGCCTTGGCGTCCGTTCGCATCTTCTGGATTTGTCCCACGAGCGCGTCGCGTTCCTTAACCCGAGCGCCCTCCAGCTCGGCGATGGCGCTCGCCGCGGCTGCTCTCGCGCTCTCCTCCGCGGTCTTCACCTCCGCCAGCGACGCCTCCAGCCGCTCCAAACGCGCCACCACGTCGGACTTGCACGCCTCGAGTACGGACCTGTTCGCGACGTCGATGTCGACGACGCGATCGATCTTGCCAAACAGTAAACGCATCTCATCCTTGGCGCCGTGCAACGTCTCGCCCAGCGTACTAGTTTTCACCCTCAGCCGTTCCTGCGCTCGTTCGAATTCATCCGCGAGGTGCTCACTCTCGACACGCGCGTCGTGTTCCTTACTGAGCTCAGCCTTGGTGCGTTGGATCTCGGCATCCGCCATAGACATCTTCTCCGCGTGATGCGCGTGTTCCCGCTGCAACGCCTTGTGCGCCTTCTTCTGGTCCTCAAACAAGGCGGCTAGACTCGCGAGCTCCGATTTGGCCAGGTCCAGCGCGCTCTTCTGCGTGTCCGCGCGCAGCTTCAACTGCGCCCGCTCCGTCTCTTGGGTATCGTACGACTGCTGCGAGAGGTACACGCCGTTCTTCTCGCGCGTCGCGGTGAGATCCGCGGTGAGCCGCTCAACCTCTTTTTGCAAATCTTTGAGCAACGCGTTCTTCGTCACCCTCGCGTTGATCTCCGGTTTGTTCTTGATGCTCTTGGCGCGGTGGGCGTACTCGAGGGTCTGGAGCGTCTCCTCGGCTGAGTGCGCCGCGGGTGATACGGTGGCGATGATGCACGTCTTGCTCTTGCCACCTAGGGCGTCGCGGAGTAAGCGGGTGAGCTTTGAGTCTCGGTACGGCACGTGTCCACCCTGTAAACAAAACACGACGTCAGTACTCTAATTGCCCATACGGAAATGAAAATAAACGTACCCCGGCGACGAGAGCGGCGATGACCCGCCCCAGCGTAAGCAGCGACTTGTTAATCTCTCCAGCTTCACGTGCCCGTTTATCCACGGCGCCCGAGCGTGAGATGTTCTCACTGCCCGCCAGGTCCACCAAGTTGAGTTTACCGCACCGGATGACGTCCTCGCCGTCGGGGGTTGATTCCTTGGTGTGCACCGTGACTGAAAAGACAGAGTGCGACCGCGACGACTGTTTATTCATGAGCGTCTCCGCGGTGCGTCTCTTGGCGCTTCCCCGGCGGATGTGCTCGAAGATGGTCTCGGGGTTGGGCACGGATACCTCCTCCAGGCCTTTGACCGCGACGCCGCCCTTGCCGTCCTCCATGAGCGGGTGCTTCGGCGCTTTCGCGTTTGCGAATTCCACGGATCCTTCCACGAGATCTGAAACCGCGAGGAGGTCCGTGATCTCCTCGTTGTACAGCTCTAAGAACGTGCACTTGACGCTGTGTTCCACGCCTTTGGCCTTGAGGTGTGCGAAGATGTGCGACATGGCGCGCGGGATGACCCCGGCGTTGGACGGCATGGCGTCTGCGAAGGATGAGGAACTCTCCGAGGATGACGCGTCGTCCCAGTCGTGGTAGCCCTCCATGGTGTGCGTCTTGCCGGTGCCCGTCTGCCCGTACGCGAATATCGTGCAGTTGAAGCCTTCCAGCACCTCCTCGACGACGGGCCTGACGGCGTCGTCGTAGATGTCCTCCTGCGTGGCGTGTGCGCCGAAGACCTGGTCGAAGTTGTACGTGCGCTCGACGTCCTTCGCCTTGACCGTCTGCGTGATTGAGACCTCGCGGAGGGCGTCGCGGGTGTTGACGACGGCGCGCTCGTTCTCGGACTGCTCCTCCGCGTTCATGGGTCTGCGTATTGGGTGTCGGGGGAGGAATCAGGGCGATGTATCGGGGCGATACGCGGTGGGAAGTGGGTCCATGGGCGCGTCGTCGGGTCGGGGCGGGAGTTGTTTTCCGTGGCACGAATGGGTGTCGGGCCGAAAGATGATGGGGTGGTGACGCACCGGCATCGGAGGATGACCTTGACGTTGGCCTCGTTCTGCGCAGATGCATCCTTGGCGCCGCGCTTGGACGGCGCCGCGCTGTTCGGGCGGCTGGATGCCATGGCTCACGAGGAGCGCCGGCGCGTTCGTCAATGGGTCGGCGCTCCGAAACCACTGACCAGCTGTTTATTTCCCCCTTGAAAGAACCGTTGGATTGACTTTTTCTCTGATAGGATCGACTGGTAAGCCGGTGATTAGACAAAACAAATGGGCAATTAGACACAATACTGAGCAATTAGACATGCAAATGTCCTAATTCTCATCGCACATCGGATTCCCGGCCCATATCGGACGACCCAAAGGGCATCGACGAAGGCAAACCTCGGGGCGACTGCTGCGCCCGCGATGGAGGACTGGGCGAGCCGCGGCGATGGCAACGGCGCGGTCTCCAACCTCGCGCGCCGCGTCACCGCCGCCAAGCAGACCGGCGGCACCCGCAAGCTCACCATCAAGCCCTTCAAGCAGCGCCCAAAGCTCCCGCCCGACTTCGAAGAGGACTCCTGGCGCGTGCTCTCCAACGCCGTCGACGCGGTCCATCAGAAGCGCCCGGTGACGGACTCGTTCGAGACGCTGTATCGCCGGGTCGAGGACGTGTGCCTGCACAAGCTCGGCGCCGGGCTCTACGCCCGGTTGAGAGCATCGTGCGAGGCTCACGTCAAGGCGAGGGTGGCGACGCTCTCCAACGGAGGCGCGACGGAAGATCCCGTCGCGTTCCTCAACAGGGTCGACGAGGTGTGGAACGACCACTGCGACGCGACGCTCACGATCCGCTCCCTGTTTCTCTACCTGGACCGCACGCACGTCGCGCACCAGGCGAGCGGTGAAGGACTCTCCGGCTCCAACACGTCCGCCGCGGGTTCGAGACCCGGTGGGAGCACCGAGTCAGTCCGATCGCTATGGGACATGGGACTCGCGTTGTTCCGAGCCTCACTTCTTTCAGACGACTCCTCGAGTACCGCCATCCCAGGCGCGACCACCACTCACAACGACGTGCTCGGAAAGGCGACGCGCGGGCTCCTCGCGTTGGTGGAGAAGGAACGGAACGGGGAGGCTGTGGACAGGGGAAAGGTCAAGCGACTGACGCGCATGTTCCAGTCACTTGGAGTCTACGCCGATCGATTCGAGCGGCTCTTCGTCGAAGCGACTCGATCCTTTTACCGAGCGGAAGGAACCCGGTTCGCGTCCACCGGCGAGTGCGGGGAATACCTGGAGCACTGCGAACGACGCCTCGATGAGGAACAGAGGCGGTGCGACGAGTACTTGGAGGCTGGGACGCGTCGCGGGCTGATTCAGTGCGTTGAGAAGGAGCTCGTGGATCGACACGCCGGGAGGATCGTGGAGAAAGGTTTGGACGCCATGGTGGATCGCGTCGACGTTCACAACTTGAAGCGGATGCATTCGCTGTTAAGGCGCGTGGATGGGGGTTTGGACCGGCTGCGTGCGGCGTTCGGGTCCGCGGTGCGCGCCAGGGGCGTCGCCGTCGTGAAGGATGAGGAGAACGACAAGGACATGGTGCGTAAGTTGTTGGAGCTGAAGAAAAAGGCTGACGACGTGGCGACGGAATCTTTCGGCGGCGACGAGCAATTCGCGTCCGTGGTCAAGGAGAGCTTCGAGTCGTTCGTGAACCAGCGGGCGAACCGGCCGGCGGAGCTCATCGCCAAGCACATCGACGGCAAGTTGCGGGGCGCGGGTAAGGGCGAGACGGAGGATGAGCTCGAGCACGTACTGGACCGAGCCATGGCGCTGTTCCGGCACATTCAAGGCAAAGACGTCTTCGAGGCTTTCTACAAAAAAGATCTCGCCAAGCGCTTGCTGCTGGGTAAATCCGCGAGCGTGGATGCGGAGAAGAGCTTGATCTCGCGGCTCAAAGCAGAGTGCGGCTCGCAGTTCACCACCAAGCTCGAGGGCATGTTCAAGGATGTGGACATCTCCCGGGACGTCATGCGTTCCTTTCGCGCCGACGTCGACAAATTTCAAAAGATTGAAGCCGCCGGGGTTGAGCTCTACGTCAACGTTCTCACCGCCGGGTACTGGCCCACGTACCCGACCCAGGAGGTCTCGTTACCTCCCGAGATGGATATAATGCAAGGTGCGTTCCGCGATCACTACCTCGGCAAACACGGCGGCCGGAGGCTGGTGTGGCAGAACTCGTTGGGTCACTGCGTGTTGCGCGCGGAGTTTCCAAAGTGCGGCACGAAAGAACTGGCGGTGTCCTTGTTCCAGGCTGTCGTCTGCCTGTTATTCAACGGCCAGAGCGATTCACTGACGTTCGAGGAGATCCGCGCGGCGACGGGGATCGAGGATAAGGAGCTCAGGCGGACGCTCCAGTCGCTGGCGTGCGGCAAGGTGCGGGTGTTGGTGAAGGAGCCCAAGGGTCGGGACGTCGAGGACGGGGACGTTTTCACCGTCAACGAACAATTCAACGAGCGTCTGTACCGGATCAAGGTGAACTCCATACAGCTCAAGGAGACCAAGGAGGAGAACGCGGCGACGAACGAGCGGGTGTTCCAGGACCGCCAGTACCAGATCGACGCGGCGATTGTTCGAATCATGAAGACGCGCAAGACGCTGTCGCACCAGTTGCTCATAGCGGAGCTCTTGGCGCAGGTCAAGTTTCCGGCTCGGCCGACGGATTTGAAGAAGCGGATCGAGAGCCTGATCGACAGGGAGTACCTCGAGCGCGATCGTGCCAACGCGCAGGTGTACAACTACCTCGCGTAGGTAGGCCCAACACGAATTGTCAATTCACACGGCTAAAGGGTAGTCACTCGAGTTCACACTGTGGATATTTATACATCTCTTCGCTAGTTTAATTAATTGCCGGCTCCCACATTGAACTTGGGGGCTCCGACTGTTGGATCCGCCGCCGTCCTCCTGCTCGCCGACCCCGCGCCGCCGATCACCCTCTTCGCCGCCCCCTGCGCGACGGTACCCCTCGGCCACGCGGTGGTCGCGAGGTACCCCAGCATCACCTGCATGCCGATGAAGGCTAACGAAACTCCGTTGACGAAGACGTCAATCTGCAACACGTAAGTAGCCGAGAACATCGCCCACAGGTGATAGGCCACGATGGGCGCGCCCAACACGATGGACGCGTACATCGTCAGGTGATGCGTCCCCCGGTTCGCCTTGTTCAGCAGCGACATCCGCGGCCACTCGAACATGATGAAGACGAAGAGAAACGCAAACTCGATGGACCACACGGATTCGTAATCGCGAGTCTGGTAATCGTACTTTGGGTACGGCAACTTGATGCCCTTCCACAGCATGACGACAAAGGTGAACAGGACGAAGGTGACGTCCCAGCACACGCCGAAGTAGTAGTAGTACTGCAGCGAGACGCTGGTGAGCAGCGGGCCGCGTCTGCCGGCGGCCATCGCGGTAGGCCTGGGCGCGGCCATCCGTTGCGCCGCCGCCGCCATGCCTCGGTTGAAAAACGAAGATACGCCGCCTCCACCGCCGCCCGCGTCACCCTGCGCGGTACCCTGCGCGCCACCGCCCTGTAGGCTGCCCTGGTTGTAGAACCTGCGCGGTGACTGGTCGTTCGGGTCGGATCCTCCGATGTCACCGCCGATGCGAAACACGGGCGGCGGCGCGCCGGGAGGACGCTCCGCCGGCTTGGGTATCTCTCTGGGATCCGAGTCCCTCGGGACGCCGTTGGGATCCGGCTGCGTCTCTTGCTGCTGCTGGCCTTGGAACATTTGGCCCCGCTGCGCACCCTCGCGTCGGCCGAATGATTGTTGTTGTTGTTGCTGCTGCTGCGCCTGAGCGCCGAAGGTTGGCATGGCCTGCTCGCGCCCGCCCGCCTGGAACTGGGGGTTCCTCTGCGCCTGGGGCGACCGAGGGAACGAGGGCATGAAGCGACCGGCGCCCTGAGCGGGCTGCTGAGCGGGAGGCTGCTGAGCGGGAGGCTGCTGAGCGGGAGGCTGCTGCTGGCCGTAGCCGCCTTGGGGCTGGAATCCGCCCTGTGTGGGTTGCGTCTGCTGGCCGTAGCCGCCGTATCCCTGCTGCGGCTGCTGCGGGGCTTGACCGCCCATCTGGAATCTGGGCGCGCCACCGCCCGCGGGCGCGGCGCCTTGCTGCTGCTGCATGGCGCCACCGACGGAGAACGAGGGCGTGCCGCCGCCTCCGCCGGAGTTGAACGGCTGCACCGCGTCGTTACCGCGCGATCCGCCCCACATCTCGTGAGTCCACGCGCGCCTCTCAATGGCGCGAAGGCGCGTCAACAACGGCTTTTTCCAACAAACGGCCATTTTGCAGTTTTTGGTTTTCTCTAAGCGTAAAACTTTTGGCAATCGAGGTTTTGAACTCGCCCGTCACAGCGTCTGGCGCCGCGTGTCATCGCACACGATACACGATGGCGGGATACGACGAAGGGAACGTGTACTACACGGACTTGGGCGACGGCGAGGGTCGCCCCGGTGGCGACGGAGACGGCGTCACGCCGGGCCAGGCGAGGCGAAAGTTTGCCGATCTTCTGAGAAACTTTAGGAGCGAGCCCACCGCGGAGTACCCGGACGGGCGTCTGACGTACAGGGACAAGCTGGACCAGGACCAGCCGCCGCGTGACGTGACCGTGCTGCTCGATGATATCATAGGTGCGTGATGATTGACCGATATCACCGCATTCGGGCCGGCGCGAAGGCCGATATCCACCCTCAAAGTTCAAACGCAAACTCCTTGGCACCCTCTTCGCCAGATCGCGCGTTCCCGTCACCCCACCTGACCCCCGCATCCCACACCCGATCCATCACCAAACGCAGCGCACGACCCGGAACTCGCGAAGGAGGTCCGCAACCAGCCGGACATATACATCCCGTGCCTGGAGCAGGCTGCGGTAGCCGTCGTCGAGTCCCTCCGGAACGAGGCGGGGCTCAACCCCCAGAAAGATGGTGAGTCTATTTTAATCATCATACGTGTATACGGGCAGTTAGAATGACGACATGTGTGTTTTGTTAACAGCCCTCGTCGCGGGTGTGGGCGGCTCCAAGGACATGTTCGACAAGCTGGAGATCCAGGTGCACTTAATCTCCGACGAGACCCCGGCGTCGGTGCGCGCCCTCAACAGCGCGCACGTCTCCAAGCTGGTGTACATCCCCGGCATCGTCATCGCGGCCGCCAAGGCCAAGACCAAGGCGACCAGGCTGTGCCTCCAGTGCAAGTCGTGCCGATCGCTAAAGTACGTAGACGTCAAGCCCGGGTTCGGGGGCGTGGCGCAGCCGCCGAGGCGATGCGAGGCGGGCGGCGCCGTCGCCACGAGCGACGCCAACGGGCCCGGCGACCAGAACGGCGCACCCATCGGCGCGCCGGGCGGCAACGACTGCGGGCTGGACCCATACGTCCCGATGGCCGAAAAGAGCAAATTTTGCGACGTGCAGACGCTGAAGCTGCAGGAGAACCCCGAGGACGTCCCCGCGGGTGAGATGCCGCGGCACATGATGCTGCACATCGATCGCACCATGGTCCAGCGCATCACGCCGGGTACCAGGGTCAAGGTCATGGGCGTGTACACCTTACAACGCGGCATGGGTATGGGCAAACGCGGTCGAGACGAATCGTCCACGATTTCGACGCCGTACATTCGAGTCGTGGGCATGACGGAGGAGAGCGAAGGGGCGCGGGGCGACGCGCACTTCACCGACGCGGAACACACCGAGTTCAAAGCCTTCGCCGCGAGGCCGTTCAAGGAGGTCATCGCGGACATCAGGCAGAGGATCGCGCCCGCCATCTTCGGCGCCGACGACATCAAAGCCGCCGTCGCGACTCTCCTATTCTCGGGATCTCGTAAAACCACGCAAGATGGCGCTAAGCTTCGCGGCGACGTCAACGTGCTCCTGATGGGCGACCCGTCCACGGCCAAGTCCCAGTTTCTCAAGTTTGTTGAGAAGACCGCGCCCATCTGCGTGTACACCTCCGGCAAGGGTTCATCCGCCGCGGGTTTGACCGCGTCGGTGGTGAGGGACTCTGACGGGGGTTTCATGCTCGAGGGCGGCGCGATGGTGCTGGCGGACGGCGGGTGCGTTTGCATCGACGAGTTCGATAAGATGCGCGACGAGGACCGCGTCGCGATCCACGAGGCGATGGAGCAGCAGACCATCTCCATCGCCAAGGCTGGGATCACCACGGTATTGAACAGCCGGGCCGCGGTGCTGGCGGCGGCGAACCCCCCTTCGGTGAGTCGTCGTTGTTTTTTTTTGTTTTTTGTTTTTTGGGTTTCTCCCGGCTCGGCCGATGACGAAACGATATCGATTGCAGTGTCATCCGAGGTTCGCCCCTGACGACACTGTTTCGACCGTTAAGGTCGAGTATCCATATCCGAGGCTAGCGCACCCTCCGTGTCCTTCGGACCCACCCGCTGCGCGACGACGCGACGCGCGCTGACCTTTTTCGCATTTTCCAAAAATATTCTTTTCAGGGCCGTTACGACGACCTGAAGACGGCTCAGGAGAACATCGACCTCCAGACGACCATTTTATCGCGTTTCGACCTCATCTTCATCGTCCGGGACGAGCGTTTGTACGAGCGCGACCTCGCCATCGCGGATCACGTCTTGGGCATCCACGCGGGCCACGGCGGCGAGATCGCCACCGACGGCTCCATTGTCCCCGTCGGCCAGGATAAAAACCCAGAGGCGGAGAGGCAGGTCAAGTTCCTCAAGCGCTACGTCGAGTACTGCCGCGCGACGTGCTCGCCGCGTTTAGTGCCCACGTCCGCCAAGTTGCTCGAGGACTCGTACGTGCGGTACAGGCAAGAGATGCGCGAGCGCGCGAAGAAGGGCGGCGCCCCCGCCGTTCCCATCACGGTTCGTCAGCTCGAGGCCATCACGCGCGTGAGCGAGTCGCTGGCGAAGATGACGCTGCAGAAGCAGGTGACCGAGGAGCACGTGCAGGAGGCGCTGCGGCTGTTCGAGGTGTCCACGATCGACGCCGCACGGTCGGGCGTCGCGGAGATGGTGGTGCTGTCGCCGGAGCAACGGGAGGAGCTGATGCTGGTGGAGACGCAGATTAAGCAAAAGCTGGCCATCGGCGCGACTGCTTCGAAGAGGCACCTCGTCGAGGACCTCGGGCGGCTCGGGGTTAACGAGTGGGCGGTGATGCGCGCGCTGATGGTGATGAGCCAGCGCGGGGAGATTCAGGAGCGCGCCGAGGGAAGGAGGGTGACGAGGGTGCACTGAGAGGGCGAGTATCGATTTTATACATCCACGCGCTATTATTGGCTACTACACTGCTTACAGCTATAACGCCGACCGTGCTCACAGATTGATGCACCACCGCACTCCTTGCATCTATAGCGCTGACGACCGTGCTCGCAGATTCCAGACCCACCGCACTCCTTGCACTTGTTGCGCTCACGACCGTGCTCGCAGATTTCAGACCCACCGCACTCCTTGCAATAAGAGCGCTGACGACCGTGCTCGCATATTTGTGACCCACCGCACTCCTTGCATCTATAGCGCTGACGACCGTGCGGACAAGCGCCACACACCTTGCACCTCGAGCGGTACTTCACCCCGTGCTCGCATGGCCCCTTTGTGTAAGGGGCTCTCTTCCGCTTCGTGCCCTGCTTCACCCCATCACCATCACTGGCCTCGACCCTCACCTCCGCCTCTAGCGCAGCCTCGGCCGCGATTTCGGCGCGGATTCGCTCGAGGTCGGGGCGCCACCACGTCGTCATCCAGCCGCGCGCCCCTCGAAGTGACGACGAGCCAATCCTACTCAGCCAAAAAGCCGACAGTTCTGTTGGTAAAAACCCACCATCCGACCCAGGGTTTCCTCACACGACGCGGACGCCGCACGTCCACGCATCGCACCGATGTTCGCCCTCGCCGCATCCCCCGCGCTCGCCCACGCTTCCGTCGCATCGCGCACACACCCCGCCACCACCCGCGCGGCGCGCGCCCGCAACAGCATCGCGCGGCCCCCCACCCGCCGATCTGGAATCATCGCCCACGCCGACGGGGACGCCGTCGAGGGCATCCCCGTCTCCGGCCCCGGCGCGCAGCCCGACCCGAACGACCTCAAGGCGGTCGTCGACGCCGCCGAACGCGTCCCCGCGAACATCTCGCAGGAGGACTTCACCGCCTTCTACGGCATCCTCCAGGCGCAGTCCGCCGAGGAGGCCGCGACGAAGGTCACCGAGCTCGTCGATTCCGGGCGACTCACCGAGGGAGTCGTGGAAGCCGCGCTCTCCACGCTGACCAAGGCTGAGGAGAAAGGCGAGCCCGACGAGGTGATCCAGACGCTGCGCGCGGTGTTCGAGTACCTCGTCGAGGCCTACTCCTACGTCTCCGCGCCCCCGTCACTCGAGGCGGTCGACGAGGTCGTACGCAGGCTCGGAGACATGGAACAGCTCAAGATGAAGGATGAGCTGAAGATGTCCGACGACGAGTACGAAAACAACGCGGTGAAAGAGGCGGCGAAAGTGGCGGAGATCACCTTGGAGCAGTTCAGCGAGGACGTCGGTAAGTTCCTCGCGTCGATGGAGGAGCAAGACGCGGGGTTCGAGGACCAGGTGAAGCAGCTCCTGGCGCAGCCCGGCGCGGACACGCCGGAGCAACGGGAGCAGCTGGACCAGATGCGGGCCATGAGGAAAGGCGCGAAGGAACAGATGGTGAGGGTGAGCGGCATCCTCGGCAGGTGCATCGCCGCGTAGTTGTGTGTGTGTATGTGGAGATGCGCGTATCGTATTGACGGTGGGGGGGATGATGAGGGGTGTGTTGCGGTGTTGGAGGGGCGGCGACGGGCGCCGGACCTCGCGGCGAGAGATTGTTTTGGAAATGGAAACTCGAAATCTGAGTGACGAAACCGCGTGGTCGTCATGCACCAACACACTCCTTGCACTTAGAGCGTACACGACCGTGATCGCAGATTCCTGCACCACCGCACTCCTTGCACTCATATCGTATACGACCGTGCTCACATATTCCTGCACCACCGCACTCCTTGCACTCATAGCGTATACGACCGTGCTCACATATTCCTGCACCACCGCACTCCTTGCACTCATAGCGCTGACGACCGTGCTCGCATATTGCACCCCCACCGCACTCCTTGCACTTGTTGCGCTCACGACCGTGCTCGCATATTGATGACCCACCGCACTCCTTACAGACAGAGCGCTGACGACCGTGCACGCAGAATGCAGACCCACCGCACTCCTTGCACTGAGTTCGCCGACGACCGTGCTCGCAGATTCCCTTCCCACCGCACTCCTTGCAGTTAGAGCGCTGACGACCGTGCTCGCAGATTGCAGACCCACCGCACTCCTTGCACGCAGAGCGTACACGACCGTGCTCGCAGATTGATCCCCCACCGCACTCCTTGCATCTAGAGCGCGGACGACCGTGCTCGCATATTTGAGACCCACCGCACTCCATGCACTGAGTGCGTCGACGACCGTGCGGACAAGCGCTGCACACCATGCACCTCGAGCGGTACTTCACCCCGTGCTCGCATGGCCCCTTTGTGTGAGGGGCTCTCTTCCGCTTCGTGCCCTGCTTCGCCCCATCACCATCACTGGCCTCGACCCTCGCCTCAGCCTCGAGCTCAGCCTCGGCCGCGATTTCGGCACGGATCCGCTCGAGGTCGGGGCGCCACCACGTCGTCATCCAGCCGCGCCCGCCCGGAAATGTCACAGCCGAGAGCCAAACTTTTTGGCTTTTTTCCAACTGTTCTGACTGTTTGCTCACAGCTGCTCTCCACCAATCACTGACCGGCGAATCGCACTTGGCAAGATCTCTCACCAAGATTTCTCACCCCTCTGCTTTGGCCTCGGATCGGAGGGGACACACAGCGAAGCGCACAGCCTTCGTCCAGTCACCGCACACAAACAGTCATCATGGCCGCTTTCACCGTCGGCATGTCCGGTGCGTACACGCCCACGCATCCCGTTCATCGCGACGCGTCGCCACCACATCGCGCGATGTCTGGAAGGCACCGACCGTCGGAATCGACCAAACCCTGTAACATCATCGATATCCATTTTCCCGATGGCGAACGCACCCACCAACCTTCCATCCCCCGTCCGATTCAACAGCCGCCACCGCCTCCAGGGCCCTCTCCTTCAAGTCCCGCGCGGGATATAAGCAGCTCCGCGCCGCCAAGCCCGTCGCCCGCGCCGCCGTCCGCACCAAGGCTGCGCGCGCCGACCTCGAACCCGACAACATCTCCGTCCTCGTCGCGGGCGGATCGGGCGTCGCCATGGACGTCGTCCGCCAGCTCAAGGACGCGGGCACGTGGGTGACCGTGTTCCAGCGCAAGGAGGACGACAGGTCCGAGATCGAGAAGATGGGCGCCTTCCTCTCCAAGGGCGACGCCCTCGACAAGGCCACCGTCAAGAAGGCCTACGACATGGTGCGTGAACCGCCCGCTTCTATCCCAACCAATTCACACATCTCGCCGCGAAGGACGCCGGCTGACCGATCCGCGTATCCCTCCTAATCCCAATTAAACTCAGGTTGAGGAGTACGACGCCGTCGTGTCCACCATCGGCGGCACCCCCGCGGACCCCACCGCCGACTCCGAGGGAAACATCAACCTCATCGAGGCGTGCATCGCGAAGGGCAAGGAGCAGGTGCGTTTATTTTAACTCTCGTACGGGCAATCAGGCTGAGACTGACGTCGTGTTTTGTTTGTTCACAGGGCCGCATGCCCAAGTTCGTGCTGGTCACCTCCATCGGCACCGGCGACTCCCAGGGCGCGCCCCCGCCCCAGGTGTACGAGGCCCTCAAGCCGGTGCTCCTCGAGAAGGTGAAGGCTGAGGACAAGCTCAAGGAGCTCGCGGAGGCTAACGGTATGGAGTTTTGCATCGTCCGCCCCGGCGGGCTCAAGTCGGAACCCGCCACGGGCACCGGCGTGCTGACCGAAGACGTCAACATCTGCGGCGCGATTCACCGCGCGGACGTGGCGTCGCTCGTGGTGAAGTGCGTGCTGAAGGACAGCACCAACGGGAAGGTGCTGTCCTGCGTGGACAAGGAGCAGCTCTTCGACCAGCCCGCCTTCGAGGAGTTCGCCATCTAATAAGCGCCGTGTCTCGATTTTGGTCATCTAAATAAATATTTGTGAGTTTTGGTTATTTTGAGTGTCAGCACTGACGAGGAGGAGGAGCGATTCGGTTCTTGTGATGATACGCATATTATGACACTCGTGCTCTTCCCCCGAATCGACCCAAACCGACCGTACGACGCCTAAGGCAGGCGGACGTACTCGCCAACCTCGATGTTGTTGGCCCTCGCGGCGAGCTCCGGGTTCATCCGCTCGACGAACCCCGGGTCCACCCCGTGCCGCACGGCTATCCCGTACAGGCAGTCACCCTCCTTCACCTTGTACCCGCCCGGCATGGGTCCCAAGTCCGCGACGCCGTCGACGCCGTGCGCACCCATCGCGGTCAGCGCCCCGGCCGGGTTGGGGGCCGCGTGCGCGGACCTGGAAGGCGGCGGGAGGTGATGGGGCGCGGGCGTTGCAGACTTGTGAGGCTTGGGGTGTGATCGCTCGGTGTGGTGCGGGGTGGACGGGATGCGGTGGGGCTTGGGCCGGGTGCCCGCGGGTGTGGTTCGCGATCGGAAGCCGTTCCCGTCGCGCTGGTCGCGTTCGATCTTAGCCTGCGGTGTTTGGTGTGGGCGTGGGGGGGTGGGACGGTCGGTGAGTGGTGAGGACGTCGCGTCGGTTCGCGCGGGCTCGGCGCAAGTTGAAATTAACGGAATTAGTGGGATCGGCTCAATGGGCGGACCGCGGGGGGCGCGCGCGCGGGCGTTCAAATCACACGGGACGCGCCGCGAACGCCCCCCACACCCCGCACTGAGCCGTCGATACGAACGCATTCGCACACGGCGGGTCGGCACGCACCAGGATCGCGATGGCGACGACGGCGGAGCCCGCCATTAATGTTCGCAGGATGCTGCCAAACAGCGTCGGGCCGTCCTCATCTTCGCTGTCGTAGGAGGAGTGCGATGCGACGCTGCCGGGCCCGCGTCTGGGCGTGCGGGACCCAGACCTGCTGTAGTCGCGGTAGTAGTCGCGCGGGGAGGGGCTTCCTCGGCGCGGCATGGCTTCCGTGGGAGGTCGTTCTCCGCGCGCCCTCGGTTTGAACTTTCCAAGAGAGTTCCAGGGTGTCAAGGCGGAGATATCAACGTGGTTTTTTTAACTGAACACTCAACACGTCCCGCACGCGCGGGTACGCGTCGCGAGGGATAGACCCAGCCTTCGGTGCATCGCGACCGCGGCGAGGGCCATGTCGGGTACGACCGCATCGCTCGTCGCAGCGCCGCATCGTCTCGGATCGAAGCACCGCCGATCGGGGGCACCGATCCGTCCTCGTACAGTCAGAAGAACCAACAACAACGAACATCCCCGGCGCTCGTCGCCGCTCGTGGCGTGTGCCTCGCTGGCTCGACGCGCGTTCATGGACGTCGAGATCGAGGGCACCCCCGCGGGCAGGCTCACGTTCGACCTCCGACCCGACCTCTGCCCAAAGACGGTGGATAACTTCGTCGCGCTCTGCGCCGGAACCAACGTCGGCATCGACCCAAAGCTCACGTACAAAGGCTGCACATTCGAGGCGTACAACGGCAAGTACACGTACACGTGCAAGGGCAACGGGAAGCACATCTACGGCCGAGGTAAGTTCGTGGAACGCGACGCGATGAGCGCGACACGAAACGGCACACCGGGGGCGGGCGGAGGGACGTACTACGGCGAATGCGTCGACCTGATGGAGGATGAGAACAGTGTCGTTTTGGCTGTGCCCATCGCCGGACCGGGGTTCGGATCCTCTCGGTTCGCGGTGGTCAGGGTGGGCGAGAGCCCGGGTTCGTTGAAGCAGCGGCTGCTGGCGAACACCATGGTCATCGGGCGGTGCGTGGACGAAGTGAGCTGGGAGACGCTGAGGCTCATGACAGTCGCGGACGGCCGGGCGAAGATCGTGGACTGCGGCGAGTTGGACTCTTCGTGAACGTGCAAGACTCTTTCTTACTCTTCGTGAAAGTGGACTCCCCGCTTGGGGGGTGCCGTTCCTTTACATAACACAGAGTCTCCGGCGCCTCACGCCTCTCTCTCTCCCCTTTAGTTCCCGTTCTACGCGGCGGCGCGTCGACCCTCCGTCGGTACCCGCCGCGTCTCGATTCCCACCCCCGACCCGCTAAGTTTCCCGCTAAGAGTTTTTTGCGACTAAAAGATTCCTCCGGGCCGACCCGTCATCACGCGGCGCCCGCCCCTTCCCCCCTGTACCACTCCGGCACGAGCTTCGCGCGCATCTCCGGCGTGCACCCCCTCAGCTCATCCTCGGAAAAGTCGAACAGCGGCGGCAGCGGCTTGCCGTCGGGCGTCCTCGCCGCCGGGTCCCGTAAGTCGTCGAAGTAGCGGTGCGCGCAAATCTCTAGCCCCCCGAACCGAACATCCGGCGAGTACACCAGCAAGTGCGAGATCATATCCAGCGCTTCATCCTTCAGGCGCTTGTGGAACACCTTGCTCCACGGGTGGGCTTTGATCTGGGGAAACTTAAACTCGGTGTAGTTTGGGTTCATGGAGTGAATCTCTTCCCGCGTCGGCGTTCCTAAAACCTTGATGATCTCAACCAGCTGATCCACGCCCGATTCACCCGGAAAGAGCGGCTGGCCGAGTAGTAGTTCAGCCATGACGCATCCGAGGGACCAGATATCGATCGCGGTGGTGTACTCCGTCGCGCCGAAGATGAGCTCTGGGGCGCGGTAGTATCTGCTGCAGATGTATGAGATGTTGGGCTCGGTCCGCACGAGGATCTTGGCCGAGCCAAAGTCGCAGAGCTTGAGCTGGTGCGTCCGGGTGTCCACCAGGAGGTTCTGGGGCTTGATGTCGCGGTGGCACACCCCGCCGCTGTGGATGTTGGCCAGCGCCCGTGCCATCTGGTACGTGTACAGCTTCACCAGCACGTCCGGCATCCGTTGCGCGGACTTGCTGTACATCTTGGACAGCCTGTACACCGTGTCGGGGACAAACTCCAGGACCAAATTCAGGTAAACCTCCTCCTTCTCGTTCGTGCTGTAAAAGCAGTGCTTCAGTCGCACGATGTTGGGGTGGTCCAGCACGCGCATGATCTGCAGCTCGCGGTTCTTGAACCTCTTATCCTGCAGCACCTTCTTGATCGCGACGGTGTCGCCCGACTCCACGCAAGTCGCCTGGAAAACCACTCCAAAGGAACCGTTGCCGACGACTTTCACCGTCTCGTAAGATTTACGAGGGGCGGACGCGTTGTTCGGGACGCCGGTGGTGACGGTGTGGCCGCTCTCGTTCGGGTTACCGTCTATGTGGATAGCCTCGTACACCTGGAGACGAAGAAGGGAGACGACGGCGGTGAGTCGAGGGTTGGTTCGAATTGTTTCGGCGAGACGGGGTAATGAATGAAAAAGATTGAGATGGTTCTCGTTTGAGGACACGCACCTCCTCCCTGGCGCTCTCCTCGCTCCTGTCGCGAAGCTTCATCGCCTGCATGTCCTGCGCCGCCTTATCGGCCATCGTCCCTGGCCCCGCGCCTGTTTGATCGACCTAATCGGGAGGTTGCGGGTGGGAGGTATGCGAGGTGTCAGTTAGTTGTGAGTAAAAAGGGCGCTTACGTGGATCGCGTGGGGAATAACCAACGGGCAAATAACGCGAGAAGGGAAAAGCGCGTCGACGAAGTCCACCCGGCGAGCGCGGTTCCGTGGTCCTTCCGACGATGTTCAGTCGCATCGCTACGGATGGAAGGTCCGGTACGCACGCGGAGATGCCGTGCGTGGGGTCAAACCCGCGACGCATTCGCGGCGGCGCCCCAGGCGCGCCCCGCCCCCGTCGTCAACCGCGCCATTTCCAAACCGAAAAAAAAACCAAAAGCGAAGTGCCGTGTGCGCATCGGTTCGCCCGAGACGCAGCCGAGGCGCGGGTCGCGGGACGTGCCGAGGCGATGTGCGTGACAACATCGCCTCGTACATGCCGCCCGGATGACGCGCGCGACGTCCCGAGTGTTCGGACATCGTCGCGCGCGTCGCCCCGGCGACGTCCCCGGAACGCTCCCCGCGCTGTACCCTCGGCGGTTTCTCAGAGCGGAACCCGAACTCAATTTGGCGCCGGGCGGTGTGTCGAACCTTCGCCGTTCAGCGCCACTCGCGCGCGTATGAACCGAACTGTGTCCCAACCCCCTTCAATCGAGGCTGTGCACGTGTCGTCGCGAGACGCCGCGAAGTCCGGCGGTGTTCTCGCGCCGCGTAGAGCGCGCGCTTTGCCGAAGCGAGCGACGCCGCTTCGAAGTTCAACGTCAGCGTTCATTCAAATTTTATTTTGGGTATTTCGGAAATATCCGCGCAAACCATAAATACACCACCAAACGTGTCACATTAAACGTGTACAACTTTGATATTTCAACACCGTGCAAACCAGTCCTGACCGATTGCTCATAGCACGTCGAGCCTCGAATCGGAATCCCGGTCGAACGGATCCTCCCAGCTCTCCCACCCAAACGCAACCTCCCCTTCCGACCGCGGCCTGTCGTCCAACCACTCCGCCACGTTCCTCAGCGCGAGTTCCGTGTCAGGCGGCATCGGCAGCGTGCTCTGCCACGCGACGGGCGCCGCGTGGTGCCCCTCCGGCGCGCGTAACATCGTCGCGCGGTTGCGAAGGGAGACGTCGAAGACCGACGCCGGCTGCTCCCACGGCTGCCCATCCGCCTGCACCGGGAGCGTCCGCCGCGTCTCCAGCCGTACCCGCCTCGCCTGGCATATGCGAACCGGCCGGTCGGTACCGCACGACAGTTGCCCGAGGTGCAAGGCGCCGTAGACCACCACGACGTCGATCAAGCCGTCGGACTTGCGAGACTTGCCGAAACTGCGCTGTAACCGAGCCTTGGCGCGCCGAGCCCGTCGCCGGCGCCACACCGCCCTCACCTTCTCACGCACGCTGAGCTTCTTGGGCTTTTCCTTGTACTCCGATTCGGCACCTTCGGGTATCGAACCCGGGCCCCGTGGGTCCCAGCGCTCCTCCGTGGAATCCCCGTACCCGCCGCTGAGCCACGACCCGAGCCAGTTTCGGAACCGACCGCGCTTGCCCTTCTCCCACATCTTAACCCCACCCGCGTAGCTGTTGATGTTGAGCAAAATCACACCCTCGGCGTCGCGTGGGAGGTCAATCTCCTCGCCGTCCGCGAACACCTTGACCTGCTCTCGTAGGTCCCTGTGCGAGTGGAAGATAAAGTCGTACGCGCCGAAGAGGCCGTACATCAACTTGTTCGTCGCGGCGCTGAGGAACATGGCGGGGTTCGTCTCCCGCGCCTTGTGGAACTTGAGCGCCGCCGCCGCGTCCACGCCCACGCCGAGGTAGTTCTGGAACACCACCGGCCCTTCCTCTCCGAGTTCGTCCTCCTCCGGTGGGGCTCCAGGGGCGCGTTCGATGTTGCACTCCCAGCGGTCCAGCAGAGACGGCTCCGCGGTTTTCAGCGCTTGGCTCAGATTGGTGAGTAAGACGTCGTCGTAGCGGCCGCCCCAGCCGAGGACTCGCGCGAGGTCGTTGCCGGTACCGAGGGGTAGGATACCCACCGGCGGCTTTTGCTCAATCTGTGAATCGGGAACGTGTACGTGTGAGTAGAGGCGGAGGGGGGGGACTGAGAAGATGAAAAAAGGTGAGGAATTAACGCGCCACGGGGCGGCTTGGTGTGACGCGCACCTCCGTTAGTTCTTCGAGCGCCTGAAGCACCCACGCCACCGTCCCGTCCCCGCCGCACACCAGGACCCGCAGGTCCGGCACCTTACCCACGTACTCCTTCAACGCCGGGGCTGGCGACGCGCCTGGCGCGGTCAGGTCAACGCACGCCAGCGCGTTCAGATCTGACCGCGCGCTCAACGACTCACGCAGCGCCTCGCCCCGTCGCCCTCCGCTCTTGCCGTTGACGAAGATGAGCAGCGGGGGCCACTTTCCGGTCTGGCCGATGTCGGACGGGACCACGTTAGACGTCGTCGGGATGTCCGCGGCGTCGGCGTCGCCCTCGTCGTTGGATGACGAGGACGTCGGCGCGTCGAGGGAGATCGCCCTGGGGCCGAAAGATCCCCCGCGGGTTCCGAGGCGGGAGGAGGATTGGGAAGGGGAGTCGTCCCGCGCCGCGTGGGAGGTGACCCTCGTGGCGCGCGGCGCGCGGCGACACGCGGGGCGTGGACGGCGCGATGGTACGACACGGTGTGCCGCCGAAACGGCGGCGGTGAGCGCGCTCATGGTGAGGACGCGCGTCGGTTGAAGTGCAGCCGCGGGCGGGGGTCTTGAGGAAAAAGCGAGGCTGACTGTGTAAAGCGCAAAAATCTTTATTTCACGACACACTCAGGGAGATCACAGCTGATCAGTCAGAAGGAAATATCAAAATAGGAATTACGACATGCAACAACTATAAGTGTATGAAGAAAAAACTATATTTAGTATAAACGACCTCTCATCGAACCTCGGGCGGCAACCCCGCCGCCAGCCGGCCAACCTCCTGCTCCCTGCTGGTGTGCGAGTCGTACTTGGAGAAGTCATTCTCCAGCGCGCCAGTCTCCGCGAGCGAATCCCGGACGCCCGAAAGCTCCCTCGCCTTGTTCACCATGCCGCACTCCTGGCACGCCCTGACGAGCAGCATGAACGAAATCTCGGTGGGCAAAACCCCATCCTCGGTCTGCATCTCCTCGAAACACTCCAGCGCCGTCTCCACCTCGTCCGCGCGCACCAACGCCCCCAACAACGCGTTGTACACCGCCGCGTTGCGCGGAGTGTTCCAACGATCTCTCATCTCGCGAACAATCTCCCTAGCCTCCATCCATCGGCCTTGGCACCCGAGGCAGTGCACGTACGCGCCGCACATCACCGTGCTCGGTCGTCTCACTCGTGGGTTCGGGGACGATAACATCTCGCTCCACACCTCGTCCGCGGCGTCGTACCGGCCGGCGCGTTCCGCGGCGGAGACCAAGTGCGTGAAGGTGTAGGAGTCGGCGTTCATGTGCGCGAGTTTCAGCTCTTTGGCAACCTCGGACGCGCCGTCCCAGTCGCCGTTACGCGCGTACCCGCCCAACAGGCAGTTGTACGAGTACGTGGTGAGGACGAGGCCGGGTGAGGAGCGCATGCGATCGAATTGGGCACGCGCGTGCGACATGTCCTCGGCGCGACCGGCGATCGTGATCACCTGGTGGCTCAGGTGCTCGTCCACCTCGATCTTGTACACGTCCACGAGGCGCTTAGCCAGCGCGTTGGCTTCGCGCCAACGACGGGCGCCGTCGAACGCCGCGAGCGTGAGCCCCGCGGTGATGGCATCCGGGCGAACGCCGGGTTCATCGCGCATCGCCCTGAACACGTCCCCGGCTTCCTCCCAACGCCGCGACTCCCGCAGCACCGTCAACGCCGCGGTGTACACAAACATGTTCCGCGGTTCGCCGATGGACGCGCAGTCCTTCCATACTTGGTACGCCGCCGGCCAGTTCTCGCACCGGCCCAGCGCCGTGATCGCCGCGCTGGCAACCTCGGAATTGATAACGGACGGGTCGAATAAAAGGCGCTGGCGCCACACTTTCGTCACGATCTTCGCGTGGCCCCGCTCGGACGCCGCGCCGAAGAGCGCCACGAGCGTGTACCGGTTCGGGACGTACTTGTCGTCCTTCTGCATCCCCATCCACAGGTACAGCGCGTGCGCGCGTTCAAAGTTGCCGCGCTCGCCCAGCTCTTTAATCGCGAAGTTGAGCGTGGGCGCGGAAAATTTAACGCGTTTGCCGTCGGGCATCGTCACAGCCTCGTCCACGCTCCTATACCCCGAGCTTGACTCCAGGGTTGCTTGATTGTCCCTATCGTCCGCGGCGGGGATGAACTCGAGTTCATCCGTCGGTTCGAGGTCCACGGAATCGTGGCTACGCACAGCTGTGTTTTTGGTGTTTGTGTGGTAGGCGTCCACGTCGGCGGCCATGGTCACTCCGTACGTCTCCGGGGATTGCAGCGCGCGCGTGACATCCTCGCCCTCCTGGGACGCGATGCCCGCGACGGACGCGCGCGGCAAGGCTTCCATCGCCTTGACGATGCGCTCGCCCGGGCGCATGCCCCCGTGGTGCCTGTTGTTCGCGTTCATCTTGTGCTTCGGCGCGTGCCCCCCTCCGTGATGGCCGTCGCGTCGCTGCTGGGGTTGCTGGCCTGGTGTCCTGGTGTGCTGGTGCGAGAGCCACTTCGGCCTGCCGCCGCCCTCTCTGTGCTCGCCGCCGGGCTTGGAGTCGTCGCCGGACGTGGACGTGGACGATGACGGGTCGTGCAGCGGCGGGCGATTGTACCGTGGCTTGGCGCCGGCTTTCGGCCGCCTGTTGCGCCTGTAGTCCTTCTTCGGCGGGGGCTTGACGCGTTCGGCGTCGTCGGTCGGCGTCTTGGACGTCGACGTGGATGTCGACGCGGACTCGTACCCGCGCGCCGCGCGACACGACACGGCGCGCGACGCCGTCAGCGGCGTCCGCTCGCTCCGCCGTCCATTCGGCAGCGTGACGACCGAGTCCCCTCCTTTCCTTCCGTCTCCCAGAGCGCTCACGCGCGCGGGCCGGCGCTCGGGCTGTTTTCGTCGCGCGCCGCCGATGATGCGCGCACCCGCCGTCGCGCGCGGGATCGCGTAAACCAGCGACGACATGTCACCCACCGCGGTCGTCGCTTCGCCCCCTTCCTAATGGCTGGGAATTATCAGCCGCCGGTGCCTTTTGGATAGGCAAAATCTTGGGTTGGCGGGACGAGTCATCCTTGAGTTAAATTCCCCATATAAACCCTGAAGCGCGCCACAGCGCTGATCGAACCGTCGTCTTGAACATGGCATTCGCTTTTTGACAACGCCAAAGGTCGGGGCGCGCCTGCGGTGCGGCGAGTCGATCGGTGGATCCGTTCGGCGCTCTGGGGCGACCGTCGGATACATCCGAAACCTCCGCGCGCACGAAACCGCGGCGTGAAACCCTTCATCGACCCTTCATCGACGAACAGTCGGTCGAACCGATGCGTCTCCCGGACGTGACTCCCGAGCCAGGAGCTTCCGCTGCGTCCAACCCCGCCACGCCGGTCGGGAAGCACGGCGGGATGGCCCTGGTCGCGGGAGGCGATGACATGAGCGTCGAGGCCGTGCTTCAATCGCTCTCGCCGACATCCGTCAAGTCCGTGATATCGCAGGCGGCCGCCGACGCCGTCGCGGAGGTGCGAATACCCCAAAATCGAATTCGCCGATCGGTGACTCACCGCCTCCCCCCGGTGACTCACCGCCTCCCCCTTCCGATCATCCACCTCCGCAGCTCCAATCGAGACTCGCCGCCGCCGAACGCGCCCAACACGCCGCCGAGGACCGCGCGCGCGCCGTCAAACTCGACGCCCTCGCCGCGTCCAAGGCACACGACGCCGAGCGCCAGCGATGGCAGACGCACTTCACCAGGGTACAACGAGAAACCGAGGCGGTCAAGACGAAGGTCGAGGCGGTCAAAACGGAGCACGCGTCCAACCTACGCGAGCTCGTCAAGCGCAACGAGGACCTCGCCGCGGTGGGCGAGGCGCTCGAACGCGAGCGCGAGACACGCGCGCGATGCGAGGACAGGTTACGCAAGGCGAAGAATATCGAACGCGGCTTTCTCGAAAAACTCGCCGCGTCGGAAGACTCACTCGAGCTAGCCCTCTCCACGAACGCGGAACACGCGGCGAAGGCGGCGAGGCGCGCGCGCAAGTCCGCGCACGACGCCGCGACGGGCGTTGGGGACTGGGACGAGGCGTACAAGGACGTAAAGGAGGAGCTCGACGCGGTGAGGGAAACTTTACGAAGGTGCGAGGCGGCTCGTAAAGAAGCGGAGGACCGAGCCGTCGCCGCGGAAACCAGGGCGATGAACGCGGAGGCTGCGCGTCACGCCACGGACACCGCGGTGCTCGTGAACGAGGTGAAGGAGCTGCGAGTGAAGCAGACGACGATGGCGAACGAGGTGGCGAGGGAGGTGAGCCAGCGGGTCATCGAGGAAAGTTCCACGTCGGGCACGCCGGTCAGGCTCGCCGCTCCGACGTCCGCGCCCGTCCCCGTCACCATGACCCACTCCACCCGGTCCAACGCCGGCATCGACCCCGGGCACCACGCGTTGTTGGTTGGACAATCGCACAGGAACCGCGCGGAGATTGACCGTCTGACCCGGCTCTACGACGAGCGGGGCGAGCAACTGGAGTCGTTGAGGGGCGAGTTGAAGGCTGAGTGCGACGCCCGGGCGGAGGCGGAGACACGTGCGAGTGCGGCGGAGGCGACGACGGTGCGGCTGATGTCGTTGAACAAGAACCTTCTGGATTCTTACCAGAAGCTTTTGGATGACAAGGCGAACGCGGCGGTGGCGGCGAAACCGCCGGGGCTGAAGACGGCGGAGAAGTTTTCCGGATCGTTTCCTGGATCTGCGGCGCCGCGGGATCACCACCTGTCCCACCTCCCCAGGGTCGCCAGGCTCGCGCACGGACACGGCGCGAGCGGCGCGGGGCGGGACCAACGATCGACCACGACGGGATTCGAACCCTCGTCCAGTTTGCGGCGGAGGAACGACTCCACCGGTCCAAAGAAGATGTGGAACTGGAACGGGCCCGGGGGGACGCCGCCGCCGCCGCCGCCGCGGCCTTCCCGGCTGTTCCCGACGCCGACGAGCGAACGAGGATCTCCCCTGATGCCCTCGGTGTACCACCCGGTGGCCACCCACCGGGCATCACCCGCTAACGGTACGTACGGGCATTCAGACTCGCATTCAGACTCGCATTTAGACTCGCGTTCAAACGACGTCGAGGCTGAATACGAGGCTGAGCTTCGCAAGCGGGCGGAGTTCGCCGAGGCTGAAGCCGCGTCCAACAGAGCCGCCGCGGACGACGCCATGGCCGAGGTGTTGGACGGGTTACGCCAGGAGATGTCCGCCATGGACGCGGAGTACTCGGCACTCTTGGGTAACCTGAAGGATGCGGAGGAGAGCGGGAAGGTGCCGGATACGCGGCTGCGCGCGAATCCGATAGCGACTCCGGTGACGCCGAGCGCGAGGGAGCTGGAGGAGGGAGCGAGGCGCGCGGCGTGGTTGATGGAGAAGATGGAGGAGAAAGGGGCGCAGATCGCGGCGTTGACGCAGACGCTCGAGCGGTCCAAACATCCGCGGGACAGCGCCATGGGGGCTTCTTAACGCGGGGCTTGTTTCGCATATCGCTTCGGTAATATAATCATCACTAGCTAGTTCAATACGTGTTTATGGCGGCGGCGGCGACGGCGGCGGCGACGGCGCAGGGGCTCTCCGATCAGTTGCGCATGACGGCGTTGGAGCTCCCCTTGATCCCGGTGTGCTTCATCCCGAGCTCCGGCCCGAAGGACACCGTGCTCGCCATTCGTCCCTCGCCCCACCCTGAATTGCGAACGTATTCGAAAACCTTCTTCTTCACGAAACCCTTCGACTCCCGCTCCTTCCGCTTGATCTCCGCCTCCTCGCGCAGCCACACCTGCACGGTGTCCAGGAGGCTCCCGGGCTCGCGGCTCGCGAGCCCCTCGATGGCGTCCAGCTCCTTGCAGAACCGAAGCCGGCCGCCCGCGACGAACGCGATGTGCGTAGCGAACTGTTCCAGCCCGTCGAAGATGTGCGTGGCGTAGACGATGGTGACGTTGCGCTCCTCGCACTCCTGTCGGAGGAAACTCATCAGGTCCGCGCGGCCGAGGACGTCGAGGTCGACGGTGATCTCATCGAGGAGGAGGACGCTGTACTCGATCATCAAGCCGTACGCGAGCTGCACGCGGCGGCGCTGGCCGTCGGAGACTTGGTGCATCCTCCACTCCGGGTCGATGTCGAGGACGTCGATGATGCGCTGCTTGCGCTTGGGGTCCACGCCTTGGATGGAGTCCAGCATCTGCCTCGCGGGGAAGTCTCCCGCGAGGGTGACGCCGTAGCCCGCGAATGCCACGTCTCGCTGCCAGTTGCCGCCAATGTAGGACAGCTGCCCGGAGGAGGTGAGGTTGGTGTCGTAGAAGGCTTCGCGTCCGTGGATGAGCACCTTGTTCTTAGGGACCATGTGTTTACCTCCGAGGATCTTGAGGAGCGTCGTCTTGCCCGCGCCGTTCGCGCCCAGCAGGAGGCAGCACGATCCGGGTTTGAGCTTGAGGTCCATCTCCTTGATGAGCGGCCCTTGGCCGTCGATCGGGGTGCCGTCGATGTTGGGGTAGGACCAGTCGAGGTTGTTGACGTTGACGCCCCACGTGGGAGGCGCGGGCGTGGCGTCCATCGGCGCGGGGGCGGCGGCCGCGGCGGGAGCGGCCTGCGCGGTCGTCGTCGCCGCGGGGGCATCTCCCTCCTCAGCCTTTCGCTTGGCGAGCGCCGCGAAGGGGCCGGCGGTCTCCATCACCGTGGGGGCGGTGTCGACGCCGCCGCCGGCGCCGCTCTTCCACCCGGATGCCGCGACAGGCACGGGCATGTTTGTTTTAAAGGTGGGTGTGTCGTCGGTGGATGCGGCGCAGTCCACTGTGGCGCTTCGAAAAGATCTCGGACGCGCGGAAAAGCGTCACGGGCGTCGACGTGGAGGCTCACACGGGACGCTTGGATAGTGATCGAATTCTTACACTGCAAAGTAGTCAGGAACAATGAATTACAAATCCAAACATTAACGCATAACTATGACCAAACTCCAGCGAAAAAGTACCCGAACCTTTCTTATTTCACCTGCGCCACAGAAACCAATCCATTTTCCGTCGCAGGTGGCTGAGAGTTTGCCTCCTGTCAGCTGCAACCGTGTGGTCCCGCAGAGGCCGAGACATCTCTTCATACCCGCGATAGGATGCTCGCCCTACGAGTCCTCGCGACCTCCGCCGTCCCGACGGGCGCCGGCGCGGGCGTCAAGAAGTCCGCCGACGCCGCCGCGCCGCGCCGACCCGGTCCGGGCGGCGCGCGTCGCGGGCAGAGCGCGTCGCGCGACGAGTGGAACGACAAAGTGCTCTCGAACGGCAGCGCTGGCCGCCTCACGAAGCGCGCGTGGGAGCAGCACCTCAACCGGCTCACGGACCCTCCCGCGGCGCTCGAGGACGTCTGCGTGGTCGTCGTGGGAAGCAAGAAGGCGGGGAACATCGGCGCCATCGCCAGAGCCGCCGCGAGCTTCGAATGCGAGGACCTACGGCTGGTGCGTCTCCCACGCGCCGACATCGACACAGATTCCGCGAACCGTCGCCTTCCGTTTGCCTCTCCGCCCCACCGACGCTCCACCCACAACCGTCTGACCAATCTCCCCACCTACCCCTCACCTACCCAACACCGTCAGGTCGCGCCTAGGGTCGATCCCACGAGCAGGGCATCGCTCTCCTCCGCCAAGGGCGCGCAGCACGTCGTCCACGGCGCCGGAGAGTACGCCAGCGTAGAGGATGCCATCGCGGATTGCGACGCCGCGGTGGCGTTTCACGTGTGGCACGACGGCCTGGACGTGCAGTCCTTAGACGACGTCGGGGCGTTACTGCGCGCGTTCCCGGGCGGGCGCATGGACGCCTCGATGGACGAGGGCGACGAGACGGACGACGCAACGAAGGACGCATCGAAGGACGGAGTCGATCTCACGAACGAAGGCGACGACGATTCGGCGCCGATGGACGGGGAATGCGAAGAGAGCTGCCCGCTGTTCCTGGAGCCCGTCACGGACGACACCGTGGAGATCAAGGACACGATGGATGTCAACGAGGACACCGAATCATCCGAGTCCGAGTCATCGGACACGACGCAGACGACGCAGCACGGGTGGAAGCAGAGGCGGTACGACACGAAGCCGCGGAACCAAACCAATCGCGGCCGAGGTAAGTTGGCGCTCGTGTTCGGCCGCGAGGTGGACGGACTGACGGATGCGGAGGTCAACATGTGCGACGCCGCGTGCCGTATACCCACCGGGCGGCTCGTCGAGTCCCTCAGCGTGAGCCACGCCGCGGTGATCATCTTGTCCCAGTACTATCAGCACAGGATGACTTCCAAGTCGAAGCTGAGCGAACTTCCGGTGATGGCGCCGGCGGGGTTGTGGGCGCCGCCCAGGCGCAGCGAGCTGTACCCGGAGTGAGACACTGTTGTTTCATCGGGAGACACGCGTGGATTCTTTATTCTTTATCGGTGTGTTGACTTGTCTACAAGTACTTAGAAAGCTAGCAAGAGTGGCAGTTGAAATCGCGAGCGCGAGAGTTGAAAAAACTAAGACTCTATGATTTATTTTCTCACGCGTTTCCTACGTAGGCGTGCACCCGGTCTTTTTCGTCCAGAGACTTGCCCCACAACAGGAGCTTCGCGTTCAACGCCACGCACACGAGGACTAAGAAGGCCACCGCGGAGGACACCGCCGGCGCCGGGTCGTCCCCGAGCTTGCGCCTTAACAACTCGGCTCCGAAGACGCAGTTGAGCAAACCGCAAATCACGATGGACCACCCCAGCACCTTGTGTATCGATCTCTTCGGCGTGCCCGCTCGGTTGGACGCCTTATCGCCGCCTTCGGGGTTCGAACCGCCGACTGCGGGTTCGCGCAGTATGCCCAACATCGCCTGAACCACGGGAATGAGCGCCACGGTGATGCCGATCGCGCCGTGCGCCTTGTAAACGGTATCCGCATTGCCCTTACTCCAATCCAAAGGCTTGGTAACATCCGCGTCGTCCCTGTCCAGCGCCAACACCAAACCGACGAGCGCGATCACCGACGCCGCCGCCTGCGTCGTGTAGTGAAACCTGTGCCAATTGAGCATATGCGAATTAGGAACGAGGGACGTATGAGCGACCAGTGACGAAGTCGCGCCGACGGCCATCGCCGCGAACGCGATTGACATGAGCAACCCGTGAGTCCGCCACTGATCCGCGCCCGGCGCCTCTACCGCGGTCACCTTACCGGTGGTCAGGTCCAGGGACACCGCGCCGTGAGTCACGTCGTGGTACGACTTACTCGCGGAAGATGAAACGGCGTACCCGATGGAGTGAACGCCGCCGCCGTTCGCGACGACCCGCTCTTTTCCGATGTCGTGCGCGGCGGCTGTGAATTTGACGACTGTCTCCGAAGACGTAGCCTCCACTGACGTGTTGTACACGGGCAGCCCCGCGTTGTTTGGGGTGACGTCCGAGGCGGAGTAGCCGGCGAGGCGATACGAACCGACCTGGCCGTTAGAGCCGTCGGAGCCCATCCATCCGATGACCGCATCCGCGGGTACCATAGCGGAGTTAGTCTCCTGGAAACTCAACCCCACGGAGTGACCGGCGGCGACCTTGGCCTGCACCGCGAACGCCACGTGGCCGTGACTGACCGCCACGTCGGACGATAGACCCGCCGCGGCGAGGTCCACGCCGCCCGGGGTCCAGTGGACGATGACCTCGCCCGCGGAGGAGGACGAGGCGCCGAGGAGGCGGCGTCTGTGGTTGTGGTTGGAGTGGTCGTCGCCGCTGACCTCGCCGCCGTTGATCTTGGCGGAGCACGCGTATCCGAGGGAGGACGGGTCGCATCCCGCGGGCGCGACGAGCTGGAGGGGCGCGGGGGGCGGCGGTGGCGGGCTCGGGGGCGGGGAGGGATCGTTGGATGCGGCCGTGGTGATGGTGGTGGACAGCCGGTATACATTCAGCTTGCTGAGTACAGCCTCAGCTGAGACCGTGACGGTCGTCCCTCCGGTGGCGGGGAGGGTGAGGTGCGCCTCGACGGAGGACTTATCCCCTGCAGACCTGTGCCCGATCGCGCCCGAGCACCACGAGGACGCGTCCTGCGAGTTGATGGCATCTTTGACGGCCAGCGTGCCAGCGTCCGTCTTGAGGATGAAACCCATGAACGTGCTCGACCCGGTGAGGGTGACGGTGACCTGCGTCCCCGGCGACGGGGATGCCCCGCCGTCGTGCGTGAGCGTGTACCCGCCAACGCCGGTCTTGACGACGTGTGGACCCGACACGGAGCAACTGCCCGGCCGGGTGCTGTAGGCCAACGCGGGCGAGGCGAGCAACGTCAGCGCCACCGCCGACAACGCCAGGAATCGACACGTCATCATGGTTGCCGTCTGTCGCGTGGACGCGCGGCGACCGTGAGCCCGCGACGACGTGTGCATCGGCGGCATCTCACGACGACGAGAGGGGGGTGCGATACTCTGCGCGCGCCGCGAGAAAGAGTGCGATACTCGGCGCGTGCCGCGAGACAGTGCCGGCCGAGGCGCGCGACACGACGCTTTTTACTTTTTCCCTCGGACGAGTTCAGTTTGTGGCTCACGCTCGCCCCGGCCACAACACGCGACCATGAAGACGACGGTCACGCTGGTGGTCGCGGCGACGGGGCGCATCGTTCCATCTCGCCGCCACGCCATCGCCACTCGCTCGTCGGCATCACCGTCCACGAGCGCGGCATCCACCGGCGCGTCACCCGCCGACCCGCTGTCCGATTCGATAAGGAAGATCGAAAAGTTCGGCACACCGTTCGCGGTCACGTCATCCACCACCAGGTATCGCCTCGAGCCCGGCATCGCACCCGACGGCGGCGCGCTCTACTCCAACGCGACGAAGGACGTGGACTACGCGAAGCTGTGCGCGCGATGGCCGAGGGTCGAGGACGACGAGCTGTTCCAATGCGAGCGAACCGTGAATCGATGCAAGCGTCTCTCCGCGAACGAACTGGTGGTTCGATGGGAGACGACGTTCGTCCCGGAAAAGCTGCGGTGGCTCCACGATCTCGGCGAGGCGTGGCCCGGGGTGGACATCGAGCTCTACGACATCCTGGACAAGATGGGCGAGCTGAGCAGGTTCAGCTGGCGATCGCTGTTTCTGCTCTTTTGGAACACCGCGACGACGGGCACGATGCGGCTGCCCGCGGCGAAGATCGAGAGCACATCGCGGCTTCGCTTCGAGGGGGGTGCCGAGTGGGGTGCCGACGACGACACAGCTGTGCGTCAGACGGCGATGACACTCGCGACGCACGACGAGACGATCGACCTCGTCCGATGCGTCAACGACGGCGCCGTGAAGAACAGGCGAATATGCCGCGACCTCCTCGAGTACCTCGATTGCCGGAAACCTCCAAACACCTCTCTGGAAGCCTGGGATAACCAAATCACCGACTGCGTGCGGTGGGCGGAGGTGCCCGGGATGGGCATGTTCGACGTGGACGGGCTGGAGGACGAGGGAGACAGGGCGCGGTTCTACGGAGACGCCACCGCTGTGTTGGCGTTTATGACCGTGGTGTTCCTGGTGTTCGGTGTCGGGATAGGGCAGTGGTACTTCAAGGGGTTGGAGCACGAGCGCATGATGGCCGCCATGCTGGAGACCGGCGCGTTCTAGGTACACCATCACAGTCTATTTATGATATAGGTTCATACTCGTGTCACGGCGTCGTCTCTAGAGTTCATGAGTGTAGACGCCTCACGGTTGTTCCATGGATTGAAACTTTGGCGCGTTTTTCTCGAGCAGATACAGCGTGAGCAGGTAGCAGAACGACGCCACGTTGACCTGCTCGCGCGCCGCGTCACCCGCGCTGGTGCCGTCGAAGCTCAGCCGCTCGAGCACCGCGGCGCCGTCGTTCTGATCGCCGTACTTGCGCCCGCTCTTTTCAAACTCCAAGCCGTCGAATTCGTTAACGCACAAGCCCTGAAACGCCCACTTGATCAACGAGCACTTGTTGATCCAACGGAAGCACACCGGTACGTTGTCCGCGTTGACGTAGTAGCCGCCGAAGACGATGAAGAGGACCATGACCGCCGGACCCATCGCCACCGCCGCCTCCGTGCTCGGCGCGACGCTGCTCACCGCCAACCCGATCGCGCTGGACGTGAAGGACTCGAGCACGATGAGCCCGGCGAACTTCGCGAACCTGTCCGGTTTCGGATTCAGTCCAGCCATCGGGTACACCACCGCGCCGAACGCCAGGGGGAAAAAGGCACCCACCGGTAACTCCGCGCAGAGTTTCGCGGCGAGGTAGGGTAACATGCCGTACGAACCACTCGCGCGTTCGCGGTTAACGATGACCTTCTCGGACGTAAACGCCGTGAGCGTCTTCATGAGCGCAGCCATCGCCGCGTTAATCGCCGATACCTGCAACAAACCGAGTCGGTCCTGAATCGACGTCTGCGTTAAACCCATGCGCCAGAAGATGCTACCGAACACCAACGCGCTGTTCATGGAGGTGGACAGGCGGATCTTGTTCGTGGCGCCGTCGCGGCGGACCTGCCGCCAGGACCGCTTGAGTAGCATGAGAAACTGCGCGGGGACGCCGGCTCGTTTGGCCACGACAACACCCTTTTGACCCTCGTTCTTGAGTCCCGCATCACCGACCTCGGAAGTCTCCCCGTTCGAGTCCTCCTTCGCGCGCTTCGCCCACGCGGACGCCAGCGACGCGAGCCTCGCCTCGCTCTCCCGTTGCTTCGCGTCGGAGCTCGTGTCGACGGAGACCAGGTCGACTAAAAATTCAGCCGGGTTCGCGTTGACCGGAATCGCGTGCCCGATGGACTCGAACCACTCCGACGCGTCAGCCCACGGCCCCATGTACACGCACTCACCACGCGCCATCAAGCACAGGTCGTCGAACATCGCCACGATGCTGCCCCTCGGCTGGTGGATCGAGCACACCACCGTCCTGTGCGATTGCGTGGCGAGAGTTTTCAAAGATTCCACCACTCGCTGCGCCTGGAACGCGTCCAGGCCGCTCGTGGGTTCGTCGCAACAGACGACGTGAGGGGACCCGCCGACGAGCTCGCACGCCAGCGCGAGTCGCTTCTTCTCGCCGCCGGAGATGCCGCGGGTCTTGACGTCGCCGACTTTGGAGTCGGCGACGTGCGCGATGCCCATGGATCGCAGCGCGGCGTCGACCGCTTCGTTTCGATCGGCTTCGGTGAATCGTGATTTCGGCATTCGCATGGCTGCCGCGGTCTCGAGCGTCTCCCGAACGGTGAGCTGGGAGTAGAAGACGTCCTGCTGCTGGACGTACGCGACGGTATCGTTGAGTAGCCGGCGGTTACGACGCGTGTCCTCGCCCACGGATGTGGCGTTGTGACGTAGGGTTCCGCACAGCGAGATGCGATTCGACTTTGGAACCTGCGCGGCGAGGGCGTTGAGGAGTGAGGTTTTGCCGGAGCCCGACGGGCCCATGATGGCGAGCAGGCGGCCGGGTTTGGCGGTGCCGGAGACGCCGTCGAGGATGCGCTTGGGCTTCGCGTCGGCGCCGAGCTTCTTCTTGTCCTTCTTCGTGGGTTGGAGCGTCATGCGAACGTCGTCCCAGCGGACGACGACCTCATCCTTGGAATGGGACCCGTCGCTGTTGTTACCGCCCGGGGATGATTCTTCGTCGCGTTCCCTGAGCTTGGCGCGGATGCCGCGGAGGGCGGCGAGTGCCAGCATGCCGGGGATCTTGATCTGCGGCGGGCTCGCCCACAGCGCGATGCCCGTGGCGAGCTCCATCGTCCTCGGGTGCGTCGATGGGCGTGCGGAGCGCAATGGGGAGGTATCCTTATCCTCGGGTCTATCGGGGGATCCAGACAGCGAGCCTCGGAAATTTTCGATTTTCGATGCGACAGATCTGGGCGAGGCGCCCACTTCCACACGCGCGGCGGGGAGTATCAGGCGGTGGGTTCGCGCGATATGCCGCTCATGCTCAAGCGCGAGTACGATGCGCTGGTGGCGGCGAACGGCGATACTCCAAAGAAACCCGCGGGCGAACCGGAACGCGCCCCCGTCGTCTCCGAGGAGGAAGTCGAAAAGACCGTGAACAACTCCGCGGATGCTACCGACGACCACATCGTATCGGCGCGGCTGGTGGGCAGCAAGCGGCACAAGGAGGCCAGGGCGCGGCTCAAACACGGCGTATCCCTCCACCTTCGCCGCGACGAGGCCAACAAACACGATCCCAACGCCATCGCCGTCGACGTAACCGCCGGTTTCCTCCCCATCCACGCCGGCTTCGTCAAGGGAACCCAGGCTGAGTCCCTGGCGCCCGCGCTGGACTCCGGGGCACTGACCGTCGTGGCGTGCACCGTGGACGCGCCGAACGGCGTCGACTCCCTCCCCACCGCGGACGTGCCCGTGCGGCTCACCCTCCGTCGACGCGACGACGACGACGCGTCCGCGACGTCGGTCCTCGAGCTACTCAAATGCCCATTCGACGTCCCGAGCCAGGTCGGGTACGTATCCCCGGACATCCTCGAGGGCGCCTTCGCCGAGCCGATGCCCACTCACCCGTGGCTCACGCACCACGAGTGCACCAAACCCTCCGTCTTCGTAGCGCTGAACCCCGTGACTAAAGCACCGATGGACAAAGCATGGGTCTACGTGACTGGCGACAGGCAGTTTAGCGACGAGGATGACGACGAACACGGGAAATCGTACAGCGGAAAGTGGATGATCATGGGCGTCAAGTCCGACATCATCGACGCATACTTCGTCGAGTGCGCCAAAGCAGTGGAGGCTGGCGAGTTGGTCGCCGCCAAGGCACCCGCGGGCGGCGGCGACAAGGGCGTCGGTGTTCTGATATGCTACACCAAAGATTTCAGGGACAGGGCGCAGGCGGAACGGTCGGGTGTGGCGTTGAAAAGACGGTTCGGCTGCGGGATTGGGCTCAAGTACAAGACTGATTCGGCCACCTACGAAGGGATGTACGCCACGAAAGGGGGCAAGGGTGGCAAGACGTGCTGCTACGAGATGAAGAGCGGGAGTCTGAGGATGGACGTCGACGAGGCGGTGTATTCCAAGTGTTTGGAGCTGGCGGAGAGGGATCAGATGACGAAGGAAGCAAACGCGAATGAGGTGATCACGATTGACGACTGAGAATAGAACATAGAGCTAGCTAGACGACACGGCGCGTGAATATATAACTACACGTCCACCAGCCTCGATCCCGTGCTCTCACCAACCACGTACTTGGCGTGCTGGTGCCTGTAACTTCCCGGCCCGTCGTCCACGTCGTGGCCGATGGGTCCCCTGTGGTCGTTCCCGGCGGCGGGGACGAAACCCAAATCTTCGTCCCACCGCTCCTTTTGATCCCCTGTTTGCCCATACGCGTCCCCACCGCCGCCCGGCCACGCGTTCATCGCCGCGTTTAAATCACCGTCCTTCAACGCCTCGTTCACCGCCTCGTTCCAAGCCTTGTATTCGTCCCATTCCATGCCCGCCCTGCGAACCTTCTCGCCGATTTCCGTCTCAGCCTTTTCGTCCTGCGAGTCGGAAACGGCCTCGCGCAATGCGTCCACCCAGGTGAAGTCGTCGCTCTCGACGTCCGGCTCGGTCAACGGGAAATCCGCGAGCGTGATCTTACCCCGGACGCGCTTGAACACGTTCGTCGTGCGCGCCTTTGTCCTGGCGGCGAGGACTTTGGCCGATCGTCGGCGTCTCAGCTCGGCTCTCGCGACTTTATTTCCGTCGACGCCGTACTTTTCGCGAAGTTCCGCGAGGTCCCCGTCGATTCCCTCCGGTCGCCTCGCGTCGTCATCCTCGACGTCCCAGTCGTCGTCGTCGTCCGCCTCGCCGCTCAGCGGGTCCTCGCTCGCGTGCCCTTCCACGGTCTCCAAGGATTGGTACCGCGGGTCCATCGTGTACGTCGGTCCCATGACGACGGCGCCTTTGTTCTGAAACGACATTAAAAATAAGATCCGCGATCCAGCCTTGTTCGCGCTGCCCCGGTGTAACGCCCTGGAGTCGTACACGAGCGTGGATCCCTGGCGCAACGATGCGGTGACGCCGATGTTGTACCGCCGGCCTTTGGGCTTGGAAGATGAACCGTCTCCGCCCCTCAGCTTCGAGGACGCGGAAGACGAGTCTGTTTCCTCTGTTGAGTCGGCGGGCTCCCACGGCGTCCTAAAGTACAGCATGTTCGTCTTCTTACTCCTGTACACGTACTTGCGAACCAGTAGTTCGTGCAACTCGACGAACGGGTCCTTACCGTCCGGATCGTGCGCCTCGACACCGCCCTTTCTCAGCCTCGCCACGAGCCTCTTCATCTCGGCGGGAATCGCATCCTTGAATTCACCGCCGAACTCGCCGGCGGCCGCTTTGACCAACGCCGCACCCGCGGACTTGGCGTGCGCGTCGGTGACCGCGCTCGGGAAGAACACCTCGGTGGGCCCGTGCCGCGACGTGGTGTCCTGCAGCACGGTGAAGGACGACAGGAGCCGGTCGCCCTTCACGCGGCCGAATCCGTCCGAGTGCACCGATTGATCGGGAGACCCGGCGCACGTCATGAGCGCCGACAGCTCGCACAGCTCCGCATCGGGACCGAGCTCCCGTTCAAGCACCGGCCGCATGGTCTCCACGTACGCGTTCATCGCGGCGATGACCTCCTTTGACATCCGCAGGGGCATGTCGAATCGTTCCTTGCAGTTCGCGAGGTTACCCACGCACCCGGTTTCGTCGTGGTAATCTTTGTGATGCCTCGCGAGCTCGAAGACGTACCGGCGCAAGTCATCGGCGACGTCGTTTCGTATCGTCGGTGTGGTGACGAAGAACTGGGTGGTGGCGAGCATGTCGTGCGCGGCTACGATCCAATCGTCCAGCGGCGGCGCGCCTCCACCGGGCTTGGGCACGACGAGCTGCGGATCCCGCCATCCCTGGGCGGTCATGAACGAGACGACCGAGGGATGCGTCTGTTGGCCGTCGCCGGCCCCGCCCCACAGCGGCGCGCGTTGGAATGCATCGGCGAAGCGGGACGGCGCGTTGACGTCGCACGAGCCGTTGTCGCGGTCGGGGGTGGCGGATCTGGCGAGCAGCGCGCGGAACCCGTCGCGCCGCGACTCGTCGGTCGTCCCGACACCGTCCGAGATGGGCGCGATCGGGAGTGGTGACCCTTCGGCGCGTGAGGGGTCGCCGGTGGCGGCCGCGTCGCCGCGTGCCACCGCACACGCGACGAGCGCGGTGACCAACGCGCCGCGTAACATCGTGAATCCGGTCATGCGCGCGATGCACACCTCCTCGTCGCGCGGTCGACAGTGTTCAATACGCGCCCGGGATGGGTTTTTACCAACAGAGCTGTCGGGCTTTTTGGCTGAGTAGGATTGGCTCGTCGTCACTTCGTGGCGCGCTTGACCGGATGACGACGTGGTGGCGCCCCGACCTCGAGCGGATCCGTGCCGAAATCGCGGCTGAGGCTGAGCTCGAGGACGAGGTAGAGGTCGAGGCCAGTGATGGTGATGGGGCGAAGCAGGGCAAGAAGCGGAAGAGAGCCCCTCGCACAAAGGGGCCGTGCGAGCACGGGGTGAAGTACCGCTCGAAGTGCAAGGTGTGCCGCAAGTGCGAGCACGGTCGTAACCGCTATAACTGCAAGGAGTGCGGTGGGGGATCAATTTGCGAGCACGGTCGTATACGCTCTCAGTGCAAGGAGTGCGGTGGGTCTGCAATCTGTGAGCACGGTCGTGTGCGCTCCACATGCAAGGAGTGCGGTGGGGGTGCAATCTGCGAGCACGGTCGTCGGCGCTCTGATTGCAAGGAGTGCGGTGGGAATGGAATATGTGAGCACGGTCGTCAGCGTAATACGTGCAAGGAGTGCGGGGGGGGATCAATATGCGAGCACGGTCGTCGGCGCTCTGTGTGCAAGGAGTGCGGGGGGGCATCAATCTGCGAGCACGGTCGTCAGCGCTTTTTTTGCAAGGAGTGCGGTGGTGCAGGAATCTGCGAGCACGGTCGTATACGCTATGAGTGCAAGGAGTGCGGTGGGTCACAGATATGCGAGCACGGTCGTCGGCGTAATAAGTGCAAGGAGTGCGGTGGGTCACAAATCTGCGAGCACGGTCGTGTGCGCTCTGTGTGCAAGGAGTGCGGTGGGTCACAAATATGTGAGCACGGTCGTGTGCGCTCTCAGTGCAAGGAGTGCGGTGGGTCTGCAATCTGCGAGCATGGTCGTCAGCGCTGTAGGTGCAAGGAGTGCCTCGCTGCGAAGTCTAAAACATGACACCATACCCGCGAGTAGCAATATCCAAAACAACGCGTCTCGCTTCGTTGACAACGATAAACACTAAATCTTCGAGGAGGCTCAAGCCTTCTTCTTCGCCTGCCTCCCCTTGGGAAACGTCATCGGTCGAATCACCGTACCCGCCGCCTTGAGCACCGCCGGCCTGGTCATGTCCCGGAACGACTTGTCCGTGTTGGCATCCGGACCCAGCGGCATCCTCATGCTGCCCTCGTACACAGCCTTCGAGTCGAACCCGTGCGGCAGGTGCTCCACGTTGAAACCCGCAACCTTCTTATCGTACCGCTCGGAGATCACCACGTGCTTGAGATCCGCGTCGCGTCGAGCCTTGAGCGCCTTCTGCTGCTCCCGCTTCGCCTTGCGCTCCGCCTCCAGCTGCCACTTGGGCGGGCCGCGCTTGGCCTGGTCCTCCGCCCAGCCGCCCCATCCGGGCATCTGCTTCGGCACGTCAATCTTGGGCAACTCCCCAGTCACCTCGGCGTTCTTATCCGTCTCGAACTCGCCGACGACGTCGTCGCCCGCGAAGGCTCGCGAGAGGAGGTCGCGTTGGCTGAGCTCCTCGCCGTTTGAAGCCGGGAGGTTAGCCGCGCCGGCGGCCTCTTCGTCGTCGTCGTCGCCGCCGCGGTCAATCGCCATGTCGATCTTGCGATCCGTCGCCGCGACCGCGGTCACGACCACGGCGCCGCGGCCGGATGCCCGCGCCGCCATCCTCGCCTTGAGCGCGCTCCCGCTCTTCTTCGCCGCGGCGGTGATCTCCTTGACCTCGCTCGTGGAGACAGCCTTGGGGACCAACTCGGGCACCTGCGACGCGCCCTTGGGATCGCCGCCTTCGCCCGCGGCGGCGGCGCGACGCGCCGCGCGGTTCGCGCCGCGCGCCTTCCTGACGCCGTCGTTGCCGTTGGGTCCAGCCGTTTTTGTATCGTCATCTGAATCGTCACCCGGCGGGTCCACGTGTTTGACCGACAGCTCGTCGTCGTCCGAGTCGACGTCGTTCTTCGCCGGCTGACCAGTTGCCTTGGCGGACACGAACCGCCCGGCGCCGCCGCCGCCGCCGAAGGACATGATCCTGCTCGTGCGTTGCGCGGGTTCCGGCTCGTCGAACTTCTCCGCACCCTTGCCCCAGTCGCCGTCGCCCGGTTGTCCGTCCAAACCCTCGTCGTCCGAGTCGCGTTGAGTCGCGGCTTCTCGCTCAGCCTTTTCAATCTCCTCCAGAAGCTGCTTAGCCTCCGTCTCAGCCTCCTCGCGCTTCTTCTTCATGTGCCGCGCCATGAACGGCAGCGCGAACAGCCCGCCCTCCTCCTCGGCGCCAGCCTGGCCCTCCTCGATCGCCTGCATGGTTCGAAGCTTCGCCTTGGCCAGCGCCCTTCTCCGGTCGGCGGCGTCGCCGGCACCGCCCCCGCCACCGGGGACGTCCCCGTCGCTGTCACTCTCCGCGTCCGTCGAGTACTCCTCGTCGTCCGAGTCGCGGCTCGCGCCGCGTTCGCCGCCGATGCCAATCTTACGCTTGAGCTCCTGGCCGATGCGAAGTTGCTCCGCGATGGCCTCTTTGGTCCCCGGTAGGTGCGCGAGTCCCTTCTTGATGGCGCGTTTGGCCCAGCGGCTGGTGTTCTTGTGCTTGAGGAGCATGCGCTCCTGCGCGCGGAGGTACTCGCGCTTAGCCTCGGCGCTGTTGTCGGGGTCGAGGCCTTCCAGCGCGGCGTCGTCGTCGCCAATCTCTTCGCCGGTTTCCCCGTCGATCACCTTCATCGCCCCCGTCTTCCGGTTGTGTCTGTGGAAAGTTTTGGACTTGATCGCCTTGACCCGCTTCGCCTTCATCTCGTGCTTGAACAGCAAGTTACGCATCTTCGCGAGTCGCGCGCGACGCTCGCGGGCCTCCTCGGGGGTGAGCTCGTTGAGCTGCAGGTCCTCCTGTATATGGTAAACAGAACACGCCGTCAGTCTAATCGCCCGTACATACGAAAATAAAAAAGAAACAAATAAAAGAAACTCACCGCTCGCTCCACGTCTTGGCCCGTCAACGCGTTCGCCTCCTTTAAGTGCGCCATGATCTCCTTCTCAAAGTCCGTCTCCGGGACAAAGTCGGTGTTGATCGCGGCGAGAGACTTCTTGCGGTGCATCTTGGCGCGCTCCTGACCCACGAAGTTCAACGTGGGCTTCTCGCGGTTCTCCTTGACGATTGGCTGCCATTTTTTGACGTCATCCGTCGTGGTTTCGTACGCGGCTTTGCGCTCGATGCGTTCGTTGACGACGCGCGGCAGGGGAACGGCGTCGGGCCTGGCCTTCTTGTTCGCGAGGCGATCGAGCCGCCGCCGCGACGCGCCGATGGCGGCGGCGGCGGCGCCTTCACCCGCGGACGCCATGAGCGACGCGATGGAGAGGCCCGGCGGGGCACCCGGGTCGGTGAGGTCACGCTCCGCGGCGGATCCGACGGCGGGACCGAGGCCGAACTCGCCCTCGATGCCGTGTTCGGTGATGCCGCGCTTGAGCCTGCGCTTCCTGGCGCGGCCGTCTCCGACGATGTCGGAGACGAGCGCCGCGCGGGCCTCCTCGTCGACCTCGTCCTCGTCGTCGTCGTCGTTCTCGTCATCTTCCCCGTCTCCGGAGGCGGGCTCGGAGTCCTCATCCTCGTCCATCTCGTCTTCGGAGTCGGCTTCCTCTTCTTCGGATAGGTCCGCGGCGCCATCGGCGCGCGCCTCCTCGGGTTCCTCGGACTCAGACTCCAGCATGACGTCCTCTTCCTCCTCCTCCTCCTCCTCCTCCTCTTCATCAACTTCCTCTTCAACTTCGTCGAGGTCGCCGTCGTCCTCGTCGAAGAACCCGTCGTCGTCCTCGTCGTCGTCCATCGCCGCCGCCTTGGCGACCTTCTTCTTCTTCTTGGATGACTTGAACCGTTCGAACTGAATGTCGCCGTACTTCTTCAAGTCCTCCTCGGTGAACGCCTCCTCTTCGTCGATCTCTTCATCCTCAAAGTCGTCCGGGAGGTCGTCGAACTCGCCCTTGACGCCGTCGTACTCCTCCGCCTCCGCCGCGCCGCGGCCGGCGAAGTCGTCGGCGTCCTCGTCCACCTCGTAGAAGCTCTGCGCGCGATGCGCGGCGCCCGCGCCTTTGCCCTTGGACTTGCCGCCGGGCGCGGCCGCCTTGGATTTGTTCGCGTGGGCGCCTCCGCCGCCGCCGCGACCGCGTTTCATCGCGGGCTTGCGCTCGCGGCCGCCGGCTTTGGCGCCGGCGCCGGGCGCGCCCTTGCGCTTGGGTGGCATGCTGAACGCGGTGCCGGGGCGCGTTTGGGTCGATACCGAGCCGCGGTGGTCCGGTCGACACTGTGCCTCCGCCGCCGACACCGACGGATTACTTCTATACATTCCGTGATTTTCCGAGACCATAGTGTGTATCGGTTAGGACTGGTTGTATTTGTGGTTAACCTTATCTAATTGTTATTTAATTTCCTATGGTTTATCAGTTATTGGCTCAGTCACCCCGACTTTCTCAGTTGACGCAACCTTGGCCCGCTTGGCCGCCTCGCGCTCCGAGCGCCGGGCGTCAGCCTCCCGCCCGGGTGCGTACCACTTGGGCGCACCCGCGACGCACCTCTGCACGCCATCGCACTTGATCTCAACCTCCATACGACCCAGCTTTCTCGTCTCGGGCTCGACAGTCTGGCCGATAGTTGAAACTTGGTGTCCGGACTTGACGCCGCCGGCTCGGCACACCCGGTCGCACGCCACGCTTCCCAGGGTCAAACCCCGGCTCGGATCCGTCGGGTTGGTGCTGCGGAGCCAATCGACAACTCCGTCGTTGTAGCACTGCCCGCCGGCCATCTGCGTCGCACCGAGTGCGGGGTTTTCTTCACCGGGTGAGTCACCGCCGAGCGCGGGAATCACGGCTTGGACGCTCCGGTACTCCTCGCGCCGACGTTCCACGCTGGCGCACGCGGCGAAGACCAGCGAGTTGAGGCACGTGGACGTGGCGGCGACGTCGCCGCCGACGCACCTCGACACCACGGGCTCCAGTCCGAGCACGTCCGCCTCGGTCGCGCAGATCCTATCGTCGGATGCGGCCCCGAGGGACGAGGCGGCGACCGAGTTTTTCATTCCTCCGAGAAGCGTAGCCGCAGGGTCGGTTGACGCGGCGGACTCGCACATCAGCGGCGATACCACCGACGCCAACGACGTCTTCCCCGCAGGGGATGACAGCTCACGCGCGTGTAACGTGCGGACGTGCGCGCTGTGAGGGAACGAGACGATGGATCGCTCCCGTTGACCCGCGGCGCCTGGCGTCACAACAGCCTCGCACGTTTTAAACGCACCCGCGTCGTACACGAAATGCTCGGGCGAATCGGGGTGACCGTCGCCAAGTTTGCCATTGTAATTGCCCAATTGATCGTTCCCGATCGTGTCCTTGCCGCCGTACAGCCACCTGCCGAGCTCGCCGCCGTACTGCGCCTGGACGGAGCAGTAGCCGTCGGCGTCGCACGCGCCGGGCCACGGCGCGCCCACGAGGTGCGCGCCGGCACCCGCGGAGACACTCGCGAGCCCACCCTCGTCAAGGCCCGCGAGGTGAACCCCCGCGATCCTCGCGCCGGTGTCCTTGAGCCGCCGGGCGGCGGCGGGGACGTGCTTCCAGAGGTAGGTACACGCGGTGACGTCCTCGTCGGATTCGGGGCTTTGTCGCTTTTGAAACGGCCAATCGCGCGTCATAGACGTAAACTTAGCGGGCGCGTCCTCGCTGCACGATTCGGCTTTGACGACTGGGGACGGGACGGCCGCCGCGACGACGACGACGAGGCGGTTGGACGGGTCGTGCGCGCCGCGAGCGTCGAGCTCGGCGGCGGCGCCGTCGAGCGCTTCGGCGAGCGGCGCGGATCCCGTGGGCAGCCTCGCGGGTTCGCCGCCCAGCGCCGGATCGGAACCTGAATCGTCGGCGGAACCTGAACCGTCGGCGGAACCTGAACCGTCACCCGCGTGTCCTCCCGTATCGTTCTCGTGGTGAAACCCGCAACATGACTCGTCGTCGTTCTTCAAAGCGTCGATGGCGTCGAACCATTCCCGCGCGGTGTATCGGCCGAGTGGGACGGCTACTTCGTGCGAGCCGCACGCCTTCGCGTTTCTCGGCGCCGGGTAAAGAATCACCGACGCCTGCGACTGCGTTCCCTCGTGTGATGCGCAGTACATCGTCTTGAGTGACTCGAGGACGTGGTCGTCGAAGAGTTGGCGTCCGACGGCGTCGGATGCGTCGACGACGAAGACGACGTCGCGGCTCTTCTTGGCGGCGTCGCCGTCGCCGAGGCACACGGGTCTCGAGCCGCATACGTTGGGTGAGTCATCCGAGTAGGTCATGGAGGACTCGCGGTCGAAGATGAGCTTGTTGGCGCGTTCGCGTCGCTGCGCGCCGGACGCGTCGCAGACTCGGACGGTATCGGACGGGTCGGCGCCGAGGCCGGAGGACAAAGTATTGTTGCCGTCGTTGTTCTCGTTCTTCTTCTCGCCCTGCTTGGCATCCTGCTTGGCGTTCTGCTTGGCATCTTGCTTGGCGTCCTGCTTGGCGTCCTCGGCATCGGGGGTCTCAGCATCGGTGTGGAGCTCGGGCACCGCGACGGTCGCGACGAGAGAGGCGGCGTACTCAACCTCTGAAGCGCTCTCGGCGGCACCGACGTCGCCCGCGGTTTTAGGTTTTAACTCCACGTCGTGGGGGCAAGCGAGCACGACGGTTCGCGATCCACCCGCTGCACCAGGCGCGGCGATGACCACGCCGAGCCTGTCGCCGTCCTTCGCCGCGTACGGCAGCGATCGCGCGGCTCCGTTGACGAGAAGCCTGGCCCACCCCGGGACGAGGTTGGACTTACCGGGCGAGTCGCCCAGCGCCGCCAAAGTTGAGGCGCCGAGCCATCGCTTGGCTCGGCCCTCCGCGGCGGCGCCCTCACCCGCGAGCAAGGTCACCTCGCAGGTCACACCGGGCCCGAGGCCGGTCACGGCGACACCCGGGTCGGACTCGGGTGAGTGCGCCTCGCGGAGCGAGGGGGTGTACTCGCCGGTGAGGTCGCCGGTTACTGAATCGACGGCGAAGCCTGTCGCGAGGCCGTCGCGCTGGGAGCCTCGGGGGAGGAGGACGACGTCGCGCGGCGACGCGTTCGCGCGGACGCTCACGGTACCGATCGGCGCGCGCTCCTCGGGGAGTACGGCGGCGGCTTTGATGGGCGCCGCCGAGGTGGCATCCGCCGCGGCGTCCTCCTTCGTCCCCGTGTTCGCGACGGCGGCGGCGGGAATCGGCGAAATTGAAATTTCATCCGAACCCTCGGAGATGACTGTCGCTTCCCAGGACTGGTCCCCGGCTCTGACCACGACGCGGCGCGCGACCATGTCGTCCGGCGACGCCTTGACGCGGAGGGACACGCGGCGGGAGAGCCACACGGAGACGGGCGGGGTCACAACCTGACCCTCGACCCGCACCTCCACCCAGTCCGGCAAGCCGTTGGACGCGTCGCCCTCGTCGGAGTTCTCTTCGACGTCCGACTCAGCCTCCTCGTTGACTCCCTCCTCCCCATCCTTCATCGGAGCCGCGCCGAGCTGCGCGTGGATCCATTCATCGTTACCTCCTAGCGACAAGTCCCGCTCGCCCATCGCCGCGGTCGCCTCCGCCTGGTTATTGTCCATCTTGGCGCGCTGAAGCCACGCGTCGCCAGCCTTGGTTTCGTACGCGTGAACGGATAAACGGAGCTCCGCCGACGGAAGCACGCCGCTCACTCGCATGAACCCGCGCGAGGGAAGCATGCTCCACTCGTCGGCGTGGACCACGCGGGTCACGCCGTGGGGCACGCGCTCCATCTCGTCCACCAGCACCGGCCGGCCGCTGATCAAACTCGGGCGCGAGTTGATACCTTCGGGTCCGGACTCGATAGCTCTCGGTTTCGCAATCGCGAGGCCGGCGTTGTCGGGGTGGTCGGGGTGAGCCGAATCGTGCAGCTCCAGTTCCGGGTTAGGGTGCGGGGTTTCGACGCCATGCGCGGGCTCGCCCATCGCCGCCGCCGCGTTAGCCTTGGCGCGCGCGCGTTTGATGGAACCCTCGAACGCGGCGTTGGCCTCTCGTTCCTCTTCTCGCGAAGTCGCCGAGGTGACGGCGGCCGTGCCGACCCACTCGTTTCCGACGAACATGGCGACCCTGTAACGCCCGCTGATTGGCCGTTTATCCGTCGCACCCGGTGCGATGTCGCCGAACCCGGGCGATCGGATCTTGAGCCGGAGCCTGTCGCCGTCGACGACTTCAACCTTGGTCTCGCGGACACCCGGCCTCGGCACCTCCATGGCGCCGAATCGGGTCCAGACCTTCACAGTCCCGCCCTTCACGCTGCGGTCCTCGCTGTTCACCTTGACGTAAACGCCGTTGGCGTTGCCCCTCGGGGGCTCACGCCCGTCGCTCGCCAGCCCCAAGGGCTCGTCGCCGAGGGTAGCGTACAGCGTGCCTTGCCCGTGTTGTTCAATCTCGTGCAGAAGTTTCACCGTGACGGACGCGGTGGATCCTTCGCCGAGACCCGAGACCACGATGGGATCTTCGTCGGGCGGCGGGACCAGCACCCACTGGTTGGGCTGCGGCGCGCGGATGTGCACGACGCCCGCGGGGGAGATGATCGTCTCGGGGGGGGTGCCGTCGGGGGTGCCGAGGGAGGCGTCGAGTGCCTTGCCGGAGTGAGCGAAAGACATCCGCCCGGGCTTGGGCTTGGGCTTGGTCTCAGCGGGGTGCGACTCGTCGATCGGTGAGTCATCGCGCTCGATGGGCGTCTCGAGTGGAGTGGCCGCGTCCATCTTGGCGGCGGCGGTCTCCTGGTCGTCGTCCTCGTCGTCAGCCGCCGCCTCGACGACTTCATCGGCCGTTTTCCCGACCGTTTTCCCGACCGTTTTCCCCGGTTCGTCCGTGTCCGTCGCGACCGCCGCCTCGAGGGAGACGCCCCTGAGCGCCTGTCGGTACACAGTCACCCTCGCTCCGCGGTCCGTCACCCGGGCGCGCAACACGCCCTCGTAGCTCCCGAGCTTCAACGTCGCCGATCGCACCGGATCGCCCCGGCTCGAGGACTTCGTCTCGGAAGATGAACCGTCGCTCGCCGCTCGTTTTCCGAGGGAAGCGTTTTCATCCTCGGACGTCCACGCCTCAATCTCCGCCGCCGTCTCCGCGCGAACCCTCAGCTTAACCCTGTCGCCGTGCTTGACGTCGTGCGGGATACGAACCGGCTCGCCGTTGACCACCAAACGCGCCCACGGTAAGTTCTCCGAGGCGAAGAACTGGTCGCCGTCGCGGAGCACCAGGTGGGCAACCGCCTTGGAAGCGCCGACGCCTTCCAGATCCGCCGTCACCTCCGCGGTCTCCGCCCACGCGCCCGCGGGGACGAACGCGGCGGGGGAGTCCGTCCCGCCCGTGCCGAAGATGTCCTTCTTGGTGACGCCGCCGCCGGGGGACGTATCGGTCGATCCCACCGGCACGGTGACCGTCGGGAGAGGGGACGAGAGAGGGGAGGAGGTTGTCGATTTAACCGTTGCATCGTCGTCGCCAGCGATTGGCCGCGGATCGAGCGGCGCGAGGACGCCGCCCACGGGCCGAGCCGCGGGCATCTGCGTCTGACCAGTCTTCGCCACCGCGTCCTCGTCCTCGACGTCATCGACGTCCATCGACGGGGTGGGATACGACGCGGCATCCTTCGTCGGCGCAGCCTCGGAGGGAGCTTCAGCTTCCTGGTATTCGACCCCGCACACGGCGGCGACCTTCGCGGCGTCGAACGCGGGTTCCTCGCACCACGCCGCGCTCCTCGGCGACGCGTCGCACGTCCCCCACACGAACTCCACGGCCCTCGCGACATCATCGGTGGACGTGTCGGATGCCGTGGGAGGAGGCACGACTCTTCGAAACGTGTTCGCGGGATCGCTCGAGCCCCTTCGAACGACGCACATCTCCTCCGGCGACGTCGGCGACCTACTCCGGCACACCGCGTCGCCCGCGCCCAGCCTCGCCATCTCCGCCGCGCTCGTCACCGGGACCGCGGCGCCGGGGCCCCTCGTGCCCACGCCGGGCAACGATCCAACGCCTGACGATTGGGATCCCGACGATTGGGATCCCGCCCAGCACGTCACCTCGTTTCGTCCCGGGTTGCGAACGTGGTTACCCATCGGGTGCCCGCTGTCGAATCGCACCTCGCACCGGCCGGTCGGGTCCGCGTACGTGTCACCCGCGGCGACCGCGGCGTCGAGTTGCTCGTGCGAACACGATGGCTTGGCGATCATGAACGCGAACTCATCCCCGGGCGCCAGCGCGTCGGTGACGTGCTCGAAGATGGAGAGATGGCCGGGATCCGCCGGGGTCATGTCGGCGCGGTGGGTCCACGCGGGCTTAAACCCTTCGTCGCCGTCCTTGAGGTTTCCGGATCGAATCCCGCACGGGGCACCGCCCGGGCACCCCACGAGCCACACCTTGCACACCGGCCACGGCGCCTGGTTCTGTCGCATGATTGGCGGGATGCCGCACACGTTGACGCGAAACGCGAGCGTCTCTGTCTTTGTATGCGTAACAGTCTCGGAAGCCTCCATCTCTGCTGAGGGGGCCGTGGCGTCGGCGTGCACAGCTGTGTCGTCAGCCCCGGCGGCGTCTCCTCGCTCGGCGCCGACCGCCGCGACGGCGTCGGCGTCGTCATCCTTCGCTTCGCCGTTCACCGCCTGCGTCAGCGCGGATACGAGTTCCTGTACCTTTCCGCTCCACTCGCCGGCTTGGCGCGGTGCCGCGGCTCCGATGCCTGTCTCGGCGTCGCCCATCGAGGCGACCGAGTCGCCGCGTTCGCCCGCCGAGGGCATGAGGGATTGGACCCACCGCGGGGTCGCCGCCGGGTCGCTCGCGTCGCGCGCGAACGTTCCCGCGCCGAGCCACGGGGTATCCACGGCGCCTCCTCCCAGGCCCGCGTCCCAGGCGGTGGCGTCGACGCCCGCGCCCAGTCCATCGCGGTCAGCCGCGGGGGCGAACCCCCACGTCCCGCCGTCGCTCGCGCCCTGGAACCCGTCTCCGAGGGTCATCAAACGCGCTCCGACGCTCCCACCGCGTGCGCCGACGATCGCGGCGACGCCGAGGAGCGCGGCGAGGGCACCCGCGGCCTTCCATCGGCCATCGCGCGAAGATGCCGCGCCATCATCGCGTCCCGAGACGGAGGCGACGAGGCTCTCCGGGTCGACGACGGACGCCTCCAGCGCCGCGGCGATCCTCCGCGAGTCAGCCGCGAGGAGCGGCACGCGTTCCGCGGCGCTCATCGTGTCGTTTGCCTCGCGATACGACCCTACTGCTAAGCGGTCGCGCGGGCGTAACTGCCGATGTGATGTTGCATCGCGGCCTCCAAGTTGAACACCCTTTAACCTGTGTTTTGGGCCCATCTTCGCAAAAGCCAAAAACCAAAAACTGAGAAGATGGATGTGACGACCCCGTACGCGTAGCAGTGCGAGGACGCGCGGGTGAAAGATACACGGGCCGGCTGCCGCGGCGTCGTGACGACACGTACCAAGAGATGGGTTTCGGTCCCCCTGGTTTCCGTGAGTGCCCCGCGTCGAACCCTGGAACGATCCCGCCCGTCGTCGTCATTTTTTTCCTCATCCCTCTGACCGCAGATCTCGCCCCAACCCCCCCCAACCTTGGACCAGTCCACGCGCCCGCGTCGAAGCTGTTGACCTACGGCACCGTCGCGGCGTCCTTGTTGACCCACTCCCTTCGCGCGCACCACCGCGTCGGCCTCACCCACCGCGGCCTCTTCACCCGCGGCGAGTTCGCGTCGCGATGGCTCAGCTCACAGTTCACGTTCACCGCGCCGGGCGAGGCGTGCGTCGGCATCTACCTGCTCTACAACCTCCGACACATCGAGCGCGTGCGCGGGACGACGCGGCACGTCACGCACCTCCTCATCGCGTCGATCGTATCCCTCGGGCTCCAGACGATGCTGTGCAACTGCGACGCCCCGCTCGCCCGATGGCTCGGGCTGACGGGCTCAGCATCCTCGCTCCTCTTCATTAAAAATTTCCAAGCCGTCGGTTTCGCCCCCGGGCCGCACTCCGTCATCGCGTCGCTGCTCATACCAGGGTTCACGAAGCTCGTGCCCACGACGCACGCGTTCACCACGGGGCTGGGAATGCGATTCGGGGATAAGATGTTCACCCACCTGGCAGCCGCACAGCTGTTCGCGTCGCACGGTGCCGCGTCAATGATCCCGGCGTGCTGCGGCGTCGTCGGTTCAGCGGTCGCCGAGTGGATCGCGGGCGGGCCCAGGGGATGGACCCCGCCCCGGTGGGTATGCGACGTCGTGGAAGGGACGTTCGGGAGGGTGCTGCGCGGGGGCGGGGGCATCGCGCCGAGGGCGACGGTGAGGCGAGCGAACGCGAGGCCGGGGGGCGGCGGAGTCGCGGCGGGTGGGGTTCGAAATCGAGCCCAACGATTTGGAATGGAGCCGCAGCCGGCGCCGCCGCCGCCGCCGGGTGCGGTGGAGACGCTCGTGTCGATGGGATTCGACGAGCACGCGGCGAGGCGCGCGCTGGGGATGTGCGGGAACGACCTGGAGGCTGCCACGAACATCCTGCTGGCCGGGGGCGATTGACGACGAGAGCGGTTATAGTCTACTAGTGGTTCTACGGTTTCAATCAACGAATGGAACGATGAGCCTAAGCACTTATCGCGCGATGAATGGGAGCAAGGAGGTGATGGGTTTGCGGAAGTTGCCCTCCAGGTTCAACCCCGCGATCGCCCGTGCCGCCGTCCCGACGAACGCCGATCCCCCGCCGTTCGTTCCGCAGCACACGCACCCCCCGTGATGGTGCCACGCCCCCGCGGCGTTGCCCCCCCCCATCTGCCCGAGCACCGGCGCCTCAACCCCGGCAGATTCCGACGCGGCGGTGGTGAAGATACCTTGCCGTTGCTTGTGCTTGGGAACCTTGGAGCACACCACGTACAGCCGTCCTTTGCGCTTGACGATCCTGCAGTGCTCGCAGAGCTTCTTGATTGCGGAGCGGACCTGTGGAGTTGGGAGGGGCGGACTTAGGGTTAGTTTGTGGCGACGGTGGACGAGACGCGCGGGTTGGAAGACGCGTGACGGCGCGGGGACGGGATGACGCGCCGCGATCGGTTCGGAACACGGGCGTACCTTCATCGTCGCACGCGGAAGCGCCCGTCGGCCCGCGGTGTCCGGAGGTGTGACGCGTCAATCGGGACGTGGGGTTGGGTTCGACGTCTTCTCAGTGTAAACAAAACACAAAGTCAAGTCAGTCTAATTGCCCATACGAGAATAAAATGCACCGAGGATCGGTCGGACCTTTTCGGCCGGTCGCCGCTCAACGAGTCAACCTCATCTCCAAATCGGGAACGCCGACAACCACTGGAGGCGTCGCCGCGCGACAGCAGCAGGGTTCATCGAAGCCCCTTCGCCCATCGCCGTCCGGGCGTGAACCCCGGCGTGGATACACGGAGCACGCGCGTCATGAGGTGCGCGCCTCGATGCACCCACCCGCGCGCCCCGATGATTCGCACGTGTTTTCAATCTGCGACGATGATCGATCCCTCATCGCCCCTCGATAGATCACAGAACCCGTCTCCTGACATGCCCAACACCCACCCACCTCCGCAGGTTCGACATCACGCAGACGGCGAACGCCAACTGGCGCGAGGCCGAGTACACCAAGCAACGCGCGCGCTCCGCCGAATCCGAACTCGCGTCCGCCAACGAGACCATCCGCACCCTCGAGGCGAAACTCATGACCACCGAGTCGCGCCTGGCGCATGAGAAACGCGGGGTCGCCGCGGAGCTCCAGCGCACTCGCGACGCCGCCGCCGAACAAACCGCGCGGCACGACAACCGCGTCGCGCAGCTCCAGCAGACCATGGACGCGCGATTCGAGTCACTCCACGACCGCCACCGCAAGCTCCAATCAGAGATGGCGGCGCTGCAAGCCTCCATTCCCGCCGCCGCGGGAGGCGCCGTGGGCGTCGCGGACGTGGAGACCGAGCTCGAATCCGAGCGCAGGCTCGCCGAGGAGACCAGGCTGCGGAACGTCGAGCTCGACCTCAAGGAGTCGCACGTCGCAGAGTTTGAAAACCTGGAACGAACCAAAGACGGCCAAATCAAAAACTTGAAGGATCAGACGGCGTACTTCCTCGCAAAGAAGGACGACGAACTAAGAGCCGCCGACGCGGAACACACGCGGTACAGGAAAGAGAAGGAGGCTGAATGCGAGCGCCTGCACAAGGAGTGCGAGTACCTCCACGGCTGGGCGATGAGCATGAACGCGGTTGTCGAAAACGTGGAAGCCGGAGCGTACCCTTTCGTCGAAGCCGGCGGGTTGCGAACGCTGACGATACCCGCGGGGGGTAAACCGGGAACCCTGGACGTCCCGCAGCTCGCGTCCAGAGCCGAGGACGCCAGGCGCTTCCTCGAGGAGACATCCACGCTGTTCCGCACGGGCGCGTCCGTGGGAGCGGGAGGGGGGGTGAACGACGGCGTCGCGGGCGGGGCGAGCCCGGGCGGGGCGATCAAGACGCTTCGTTCGACGGGCGAGTCGACCGTCGCGCCGGGGGGAGCCGCGGACGCGTTCGAGCTCGAGGCGTTCCGCGCGCACGGCGACCTCATCGACGCGGAGCGCGCGGCGGTCGCGGACGCCACCCTCCGCGAGCTCTCCTCGCACCCGACGGTGGAATACATCCGGCACCTCGAGGAGGAAAACGAGCGGATCACCGCCGCGCTGTCCAAGGAACGAAGGTCCGTCTCTGACATGCGCGTGGCGCTCAACTCGGCGAACCGGCAGGTCGTAGAGAACGCCACGCTATCACGCGTGAGCTCCGCGCGACACGGCGGGGCGAGCGGCGGCGGCGTGGCGGCTCGGGCCACCGCGCAGTCCAAAGGGTTGCTCACCACGACGCTGCGGGGCACGGGTGGCGGTAACCTGGCGGCGGGGACCCACGCCCGGGATCCCGTGAACGTCGCGTTCGGTGCCACGACGACCAACCCCGCGACATCCGGCCCGTTCCGCGACTCCGAGACCAACGCGCTGGTCCGCACCCACCGGGCCGGTCTGCACAAGACGAACCCGTACGCTTCGGGCGGAGCTCGGCCGGCGTTTATGAACCCGCCCGACGCGTACGTCTCGGCGACGAATTACCACCCGAAAGGGGAACCGGGCCGGCACGTGCAAAAAGGGAACCGAACCGCCGCGTTCGGGTACAGCGGATCCGTATCGACACACGCGCAGACGTCCACGCTCACGCGCGTCACGGTGGACGCGCTGAACGAACGCGCGGCGAGGACACGCGAGGGTGAAGTCGAACCGACGCTTCGGAGACGAGCGGAGGCTCGAGTCGCCGAGCGCGACGAGGCGGAGAAGACCCGCGGCGTTCGCGCGTACCTCGAGACGCAGGCTGCGGGTCTACGCACCGGCGTCGGCGGCGCGACGACGATCGGTATTGACGGTTCGTATCGCGGAGGTGGAGGCGGAGGCGGGAGACGAACGGGCGCGCCGCTGGGCGGCGCGTCTGGTCGACTCGCGTCCGACCGGGTGCCCCTCCCCGGCCGGCCCATCAGCGGCACCGCCGAGGTTGGGTACGGGTGGATCCTCGGCGACGGGATGGACAAGGACGGCGGGACGGTGGGGTGGCCGAAGCACGGGCCGGGATCCGTCGGAGTGGACGTCAGTCGAAGTAAAGACGGGTCGCACACGCCGTCGGCGGCGAACGCTGTGACGGGGAGCAGTTGGAGACACGCCCCGGACGCGGCGGTTTTCGGAGTCACCGGGAAAGTTGGCGAGCAGCGAGGGGACGGGGTGCGCGCGGCGATGGTGATGGTCCCGGCGGAGGTTGCGCCCGCGGCGGGCGCGGCGACGCCGGCGGTGGAGCCGCCGCCGGGAGCCGCGCGGTGAGGGGGTGACGGCGTAGTCTCCGTCGATTTTAGTTTATTTACTCTCTATGAACGACCGAGTGACGCTCGCGTTGATGATGTCGTATTCACGCGCTACGAGTACGAGCTACGACTCTCGCGGGTGCCGGGAATGTGCGGCCAAACCTCAGAGCTCGACTCGCGCGCCCATTCTCTTCTCGATGTTGCACGCCCAGTTGCCGTGATAGGACCTGGGATGTCCTCGGCGGCACCGACATTCGCCGGGGATGAAGTTGCCGTTGACGCACCCCGCCGACGCGGTGACGGCGGTGAATCCATCGTCGCACACGGGCGTGCACGTGTCGCCGTGCGCGAGGGGAACGACGCAGTCGTTGTCGGTGCCGTTTCGAGGCGGCGTCGAAACTTGCGCGCACGAAGAGGCCAGTGCAAGTTGGAACACGTACGCGGATCCACTACTGGATCCCTTGTCGTCGTCCCAAATCGCCCCGATCACCACCGTGCCGCCGTCGATCGACACGCTGTAGCCGAAGATGTCACCCACATCGCCGTCGCCCGCCGTCAGCTTGGCAACCTGCGCCCAGCCGGAGGTGAGGTCGCCGGCCGTGGCGCGCATGAACACGTATGTGGACCCGAATTCGGGTCCCTTGTCGGTGTCGTCCCCGTACGCCCCGATCACCACCGTGTCGCCGTCGATCGAGACGCTGTAGCCGAAGTTGTCATTCACAGCGCCGTCGCCCGCGGTCAGCTTGGCAACCTGCGTCCAGCCGGAGGCGAGGTCGCCGGGCGTGGCGCGCGTGAACACGTACGCGGACCCGCTGTTGCCTCCCTTGTCGTCGTCATAGTACGCCCCGATCACCACCGTGTCGCCGTCGATCGAGACGCTGATGCCGAACTGGTCATCCGCAGCGCCGTCGTCCGCGGTCAGCTTGGCAACCTGCGTCCAGCCAGAGGTGATGTCTCCGGCCGTGGCGCGCATGAACACGTACGCGGACCCTGCGTTGTTGCCCTTGTCGTCGTCACCGTTCGCCCCGATCACCATCGTGTCGCCGTCAATCGACACGCTGATGCCGAATCTGTCATCCGCAGCGCCGTCGCCCGCGGTCAGCTTGGCAACCTGCGTCCAGCCGGAGGTGAGGTCGCCGGCTGTGTCGCGCATGAACACGTACACGGACCCGCTGTCGGTTCCCTTGTCGTCGTCCTGACGCGCCCCGATCACCATCGTGTCGCCGTCGATCGAGACGCTGTAGCCGAAGTTGTCATCCGCAGCGCCGTCGTTCGCGGTCAGCTTGGCAACCTGTGTCCAGCCAGAGGTGATGTCTCCAGCCGTGTCACGCGTGAACACGTACGCGGATCCGCTGTTGACTCCCTTGTCGTCGTCATGCTGCGCCCCGATCACCACCGTGTCGCCGTCGATCGACACGCTCCAGCCGAAGAAGTCACTCGCAGCGCCGTCGTCCGCGGTCAGCTTGGCAACATGCGTCCAGCCGGAGGTGAGGTCGCCGGCCGTGTCACGCGTGAACACGTACGCGGACCCGCTCTGGACTCCCTTGTCGTCGTCATAAGGTGCCCCGATCACCATCGTGTCGCCGTCGTTCGACACGCTGTAGCCGAAGTACTCATAATACACGCCGTCGTCCGCGAGCAGCTTCGTACCAGTGAGACTCTCATCCGATAGATCGGTGAAAGCGTCGGAAAACATACCAGTCGAGCTCGCGTGCGGCCACGTCCACACCGGCTGCGCGAACGCGTCGGCGCCGACGAATGTCCTGGTGAAGTCCACGCCCGGCGACAAACCCCACCTACTGAGATCCTGGTCGAACGAGCTCGCGTTACGGAACGTCTCTCTGAAGCTCGTCACGGACGATGTGCTCCACCGGCTGATATCCTGGTTGAACTCCGTCCTGTCCTCGAACAGCTCCGTCATGTCCGTCACCCGCGACACGTCCCAGTCGGGCATATCGACGCAGCCCGCGCCCCGGCACCGCGCCGTCGCGGGATCGCCGCACCCCGGGTCCGTCGAGCAGCACTTCTCGCCGCTGGGTACCGCGTCGAGGCACGCGTCCACGACGAGCTTCAGCGTCGTCGGGTTCGCCGCGGGTTGGCCGGGCAAAAGGCAATCCGCCGCGTCAACGGTGGTGCCGGGAACGCACGACCGCTCACCGAAGAGTGTGTAACCGGCGTCGCACGTGGGCTGGCACGTCGAGCCGATCTCCAGCGTGTCGGTGCAGTTGCCGAGGCCGCCGTTGGTGGGAGCGGTGGATGCGTCGCAGGAAAGCAGTTTTACAACCAGAGAATATCGCGTGTCCGTGGTCGCAAGTTCCTTCGTGCACGTCTCGGACAAAAGACATTTATACGTCGAAGTCGACGCCCAGTCCGGTGGGTTAGCTTGGAAATCAAACGAGATGCACGTCGGGGACTTTTCGCATTTAGCCGCGCACTCCGCCAATGAGAGTGTAAATTCACCGAGCTCGTTCCTACCAATACAAGTGAGATCATTGTGGATTTCGTACCGTTCCGGCAATTTGGTAAAGGTAGCCAAGTCGTACGTGTACGTCACCGGGCTGGGCTCCGAATCACTCCCGCCGTTCGTACTCTCTCGGTACACTTCGACTCCGTTCTCTTTGATGAGCCAACCCGGCTCGTACAAGGGCCTATGATACTTGATCTCGATTTTGGACACCCGGACAGTCGTGGTGATGGAGAATAAGAGGGTCCCCGCCGTGCTGGAGGATTTGTACCAAGACGATTGCGTCAACTCGTCGCCGTCGATAAAACCGGCGACGCCGGCGACGCAAGACCCGGCCAGTCCCAGCGGTACGGTACACAGCCCCCTGTCCGGGGCGACGTGTACCGTGAACTGATCCACGCTCGGCATCACGCCGTCCAGCTTGACGTAGTATGGATTCGGACCGTATGAGCCATGGTCATTAACCGCGTTGACGGTGAAGCTGTAGGTGTAAGGGCCAGTCTGCTGTGTCAGTTTACGACCCCTGATGTGCGCGACGTCCCCGCCGCGGTCCACCGCGGTATCACCCGAGACGGATTCCATCGTGGCGAGCACCGTCGTCGACCGCAGCGCGGCGACCGCGAACATCGCGAGGAAAAATACCCGCGAGGCGAGGAAAATGCCCCCGCGACGTCCCTGACTCGTCGCCTCGTGGGTCATCACGTCGTCTCGTCGGCGGTCGCGGCGGCTGGAACGTGCGAATGACGCCCGCCACACGCGACTGGTTCGCGGGGAGGCGCTCATGACTGCCGTCGGAAGTTGTCGTGGGGACCCGGCGACACTTCACACCAGCCGAGGGCCAGCTCGTCACTGATTTTGCGAGGGGTGAAATAACTCGACGTCGATCACCGCGTTCGCGGGGTGGGTTTCGCACGCGCGCGCCTCGGGATGCTCGGCGGCGCCCGCGAGGGGATCACGGCCGAGGTCGTGCGCGGGGAATACGAGGCGCGTCGAGGGGCGATGCGTCCGTCGAGCCGGGGCGCCGTGAGCTGTGACGCGTGATCTGGGGCTTCGGTCGGTCACATCAGCCCCGTTCAACATGTTTTCAAGAAGTGCTAATTGCGCTGACACGAGTACCTGTATTCAGTCACATTCGGGCCCATGAATAGATGAAACTCAACCCGGAACTCCCAAATCCAAACGGCCACAATCCCATAGGATCCCGGCGCTCCGGTTCTGATTTTTTCAGGATGAGCGTACCGTACGTACGGAAACGGGTGTACGGAAACCGGACGGACAGTAACCAGGAGCGGCCGACGAGCCGCTTCGCGGCTGTTTAAACTCTAAACCCTGAAAACCCAACCCCAACCCCCTAAAGACACGGCGCGGACCCTAAAGATACAGCGCGCCGCTCGTTACTCGCGCGTC